>Ga0179593_1522258_pt1 | contig 12618 bp, 11 predicted proteins | sample CZODoug2_1_08_16_FD_185931 | JGI IMG/M metagenome (GOLD analysis project Ga0179593, IMG submission 185931) | Vadose zone soil fungal communities from Angelo Coast Range Reserve, California, USA - CZODoug2_1_08_16fungal (PacBio error correction) | ecosystem: Environmental > Terrestrial > Soil >... | reverse complement strand
TCCTTGCAGGTAGTTTTTTTCCACAGAATTGAAGGATTTTTAGTAAGGTCCAACCCCCCCATCACAACTGGTTACGGCCCTTCAGCATCCCAAACACTCCCCCCAAGACGGCTTGAGGATGGAAATCATGATTTTTTTATGTGTTCCCTGCTACTCATTCCCCCTGGCGCCACTGGTTTCAACCTTACTCGTTAATGGTCTCCCCCTCCCGATCTCGTCCTCTTGGGCCTCGCAAATTACGACCTTTTTTTTTTTTTCGGTGCCAGTCTACAACCCCGTTTGGTGCGTGGTGGTTATGCTGCTAAATCAAATGGTTTTTTTTCCCCCTTGGAGCGGGATACCTTCCAGCCCCCTGTTCGGAACGGACGGGCGGATGGCTTTTATCCTTGCGGGTTTTGGAGTTTCTTGTTCTCTTGTCGGTCTTAACGTTTGGCCCCCTGAGCTGGAGGGCGGGTGGATATTTTCCTGGAATTTGCGCGTTCTCCGGCCCGCACCTTCGGAAGTCCATTTGGACCGCGTGGTGCTTTTGGGACGCGGTTTTTTTTTTCGGGGACAACCCAGCTTGGTAGGGATAGGAAGCGGTTGGGTGTTTTTTCCGTAATAGGTGCAGTTTTTCCAGGCGGTGGCTGATCCTATCGTCGCGGCGTTACGTGGAAAATTTTTTCCGCCCCGCGAATCGCTACAGCAGGGAAGAAACTTTGCTCGGCGGGGGTTGGTAGGAAATTCCCCTTGGGTTGTTCTCTCTTCCTCTTCATTGGACCACTTGACAAAATTTCCCCGACCCATTTTAAGATTACCTGAGGGGGTTTTTTCATAGGTTAAATTGGGGGCCCCCAACCCCCGTCCCGATCATATTAGCCCCCCTCCCTTTTAAATTTTTCTTTGGCAACAGCCAGATTGATTGGTTTTTCGACTTGCATTGATTTGCCAGTTCCCACGCGCGACTCGAGTTCTGGGACGAGGGCTCCGTTCAAACTCGCGAATTTGCTTCTTGACCCCTTTGGCCTGGTTTCCCCCCCTTGTTTTTGGACTTTTCCGTACGTTAGAGTTCCCCTCTTTCCGGGCCTCCGGTGGACTACCTACCGCTCTCACTTCCTTCCGCCCCGCTTAATTTAGTCGGCAGACCGGGTCCTCCGTACCTCCACCCCTCCCAACCGTCCTTTGCGGGGCTTTCTTGCGACCAACTCGAGAGACCTTTTTCTCCTGTCCTCTTAACAGTCCTTCCCCCCCCACAAACTCCAAGCCCTTTCTTTCTGCCATGAACCTGCGGCTGTTTCTACAACCGCCGTTTTGGTAGGTTCCCTTAGCTTTTGCCATCCGTCACTGCTCCCCCCCAGATGGATTGCGTGGAGTCCCTGGCCACCCAGCGCCACGTCTTTTTCCCTATATGATCACGGGCGCGCCAGCATGCCCGGGTAGTCTTTGCAAAGCCGGCCGGTCCCAACCAACGGTGTCTATTCTTCGTCGTCAATGTTTTTTTCCTTGGCTGGCCCGGGCCTCAAACCAACGTCAGAATTCAAAAGAACAAAAAGGGCCACTGTTTTTTATTCAAGACTTATTCCTTCACGGCGCCCTCTTCCCCTTTCCTGGTTTCCTCTCCCGGTGGGGTATGTACCGAGTGAACTGGTTACACAAGGGTTTCCGGGTTCGTTTTGCTGCTCAACCCCCCGGTTCCAACCCTTGGTGCGCGGAAATGCACATTCTGAGCGCAAACCTATTCGTTGGGATCATTTCGCTATCGGTTTTTTTAGATGTTGTTGGCTTAGTCTATGGCGACCGGCTGTAAACCTCAATTGGGCTTCCCCAAGAATTCCTGACCCCGTCATCGCCTGAATGTTTTTTTTGTCTGGTTGTCGTTTGACATGGTAGCTTTTGAGTTCCCTGGCGTGCGTCGTTACCTCCCCTCGGCTGGACGGATGGTGCAAACTTTTCCTTTCCCTTTGTTTCGTGGATTTTCCCCAACCGGCTCGCGGCCTTTGGGGCTTGAATTAAACACCCTTTCCAATCCAACATTTCGCCGGCGTGTGTTTTTTTAGACGATGAAGCGCTGGAACGACAAACCTCCAAAGCGTTTCTTGGGTCGCCCATACAGTCGGTGTGCCGGCTCGTACCGGGATGCTGGACTAACTGTTTTGCCGACGTTACCCCACAGGCGAGTTTCTCCCCCACCCCAAACTCACACTTAAAACTATTCACCCGAGCATTGTTCATGGAGGGACGGGCTATATCCATCCCTCCTTTGTGTATGTTGGCTAGATAGGCGTCCTCTGCCCCTGATCTCTTTGGGGATGACGTTGAAGCAGACGTGTCTTCCCTACCCGATGTCTCTTTTTTCGCTGTGATACGTCTTTCTCCATGAGGGAATTGTCCCTGAATTCCTTTCGGGAGACACCGACTTTCGCGCCCCCCCACGACGGAGCTTGATGTGGAGTTTCAGCGCTTGACCACAAGCTGTTTTTCCCCGGTCGACGATTTTGCACTGTCATGTTCTTCCTTTCCAGCCGCGGAGCTTTACGGGAACAACAAGCCGTACCTACGGCCCTGCCGGAACTAATTGTCATTGACCGCACAGGGTTCCGGCGACTCCTTTCCTTGCACCACAACCCCCACCCCCACGACATCAGAAGAATCCTCTTGAATGTTGAGCGCCTTGATTTCTGTCCGGTTGTTCATGGTCTCCCTTCAACTCCCCGGACCTGCGGCGGCGATTTTCCCCTTCCCGACCCTTCGGGTTCCCTTGCGCTCATCCAGAATGATCCCTGACATTGCGTGGGCTCCCCCCCAATTTCCCCTAAACCCATCGTCTATCAAGTCAACACTTTCCACCTGCGGTTTCCGGGAAGATGAGCGTCGAGTCCTGAAACGTCCTTAAAAACCCCTTTTTTGGGCGTTTTTTTTTGATGCATTCATTCGGCCCCTCTCGGCCGCTCTCCTTTTTTTTGTGTCTACCGAGAATTTAAACCCCTTGTTTTTTTGACCGTTTTTTGAATCCGCGAGCGGCGGCATGCCTGAATTGGCTTTGCCGGCCGGCGCTGATTGCCATGCTCCCTAGTTGGTCAATTTTGCCGGGACCGCGTGACAAAGGGAAACACCCAAAAACGCAGTTTGCTTTTTTCGAACCTTCATTCGGCCGGGGCCATTTGATTGTATATAAAACAGATCCGGGTCCAGCATCTCTTGTTTTTTTTTGTTTTTTTTTTATTGGTGGGACAGGAGGCTTTTTTTCTGTTGGTTTGGATCTGGCCGGGCGTCCCGGTTTTGTGCCGCTCAACCTTCGTTCTTCTTAGCGCGCCCGGTCCATTTTTGCGCCCCCAAATAGCGGGGGGCGTTTGGAATCCCCGGGCGTACCGTTTTCAGGCCGCATTTCCGGTCCCCTCCCACTTCGGGCGGTCCCTCTGACCTAGAAAGGGCGCTGACTTGGGCGCGCGTTCGTTTCATCCATTTCACCCCAACTTTTTGATCGACCCCCGCAAGATGCTGGGTTTTCATGCCTTTAATGTTTGCATATGGGTCCCGGTGTGGTCCCAATCCCCCTACGTGACAACACCCTACCCGCTAAGGCTCGCCCCATCGTTTCAATGGCGGGTTGCATTTTTCCCCAACCCAAAGCATGGACTCGCCCGATGACCACACTTCCCGCCCCGCTTTGTTCTTTTTCCCTTCCTGGGTGCGTCGCTTTTACGCCCCGCGGCCGTCTTTTCCTGTTTGCATTCCGGTCCCGCCCCTATTCGGCCCCCCCGACCCCCCCACCGCTAGCATTTTTTCTTTTGAACCCCTTCCATAACCCACGGCTTTGGCTTTCCTGCTTCCTGCAACCGAGGTTTGTGCGGGCGACCCGCAAAAAAACCCCTGAGCTATTGTTTGAGGGGGTATCCGTTCGTCTCCCCTGAACCTCCCCCCTGCCCCCGATCCCGCCAGATGCAACCCCGCCGTCCACCCGGGGCGGCCCTAGACCTTGTCCCTCTTATTGCCTTTTATTTCGGACCCCCCCCCGGTTCCAACGTGTTTCCGTCCCAGCAATTTTTCTCCACTTTGCGATTCCCCCGTCTGACGGATGGACGAGGACTCGTGAATGACCGAGTGGATTTGATTTTTTTGTCCAGTTGGACCTGGTTTCGTAGCCTGCCCCCCCCTACCCATAAGTTCGATTCCATGCCGTCCCCATGCTTGAGGTCTTTGTTTTTTGGTTTTTTTTTATGGTGAGTCGGTCTTACATTGGAGGTTTTAGGTGCCGGAGCGCCTCTTACCTTTTTTTTGGTCCAGACGAACTCAGCACCCTTTCCCATCATCTTCCTCCAGTTGTTTTTATTCCTGTGAATTGAGCCACCGCTGTGAAGAGGTCGCCCTCAGGGGAACCAACAAAAACCTCAAATCTTTTTCACGGCTTTTTTCCACGACCCACCCATCCCAGCTTCGGCTTCTGGCTTGCCTCATAGCCCCAAGTCGGTTGGTCTTGGGGCTAGCCTCCCATCACTCAACTTTCCCAATCCACCCTTCACCTACAGGACATGGATCTCTTTTTTCTAGCCCCGCTTCGGTGTCTCAACATGTGTATCTGGCCCTAGTTTTCGCAGGTTGACGACCGGGAGTTGGCCCTACCCATCACACTACACGTGGAACCCGGTTTCTTGATATCCGCAACCCCCCCCTGTCGGGCGGGTTTTTTAGGGTTGTTGTCTTGCTCGTCGGCGTTTCGTTTTTTTCTTCCCGCGGCTTTTCGTGGTCCCGCGCTTCTTCCGGCATGCATAGTCAAGGTCGCCCCATGTTCGGCCCATGCCCCAGGGGCGGTCCCAACCACTGACGGAACCTTGAGCCCCTAGCCCGGCCAACTGGGCCAACCCCACCGTCGTCGGAGGAATGGTAGGACTTTTTTTTTTTCTTGGTCGCTTGGGCTTTTAATACCAGGTGCGGACATCTGTCCTTTTTTCCGGTCCGGGGAGGCTTGAGGCTTGTTGGTTTAAGCTGGAACGTCCCCGTCGGGGATAAGCACCCGCAAGAATCTTTTTCTCCAACCTGTTCCCCTTTTTCCCGCGTCATGTTCATTGCACCGGACAAATGGTTGCCTTTGTGTCTTGGCTTGGGGGCCTTCTCGGCAAGGCTATTGGGGGGTAACTGGCCACCTGGCTATTTCCTTAAGGCCTACCAGACCTTACCACGCCATTTGTTTCAACACCCCCTGCAGCTCGTGTGGGGACGTTTTGGGGTCTCATTGTTTGTGATTGATTTGAACCCAAGCCTGCATTTGACTCCCGTCGATTTTCTTCAACGCGACGCATTTGTCTCCTGCTGACACCCTGCGTTGCCGAAAGTTGGCTCCTTTAGCCTCCCCCGCCGCTGTCGGCAATACTTGGGGTCAGGTTTACGAATTTCCGATGACGGTTTTTGTCTATTTCGACTGCCAGGTCCTCCGGGCATATACCCCCCCAAAGAAAACTTCCTTGTGTGGCCCCCTTCCCCCCCTAGATTCCTTTAAGGCATTTGATACATATGTTTTATATGACAATCAACTTTTGGTGCGGCCTGGCGGCCCCTGGCCCGGGCGAACTGTGCCGTTTTTTGCTCCACGCGTTTTTGGGTCTAGATTAACTTTAAGGGTGCTTTCCAAAAGATGTGCCGGGGGCACCTTCAAGACGTAACTAGAAGAGACACTTGCGGGGCTTTTGCCCCCCCCCCAGTTTTCCTCGCTTTTTCAAGCTGTACCCCCCCCCAGGGTTTGATTTTAGTCTGATAAACGGAGTCTGGCCTCGCCGGTTAAATGGACAGTCAACATTGACCAACGGTGGAATACTTGCCCCCTGGTTGACGTTACTCGCTCTCAGTGCGCCTTCCGGTTCTTGCGCATTTGGAGGGCAGTTCCCTCCGTGACGCTGTTACAAGGTCGTTTTAAGTGTTCGGACCCACCTGTCTTGCGCACCTTTTTTTTTCCTCCACAGTGTTGATTTCCGCGCCATTCCCCTCGTTTTTGATTCACCTTACGGTCACCTTTCCCTGTCGATGTTTCGTTGTCCCTCAGGTCTTCAGTCCTCCAGGTACCGGACACCCCCCTTACTCACCATTTTTCCCCTCACCTTATACCCTTCGTTCCTCCCCATCGCCTGATTTTTCGGCGGGTGTGTGGTGGTGACTTAACGCGCCGGAATTTTGCGCCGGTTCACGTTTCGTGAATAGAAGGGGCTTGGCTTATGCGTCCTTGCCTTGTTTTTTTTTTGTGTCCCCGAACCTCGCCACTCGGTGGTCCTGCTGCTTCAAAGTGGTTTTTTGTAGAATGCAAACCCTGTTCGACCGCCTCTGATTTTGTTTCAGCGGGTTTTTTGAAGGCTCCCTGAACGACCCCGCCCCGGAAATGCGAGTGTCTTGGCGACCTATCCCTGGTGTCCGTTTTGTGCCATTTTGAACTTTTTTTTCCCCGATTTTTTTTTGATTCCCATACCCCCCACCCAAAATTTTCGCCACCGAAAATTCCCAAGCGTATCGCCTTACCTATCCCCCCCCTGGTGACACGTCGTTCCCTTTTTTTTGACGTTGCTCTAGTATCTTCTTTGAGGTTTTGGATGATGGCCAATGAACCACCCTTTTCGATGTTATGTTTTTTTAGTTGCCGAGAGCCCTCTTTGTTGGATAAAAGAGCCTTAGGACTTCCTTGGTATGGGGTCCCCCTGGTTCTTTTTTCGCAATCAATTGGTTCGAAGGCCCAACACTCATTTCCCCGTTTACGAGACCCAGTATTGGATGGGGGTTGCTGCATAGGGCTTCAGCTGCGGACCACCCCCAACAGGCTTTTGGAAGGGGTAGGTAAAACAGTGTGGATGGGACAATGAGTTTTTTGGTTGCATTCCCCCATCAGTTTTTCCAGGTTCTCTTGGTTTCCGGCCCCTTTCCCCCCACGGGCTTACCGCGGTAAATTAATCCCCCCCACTCACTCCAATCTCCACTCCCGCCGGTCTGGCTGGCGTCTCTTTTTGCGACCAATCTTCTTTCCCCCAGCACCCACGGCAGACACATTTAGGTCACGTCGGATGACTTTTCTTAAATTTTAGTGAGGCGCCTTTTTTCCCTGGTCCGGTCGCCATAGGAGAGCCAGACGGCTGCCTCTATTTGCCCCGCCCCCCACTTGACTCGGTCTTTGGAAAAATTTGGACCCCTCCGAGCATTTAGAGCCGCCGCCGGTTCTTCTCCCCCTTTGCTTTTGACCTTTTACCATACGCACTCTCCGTAAGCATTCCCCCCAACCCAGTTCGTTTCAGGAATTGTACCCTCGGGCCCCCAGGGTTATTTTTTCAGAAAACCTTTACACCCCTAGTTCCCATTTTTTTTGATCCCCCCTTTTAACTTCCGACTAACGGCCGATCTTCTTACGAAGACTCTTTGTTGACCGGTTCTTTGGTCCCTTGAGGATTTTGTACTTGGTCCCCAGGTCCTGAGGACCAGGATTGGCCCAAGCCCGGGCGCTGATTTTTTCCTTCTCGTTTTGAAACCCTTTGTGATATACCCAATTCGTTAATACCCCCCCCCAAACCAAAACGTTTCCTTTCTCGCCGCCCAGTCGGAACAGGAACGTTCCTGGCAAATTTTCCTTTCATACCCCCAAAAGCTCCCCTCCATAGTCAGGAGCCTTTTTTCAAGGTGGGGTGGTGCTTTTTCTGTTCAGTTAGGCCTGTCGCTTTAATTTTTTAATTCTCCATTCCCGGTCCCCTTTCCTGTAGTCGAGGCGAGGGCAGGAAAACGTGTTTTTACTGGTGGAGGCGATACCGGCCTGTTTCATCACCCATCTATTTTTCGTGGATCCACGGACTTTTCCCCCGTTCAAAGGTGCCGGCCGGGGTCTCTTTCTTTCCGACCCCAGGTCGTTTTTGACGTGCCCTCGCACAGACGCTTTCAGGGTATGCGCTCGCCCCGGTCAATTTTCCACCCGGATCCCCCCACCTTTTGCCCAGCTTTTCTGTCCTTGCCAAAGTTGAATTTTTTTTTCGTTTTCGTTCCGGTGTGTTTTTTTTCCCAAAACCTTTTCCCCCCTCACACCCCCCCTTTTTGATTATGTAAGAAACCTTGGAAACATTTGTAGTTTACAACCTTTTCCCCTTTTTACACTGATGGACCCTCCTCGACAGTACCACCCCCCTCCACCCGCCGTTGTTTGGTTTTTTTCATGCTCGGCGATTCTCCTGGGTGTCCTCTTTTAAGGGAACCCCGCGGACTGCACCAGTACCTCCCCCGCTAGACAAGGTTGACCTTCCCCGCAAACGACTTTCGTACAACACTTTTTTTTGACCCCCAACAGAGTTTCCCAATCAGGGCGAACTTCACCCCTCTTTTATAAATCAAAGTCCCCTGCAGGTTCTATCCTGAGGAAAAGATTTTTTCGCGGCGTACGCCTTCCAAGGCCATGCCCCAACGTACTTTCTCTCTGTGTATCCCCCACGTTTCGGAGGGATGTGCAAGTACCACGACCCCTGTGCCGAACCAGGCCGCTTCAAAAATGTTGCCTTTCGAACCTGGGGGGATTTCTTTCTGTGCTTTCTTTTTTTGATTTCGCGAGCCCCTCCAACCCTTTTACTTTCCCCGCACACTAGGGGATTCTCCCTTGACGGTCCCCTCGAGAATTCTTTCCTTCACGAGCCATTTCCGCTTTTTGGCCCCGTTGATTGGAAGTGGGCCTGGGCTTTATCCCTTGGTTCAATCCTGCCGCCTTGTTATTTCCCCCTTTCCAGTCCCAGGGTTCCCGTATTGTTTCGGCTTTGTTTTCTAATGAGGCTCCGTCAGCAATTTTTCGGTTTTTTCCTTTTCCCCCTGAGAGAATAGTGAACTCTCCCCGGCTCCCCCTACCTCAGCCTTCAATCATTCCCTTATCCGTTTCTACTCAATCAGTGTTGTTTTGTGTTTTTTCGATTAGTCCCCTTTTCCGCTCGTTTTTTTCTACTTCAATCCTTTTCGACTGGCCTCTCAAGGACACAAAACCCCTCAACTTGACGAGCTTAAGGACTCCACCCACCCTTTTTTTTCTTTCGCCACACCTTCCCACTATAAGGTAGTTCTGGAAATGGTAATCCTCCCCAAGTCTTCTGGTTGCTTTCCCCCCCCCCCGGTGGCAATATCCCCTCCACTGGGAACCCCACCAACCTCGGATGGGATCGGCAAGAATTTCCTCCGTCTCATTTGTCGGGTGCCCTGCCATTTTTGTAGAGTCCCCCCCCGATTTCAGAAGATTGCGACGTTTTGGTTTTTTTGCTAAATAACCATTCCCTGGTTCTCGGAGAATAAGCCGCCCCATTAACCCGCGCGGTTTTTGTCTCCCCTGGCTGTCTTCGGTCGATGGGTGTTCTTTTGTTTCTCGGGGTTTTTCGTCCAAAAAACGTTTTATCTTCCCAGCTCCGGTTCACCCCGAAGAGTCCCCTTTCGTGTTTGCCCGGCAGCCCAACCTGTTGCCGGATGCCCCCGAGCCCCCCCTTCACTTTTGGTATTGTCGGAACAGGTGGTTAGTGATGTGTTTTTTTTTTTTTCCTTCCCGGTTTTTTTTCCTTTTGTGTTTTCTTGGCCCTTTTGTCAGTCGTATTTCCGGCGTTGTTGCCTGTGCCAGCTACGCAGGTCGCCCTGGTTGTGGTTTTTTTTGTGGAAAGTCCCTCCGTGAACGTTCCGAAAGCAAGAAGTTACCACGCGGGCTGTTTCAATCCCGTACCGCGCGCCTCCCCTTTCATTTTGCCCCCCCCCCTGGTTTTTTTTAAAATGGCACTGCCTTCCTTTGCGGCATTCTTTCTCTCCGCCGGGTCATTTGTAACTCCTGTCATTGGAAACAACGGGCTAGTCCCCCAAGCAGGACCTTTTAAAATTTTGAAATCGGTCCCCCCCACTGGAGTGGTTTTTTTTTTTTGTGGAAACTTTCTTCTTGGCTCATGAGGCCATACTGGTTTCCGCCTTTCTCTTTCAGCGGCAGGCGTACCCCCTTTCGCATCAATTACTCCTTTTGCTGGAGCCCAAAATGACGGTTTCCTTTTGCGTTGCACCCCCGTTTCTTGTGACAACAACACCGCGCCTCTTCTTGTCAATTCGCCGTTTGCCCGACTTCTCTTGGAGGGTGCGTATTTTCCCCGATTCCTGGCCCCCCACGTCCTACGGGCACCGATCATCCAAACTTTCCCCTTTTTTTTCCCTTTGGCCTTTTTTTCCGGAGATGCTTGAAGGGACCTTCATCCTGCTTTTTATTTCTGGACAACCCCCACCCCCTTTGCCGGAATGCCGGTGGTGCTGCAACGTGGTTCCGTTGCTCCACCACGCACGTTTTGCGTTTAGACCTTTCCCCAAAAATTGTAAACACCCCGAGGGTGGCCGATTCCTAAGAGCCCGGCGTGTCCACATATACCCATCAGGTGCGACATCATGCAGTCCTTTTTCCTCTTTCAAAGGGCCGTCCAACCCCTTTGTTTGCTTCTGTAGGCATAATTGAGAGCTGGGCCTTTTTCCCATAAAATGATCTTCCCCTTCACACCGCCCAAAGGCGGGTTTTTTTTTTTTAATACCCGCTTTCTTAAGTGGTTTTTCGTATCTCCTCGATGCCTTCCTTTCAGCTACGGTGTTTATCCCCCCTTTTCTTCTTGTGAGAGTTGAATCCTGGGTCACCGGCGTTCAGGAGATTCTTGTTTAATTGGGCCCTTGAATGTTCGGGCTCTCTTTATCCCCTTTTAAGCGGGTCCACAATCCAGAGGTCGTGGTTGTGTGTTTCCCTGCCCCCAGCGTCGGCGTGTTCAGCTTCCCTTTGAGACCAGGGACATTCTCCCCCTTCCTTGCTTTTTACTCACAATCACGACTTCTCCCTTGACCTTCCGACACTTTCCCCTTGATAGGCTTTCCTTTTGCGGTTGCCTTAGGACGGGTCGCGGAATGGTTCCCGCTCCGTCCTTTCGTGTACACTTTGCCTTTTTTTTCCTTCATCACCCGGAACTGTGGGCCCCCTTTCCGGGAACCGGTCTTTTTCACGCGACGCCTGCTGTTTTTTTTTTTCTCACACATGGGTTTTTTTTCCCTTCCTACTTCCAATCCTACCCTTTTTTCGCGCGGCAAGATTTGGTTTCTCTCTTTTGAAGTTCTTTTTTTCACCCCGGCCCAACATCCTTTCCTCGGTCGGTGGGTTGTTTTTTTCTTCTGAGCTATCAGTCGTTTGTATTTTGGGCGCCTCCTTTCTCTTTTTAAATTTTTTTTTCCGAAGACCGCCGTATCCCACCAATCTGGCTTTCTTTCCCCAAAAGAAATCCACAACCCTTTCTTTCACTCAAACTCCCCGTGGATCGACGTTTTATGGTTCTTGACTTCTCTCTCCTTTTGTTTTTTTTTTAGCTCTGCCCGTTCCCGCGATTTCTTTTTTGGGGGGATCGCTTCTCCTTTGAATTTCCCTTGTTCCCTTTTAGATCCTTGCTCGCCCACCCTTTTCCCATCCCGCCCACTTTTCCCCCTTTCCCCTGAGACCCCCCCCTCTCAATAGACTCCTTTGCGCTCTGGTGGGCCTTTTCTGGCTCTTTCCCTTTCCAGCGGGACACACCTTGTCGCTCTTTTCCCCTTTTTGATTGTCCTTTTTTTCTTTTCTTTTTTGTTCCTGTTCTGACATTTTTGGGAAAGGTTTTGGGTTTTTTTCTTTTTTTTTGGTCCTCCAGTCCCCCCTTACCCTCCTTTTTAGATTTACGTACACCCCCGGTCGGCGGGCTTCGATCTCCCTTTGACCCCCCTCCTCGAACCAAAGCCCCCCTTCAGCATTGTCGACGGTCGGCGTCTCGTATTTACCCGCGACCTGATTTTTGGGTCGGGCCCGTTTTTTATTCAAACGCCCGCGCTTAGTCCCTTGAAGTTGCACACGCCACCTCGTTTCTTTTTTTCCCGCATCCTCCAATGTTGAGCATTTCGTCCCCTTTTCTTTGGCTCCCCCCCACCCACTGCCGCTTTCCCCTCGTCCCTCTCCGCTAACCCAACCCCCGTTTTCTAACGGACTCTCTTGTCGCTTCTTCTTGGAAACGTCTTTACGACAAACTTTTTTGTGGTGTTGATGCTTTGAGGCCCGTACTGCCCCCTGCGAGGTACCCCTCTTCTTTGCCGAAGTTCTCCTTGATGGCTCTGACCTGATGTGCTATTTCGCCGTCTTTTTTTTTCAAACATGCCGGCATCCCCATCTTTATTCAATTTCCTCGGGCCATCCCCCCCCCAAACCTTGTTGGGGGTTTCTGGGCCCCGTTTTTTTAAAGGAATTCCTCCCCTCGGTCCATTGTCGTCCCCTATAAACAGATGCCCTTATCCCCGTATTCGGTGTTCTTCCTCCAATTTCTGGTTTTCTTTGCTTTGGATGGAACCTATGTGATAGCCATCCCTTCTTAGCCCCCTTTACCGACGATTGTCGATTGCCGACTCTTTTTTTTACGCTACGGGTTTTTTTTTTGCATTCAATTTCGGCGAAGTCATCCCCTTCCCGAAACCTTCCTTCTCCTGTAGATTGTCTCAGTCGAAGCCTTTCCCCCTCCCTTGACAAGGCATACCCCCCCCCCCCGTCGACCCTCCCCCCCTTTCCTGGTTTGTCATGCACCTTCCTGGGCTTTGCTGGATTATATCTGGGTGTGTTTTCCCCCCAAATTGGACCTAGTTGAC
>Ga0179593_1518903_pt1 | contig 12618 bp, 19 predicted proteins | sample CZODoug2_1_08_16_FD_185931 | JGI IMG/M metagenome (GOLD analysis project Ga0179593, IMG submission 185931) | Vadose zone soil fungal communities from Angelo Coast Range Reserve, California, USA - CZODoug2_1_08_16fungal (PacBio error correction) | ecosystem: Environmental > Terrestrial > Soil >... | reverse complement strand
GTTCCGACGATTTAGGGTCCCTCTGTTCTTGTGCCTTACCCTGATCCTTCCCGATGCGCGGTTAACAGGCGCATGAAACGTCATCCCCAGCCTAGCGGTTCTCTTCTTACCCCGTGAGGTCCGGGTGCCTGCTGTCCTGTCTTTACTTTTTCCCAGAAGTAAGTTTCGAAAATGTTTGGCTGGAGATTGTTCACCGCATAACTCCCCCAAAGATTTCCTTCTTCCACGGCCCCGCGATTCCGTGGAAAAGTTTAGAACCTTTTCTCGGAGATGCCTTCGCCTGGCCCGACATGTCAGGTTTGTTTTTCCAATGGCACCACGGTAACCGACTTTCGCAATTGTCAGGATCGCCCGGTAGGGCTCTATCCAAATCTGAACACCTGCGCGGTATGAACATGTGTCAAACCCTGTTCCCTCCACCCCCTTTCCATTTTAAAAGGACGATTATCCTTTTCTTAGTGATCTCGTTTCGAACCTTCCCCTTTCCCGCCGGTAGCGGCTCTTCATCCGAGCAGCCAGTGAGCAACCGTCCGCAGCCACCCTTCTTTCCTCAGTTTCCTTTTTCTTACAAATGGTGTTGGTTCAATTTCTGTTTTCCTCAGCGGCCCACGTATCTGACTTTTCAGGTGTAGATCCCCCCCCCTGAGGGGTGGTTCCCCAGCAGCTTTGAGGCCCCAAACCATTCCTCTACCCCTCACCCCTTCCGTCCCGCAGCACGCCGCGTGACCAGAAAGGAGAGCTGGTAACCCCCCCCTGTCTGCGAGGATTTTCCTTCCTCTTCCAACAACCCAGCTCCCTTCTCGATAGCCCCATGCAGTCGAAAAGTATTGGCCTTTCCCTGAATGAAGCCTCTGCCTTTTCGCAGAAGTCTTCCCTCGCGACCCAAGCGGCCAAGGACTGCAAAGTTTCTGGAGATGATCGCAGCCACCTAGAGCCCTCGAAACCTGAAATGGAACTCCTCCCCTGTCCCCCCCTTCCAATTCGGGAGAGGCCCGGTCAAATGAGAATTTTTCTCGGATGTTGATTTCCAGACCTTTAGGGATATCCCCTTGGTACGCCATTCATGAATTTTTTTTTGTGCTTCTCTGATTTGCTTTCTCCTTCCCCCCTTCGAAATGTTGCACCTTCCTCATATCACGCAAAGGGCCTCGGCAGGAGGCATTCCCCCGCTGTATTTCCTTCTACTCTCTTTTTCCTTCGATCTTCCCTTGCAAATGTGAATCTTATCTTTCTACATGAGAAGACCCTTTTTTCTTTTCTTCCCACTAGTTGGTTTAGAGACGCATTCCAGTGGCCAAGCGCATGCTAATATTGCCTTATTCCTATTCCGCATTTAGGGATGGGTGGTCCTCTTAAGCTTACCTTCATCAACGGATCTAGAAGTCGGCGGCGCCGATCTTCGCCCGTCCCCTTTGATACAGTTTAAGACCTCTAATATTCGACCTTTCTCTCCTTCTAAATGTCCTTTTCTTACCCCTCCAAACGATGCTCCCCCCTCACCATCACCCTCAGTTCTCTCGATCATCAGCATCGCACGTTTTTCCCTTCTAGTTAACCCCCCGATCCCAGAGAGGAAACCCCGTCTCATGTGAGCCCCCCTGTAAGCTTAACTCCCCACGAGACTTTCAAGCCGCGCCCATCGCGAAAGTTTCAATGTTTTCCCCCCTGCACGTAATCTTTCCCCGGTCTCTGCAGGAGCCATGCTGTTGTTTCAAGCACTCCTTGCCGCGACCCGCCTCCGCCTGCCCCGGCTTTTGAGCACGTCGCGATAATAACTGATTCGCAGGTCTCTACCGTTTGAAAAACATTCTCGTCACTTTAGAAGCATACTCAATCCTATCGTCCAGCCCTCTGTGGAAATACTAAGTCTCGTCAGTCGGGCTCTGAAACTGCCTGCGTACCTTCGCCGATTCCTCGGTCAGGTCCCTTGATCCACGAGAGTGATCTTTGTCTCAACTTCACATCGTTCATTTTTTTCCCCCCCCCCTTGGCATGGCAAATTGTTTACGCCCTACACCAAGACCTTTTAGCGAGATGGGGATCGCCCCTCACACCGACTCCTTTGGACCCCCCCATAAAGTGGGTGACATTTTTTTTTTTTTTGAAAGCCTCCCCACATTTCCGACAGCCCAAAAGGTATTGCACGGGGACCACGACCTCGTCCATACCGAGGAATTTGGTCCCCCCCTCATCAGATAGTCAATTGCCTTTTTCTTCCCTCCGATTATGGGACCGGGCAGTATACAGCCTTTGAGTATCCAGCGAAGCTTGTCTTTAAATTTCCCGTGGGCAAGACAATTTTCAATAGTCCTTCCCCTGAGCGCACTTTTTTTTCTCGGATATTATCTTTGGGATATTCATGCCCCAATCCAAGGTCCAATGCCAATCATCACGAGAGCCGAGTCCTGCCTCCGCCCCCGATAAACGAATCGACCCGTTATTTTTCGGGTATTGACTCTTTCCTCTTCTTTCTCAGAGTTGGCCCCCTGCGGACGTGGAATTTGCAGAAACTCCCCGGCGGCCGAAGGACACGCCCCCGGATCTCCCCCAGAGACTGAGACCCTTTCAGAGCCGCTTTGTTATGACCGTAATATTGATCGATTTGCGAGCAATCAAGGCAAGTGTTGGCCTGAGGACTAAACCCTCTTGATACCTGTATAAGTTTTTCCCCTTACTGCTTTCTCCGAGATCTTCCGGGATCGATTGTTTTGAGTTTCCCCGCGGATGCCTCACCGTTTAATGAGACCCTGCCACCTAGAAATAAGGACAGATCTCCGCTTCTCCTTTGAGTCCTCCTTTCGAGAGATCCTTCCATTGGCTCAACCCCCCCCCCCTCGCTTCGCCTTGTGCCTCAATCGACTCCAGGTGTAGCGTGGAATTAGTGCGGTGATACTTAGACAATGCGGTCGTTTCGTCTTTTCGATGCACGCTGATCCTTTAGCCTGGCGCCTCCTTGCCACCAGCACGCCTGTGTAAAGTTCCTGTTGTGAGCCAGAGGCAGTTGACCGCGAACTCGGCAGAGCGTCCGAACCTCTTTTCTTGGAATGATGATTTGCGTTCTTTGTTTTCGAACGCCTTCTTCTTTTCCTCCTCCTTGGTTGTGTGATGATCTACTGAATTAACCTGCCCGCATTTTTTATTTTCGCGCCCCTCCCCCACTATTTGGTTCTGACCGTGCTGATGGGGCATTCCCTTCGTGTGCTTTTTGCAACACCCTGTTTGTTAAAAGCTTTTTTCGGGGGAATCTTTTGCCCCGAACCCGTACTCTCGCGAGGCGATACTTCCCCCCCACTCCACATCAGATCCCTCGAGGGAATGTTGACTACTCCCCGTATTTCCCACTCTTTCCAATGCCTTCCCCCAATTGATGCCCCCTCCCCCCTGCGAACCCGCGAGGGAAGTTTTTCGCACATTAGACTCGCTCGCCCCCCCCCCACGGTGCTAAGTAGTAGGATCCTTTTTTCTTCTGTGCCGCGTATCTGCAATTACTGTTTCCCATCCGGCACGGCAACCCCAGACAATATCCTGGACGATCGGTCGCGGCCTCTTTCACAAGCCTCTTTCTCTTTTGACCGCGTGCATTGCCGCCCTGGTTTCTCCATAGCCAAACATTGCTCTTTTCACGAGATTCGTATTTCGTTTTCCATTCGTCGAGTAAGTATGGAATTTTTCACCGGAGCTTGTTAGATAAAGGATGGTTCCCCCGGTTTGCGCAGTTCACATGCGTTCGTTTCCACACAAAGTAATGCCCAGGCGGGGTGGACTAAGGTTTTTCCCCCCCTTTCCAAGCTATCTCCCGCTTGCCTTCCCACGCTCGCACGCGCGAATGGTGAGTCTTTTGATCGTGATAGTGGTTTATCATGTCGGTCGCTTTTTGTGCTTGACCGGGGCGTGAGTTTCCTGATAGACCACGGATTTCTCGTCAACCACGTGCGCTCAGGGCTATTTAAATTGGTACTCTCCCTTTGAAATTCCCCTTCCCTGTGCTTTTTCACAAGAAACTTATTTTTCTTACTCTTTGATTTCCTGTTATCCCCCCTGAAGTCACGTTCAGGGTTACGAATCTCCTGCTTTTGCACGATCTTCTATGAACCCGAAGCTATTTCCCTCTATGGTACTACTTTCAGTTTAATTCCGTGCCTTTCCCGTGTGATCGGCAAGTTTGAGGGGACGCCTGATCCACACGTCCTTGCACCAAACTTATGGGAGTTTGTCCCAGGGGTTGCGCAACATCCCTTTTCTCCTCATTGTATTGGTGTTCTTTTCCTGCCTTAATTTGCCATTCCACCCCCTTCAAGGGTTGCAGGAACGATGTCGTTAGTCCCCCCCCCCCCCGTTTTTTTTCCTCTTTTTGCAGATCCCTTTTCCTGACCTTTTTTTTCACCCCCCCCCAAATCTTTTCTTTCTCCTTCCTTCCCTGTCTTTGCGCACGACTTAGATTGAACGCAAACGTTGCTTCTGTCCCCCGTGACAAGCTCTTAGTGCCGCATCGTGAGCGTTAAAGGTCGATCGCCTCATTTTTAAAGTGCTGTAGCCGTCATTCCTTATGAATTTTTTTTTTGATGCCGGTGAATGATTCCCTGCCCCCGTCCTAGAACTTCACTCTTTTACCTTGTTTCCAACCCTCCCTTTTGATCCGTATCTGAAGCCCTGGTACTGATGTTTTTCCAGATTATATATGATCGTTTTTAGTGAAGCTTCCTTTGTCGTTTGCCTGGAGCAGTTTAGAGGGGAGGTTCGTTGTTTGGACCGATCCCGGTTGACCCTTTATGATGATGACCTAATGAGGTGCCACGCATGTTGAGGGGAAAGTCATCGTTTTCTGTTGACCTGAGCACTATTGATTCTTTTATTCATTTGTTCAGAACCTTTTCAACTCCTCCTCTCTGCACCCCCGAACGCAAGCGGCTGTCCCTTTATCCCTCCTCTTCCGCCCCTCTTGATGCCCAAGCCCGCGGCAGTCTGTCCCCCTTTCCTCTGTCTTCTTTTGCCAACGCCCAAGTGCCGAATTTCAGGCGCGCTCGAAAAACTTTCTTCCCGTCAGGCTGGAGCCTCGCAAGTTTTTTGACACGACATACATTGCAAGAGTCGTCCTGCCTCCACCGTGCCGCTTCATCTCGGAGGCGTGTAATCCGTTTTTTTTCCCCCATTGCACCCCTTTCTCTTCTGTTCTTTTCGAAAATTGGGCGAATTATACTTACTCCTCATCATCTGCTTTCCATGATCCCGCCATGACCCCTCAAAATTTGATGCCCCTCTATACCATTCTGCTTTCGTTTCCCCTTACGCGCATGAATTTAGGCCATTTAGGTTCTTGCCTTTGTCCTTCTGAGGACGTTTCTCTGATTCTTTCATCTTCCCTGCTGTCCATATTGCTGCTTTGGAAGCCAGGCGTTTAGCCAAGAACCTTAGATTCCTGTCTTATTAACCACTCTTTTCTGTCCTGACTTAGCCTTTTTCCTTCCTCAGTTTCGGTTTGTGTTTTGCTTTTTAGTGAGTTTTCCCCCTCCCCTTGCAGACCGTGTTTTTGTGTAATGCGTTACCCTGATTACCAGAGGACCTTGCTGCGCTTCCGCCCGTCGACTCAAGGTGGAGGACGGGCAAGTTCTTTATTTTTCCTCCACATATTCCCTTTCCCTCCCCCCCGCCCCACCCCTCGGTGGGTGATAGACCCACAGGGAAAAGCAGATATGGCCTGTTGGTCGTTCAATTCCCTCCTTTGTTTAAGAAACCTACTTTCTTCCCCCTTTCTTGAGTTGCGACCCCTTTTCCTGTGCTGAGCCTATTCGTCAATGGAGAAGCCCCAGGATTTTTTTTTGCGCCGAACAAGTTCGACACTATTTTTCCATCTCTAGAATTGGAATTCCCTTATTACAATTCAAGTGGTTAGTTGCCTTTGCTTGTTGGTATTCCTATACCTCGCGTTGTCTTACCTGGTCCCCCATTCGTCTTGACCATTAAAGAGAGACCTACTTTTATTTCCATTATGCAAATTTTTTTGTTAAGTTCCGAAGATGTAAGCTAGTTTCCCTCATCTCCTAATGATTGCTTTAAGATCTTTTTCCCGTCTGGCCATCGTGAGGATCGGATTAGGGTTCACGATACCTCTACCCCAATTGACTTTCTAGTGGCCCTCACCTCTTATACGGATCAACCAATCCAGTATCCTTCCTATAAACGATATGTCCTAAGTCTTACGTTTCTTCCCCTCCTCCTCTTAGAAGGACCCTCCGACAATAGAACCCTCTTTTTTTTTCATCTGTTTTCCTAGCCAAAAACCTTCTGCACCCTGAAAGGAGGTGCCCCTCTATTTGCTTTTTTTGTTGTTGTTGAGATCTGGCAGCGGCTATTTTCTTCTCGATTTCTTCTTTTTTCCTGTGCTTGAAGATGGAGCACTTCTTCTATGGCGCGCTCTCTCGTAGAAGGGTCGGATGCCATGAAACGGTAATAACGAAGCCCTCTAGTGCGGGGGCGAGTGAGGTCGACGTTTTGAAGGAATGTATTGACAAGCTAAAGACCTTATCAGTGACCCTCCATTCCTGAGCTTCACCCCCAGCACAAGATGCGCCGGATAATTGCCGGTGCCTGCTCGCTCCCCCTGAGTTTACCTGCCCTCCGCGGATCCCACGATGACTCGGGACGAAAGGTTTAAAAATTTTTGGAGAAGATGGTCCCCATTCCGTGCCTTCATGATACCCCCCTCCGGCACAATGTGTCTGGCTATCCAAGTACCTTTCGGTATCGTAACCGACAAAAGAAACCGGTCACGAAGGAACCTATGGAAACGGACATCTCTTCCTCGTCCGATTCAATCGCCTTTCCCAGGGAAGAGGCTCCCCGTGTCGGAGAACTCTTTTCCGCCCCCGCCTGATCCCTTTTCCTCCTTGTTTCGCACCAGGACCTTGGAACAGGTTTTTAACTGATACACCTGGAACGACGCACACCCCACACTGATAGTCCCCCTTCCTCCTCCGAGGGCTGCGTGGAAATATCCTCCCTTATTTTTGGTCGACACTACGAGCACTGAACCTGCAAAATTTCTGCGGGACAGCAGACTCACTTTTTTTTCTTCTGTCACTCCCCCATTAATACCCAGTTCTTGTTATGATTGAACTCACTCCCACCACAGCGCACTCAGGACCAATGCCTTGAAAAGGGGTCAATCTCGTTAGACCTTCTCTAAGATGCTGCCTAAGGATTACCCTCCTAACTCCGGCCTTCCAAGAGTCCCCTCTTTGTACGATCATTCAGATCCCCCCAACACTAATCAAATTTTCCAAGAAATACGATTTTCCCTCTCTTATCGTCCTGGGAAAATTTTGGACTTTCATTTTTCTTCTTTGCATCGAATTTAGTTGATATAGACTTCGATGGAGCCGTTGCTGGATCTCTTTGCAAGTAGTAATTACTTCTCCCCTTTGTTGCGATAAGCGCCTTCTCCCTTGGGCCCATTGTCCCCTTGCGTATTATTTCAAAGCCTAAGCGTGCACGCTATCGGTGTTTGTTTTTCCATACCTGATATCCTCTTCAATCTTTTCCCCTCAGGAGATCTCTCCTTATTTTTCCTTTCTTCCCTCGCCTTCAGGTTTAGATTCGACGATGCGGACCAACTTTTCTTTCGAAGCCTTCAGCATGAGGACAACCTCCCCTGATTTCGGGCTTATCCTTGCGCTTCCCAGCGTACGCAATAAACCTATTCCTTTTCTGTGGCGGTTGGATCTATGCGGTTTCCCCACAAACACCCCCATTTTTTCTGACCCTGACAGAGATCCTGATTGCCCGTTTTCTCGGTGTGCTGATAATCTGGCGACCCAATCCCCCGATGATTGTGATACCTTGTTTCAGACACTCGCCCGCAGATCAGCCAGTGTCCTCCTATCCTCCCCCCCCCTAACCTCGCGAACCGTCAGGTAACACCAAATGTAATTCTTGATTTGCCTTCAGTCAGAACCCCCCTAGACTTTCCCCTTGCAATAAACGGCCTGAGGATCCGTGCAGGATCAATTCCGGTTTTTCCCCCGGACCATTTTTTTTACTCTTCGACCGCCCCGATTGTAAGAACAACTCCCTCAAGATCCGTATCCCTTACCCCTCGCCTATTCCAGCTCCGACGTTTAGTATTATTTCCTCGAAGGATACGATTAGGCCACTACTCTCTTGTCCGGGGGAAAACCCTACCCTTTTTTCTTCTCGGTCTTCTTTTTCTGTGCCCATCCGCGATCTAAATGCTTTTCCCCTGTCAGACCCCACAAATTAACAGTGATAGGAATGGTTTTCCATGTCGATCCCCCTTCCTTCAGTGCAACCCTTTTGCGTTGCTTTATACAAAGGAGATACCCCCACCCCCCCCAAATCCTCGGTGGTACTGACCCAGTCCCACGGATCCGGACAACACCTTCTCCGTGGCTTGACCCTTTTTTTCCTCAGTGTCCCCGCACCTGGAACTTAACCAACCGTCGAATGCACGCGGGTAAGCCTGCCACTGTCCCTCCGAGGACCGGATGGCCTCCAGACCCCTCCTTCTTTTTCTCCTTCTCTTTGTTAACTGCCGTGCATGGGAACCGTTTTCGCAGGATCCAGTAGATTTCTCAACGATCACTGTTTTCCTTCCCAACCTTTCCCCGTGGCAGTTTTGGGGTTTTTTTTTTTTTTTTTTTTTTGTGTCTCATTTCTTCTTTTTTTTTTTTTGGTTTTTTTTTATGATCCTCCCGCCATTGAAAATAGGGCCCGTCTTTTCTCCCCCTTTGTCTCGGCGTTCCCTTTTTCTACCTCTACATTCGCCCCCGACCAGATCTCCTGAGACCGCTCTGAAGGGCGTGATCCCCTGATTACCCCGACATCAGAGCTCTTTTATGAGTTTGTCTCTTCTCTCTTCTATCTCCTGGCTTTGAAGACTTCCTCCCTTCATTCCGTTTTTTCTAACGCCCGACTGTGAACGAACCGCCCGCCCCATCGGCCCTCCCCTCTCCCTTGTCTGCACCTGATACTCCTGAAGATGAAGAATATAACCGGTCAGTAAGAACGGATTCCCTTTCTTTCACAATGCCAGTGGATGTGGAGAATCCCGATGACCCGGTCGATCAGCGGATAAGTTCCTGCGCCTTCTGCCGGGATCGATTGTTCTCCTGGTTTTTTTGGTACGTGCGGCTTACAGTCGCTGCACAGAGATTACGGGGCTGGACAGCCCCCGCCAGCCGCGAGTTTAGTCAAACCCCGACCGCGTTGGCGAGCCATACTTATTACTAGACATCGCGGAGCATCTGTGGGCGCTCCTAGGCGCGAAGTTGTATCGTGTGGTCTATACCTCCTCTTCTTTGATCGTGATTCGGTGTCTTTCTTTGCCTCTATGAAAGAGAGCTTCTCTTCCTTTTCCCCCCCCATCCATTCTGTCACTCGTTGACCAGTCATTGAGACGCCCTTTCCAAAGACCTCTCTTCCCCCGCCTCTCTCTTCCCCATTTTTATTGGAATGATAAGTCAGCGTTTTTTCTTTTTGTGGCCTATATATATCACCCTCCAGTAGTTGTGTTGTTGAGCTTTTTCGAAGACCCCCTGCCCGATTTTTTGAGCTTCCCCTAACATAGTAGTTGGTCGTACGTTACCTGGTGGCATCGGTCTGTTTTACGTCTTGAAACCCTTTTTCCCTTCTACCTTGGGTTGTTGTGTTTGGACTTGCTGCACTTCTAAGCTCGTTCTGACGACTAAAAAGACAGCCCCTGTTCTCCCTAGAGGGGATCGCCCCCTTTCCCCGATTCCCCCATTGAAAACCTGCTCGCAAAGTACGATCGCACACCATCCAGGCGAACTCTGTCAACTTGATTCCCTCCCCAGAGTCGGCTCCCTTCCTCGTATTCCGCCTGTCGTATTGTACGCGCGAATCTCTGGTGCCCGCATGAAATCGCAATGGCAACCTTTCTCGACCGGAGATGTTCTTTAGCCAGTAAAGACTGACGTCCCCCTGCATGATCGTCCTTTCTTGCCGATGCTCATCAGGCCCAACACGGTCGCTCGTCTTTCCGCGATTTTCTTCATAGTTTTCTCTTCTCTCTTTTGCCGACTTTTTAAAGGAGCGGTTCGATGCTTCTTACCGGGCGCGTTTCGTGTAAATTTGAGCGTTTCACATCCCGGTTCGAAGAGGGTTCCTTTTTTTCATTATCATAAGCAATCCAGTTCCTACCCCCGACACTTAAAGGCGGCGTTTCTTTCTTTTTGGTAGTGGACGTGTGATCGCTCTTCGCTCTTTCTGGGTCGTGCTGAGGGCTGGGTCATGCGGAACGTTTTGTCTAGACCAGGGAGATATCAGTCACAATTTCGCTCCTTTTTGCCGAAGTTCACTGGCTATCTTATGCCACCTTTCCTTTGACACAGGCTTCGCCGTACCTCAGGGCTATTCTCCCTTCGCGGGTTTATTCTGGAAGTCGTCGCCAGTTGAAGCGACGAACTTCCTTTTCCCCCCCGTTCCCTATTCCGTTCATTCACCGTTCCTTAGCGATTCCCCCGTTGCTTTTTTTCCTTGCTCCCCCGCAAAAGACCCCCACCCAATTGATGACTTGGTGTTTTCCAATTCGGAGTTTTTTCTTTTTTTTTCGATCCCAATCTTTCCCATTTATTGGTGGTGACGGCTGTCGCATTGATCCCCCCAGACTGTGTCCAAAAGGAACCCTTTCTTCTGTTCTCCCCTTGTACGATCCCCTGCAGTGCAGATAATGGGACTTGATTTTTGAATATTCGTTAGGCTCTTCCTTAACTCGCCGCCTCATTGTCTCCCTCCCGATGGATTCCCCCCGAGGAAAATGGCTCGTTAGTTAAGCATAGTATAGCCCCGCTTCGGAAAGGTCGATCGATCTACTTTTTTTTTGTCCCCTCGATTCTTCCGTTAGTATAGCGGTTCTCTGTTTGCTTTTTCGCGGCCCCACGCGACGTTTTCCCGATCTTCAAGTTTGCGTGGAACATTTGCCCTTTCCGATCCGGCTCTTGCCTGTCCCCCCATTTACTTTTCTTGGTCGCATGTCCTCCCCTGCTGTTTGTGTAAGTGAAGCTTCATCTGTCGGTCCGGTTTCGACTGTGTCTTGATGTGTAAATCTTTCCCTTCCTTCCTGCTGATGACTGGATCGGACTTATGCTGGGGATGCGCAATTTTTTTATTCAAAGTCAGGGTTCTTTTTTTTTAGCCGTATTTGATGACCTTACTACAGTGAGACTGCTGATTCAGTGTCGTGCCCCTCCGGACGACTGACCTTCCCCGCTCCTTTTAGAGCCTTTTAGTCCTTTTCCTCTGCAATATCGCCCCGGCGCTTGGTTTTCAGTTAACTTTTTCCCTTCGCCCAATGCCCCATGGCAGAAGAGACCCCTCTGTCGATTTTCACACCCCGGTCCTATTCACCCTAAGTCGTGAATGTGGCTTCTAACCTGTCCCAGGAAATTGGCAAGCGGATCGTTCCGTCCCCCGTACCCATCCCATCGCCCTTCGTCGGTCCCTTTCAGATTGCCTATTGCAAGACCATACTGCTGTGATGCATTTTCCCCCCCCCCATTTTTTTGCAAGTGATTCTCCTTCAGGACCGCACCCCAATTTTCCTTCCATCCGCCCCAGATTTTTATATCCTAATCCCCATCCTCACTTTGTGTTCCCTCTTCCCCCTTTTCCATTAGGCTCTTTCCCAGGTTACTTTCTTTTCTTTCTCTTTTTCGCTTGGCAGTACGATTTTTTTTTTCTCCATGTTATTTTTGTCTGCTTTCTTGCCCGAGAAGAAGAAAACCCCCCCGCTTTTCCTCCTGGATTCCCTCCCCAGCTTTTCTCACTGCTTGTGCGGATAGTTCTGTCAGTTTTTTTTATTAGATCCGCCCCTCCCTCCATTAATTTCCCCGTCCCACTCGCCGTTTTATCTAAGGTGGCTCTTTCCCGACGATGAAGCCCCCCCGATTGGCGATCCTCGTTTAAGTTGATGAAAACTGCTCCCTTTGAAAGCATATTCTTTTTAACCAGGAAAGTTTGGGCTAGATGTTGAAATGCTTTAGTGCCCTCATTTTTCTCTTCATTTTGACACAGACAACTTAGGAAAGTTTGAATTTTCCTCCTTTCTCCATGATCATTCTCTTCTTCGTGGCGCGCTGCCGGCTTGTTTCCCCGAACACCATTCGTCACAATCTTTGTCCTCGCTACGGTTTCTCCCTTTTCTAAGTTCAGTTTTTTGTGAAGGGTTTATGTTTGATCCCACGCCCCGAACCCGGTTCAAGGGATTATTGGATTCAAAACATGAGTCCCTTCCCTTTCTGCAAGGTAGACTCTTCCCCCTTCTTTTTACCACATTGTTTTTAACCTGACGTGAGCTACTTATTCCTCCTAGTATCCGCAGCATCGACAGATTTACGTTTAGCGCTTCCTTCCCCTATCTGCCAGGCTTTTTTTTCCGGTGTCAGCCCTCTCCTTCCTGCGTAGAACTGCTTCTTTCCGTTTGGCACAGAACCTCTTTCTCTGATCCTCGTAACTACGAAGATCCCCTCTCGGTGCGTGCAGTTCCGTTCATGCCCCTCGCGTCGAAATTTTCTCCCCCCTCCCTGTTTGCACACTCATCGGACTGGCACAGACCCCCCCATCTTTTAAGGGCAAGCGTTTGCC
>Ga0179593_1514900_pt1 | contig 12618 bp, 9 predicted proteins | sample CZODoug2_1_08_16_FD_185931 | JGI IMG/M metagenome (GOLD analysis project Ga0179593, IMG submission 185931) | Vadose zone soil fungal communities from Angelo Coast Range Reserve, California, USA - CZODoug2_1_08_16fungal (PacBio error correction) | ecosystem: Environmental > Terrestrial > Soil >... | reverse complement strand
CTGACCCTAGTATACGCACCTTTTTTTTCATCGGTTTTCATGCCCGTTTCCCCTCTTCATCCTTTTTGTTCATTCCGAGGGCTCAGGGCTGTTGACAGGTGATATCCGGTGTCCGTCAAAAGGTTTACCACTACCCTTAAAGGGTGTGGCTGACTTCTTTCCCCTCTTCCCCCTCTTAATGGCTTTTCTTTGGGTTACTTATTTCTAGTTAATTTAGTAAAAGTTGACCCCTCCTCTTTTTTAGAACGGTATTTTCTTTCACGGACTCTTTCCCTTCCCCCCCACTTCCAAGTAGCTTCTGCTGTAAAATGGACACACAAAGCCCCTTTCCCCCCTTTATCCGACTCTTTCCCCCCGAATTACCTTGGTTCCCTTTTTTTTCCCGATCCCCCGAAAAGAAAGACTAACTTGGCACGCCACCCCCCCCTCCTTTCCGGTATAAACGTTTGGTGAACGAACCCCTCTCCCCCCCTCCTCGCCGAAACTCTACGAGTAAAGGATACAAAGTTCGTCTCGGTAACGGGTACCATGAACCACATTCTTCTTTCCTTTGGACCAAGATCCCTTTTTTGGAACTCCTGCTTTTTCAATTGATTCACGGTTAGCCCCCTTTTTCTTCCCTTTTAACCGACTTTCTTAGGACTTCACCTTTTCCTTCGCGGTGGTCGCCGCGTACTCCTCTTTTAGGCAGTATAAAGCTTACCTCCTTCTTTCCCCACTATTTGGGAAATCCTCTGCAACTGTTAATACACCCCACCCCTTTTTCCTTTTTTGTCATGCATCTGCTAATAGGAGGGGAGCACACCCTTTCTTCTTGCTCCTTGTCCCTTCCACCCATTTAGAATGTGACATCCCCCAGTAAGGCTCTGCAGGACGTTGAGTTTGCCGTTTTCCCCCCCCCCTGTCCAAGAATAAGTTGGACACTCACTCTAGCTTTCCGATTTAATGAACGCCTGTTCACTTTTCCCTCCCCAAAAAGTAGGAGTTCTTCCCCCTCTGGTTTGTGATTTAAGGTCCCCCCCCTCTTGCCGGCGGGGAGTTTAACCATGTCTCGTTACCAAGGGTCTTTTCCCCCTCTTAGGATGTTTATCCACTCCATTCGTGGTTACCCCCCACTTTGCCCCGTGATTGGAGTTAGGGATCCTTTTTCCCCCCCCCCGAAAACATAGAGGCCCTCCCTGCAAGAAAACGGGTCTGTGATTACGTTTTCTTTTCGCGCAAACAGTTTTCGTCACGCGCGTCCCCTTTCGAGTCTTACAAGATTCGTTTTTTTTTTTCCCCTTTTCAGATTCCTTGCCCTCCCGGGTACGGAAGGTGTCAATCTCCCCTTCTTTTCTAGATTCTCCTGGTCTTTTCTTTTGACAGAATGACTCTTGCCCGTCTGGTTCCCCCCTGACTTCGTAAATGGGTCCGCCTTCCACAGGAGAAAAGTTTGTTTTACTTACCAGTTTTCGGTTGTTCAAACGAAAGCCCCCCTCCTTTCAAAAGTTTTCCTACTGATTTCCTCTCTTCACCCCTCTCCCACTTGTCAAGGGTCTTTGTGCCATTTACGCGCGATGATTAGGGATTGGTCCCTCCTCTTGACTTGCCGTAAGTCACAGAAGCAACTTCGCCTTTTTTTTTCCCTTTTCTAAGTCTACGAATCCAGCCCTCTCTACCAATAGGATTGATAGGGTCCCCGTCAACAAAAACCCCCCCGTCCAGGTGACTCTGACGGCAAAGTCGTAGTTTTTTTTCGGCGAGATTCTATCCATTTTTTTCTCTATGTCTGGACAGTCTCTTTCCTTCCCTCTTATAGTCTGCTCGCCAGCTCCTAATCCGCTTACGCGAGTTTCCCCCACTCCTTTCCCCCCTTTCCGCTTGAAGACTCACTTTCCCCTACTCCGGTTTGTTTTCTTTTTCTTTTCATAATTTTTTGGTTTTACATACCTGATGTTTTTTCATTTTTCTTTTTGGTGAACGGCTTCAGGCATGTCCTCCCTGATACATTTTTTTTTACAGAGAAGCCTTTCATCCCGCTCCCCTACACACCTTGGAGCGTCTCCCTCTCCTTTCCCCTGAAGTGCTAATCTATCTCCCTCCCCCCCCTTTGTGAGGGACTATCCCCCCTTTAATTCTCCGATCCAAGGTATCTTTTTGTGTTTACCTGAGGATTTTGGCTGCTCCCTCTGAATTAGGGTGTGCCCTTTTGCCACCTTTTATCTTTTTGAGCCTGCAGAAGCGTTTCTACTGATAACCCCCCTCCCTTTTCTCTCCCATTAAACCAATCTCCTCTGCCTTTTTCGCAAAAAACAAGCCCGCTTGAACACCCCCCCCCTTTAGCAAGATCTTCCATCGATGGCATAGTTTCCCCTCTCTTTTCCGTCCGGCAGCTAGCGCAGTTGCCCTCTTCCCCCTTCTTCCTATGGAGTTCCCGCCCCTCCGGGATAGAAAAGCGTCTCCCCCCCACCCTGACCAGCCCGGCTTCGTCGGGTTTCGTCCTCCTTTGTCTTTCCGTTTCTTGCAAACTATCCATCCGAGCCCGAGACTCCTTTACTATGGATGTCACCTTTTTTTTCTTTTTCTACGGACGTGTGCTTTCCTTCGCGGCCGGAAAGGTCACCGGCGAGCTTCGACAAGCCTCTAAGAACTCCCCCCCCTCTCCCTTCCGACCGCTTAAAGTATCTGGTACAGCGGTACTTTCTTTTTCCTTCAACAAAATTTTTAAACGGCTTTGTGCCAACCCCTGTTTCACCCAACACCCTTGTCTAGTGGTGGAAAGGGCTTTTTAGTGGGATTCCCCAGACTTTACATAGGGCCGGCTGGTAGGGAAAGATCGGATCCCCTACAGTTCAATAGCCGTCGTCGCTGGTTAACCCCCCCCCCCACCTTCCTCCTTTTTTTTTGCCCCAGAAGAGCCCAGTGTACAAGAGGGGTTCTCTTTTTTTTTCACTCTATACGGCAAACAGACCCGGTTTCTCTACGATGCCCTTCGGCGCCCCCCATGGTTCACGTATATTATTTCCCCTTTTGGGGACCTTAATATGCCCCAAGTCCCGTGCCGACATTTTTGACTTTCCTTTGACCGTGATCCTTTAAGACTATCTGGACCATTTCCCCTCTTTTTTGTGAACACTGGTTGTCCCCTGGCTTTCCTTCCCTACCCCACCTTTAATAAAGGAAAGTTGAATTTCCTCATGTCAAGGTATTTTTTTCCCTTCTTTCCTCCCTTTGATTCTTGCGGGATGCAACTTTTTTATATAACTTTTCGATAATTTCCAGTGACCAATCGGTCCGTTAGAACCCCCTCTTCTTTCCAGCTTCTCCAGGGCGGCTTTTTCCCCCGAGACTGTCCCTCATAAGGAGGATAACCTACATCCTTTTCTCCTTTCTTTCGGGGGGGGTGTGGTGGGGGTTTTCCTGTCCGCTGTTATGTCTGATTTTAACCCCCTTTTCAGGAGGATGGCGGCGACGCTGCTTGGTTTGCCTTAAGAGTTTGCTGTGTTTTCTTCCTTTTTCCTCAATTAGTCGTCCGCTCTACCCCGCTATTAGAAGTAACCGTTTTCGCTCGGGGTTTTTCTCGATTTCGTTTTCCCCCCTCCCTTTTGTTCCGGCTGCTCAAACAACCCACTTCCTCTTTCCCAATTTTTTCCCCCCCTTGTGTTCATTTCTCCTTCCCGCTCTGAAGAATCTTCTTTTTAGCTTTTTCCCCTTTTTTCTAGTTCGCTCGAGTTATGTCGAGGGCGTCCCCCCCCTTTACGCGGAAAGCTGGAAAATTTTTTCCCGTTCTTTTCTCTCCTGGTGTTCCCTTCCCTCTCTAGTTTTAAAGTTGGGGTGTTTTTTAACCCCCCCCCCCCCAATTTCCCCCAACTTTTCCCCCCAAAAAAACTGGTTCCGCCCTTAGTGTAGGAATCTTTTCCCCCTTTTTCTGCTGAATGCGTTTTTTTTTTTTTTTATGCCTTTTATTCTCATGAACTTGGCCGGACACTGGTTTCCCTTCTTTCCAACAAACCATGCTACCGTTTACAAGCGGGATTCCCCGCGCCTCACAAGCGATTTTATTCCCCCCCCTACCTTCCTTCTCGGCCATTTATAATGTAAGCTTTCAACCACCCTCTCCCCTGAGTTACGTTTGCAACCCCGTGGACTCTTACCGGCGGAGTTTTCACATTTTTGCAATATTTACCCTCCCCCAAAATCGGGTCAACGGTCGCTGCCCCCCAGCCGACAAGAGACGGGATTAGACCCTTTCTTTATTTCGTCTCTCTCCTCCTCACCCCTTTTTGAGAGATTTAATACCAAACCGGTTTCCTATTCCCGCCCTCTTGGTTGCAAGAGCCCTTTCCCTGCCTTTGTTGCCGTGGGCATTTCCTTCTTTTTTCCCCCCCGACTTGTTCCCTCCCTTTTTTTTTCCACACGTACATGTCTTTTTTTCCCGCTGATCGCGTTTTGATTTCTCTTTGGACTACAAGTCGGCTGCTCTCCTAGACCTCGTTGACATACCTTCCCTCCGTCGACTTTGGTTTAGCCCCTGGTCCCCCCAGAGGAACCCTGTCCTTAAAAGGTCTTCGAGTTCCGACTCGCGGTCCAATCCTTATGTTTCCTTCTCCCTACGAACCCCGGATTCCCCCAAGGGGGATTTCTTTTGACGTGTCCCGAGGATCCGCCCTTCCCCGTACTACGTTTTCAAGAAATACCCCCTATACTTTACACCCTTCCTCCCCCCGCTGCCGAGTAAAAATTTTTGCTAACCTTTTTACCGCTGCGTCTAGAAATATCCACCCGTACCTGTCAATCTTGAGTCCTCGTCACAGGTACCTCCCCGTAATTGATCGACTTTTGAAACTACCCCTGGGTTTTTTGAGACTGCTTCCCCTTGATCATCCTAATTCGACGTCCCTTTCCCCCCTCGCGAAATCAGCTGGTTCTCCCCCCTTCCTGTGTGTTTCTTGTACGCCCCTCTTCCCCTTATTGCCAGTCTCACCCGTACCCCCCTCCTCCGTCGGGCCCTCCTTTCCTTTCCTCTCCGTCCAATGTCCAATAACAGGTCAGCCCATAGTCCCCTGTCCTATGTGCATGTATAAATCTTCCTTTTTCGGCGTCCTCCCTTTCCTTTTTACTTCCGCGGTTGCCCATGCCATCCCCTTTATGAAGCGCCTCCCTAGGGGGTTTCCGGCCTCCTTTCCTTTTGTTTCCGAGTTAGCGCGTCTTCTCCTCCATTTCTTTTTTTTCCGAAGAGAGCGCTTCGTTTCCCAGAAAATCCCCCTCCAAAAACTTTCCCTCCTTTTGATGGTGCGTTTCCTGCACGGGCTCTTATGGGGCCGGTGTTTTTTCCAAGCGGACCCCCCGGCTTTAGATTGGCGTGCTTCTCTTTTCCTCGCGTGGATTTTAAACAATGTCGCCGTTCTTTTTCGAGGGCTTTTACTCCCCCCTCAAAACGACTGACCGTCCCGAACCCCCGTTGGTGTGATTTGCGAACCGCCTTTTTTAAGCTTTCTCCCAAAAAGGTTCTTGCTTTGCGTTCTTCCACCTTTTTTTTTTCTCCCAAACATTCGCTCGGTCGCCTTCTTTTCCCCCGGGACGCCGGTTTTTCCCCCCTTTTTTTATGATCCGATTGACCATTTGCACTCTCTTTCAAGTGGACCTCTCACGCTTTCTGGCCGTCTTAAGTGAGTAAAACCCTCCTTTCCCCTTAGATTTTGTGTGGTGTACCCTTTTGGGGTTTTCCCCCGACCCCCTATTGTTTCAAACTTCCATGTCAGGATGATCTTCCTCGATACATTTTTCTCTTTTGCATTCGATTTTAGCTTCTTTGTGTTTTTTTTTTTTTTCCTTCTTGGTTTTTTGCTTGTTTTGTTTTTTGGTTTTTGTTTCGTCAATGATCTCCGTCCTTTTTTTTCTTCCGTAGTCGCGGCCTGTCCCCTCAGCCCACTTCTTCTCCTCTCGTAGCCTAAAGGAGAAGCACCCTTTTTAAATAGAAACAGCGGATAGGGTTTTTTTTGCCCCGTGACCCGCCCCCCTGTCCCGTGAGAAGTTGACGCAGATCCCTTTTTCCTCGGTTGTTGTGCTGGATGCTCCTTGATCGGTCGGTGTCCCCGTGAAGTTCTCCGGGGACTAGAGCTCTTTCTGTCCGCCGATCTCCCGGCCAATTTTACGCGTGGTTCTCCTACGCCTTGGCTTTAAGTGGAATCCCCCCCCCACCCTTGTTTTTTCGTATTTTGGTTTTATCCTTAGCTCTTTTTTCCTTTGGAGTTTTTCTCAGTTTTTTCACTTCCCGACGTTGGCCGCTTCTCCTTCCCTTTCATTTTTGGCTCAAAGAGACTCACCGACGTCAGTCTTGGGAATTAGTTAAACCTTTCCCCCTCTGCCTGGATCGAGGTTTTGACTTCCCAGTGTGTATCCTTCCCCCCCTAAGTGTTTGTTTTCTCTTTCTCCCCCATGAGTTCCTGTCATTCTCCCCCCCGTGTTTTGAGTTTTGATAACTCCCCCAATCATTTTTTCTCGGTTCTTTTCAAATGTGTTTTTGATCCAGCGGCGTTCACGCCCGGTTTTTCCCTCTTTGGTTGAACATCCCAAAGCTACCGCCCCCTGCTAGATTCCCCAACAAAAGACGTCTCCACCCCTTTTTCGGTTTATTTCTTCTCCGCAATTCCCCCCCCTCTCTTACTGTCTCGTTTTTTCATACATAAGTAAACCGTTTTTACTCCCCTGGAAAGACAGACGATCAATTTGACCGACACACCACAAACGACCAGCCGACTTCCCCTTCTCCGCGCAGAACGGTACCTTCATGTTTAACCTCCTCTTCTCTAGATCTTAAACTCATCTTAATGGAGGGAATACCGTCTCTTCACTGGTGGTCGCACTTCCTTTGGGCTAAGGCAAAGTACCCTAGGGGTATGACTCCGACGCTAACTCTCCACTCCCTGGCAAAGCTGTCTTTGAACTTTCCGCGTAGACTTCACCCTCCTCGAAAAATTAAAAGGTTGCCCCCCCTTTTTAGGGTTGCCCCCCCTTTCTTTTCCCAACACACAAAAACCTGTATAAGTGGAAAGGATTTTCCCCTTTCCTCCCCTGATTATTTTCATCCATGGCTCCTGCTTCGTCCTGCAAGAGGGAGCCCACTTACCACCATCGAATCTCTTTCCGAGGGGGAGTTAAAAAGTTTTTAGGCCCTCGAACCTGATTCCCCTGGTGGTTGACGGGAGGAAAGAAAGTCCCCCCTCGTGAGGGATAGACCACTGGTTTACTTCGCGCCCACCGCGGTTGCATTTGTATACAGTTTTCCTTTGAGACAGCCCCCCATTATTCCCTCCCCCCCCCGTTTCACTGTGACCTACTTTGACCCCCCCCTATTTTCCCCCCCTTGCAGCCCTCTTATAACCTGTTCCTCTCGGTGGAACTCCCCGGCTCTTTTTCTAATACCATCATTCATCCAATCCGCATGACGCTTTTTGGTGGCCTCTGCTCCTGGGCGCAGCGTTTGCGCGTTCCTTTTCGGGAGCAACGGAGATGTTTCTCTCCCCTTGTGCGTATTTTGCGAATATAACAAGAGATTCCTTTCGCCCCCCTATGGATTCTATCACCGTTTGCTGGGCGTTTCTTTCATCGTGCAACCTCCTAGCTTTCAGGGAAGGCGTCCTCCCCCCCCGTAAGGCTTGTTCCTCTTCCTTTTTTAACGATGGTGCGTCTGATAAAAGGTGCCAGGAGGTTCCCCTTCGAAGTATTTCTTTTGGTTATGCCTACTTTAGATGTTGTAGACTTGTTTTCCATAGGAAGAATAGTAGTAACGAGTTTCCACGCCCTTCTGAGTTCCAGCCCACCCCCCCCCCTTTTTTTTCCCGATGGTTCCCCCAACACCCCCACCCCCCCCTTTTTCCCCCCCCCCACCCCCCCCCCCCACCCCAAACCCCCCCCCCCCCCCCCCCCCCCCCCCCCCCCCCCCCCCCCCCCCCCCCCCCCCCCCCCTTCCCCCCCCCCTACGATTTTTCTCCCTGGAATCAGTTGATCAGGCTGCCCACAACCCTGTCCTTTCGTTCTTCTTTCTTCTTGTCAGCCCCCTTTTTTGGACCGTTCCTCGCGAAGAAATACGCCGATGTTTCTTCCCGGTAAGCCTGGTGGATATTCTCTTAGTTAGCATCCCTTCTCTCCCATTTCAAGACGGCCCTGCTGAAATACCGTCAGGTACTTGATACTCTTTTCTCGAATACACCCCTTCTCAACCCCCTTGAAAGTTGAGGATTTTCGGGTTTCGACTTTTTTTTTCTCTTTGATCCGCTCTCATCTCCCCCAGGGCCCTTGAGACTTTCCCCGTAAACATTAACTTTTCCGAGGCTAAGCGTTCAGAGCCCTGCCTTTCACCACCCACATTCTCGCTCTATCCCTGCGTCCAAAAACACCCGACGTTTAGTAGTGTGGAACCCTGACTCTCCCACTCCTGCCGAGATCATAAGTGTTCCCTGTCTTTATTCATCCTGGCCATCAAAACCAAAGCGGGTTGCCCTTCTCGCAAAAAGACGGATCTACTTCCTGTTTTTCAAAGTCGGGTGGGCAACTCTCGTTTCTAGAGCGGGGGTGTTTCGAGTTCTTTTTGCCCAAAATTCAGGTCTTATTCGATGAATGAATTTTCTTCTTTACTTTGCGTTCACTTTCCTTCCCCCCCGTGCAGATTTGGTTTTCATTTTTTTCCGGGAATTTTTTTCCTTGGCAAGGTGCATGTTTTATTTTTTACGTTAGTCAACCGGGGTTTCAACAAAGGCTCCCCCCGGTCGAGGGTGCGGACACCTTGCTTATCCTTCCGAGCTGAGGCGGCTGGAGTTTGGGTTTGTTTGCGTGCCACCCAGTAGGTCCCTCTTAGAGTTGTCTCTCCCTCTCTTCCCGAGGCTTCTGTTTTTGGCACCCAGGCCTTTCCGTCCCTCCCCTTCAAGGTAAAGCTCTCGATCCGCGACTTTCCATGCTCCCACGCCAATTCACCCGCCTCCCAGAGGAATCCGCCCCATTAGTCTTTTCTTGTTTAAGTGCCCGTCTCTTTTAATGCGAAAAGGTATACCCGGCGAAATTCTCCCCAACTACATTTCGCCTTTTGCGTTAACCGTTGGGCCTCCGTCCTACGTCCGCTTTTTTTCCCCCGACCAGGCTGCTAATCTTCGTATTTTCTTGTACCCCTCCTAAACCACCCCTTGTTGCTGCCGATTCTCTGGACTTGACCCCTACAGGGTTTGAGTCACCATGGGAGATCTGTCGAAAACGTACGCCCCCCCAAGAGTCTTGTTTTTTTTTTGATCCCGTCCCGCGTTGGTCGCCTAACGACTATGCCCCCCCCCCCCCTTAGGAAATCCCCTTTCCCCAGTCGGACGTCGATTTTGCCTGTTTCCCACAACTCGGAATGTCTAATTCACATTTAGAATGAACCCACATCGTGAAGGCCTTGCGTGCTTAACAATACTGACTTTTGGGAGCCGACACCCCAGTTTACCCCTCGCTTTTGGCGCCCTCTTTTTCTTTGACCCCCCCTGTATTTGGTGTAAAAGTCGGCCTTGTTCTTTTATTTGCAGTCCGTCGAGACCAAATCCCATTGCATCCGAATCAAGAGCGCTTCGTTTTCGGACAGATCACCCCCCTCTTTTTTTCCTTTCCCCTCTGTTTTTTTCTTTACTCATCCTGGCCACGTTTTTTTGAGTTTCCAACCCATCATGCGTCACAGGGTTCTGCCCTAGGGAGGATCTTCCCCCCCCTAGGCTTTCTCCTCTAACGTCTTTTTGATGGCTCATGCCCGCACCGAAAACCCCGGGACCCGTTCCTCCAGGTTTATTCCCTGCCGGGTTCGAGAGCCACTTTTGTAGTTTACCCCCCCTTTCTTTTTCTACAGCGTTAAAAAAAAGCTGTTCACGTCTCCTCTTAGACCCGGTTTTTTACCCCACTCTCTCCCTCTAGTACCCCCTTAGCGAAGAGCTTGACCTGACCCCCCCGACAAAGAGTGATTAGTGTTTACCCCAGCCGTTTGTGAATGAATTCCCCCTTCTTTTACACGTTTTTGTTGAACATGCGTTTTTTGCCCCCCCGAAACAGACCTTTCCCCGGCTGTTCTGCGCTTTTCGATGAATCGCCGGCCGACTCCCATCTTTCCTTTACACTATTGGATTGGCGTGGCGGTTTCATAGTGCCGAGTGACTGGCCCCGTCAGACTCCGGTTAAACTCCTTTTTACACTTCGAGACCTGAAATAAACCTAAGTCCCCCTCTGTTTAGGGTCTTTTCCCCAACTGGTCACGTAAAGTCCTCCTCTGTCCAGGACCGACTTCGGATTTCGTTGTTGCTTGTAGTTTTCTACGGTCTGCCAGCCCTGAGTTATAGAGGTTTTTTTTTCTTCTGACCCTAAAAAGCGTTTGTTACATACTGACCTGGCCCCCTTGACCTTCCTTACTCTTGTTTTGTTTCGTATTTGGTTTTTTCTCGCAGCTTCCTATTAGCTTGATGTTCCACCCCCTTTCATACTGGACGGACGTTTTCCCTTTCAGTCCTGCAGGCAGAAGCTTCCTCTCGCGGTTTATTCGTCTTGTCGATTAGCTCCCCACCCCCAATGTAGAGCATTGGATAGAGATCCCCCTTTTACGCGATATCCCTTCTTTTTCCCCCCCCCTACCCCAGTTTTTGTTGTTGCTTCTAGAGACCAAATTCGTCCTTGTCTTTTTTCTTCAAGGCTACAGTGTGGAAGTATGAGGGGTCAGCTATCTTTCCTTGCTTCCTTTCGTTCGGTGAATGTGATTGATTCAGGAAGTTTTCTGTGACACGTCACGTCAAGTGGCGTGACCCATCTGGTCCCAATTACAGTCTTCTCTCGCTTTTTAAAAAACAAAAAGGAACATCCCCACACGGTTACCTCTCCCTTAACTTATGTTCGCGACGTTATACTTTCCCCCCCGTTTCTCAGCCCATATTGCCTCCTATTTCGATTGGTCCAAGGCCCTCTGGTCAGAAATATACTTCCTCCCCACAGAAATCGTACCTCTGAACGCCTTTTCCTTTCGAAGGTGAACTATCCCTCCGAGACCGCTCTCTGGAGGGTATAATGTTATTCGATACATGTTAAGGGTTCCTCCTTTGACTTTACCTTTGCGAGTGCTATATAACCAGGAATGATCCCTCTTTTACAAAAGAAAGCCATCCTCTAATATACCCTGTCCTGTTTTTCAGGATTCTCGGTAGCCTTATACTGCGCGCATAACCCCGACACACCGGTGCTGGTCTTTTTTTCACACCCCTCATGGCACCTTAAAAACCTTTTTTTTCTTCGAACTTTCGTGAGTCCTTGCTTTGGCTCCCTCCAGCCGGCATCAATAGTGAAGGCTTTTTTGCCCCCTCCTAATACTTACTCGAGCTCTGGAGTTGGTGGTAAACCCCGTCGTTCGGAAAAGACGCGTATTGGTTCGACGGCAATTTTCCTGCGCGAGTTCGAAACTTTTTTGTCCGCTCAAAGATGACCAAGGAGTTCCTTAGACGTTTTAGGACCCGTCCGTATGTGTTTCCTTGTGCGGAAGAAATACTTCTTCTCCTCCAAGATACGAGTTCCTCCCCTTTTTTTAAACGGAATGGGACTCCCTCCCGTCCACTATATGGCCCGTTCAGTTTTCTCTTTGCCCCCTTTTCAATCGACGTTTGCCCTGCTGAAGGTCGCCACCCACATCCTAATTACTTCCCTCTGAAGCTTTTTGAGGCTTTTCCCCTTTTAAGGACGAAGGATCGATTGGCGCCCTTATGGCTTTTCCCCATGGTCCCTACCTTCGACGAATGTCCCCCAGGGCACGAAAAGTAACACGTCCCCTTATTTTCTCCTGGATCTTTAGTCTAACGTTCGCCCCCCCCCAGTTCGCCCCCCCCCCCATGCACCTAGGAAAACTTTTTTTTGCTGCCTTTCGCGGCTCACCGCCTTTTTATCTTTCTTACTCGCATTCCCTTGTATCCTGCTTCTTTAAGGGGACTCGGGTTCGCGATTTTGTCTAATGCCCGATTCCTATCTTTCGATTTTTGTCCATCTCCTTCTTGTTCGACGACAAAGACGCTTAGATTTTCAGACCGATATCGATAGGTTCTTAAAGTGGACCGCTTCAAAGGTGGCTTCTCTTGCTCCTATTTCACCCCTGCAGTCCGTTTCCTCTACCGATTCGTCATAACCCATTTGGTAATTCTATTCCTAATCCCCTTGGTATCCCCTTCGCATGTTAGGTAGTTCCCCCCCTCGCCGGTTATAGCTCGTTAGCCACCTTTCTTCGCGCGCTTGTGCAATTTACTTTTTCATTCCTATAGCGGGGATAGCTCGCTTTTCTTTCCCAGACTCTGGCGGTTTTAGGTTTTGTGTCCAGCTGAATGTGTCTCATGGATCTTATTTCCTGTGAAGGGACGATTTCCCCCGTCTTGACCCCACCCTTCTTTAAGCCTGCTTCGTGCCTTCTGTAGATGCGGACGTCGCTCTCATGTACCTTCCATTATAGTTCTCTTCCTTAGCCCACACAGTCCGACAGGTTACAAACCCCTTTGGACTGAGACCCCCCCCTTTACACGGTCCCTTCTCGGACCCCCCCAAAGAGGGCCACTTCTTGAGGAGCCGAATGACAATGAGACGGTGAATGCCTAGGTTGACCCC
>Ga0179593_1383952_pt1 | contig 12618 bp, 9 predicted proteins | sample CZODoug2_1_08_16_FD_185931 | JGI IMG/M metagenome (GOLD analysis project Ga0179593, IMG submission 185931) | Vadose zone soil fungal communities from Angelo Coast Range Reserve, California, USA - CZODoug2_1_08_16fungal (PacBio error correction) | ecosystem: Environmental > Terrestrial > Soil >... | reverse complement strand
CTTTTTATTTCGGAGGTGATTTGCTTTGATCCCCTTGACTTTTCCCCTTGTCACCCTATCTTCCGCGTCCCTTGCCCCCCCGTGTTCGACCCTGATTTTCTCGCTGCGTTTTCATCCCATTTCCTCCTTTGGTCTCTGACCACACGTGAGTGACCCCCCCCCGCCCGCATAGTTGAAAACCACAGATTGTCCCCTTTGGCGCTGCACGACATTTAAGGCTTCCTCCCATTTGGCACCGCTTTCCTTTTCCACGAAAGGCACACGCGGAGTTCCTATCCCGCCAGTCCGTTCCCTTCGAGTTGACGTTTCTGTCTTGACCGTTTGACGGAGACCCACGTCCTGTTTTTCAACAGCCAAGTACAGGGCATGCAATTCCCGGTTGAGTCCTGTCGTCCCACAATTCATGAGCAGGTTCATACAACTTCTGCTCCCTTCATCGTGTTGTCTCACTGTACACTCATTCTCTCGCCCCTGTACCTTCTGTGCCTCCCCCTTTTTTTTGTATGGAAACTGTCCATTCATAAAGGTGTGCGCCCTCGGTTTTAGGTCCCTGCCTGGGAGGTGAGATGACGACTTCTTGAGTTCACCGCTGCACAGCTGTTTGCACTCTGCGCCCTCCTGAAGCTTTCCTCGGGCGCGACTTTCGGCTCCACAATCCCGATTCTCCGTCGTTTTGGGGTGTCTTCAGATTGCATATAGAAGGTGTATCATTTACGCGCAGGCGACACCCCGAACGAACTTTCCTTGGAGTTGCCCCTGCCCGCACATTCCATTGCGCTTTTACGCTGATTCATCTTTATACGTGCCCCTCTAGATCCTTATGCGAGTTCGCTGCTCGCAGCCATTGTAGCCTTTCACCCCACCAGCACTTTTCTTTTAGTTTGTCAATGTCTTTTCCCCCGGCTTGTTCCCATCGTCGTGCCCACGACCCCGAGAAATAGTTTCCCTTTACCCGTGCTGTCGGGGGTAGGCCTTTGCTTCCTATGTACCCATGGTTCCGACCGGCCTTTTCAACAGCACTAAATCCGCCCGTTAAACCCAAACTTCCCCCCCTTTTTTTTTCGCGCAGGTCCCCGGAACAGACTTTCTTTTAGAAGATCGAAGAAACAACGTGACGCCCCTGCCCCACCCCCGACACCTTGCCCCCCTGCAGAGCAGCCCTTGGTTGATGAAGCGCCCCCCCAAATTTTAAACCTCACCTCACGACCTCTGCCATTCTTGCCCGGGCGACATTTTTTTTTTCCCTCATCTAACGTCCGCCCATTGCGCAAGCCTCAACGTGACGTTCCCCCAATTGAATCCTTCACCGATGCAATTCCCTCTATAATCCACTAGAAAACATCCCAACAATAGAGTGTCACATCCCCCGATAGGGTCAACTAGCGAGCCCTTGCAGACCCTCCAAGTCGTTTTCTTCCAAAATGGTTTTCTGAGTTCAGGCCTCCAAGGCCTCAAAAATTCACGAACTTCTGCTCTGCGTGCCTCCATTCTTGCCCGAAATATCGCTTTCATCCCCAAGCTTTTGCTGCGAACTGTAGGCCCCCACTGTCTGTAGTACGCATTGAGAGGTCCCCTTCGAAAACGCACACAATGAAGTTCTGTTGGATGCTATCTTCTGACCGGTGCTTTGGCTTTCCCCAGGACACCCTATGAACTTTCCTAGTCAACGCCGTAGGTGATCTTGCCTCGCCCGCCCATTTCCTCCGCGCCGCCACGGAGCCGTTCTTTGGTCACCCCCTCCACATCCAATCTCCCGTTTGGGCGTGTCAGTGGTGCTTCAGTACTCCATTCCCTTTCCTCCGTTGTTAGACTGGGTGTCAACCTGCTACCGTCTCTTTTGTGGACACATCCCCTTGACCTGGGACTGCGTCTTCTGTACCCAGTCTGTCCCTTTTCCAGCCAGAGGTGCAACTCACTCCTAATAATTTATTGCGGTCTTCTGCTCCGTTGTTTGCCTTCCCTACTACCTTCTTTTTTACTCGTTCTCCGGCATCGAAGCGTTTTCAATGGCTTGTCTGCAGCTGAGCTACTTTGACCTTACTTTTATGGGCACGCGGTTTTTCCACAACGACCACCACCCGTTAGGTTTTGATTCCCTTCTCGGAGTATTTCCCCCTTTTCATATCAGCCTTTGGCTACTCAGACAAAGTTTGTTGTCATTTTTACGTTCCCCTTGACTGTGTTCGTTCTTTTCCCTGATGCCAGGTCTCCCCCAAATTGCAAAGTGGATTGCGTCCTTTTACATTTTTTCCCCCTTAGACCTTCATCCCACAGTTGTCCCTCCGTCGTCTGCACTCTGATGGCCCCCCGTGTCCACCTTTGGCGTTCAGTAGCCAGTGGTACTTGTTCACCGGGGTATGAAGGTTCTCCTCCCTAAGGCTTGTTCTCTCGAAGTATTCCATAGTTTCCTTCGCAGGTTGTAAGGCGCGGTCGCTTATAAGGTTACCATGTGCACCACTCCCCCGACAGTCGAATTAATACCCCCCCCGTAGAGTCTTGAAATGACCAACCCCACCCCCTTTTTACCACATGCAACCACGTCCCACCCCCTATTGAGCCCAGGTCCAAGAACCAGTCGTGCCACCCACCCCGCCTCCATCCTCTCACCCCCCCATCACTCACCTACAGTGATGCCTCACAACCCCCCCCATCCCCTGTACATTTCCCCCCAGCCACCCCTGCTTGCACCCGTGACTCTCCCTCCCCCCTGATCACCCCGGTTCTATCTTCCCTTTCCCCAACCTGACACGTTCCCTCTTTGCAAGTTCCCGTTGGACTAGTCATCAGCTGCACCATTGACTTAACTCCAACCTCCTGACTTTCCCTACGGCACGTTCCCTGCGTCCCTGCTGCTCCTTCCCCCGACCCAACCCCCCCCCCCCCCCCCCCCACACCACCCCCCCCCTCCCCCCCCACCCGACATCGTTCTTCTACTACCCCCCCCCCGCCAGCGACCCCCCACACATAGTGTCGCCCACCCCCCCCCAGGCCCCCCGAATCAGTTTGTGTGGTTTTTTGTATTTTTTTTGTCTTTTTTTTTTTTTTTTTTTTTTTTTTTCTTTTTCTTTCTTTTTTTTTTTTTTTTTTTTTTTTGTTTTTTGGTGGTTCTTTTTTTGCTTTTTTTTTGTTTTCTTTTCTTTTCGTCTCGCGTGTAAATAACGATCCCTTCGGGGGCAGCGCGGAAATCCCGGCTTCACCCCCTTACGTTTCCGGCACGTCCTTGAGACAGCCTGCGCTGTTTCCATGGACCTTCGGTTCGTTCTCGCTCTCTCTGTTACGACAACCTTCCGGGCGAAACCTTTCCTGTTATGCCGCTCGAGCCCGGGGACCCTTGCTAGTCTCGTTCATCGCCTGAACACCAATCCCCATCCCGCATCGATGCGAGATGCCCATGCTTAATAGCAGTTCACCGTCACGCGCGCCGCCCACTTACCTCAAATAGCCTTCTTTCTCTCTTTTTCCTCCCTTTGTTGTTGCCCGGCTCACTTTTTCCCCTTGGCTTCTTTTTTGACGCGGATGAGCGATTAGGTGTTCGGCTCGGATGCGGATCTGCCCCTTTTCCTGATACGACGGAGGTTTCCTCGCCCGGTCGAGCTTGCCTCAATTCGATTTGCATTGGTTTCTAAAGCCCAATCGCGATGTTCCCCCGTAAGTTGTCCTCTAATTCCTCCTCCTTTTGCGCTGCAGTGTGCCGTTCGTACGAGTTTTTCTGGCTGTGTAGTGAGCTTTTGTAGTTACTGCCTCTACGTTTTTATTCTCGATTCGGAATCCCCCTTTCCCCAAGAGTTTCTGCTTTGTTCGTCACTCCTTGACTTATTCATATGGACTGCGTTTGCTCTTTAGTGAGCCTCGCGTAATCGCTTTTTTTTCCTCCGTTTTCCCCCCATGCCTACCTGCCTTTCGCCGCGCTTGCGTGTTGCTTCATTTCTTTTTCGCACGCCCCTTGAACTGTCGTTCCGGCCTGCGCGCTGTTTTCTTGGCATAAGCTGGAGTTATTCGACCCCTTCCGCTCACCGCGGCTGTTTTGCGTGGGATTCCGGCTTCCAGGTGAGAGAGCGTAGGCCAGAAGACGCAAACCAAAGCGGAAAACCGCTAAGAAAGTGTTTCGGTCTCGTCGCAGGTGCTGTTAGCCACCTGCAATTTGTTGGTGAGCAACACTCCTCTTATAGAATGTTTAAGAATCAAGATTGCGGTTTATCCTGAAAGGCGGTTGTGCTGTCCTGCCTTTCCCTTTTTGTCTCCCCAACTTCCCGTTTCCCCCCTCAGGAACTTGCGAAGACGCCGAGCCGAAGACGATAAACTATGCGCATTGAGCGGCCCGAATTTCGGTTCTGTTCACTGCTGGTGAAGGGCTCCGGAGCCCCCGAGCGGTGATCCTCCGAAATTGTCCCTTGAGCCCGGTTCACTCTCCCGGGCATCGCGTGGGATCAAGTCCCCTTAAAAATTCAATTTCGCGGGCGGCTGTTTCCGGAACCTTATTTCCCCGCTGCTTCTCCCCAGAGCAGACCGGGAAAGACAGGATGGCCGTGTGCCTCTAAAGAGGATTTCATCGGAACCCTCTGGCACCGACCTTAGGGCTATGCCCCCCGTGTCTCTGTTTTGGTGTTCAAACCGAGCAGGTGGGAAATTCCGAATCGACGCATCAGTTCGCAACTTTCGGCTCCATTCTTGAGCACACGCATGCCACGCACGGCGAGGTCCCTGGCTCTTGTCCTTTTCCACTATACAGTTGTTTGTGATGTGTGTCGTGGTCCTTGCAGTCCTCTTGGACCGTGTTTCCGCGGAGTCACACGCTGCCGCATTGCTCGAGGCTTTTGAAGATCCGACCCTGGCTTCTTACGTACCCGTCGCAGTGGATGTTTTATGCTCCCTCCCGTCCCATTCGAGACCTAGGGGAGATGACCCTTTTTGCGTTAAAATCCCCAGCTGCCCGGTCTTTGAAGACTGCGCGCATTTTGTGTTGAACGACCTCTCGGCTTTCCCGTTGCCTGCGTGCACCCGTTCATGACAATGGTCGCTATTTACGGTACCGCGACGTTTTTGCCTTATGAGATCTCGTAATCAGAGGCCCCGGGCTGCGCACCTTTGCTTAGACTGGGATTTGGCCGGGTCTGCAACATTGTTCCCCCGCGTCCTTGTGTTTGCTGTCGATTTTTCCGTGGCAACCCCCCTTCATGCGCCCTTCGCAGCTCTGATTTCTTATAGGATTGGCCCATCGCACGCGCGAGCAGCACTTTGTCGCTTATACGTTCTCGACAGCTTATATTGTTCTCGACCGTCAAGCGTACTTGTCTGTGTAAAGGGTCAGGCATCGTTTATAGGGTCCCTTTTCTGACCCTTGTTCCGACGTATTTTTGGTGGCGCTCGATGAGGTTGAAGCGAAAGCTCTCGCTGCTGACGTGATTCCGCGCGCTGCCAAACCAGCTATGAGAGCTCCTCTCCGGCGACGCTCCCGAAAACCGAGCCTAGCACGAACCTCGAATCTTGCGGCAATAGCCCCGGCGAGACGAGACGATGTAAGATTTTTTTTAAGGGGAAACTGACGATTGCACCCGTCCAACGAGTTGAAGCGAAGCGCCCGCGGGGGGTTCGTCCGGCAACCCACACCAGCAACCATCTATGTCTCTATAGAATGGTGCTTTTCGTCTAAGAAAGAGTCGGTGTATCTTACGCATTCCCCTTGCGGCTTTTGTCCTTGAATGTTCCTGAGGAATTCCCGATCCACGGGACATGTCCCTTTTTTTTTTTTTTCAAATGAACTTACGGCATTTTAGCCTCCCGTACAGTACGTCTAATAGTCTCTAACAATGTGATCGTTCCTTCTCTTTCTTCCTTCGCCGATTCTCTTGAACAGTTTCTTTCATATCGGGGATGATCTCCTTTTTTTGTGTTGGCGATTGTAATCGAGCACAAGTTCCCATCCCTTTCTCCTCTCTTCTCGTCTCTACTATTCTGCGAAACTTGTAGCCTATGAGTTCCCGTGACGTCGCGGAGGTGTCCTACTCATGAACCTATGTCCCCCGCTGAAAACAAGGCCACCTTTTTCGCCGGGATCGTGCCTCTCCTGTATTGCCCTCCTTTTCAATGCTAAAGCAAGTGATCAGACACCAATTCCAGGTTTTTTTGCCGAAACTCGGGCCCAACATCGTCCAGTTTCTGACGTCGGTTTTTTCTTTTCCCGTTTTACAAGCGGGGAGATTCTTCTCCAAAAGATCCTACCCCCTCTTCTCCTGCTGCACTCCTGGTCTAAATTATCATGGATGTACGTAGGGCCTTATATTGAAGTCCACTATTCGAGGTTACAAACAGATGGGATTCTTTCGCTTGTTCGGTTTTCAGCGTCGGCCCTGCGTCGCGCGCATAGCGGTTTCCTCGCGATCATCCTCCTATTTCCCACCGCTTCCCTCGGGCAATTGCCCAACTCTCCGCCAAAGCGGAGAGCTCTGGTCTTCACCATTTCATCCTCTTGGGAGCGACTGATTTGAGGAGATCATCGATGTCATAGCAAATCGGCTCTGGGTGCCCTTTCCAGGCTGATCCCTTCTAGCAAGAATCCGCTGTCGAGTCTCCTCTCCTCTCCCTCCACTTTTTTCTTGATCGGCCCCGTTCTTGCAGACTCAAGGTTCCCCCCATACCTTTCACGCCGCACTTTCGCCTGCGGTTGCGCCTCAGTTCCAAATACGTCCGACCAGGACCTTTTGTCCCGAAGGTGTCCTCCTCGGCCACGTTCGTACCTTTCCCCTGCGCGCTTCCGCGCATTTTTTCCGAGGGATGACTCTGATTAACGTAGATCGCAGCATTCCCACCCTCCGGCGCTGTTTCTCCGTGTACTTCCGAGGTCCTCATCCTAGTGTGATTCTTTATTCCTTTCAAGCATTTCTTTCTCAAACCCCCTGATCTCGGATGAAGACTGGGAAGCTCTTTTCGCCGCCATTGAAGCCTGACAGCATGCCGCTTTTTGATCTACCGAGTTCTACTGGTAAGGGGAGATTAGAAAAACGCTTTCCTAATTTTCGGAATTCCCCCCTTCTAGATTGCGGCCAGCGTTGTCTTATTTTGGCAACCCTTTTCTGCAATAGTTTTCGCTAGAAGAGCCCCCCCCTCTCTCGACGTTGATTAGCTCGGAGCTATTTCCTTTGGACCCCCTGAAAGTTAGCCCTATTTCAGCTTTCTTGAAAGATTTGAACTAAGCAAAAAACCGCACGAAAGGAGCCACTGCCCACGGGATCTTTTTGTCTCTCCAGTCTTCCTGAGTTGCCTCTCGGCGCCTCCTGTTGATCTTCCTCGCCTCAGTTCGTCAGCCTAGCCCTGAACACGTTGCAGGCCCTTTGATCCGTCCGATGACTTAAAAGCCTTTTCCCCTCAGTGCAGATCATTCCCTTTTTTTCTCGTCCATCTGAGCCGCTAGAAGTCTACAAAGAGAGAGCTGTCACCATGGACGCCTCACCAGTGCCGCTATGCTCCCTTTTTTTTTGCCGCCGCGCCGTTATTTATCGATCCTCCTGACAGGGCGCGATAGATCGAACGACCTTTCGCTGACCGTGATTTTTACTTCTACGATTCTGGCCTTTGAGCGTTCCCTTTTTCTCGGACAGCGCAATTGCATTTGCGCCGCTGTCGAGATCCCTTCCTTTTTCGGAATTCCGATTTTTTGTCTCTTTCAGTTGTAACCTTCGCACCTTTTTTTTAGATCCTCAGTTCCAAGAGGTTCCCCCACGCCTCTTTGTGAAACGCACCTTCTGTTTTGACTTTTCCCCGACAAAATACGCCGGTATGCCCACTTTTCCTCTGCCCCCCTTGACGTTTCTGTAGGGAGTAAGCCAGCCTGGCTGTGCCCTGAAAGCCCCTCGCGCTTTTTCGTATCAGGCTAGTTACAAGGGGGTGCGTCAGGCCCAAAACAAGGATCTTAAGCGGACTCGCGGTAGGGCAGAGCCCCCATCGCGGAATGTGGCACCTCTCCTTACAGGCGTTGGGGTTCGACACGTTTCACGCCTCGACCGATTGCGCCCCCACCTAATCGATGTCCCTTTCTTCCTCGGACGTTTAAACTCTTAAAGTCGGGAAAAATCTAGTTCCACCTGGCAAGAGAAGCGGAAGCAGAGACCGAATGAAGGTCTCGGCCTGACTTTTCTTTTTGAACAGTCCTCGGGATTGGGAGGGTCAGGCCGCCTGACCAATCCCCCTTGGGAAACCTTCTGATCCTCTGGCAGAGTTCAATCCTTTCTTCGGCTTCTTAATCTCCGTTCGAGCCCTCCTGATGCCCTTATCTTACTCTGAAACCTTCAAGACGAGCAGTTTCCTACAAGGAGAAGGCTCTTTTTTCTTACCCCCTCCCTGTTGTGTTGATATTCTATCCGGATTTTCATTCGGCCCCCCCTTACGGGCCTTTATTGAGCGACTTGAATATCTGCCTATGAGGATCTGCTCTGGCCGTATCGCGCGGGAGGTGCTGATCGATTAGGTCACTCCTTTTCTCTAGAGTGAGCATTGGTAGTTTCCGAGAGGATGACCCGCACTCGCCGTAAATGCGGTCCTAAATTCCTCTCCCGTGTCTGTTGATTTCCTGCCCAGGCTTTTTTCTAGGTCCTGGCAGCTTTTAGCTGAAGCTCAGGAGAGGAGTCCCCCCGCTGCACGCTGAAGTTTAATCGATCGGTCCCATCAAAGTATTCTTGTCTTGTTCCCGCTTTTCTGGACACCAAAGCCCATTCTCCTCGTGACAGATCCCATCTTAGGTTGATAGGAGACCCCGGAGACACCTTGTCATTTCCTATGTTGCTCTGGAAAACCCCTGATCTTCCTGGAAAGTTATGACGAGCGATCGGTGCTTCCTTTAGTCGCCCAGCCATTCTTGCTCTCTCACTTCCCTAAGCGAGCTTTGGCATTCACGTTTCATACCCTGACCGTATTTTCTAAAGAAGGTCACCGTGGATGGGGACTCGTGGAAACTCGCGTTCTGTGTCGTCTGTACACCAACAAATCGCTTTTTAAGTGCTCGTGGTGTCTAGCGAAGGGCATGGCGCAAAGATTTGCTCTGGCTGCAACCTCCCCTTTCTCACTCCCTCGTTTTCTCTCCACCCCGATGAGGTCAGCGAAAGGTGCGGCGTCTCTCCCCGGCGCGCAACTGCCGTTCCTTCTTTCCTTATTCCCTCTCGACGCGCGGGCCCTACTCCGAAGCCTTTCTTGTGCCCCTCCTGAAGGTACCGCCCCAAGCTGGTTTGCGGACGCGGTGGGCTATTCCCTCGAGCGGCTCCCCTCCCCTTCCGACTATTCTCTCTTTCCTCTCACTTCCCCCCTTCGACCTCGCCTCGGGGCGCCCAAGGTCTCAACGGCACATTGCGGAGGCTGTTTTTCCTACTCGCGGCTGCGGTTTTCCCCGACATGCGCCGCCGAGACGCGAGATTCGCTGTCGCCACGGCGGCGGCCCTGCAAGATGCTCCCTGCTGCCGTTCCAGTTGCAGCGCCGTATGTGTCCATATGACCCTCGCACACCTGGCTGGCGAACAGGGCTGAGTTTAATTATGCCGAAAAGAAGGCCTCCCCGTCCTTTGATGTTTCGACACTACCTCGGGGCCAGGTTTCCAACCTCTCGGCACGCCGCGACTCCCTTCTCCCCAGCTGGTCCGCAGAATATGCCGCGGGGTCCGAGCCTACCCCTGGGCTGTAAAGCGAGTTGGCTGTCACAAGGCCAGTAGTGCCTACAATAGTATGCACGCGAATCTGTCTGTTTTGTCCCTTTTTGAGCCTCTTAGTACTGCGATCTGCGGGGTGAACCCTACTGGAACCGCCTTTGACTTCTTCTTTCCGACCGGAGGAGCTCGTCAACCAAAGTTACCTCCTTTGAGTCGCGTCGGTATTCTATCTTGAGTCCTCTTTTCGCCCATCCGCTCCTTGTGCCCTTCGGGCGCTCTCTTGCCTGCGGCGCCGGTTGAGGCGGACAAAAAGTATTGACACCCTAGTTCCTTGTTTGGCCGAGTTTCAAGCTTTTTCCCCGGTGCTGCGCGCCCGCCACCTTCTATGGCTCCGTCTTCTCCGGCAAGGTAACCGGTGTTTGCCCACTTAATCAGGACAATTTTGCATGCTTCATTCGACTCTTTTTATTATTGCTCCATTTCGGAATCCGCCTAGCCTGATTGTTTTTTCTTTTTTTTGTACACTAATCGAGTCTACGCTTCAATTGATGCCAGACCGAGGAGCTCTTGTTGGCTTTCTCGCTTCTTCTGCCCGCCGACCGGTGCGCGATTCGGTTCCTTCTTGTTAAAGGACCACACCGCCGATCCCGCGCAACCCCCTCTCCTTCGACGACTTCACGAACCGTCACTCCCCCCCCTTATTGACGAACCCCTACAGGCCTGGCACCAAGATAAGAACAGGCGGCTCTGAACCTCTCGTCCCCGATGGTCCCCTGGGGAGTTGGTGCCTGTGACGGAGGCGCACGTATCAGCTGTTTCTTTTTCCCAACCCGCCCCAACTTGAAGGCCTGTTTCAACCCTCCCAACCATCTTGTTTAAGCTTTCTGAAAGTTTAGGCCCCCAAAACCTTTAGTGTACCCTATTGCTTCTGATCACGATTTCTAGGTCACTCTCTTATATTACAGATTGCCAACCTTTCTAAAGTGTAATGGCCGAGGTCCAAATTTTATTGCCGAAGGCCTTTTCAGAATCACACGCCTCCCTGAAAGTAACCTTCAGTCTCTAGTTCTCCAAGCTAGGGCGGATATGGATTAACTCCGAAAACAGAGGACTTTGAACGATTCGCGATTTGTCAATCCCGAGTCATATCTTCTACTAATCATCCATTGTGGTGAGAATAGGTACCCCTCGAGCACCCCTCTCGATGGTGCAGCACCTTCTGGGGGAAATCGAGACTTCCCACTCTTGTCAGACTAACCCCGTGGTCTAGGCTTCCTGATGCCGTTTCCCTCCCCCCTCGTCCGCATTTCCCTATGCCCCAACTTCTCCTGTGAGACCTGTTTTTTTTCTTGAATTCTACCTGTTGAATGCGCCTGAAAGAATTCCTCCATTGATCATGCTTTTGCTGATCCCCCTCCCATTTTTTTTTGACTAAACTGAGCCACCCCAGGCTAGAAAGCTCCTATTGTTTGCTGTTTACGGCCGGAACCCCTCTGGGTACGTCGTCTGTACCCGCTAGTAACCGGAGATAATCCTGGTATTCCTCACCTAAAGTCCATACGCTTTTCAATTTTACGCAGCGGGGCCTCTTCCCCTCTAGAACTGATTGGGCGCTGATAGGTTTTTAGTCGTTACGCTTTCCTGCGCCCCTTCTCCTCCTGTTTTTAATCTTCATCTCTCAGCAAGCTTCCCCCGGCCCCTGCCTCGGCGGCACCGTTCTCTCCGTCCCCCGCCTGAGAATTACTATTTCTTCATTTCCCTTTCAGAAACGGTTGGGGTGGGAGCTCGATGAGTCCCCATTTCCATTATTCTTGCGATGATGGCTCTTCTGCTTCTGCATTGAAGTACTCCTCCAGGCGTCCTCGCCCCCAAAGTGCGGTCGATTCGATTGCCCCTTTTCATTTCCTCCCTCCGGTTGCAAGCTCATCTCTTCCCGCCGTGTACCACGTGTGTCCCCACTCTTTTGCAAATAGTACCGCCACTTCCGTTCCCTGATTGCCTCACCAAATTGAACGCCCCCCCAAGGCTGAAGGCCGATACTAGGCGATGCGTCGTTTGTTTTTATGCCTCTGAAACGAGCTAGCCTCTCTTTTGGACCATAGCGAAGGTATCGTAATGATATTGCTTCCGCATTTCGGCCGTTTGTGCACTGTGCATTGACAGACGCAAGTGCTTTTTTCCCCCCAGCAGGATCGCCTGCTCGCACTGATGGGCGATTGGTTCGTCCCGTCTTTGCCAATGTTTCTTATGAGCCCAAGACCAGGACTTGTCAGGGTATAGCTTTCGTTAAATGCACCTCGCTAGGAAAAGGGTCGGATTCCCCCTCTACTGGAGTTTAATTCCGTTCCGTGTGCCACTTTACAATCGGGACAGAGGTGTTAGCAAGGCCAACAGATCCACTTTTATCGACCATCCGGATTCCTTGCCTTCGGTAGCGGAGACATGGCTCGCCCATTCTAAATGTTAATAGAGTTTTTGAATTTCCCCGGATTTGGCATCACAACAGCCGCCCACACCGCAGATTCTGGTAAAGCGGCTGCCAGCTTTAGCCAGATGGAGGTGCAAGGAAGGAGCGTGACTTGGCGCTTTTCTTTTGGATTAGTCAGGCCTCTTTAAAAAAGTAAGTGTCCAAGGTGCAGGGGCCTGGGCTGATCCCCAACCTTACGTATTTCCCCTCCTCCATGGTCAGTTGACTGTCTTTCCTCATTCTCTCTTCGGGAATGCGGACCTCAGCGCCGCCTTTTGCCCCAGCTGTGCTGTCCCTGCTCTCATTCCATGCCAAATTCGTTTCTCATTCGTCGCCCGCGGTCTTTTATTTTCTCGATACCGCCTTAAAACTGTCCACGGCCTTTGATCCCCCTCTCGCCGCACCACAGTAGATTGAAGCATCTTTTCTTTTCTTTTTCTCGATTTTCTGTATCGCCCGCCTATGTTTTTCCGGCATGAACATTTACGTTTTGCGAAGTTTTCCCGGATCCCCATCTCGAGG
>Ga0179593_1317627_pt1 | contig 12618 bp, 16 predicted proteins | sample CZODoug2_1_08_16_FD_185931 | JGI IMG/M metagenome (GOLD analysis project Ga0179593, IMG submission 185931) | Vadose zone soil fungal communities from Angelo Coast Range Reserve, California, USA - CZODoug2_1_08_16fungal (PacBio error correction) | ecosystem: Environmental > Terrestrial > Soil >... | reverse complement strand
ACGGCGCTGCCCCTTAACTACATCCCCTTTTGCCCCAATGATGGTTTTTTCACTGCGTTCCACACATGAGAGCAATGTCGTTGCCTACACGAATCCTTTGTTTCTGTCCACAAAAAGTCCCTCTTGTTTAACTCTCTTTCCTTCAATAAGTCCGTATTCTTCTTTTTCCTAGTTCATTTGCGAATCTTTCTGATTTCCCTTTCAGCGTTTTTTGACTTCTCTTTCTCCCTGTGTGAGCCGCCCGGGCTGAATGGACTCTTTTAATTTCCTCTCTCTTAGGAGACCTATTTCTTTCTTCTCCCGCCCCAGTCACTTTTTTTTGTGATGTTTCGATCACTCTTCCCCCCCCTCTTTCTCTGACGGGTTTGGGAACCGTTCTTTTGTTGCTTGCTTCCCCCATTCGAAAAATCCTACGCCTGGTTGTCCCTGTGGGTCGAGGAGGGGTTCCGTCTTTTTGTTTTTCTGTAAGGAGTTGCACTACCTTCCCCTCTCCCCTTACCTCATGATATGTTCTCTTCCGATTTCGGTTTTCTTTTTTCTGTCGGTTGACTTGTGTCTGCTTAGCCTCAGAGGATTCCTTCATCTGAACATTTGTCCTCCCTTTTCCGATGACGCCGGCAGTTCAAATTATGATTTTCCATTTTTCTGCTCTGCGGATCTGCGTTCAATCGTTTGATAATGATTCAATGGATTTCTTTCCCTTTTTCCGGTGAACGGTGATTCTCTCTCCCCACGTTTCTCGGTTAGTGTGCTGTGATAATTGATGGAGCTTGGCTAAGAAGTTCTAACTTAGGAGGGGTTCCCCTCGACCCAAAGCGAGTTTTTTCTCTGGAGTTTCCGTTCCGCTCCAAATACTACGCCTATTCAGAGTCCTTCCCTAATTTTGACCCGATTTTTTAGAGCAGACTTTTCGCCCCCCGTTTAAGGACGCCCCTTTAGGATTGTAGACCTTCTGAAACGGCTCTTTACCCCGCATTTTTCAGTTCCCTTTGCTTCTTTGTTCCCCCGTCCTGAATCCACAGGCTGGTTCCCCAGCTGCGTATCGGCTTTCCTTCTCCACCCCTTGTTCACCCCGTGACCTTTTCCTTTTTTTCTGTTCAAACACCGCGTTTCCGCGACGCGGATGATCCCTTGAAGGACCTCCCCTCATACCAATTAGTTGAGAGTTCGATCCCTACATTAGCCCAGACTTCCCCTTTTTTTTCTCGCCGTAAAAACTTTGCCTGGACTTTTTAACCAGGCTTCATCGAATATCTCATCACTCATGCTTTTTGCCTCATAGTCGCAAGAGCGTTTCGCCGCCTTGAAGCGTCCCTCCCTTCGACCTAGCATTCTCTTGAACCTCCCCCTCTTAACCCCTTTATGCGCTTTCATTGCCCTGCCTTTTGCCCACGGGCATCCCTTTACCCTTTTTCCCCTCCTCCCGCAATTGAGGTCTTTTTTCCACGTTAGTGGAAGCCCCGCGTTGGCACCTGGTTAAAACTGCCCATAGACAGATTTTTCTTTTGATCATAAAATATTCCAAGGCCCGCTTTTGTGACCCGATTAAAATCGATGTACCTCTCTCCCTCTTTTTCTCCATCAGCCTTTTGCTATTCGAATTACGGCGCGGCTTTCGGATAGGGCTTTTCAGAAACCTCCCCCTGCAAACGGTGATTCCCCTCTCACCCCCCCCTCTCTCCCTAGCACCAGGTTTTTTCCCCCTTCGCCGTATCAGACCCTGCATTTCTCTGTTCCCCTCTTTTTTGTTGTTGATTCTCGTCTTTCTATAAGAAGGTGATCGCTACGGCTCTATTTTTCCCCTTTTTGAGTGGATTCTTTTTTTACTTGTCGTCCGTTCCTTTGTTTTGGCTTACCCAGCCTATCCTTTTATTTGTCTATCGAAGCGGCAGGCTGTTCGATTTTCTTCTTCTCTGGTACCTCGTACTGGTTACTGCATAGGTTGGACGTAATCTTTTATTCTACCGCTTTATTGTTTTTTTTCTGATTTTTGGTTTTTCAACGCGGTTTTCACTGCCTGTCCTTTTCTCCATTCATTTGAGTGTAGATGGAACCGTCCCTCTGGTACTTTCGCCCCTTGATGGTCCGACCTACTCGCTCCTTCATTTCCCTTTTATGGGCCCCCGATTCGCCCTGGAGGTATATGGACTCTCCCTCGGATCGACCTCGCGCCGAAAACGGTTGTTCGTTTCCTCGGCCTTCAGCCGAATTTTTTTCCTCTCTTCTATCTTTGGTTCAGCCGGTTCCCAAACCATCCTTAAGCCTTATTTTGAGCGTCCTGTCCCCCCCCCCCCCAAATGGAGTGCTTTTTTGCTCTATGGAATGTTTCTACCTTCCCCCCCCTCATTGGTTTTTGCTCTTTCACCCGGCATGGAGCATCCGCGTCCAGGTAGCGCTTTTTGATCCCTTGACAGTCCTTAAGGAACCTGAGTGTTTCTCGTTTGATTTGTTTCCCTTGACGAGACTGGTGGTCCCCCCTCCCTTTTGTACTGACGTATCCGACCGCAATTTGAGCCGTGGCGGTCCTCCCTCCTTTTCAGACGGCTTTTTACTTTTCTTCCCTCTCCAACGTTTCTCATAGGTACCGGCTTTCCCTCCGAATGTTTCAGTAGCTCTGTTCGAGAAGCTCTCCCCTCTTCTTTTTTCCTTCACGAGACCTTCTTTTTGTTTTTCAGATAGGTTGAGATTCGCCAGTTGTTTGGCCCATTATTAGCTTGTCAAGCCCGCCATTTCATCCGCACCACGAATTCTTTCGCTCTAGTGAAGGAGAGCACCGGCTTTACTTTTTCAGGACCCCCCTTCCCTTTTTTGTTACCCAAAATTATGAGCAACAGTATTTTAAGATGCAGCTCCGCACCAGCTTGCATCAACTTCCCGCCTTTTGTCAAGATTGCGTGGAATAGCATTCATTTCAACATTTTCCCCCTCCGCGGCTTGCTTCCTGTCTCAGCGTGCAAAGCCTCCTCCCCTCCCCCTTCGAGACCCCCCCTAAGTCTCCCACTGAAGAAGTTCTCGCGGGCGCGGCCGTAGTGCTTGCCTCTCATGAACGGAAAGCTTCAACGCCTCTCCCCCCCCTCCCCCCTCTCCCAGGGTCGTTTATTATGGTGAGTGTTGATTTTCCCCGCCACGTTCTTCCCCCCCCCCCCCCGTTCCGAGATCCTCCGCTTGCGAAGTATTTCCCCCCGTGCTGGCATGATCCTGCCCCTATCACGAACAGGTCTCATCCTATCTGAGTCCCCCTTTCCCCCTCCGCCCGCCATGACTTAACTTTTTTGCGAGGCTCACTTGCCCCCTTCTCTATCGAGGAAAAACGCCTTCCCCTTTTCGCTTAGGCAAAGACTTGTTTGGCTTCGTACGGATATGACAACCGGCTTTTTCGAAGTCTGTGACGTTTTCGTTAACTTTTTTAAGACCTTTCTCCCCCCTTGAATTCCGGCTAGGCTGCAATTCCGGCATTATGAAAAAAAAAAGGTCTCTTTAGTCGTCAAGCGAGTTTATTTAGAGTTTATCCTCCTCCGTTTTTGTTTGCGCTATCTTTCTCTGGGAGAATCACCTTAAGGAACGTTCTTTGCCCTTTTTTCCCAACCATTGCGACTCATTCGGTTCCCCTGACTCCTTTTCCCCTAAACACTTTTCAACTCCCTCCTGCATCAAGATGTCTTCTGCTGTTCAAGATATTGTACCGCTTCTCTACAGTAGTGAGTATGTCTTTCTGTCTTTCGGCCTCCCCCAGAGTGGTTTTTTTCCTCGATATCTCCTTATCTTTTTTGTTGAGCTCTCCTTTATGGAATTTCTTCCTCTTCCCTGACCGCATATATTGGTCGCATTGATTGATCCCTTCGCCTTTTCCCTACGTTGTTCTTCCAAGTCCCCCTATCCGTTTTGAAAACGTTGCGGACCCCCCTAACCATAAGACTTCCTTTTTGGACTTTTCTTCTCGGGGTGTTCCGTTTTGGTTTCGATTGTCAGAGAGACAGCATTACTTCCTCGAACCTGCAAATTACCTTTCTATCTTATCTCTTTTTTTCTTACGTTTTTTTTTGCATCTGATCAGTCGCGCCTCGCTGATGATATTCAGCTGAATTATTGACACTTCTCTTCGTTCCAGCGTCCGTGCTTTCTTCTGCTATGGCAGCTGCTCTTCCATAGCTTTTCCTCTTCTTTTTTAAACAGAGTTGACCTGTCCCCCTTTCCCGGGACGGTGCTCCTATCTTCTTCCTTAGAATTAGTTTTTCTTCTCTTTTAGCTTGCTAGTTTTGAATCTTTTCTTTCTTCGCCTTAACTACCGATTTTCTCGATTAGTTACCGTTCGGAGGGCCCATTTCTCCCTTCTCTCTAGACCTAACTCCGCGATGTCCCCCTCCCGATTCCCGTCTCCGAATAGTGATCCCTTTTATCGGAAGCCAAAGTTCGGCTTTCTCCCTTTCTTTTCCTGCTTTTTTTAAGGTGCCTGGAAATTGCGGTCTTTAGTCACGTCCATGCAATTGTTTAACCCCGAATGATGAATCGGCAGGTCCGTCCCGCCGCAGGGCCCCCCCCCCCTCCTTTTCTGCATTCGGCTTTGACAAAAGCGGCGATCCTCTTCTTTCTCCCAGACCCGGACTTCCCTCTGACCCCCCCGTCGTTGAGATCCCCTCTCGGACTTCACTAGCCCCCCCGCCCCCCCATTTTTTTTCGCGCTCCCCCTCCAAAACTTTTGTCAGTATTTTTTTTTTCCCCTCCTTCCCGAGTGATACTCGAATCCATCTCCAACTTGCTGCCTTTTGCCCAACTCCTTTTTCTTGTCGTTCTCTTCCTATAATTTCAGCGAAGCACATCTCCCTCCCTTGTCTTATCTTCCCCTTCAAACCTTAACTCGTTCTCGCGTAATTCGTAAACATCCCTTTTCTCAGGTTCTTTGCCACTCCCGTGTGCCCAGTTTCCCGCTAACGCAATTTCTTACTTTCGACCCCCCCCAGGACAGTGACCTGAAACTCGTTGAACACCTCTTCCAGCCGCCCCCCATCTCCCTCGGCTACTTTTCAAGAAATATCCCAGCTCTTTCATTGCCTCCACCCTACTCTTCAAAAGAGAGGAAAAGAATCTCATCACGCATCTGCCTGCGTCCTCATACACGGCGTTCCTTTTCGCTTCGGATACGGGCTGGGTAAGACAATTTTCCCCCTGCAAGGTTGCCCCTTTCTTAGCTCCCCGCTATATCCGTCTACACCATGTTGACCCCAAGGTCTTTGCTTAGGATCCTCACATTCTCCACCCCCTCTTTTCCTCTCCCCCTTTTTTTTTGTTTTTTCTCTCGTATGTTATGCTCCCCCTTGAGGATAGATTAGGCTCTTATTGGTGTAACCGTTTTTGCTCGTTGGCTATAGAGTTTTTTGTTATATCTTTCTCTCCCCTTTGCTGTCTTTGTATGGAACCCCAGACATATTTACCCCATCATTCAGTATATTCGTCGTCCGGCCTCCTTTTACCTTTCTTTTAGTGTACTGCATTTTTTTATTGGCCACTTCAAGAGTCTTGGTCCTGTGTCTGCTTTCCCGTTTCTCTGGGCAGTTTGCGTTCGCTTGGGCAACGCCGGGTTTCCACTGTCCTCCTTCAGTCCCCGTGTCTTGCTTAGCGTGTTTACACACCCTTCACGGGATTGTCCCCTTCCCGCCCCCTGCTGGTCCGAATGACCAGCGTCCCTTCAGTAAAAGGTCCTTTTTCCCTACTTCTGAAATGTTCTGCTCTAGTGTGGATCTTTCCATTATCGTCGTTGCCTTTGCCCCTCCAATTGTCCTTTTTCTGAGGCCGTTCCTGAATCTTTTGCTGATTTTTTTTCTTTTCTCGAGTTAAGCCGGTTCCCAACTCTGCAGATTTTATTTGAGCGCGCCCCCAAATTGTAGTGAGTTGTGTCTATTTGACTTTTTTTGACTGACACTTCACCCTGAAGTATTTGCTGCTGGTACTTCCATTTTCATCTCCCGGCCGGAAGCGCAACCGCTTTTTTTCGTCCTACGCATGAACCTTCGTTTCCTTTGGAGTCTCCTTCCCTTTTTTTACAATTTGAGGTGGTTCCCCCCCCGCTTGGTTCCTGTCCTTTCCCCAGAACAGAACTTTCAAGTCTGGCCTTTTTTTTCCGCCGTCAAAGAAGGGTCGATCCCCCTCCTAATCTTTTCTTCATATACCACATTTGCCTGCACGAGTTTTATTTTCCCCTCATTTCCAGTCTCGAGGTTTGAGCGAGATAGCACTCATTTTATCCCTCACGTTAACCCAGACATCTTTGAGAAAAGCTTAGGGTACGATCACTTTTTCCACGCCGTCGGTTTTTTGTACCTTCTCCCATCGAAAGACGAACCCCCCACTCAACCAGAAACTTTCTACCTACTCTTCGTCGAGCAAACTGTTCTAAAGGGAACCCCTGCCAATTCAACCGTTCCCCCTCTAGCTGTAGTCCAATGATTTTCAGCTCCTTCTCCCCCCAGCTCTCACTGCAGTTTTTTGACTTAAGGCTTATTCCCCCCCTCTTCAAATTCGTTTCCTCTACTTCAAGACGTGCGACGAGATCAGTTGTTTTCCAACGCCCTCCACGAACCCGCAATATCTGAATTTTCCCGCTGGACTTTGCCTCTTTTCTTGTGCGTAGTTCCTGAAGCTCCTCCCATCGCAAGTCCTCCGTCACAGCAGACTCACGCACCGATTCCCCTTTTTTCTTTTATGGTGAGTGTTTGTTCTTTTCTCCCAAGTCAAACTTTCCAACCGTCTTGATCCCCTTGATTTTCATCTGGAACCGCTACAGTTGTCTTCCCCAGATTCTTACTCAGTTTTTTCCATCACCTTGCCTTTTCCCTCAATATATGCGTAATGCTCGATCCATCATCACGGGGATACTTATACAATGTTCCTTCAGATCCCTTCTTCCCAACCCGCGTTCCAAAAGTCACCATCCGGTTCCTCTTCGTGCAAAGACGCACGTCTGAGGACTTCCACTTTTTTGACCCCGGCCGGAAGACCTGTTAGTTCGAGTCTGACCCGTTTTTTCCTCCCACTGATTTCGGTGAAGGAAGGAATAGGACTATTGCAATGTTCTCCTTTCAACACAAGAACCGGGTATTATACGTCGCACTGAGGTTATATGTTCCTCCTCTCCGTTTGTTGAGAGACTCTTTCCCCCTGCTCCCCCCTATGGAGAAGTAATAATACCGTATGGTTTTTCTCATGCCGTAACCTTTTTCCCGACTCTAGCCCCCTTTTTTTGTTCGTTTCCCAACTGTTCTTTTCTTTCCTGCACGCGCTTATGTTGTTACTTCCCCCTTTTGACCCGCTCTACAGACGTTCTTTTCCCTCCGCTTCGGATGCTTTGCAGCGTTGTAATAGATTTCTTTCCCCGTAGCAGGTGTGTCGCTCGCATTAGGAATGGAGGTTCTCGTCGTTGAATGCTCTGAGTTATCAATTCTTGATGTGATCGAATCTGCACAGCTCACTGGTTACGTTAGATCTTCATTCCCTTTATACAGGTTTTCCTTTTCTTTCATCCCTCCTGAATCTTTTTTCGGGATCGGTGCGGGCTTGGTTCTTGTTTTCTTTCATTTCGCCCCCAGACCCTCCCCCGGCCTAGACCGACTCAACTTCTCATGATGTATATTATTTTTCCTCCGATTGGGAGTTTTTCTTTTTTCTTTCACTTGCCAGCGTCTCATTCTCCGAGGATGTCTTATCAGCGATATTGAATCCTTGGCGATGCAGCCGGAAATATTAAAGATTATTTTCCCTTTTCTATGCTTTCTTTTCTGCTTCTTTCCCATCCCGCTTTTTTCTCATCCATCTTTCCACATTAGTTTGGCATTTTGCCTTTTTCCCACGGTAGCAGGTGCGATTGCATTAGTCCTTCTCTCTGTATTTTGCTTGTTTCATTCGTCTTTGCGGCTAAGATTGAACACCCCTCATTGGCTTTTTTGAGGCCCTCTCCGCCTTTTTTTCCCCGACGATGTCGTTTACGTTCTGCTCAGAGAAAATTATCGTATAGCTCTCGCCCCCTGCTTTCCCCCGAAACTTCTCTGTTTTCTCGTAATACTCGTGCGCCATTTAGTGAATCCAAAGGTTGGTGCGTAGCCCCTTCTATGCCCGTCCCCTATCGGCCCCTCTCGTGAACTTTGAGTATTTCGTGATTTCCAGAACTTACCAGTCTGGTTTTCCCCCCCTTTGAGTACTCTTGCCTTGTTAAGTGACTCCCGATTTAACCACGCAGTTTCCTTTTTCAGTGAGGCATTCAACCAGCGGCGCTTGCCTATTTCATACAGGCCCTTAAATTTTCACCCAAATTCTTTTTTCGAGTTTTGCGATCCCCCCTTCATTGAGCCCCCGCAATACATTTGTTCTGGCTCAAGTTCCACTTTAGTCTTTTTTCCCTTCTCTTTCCTCGAGCTCCCGTTTCATCGCCACAATTTCGTTCTGACTTCCCCTCTTGAACCCCCTATCCGCTGTGCGGAGCGTTTTTCTCGTCTAATGGAGCTTTGGAAAGAATTTTCGTCTACGCCTTTACCGTACCGTGCCCCATTACTGAAAACCCTTTCATGTCCTTTTTCGCGCCAAGCTTGACCGCCCCCCCTTGGCTACCTTGGACAATCAATGACTTCAAATCTTCACGCAATTGCGTACTTGATTGGAACGCTGACATTCCCCCCCAGCCGTTTCCCCCTCTTAACGTCTGCCCATAAGACGAGTTTAGACTCCCCTTCCACCATCTACAAGCCGCGTTGCCGTGCCAGCTACAAATCGATGTCCTATGCTACATATCTACGCAGCAGTTGTCCTTTCGACTCTTCGGCGTCTTTACGTGATTGTTTTTTCCATCCCACTTCCCAGCACACGGTGTATCACCTTCCTTCTACCGAGCCCAGGTGAACCACATATCTGCCGGAGCTATCCCCTGTGGTCCCCTATTTTTATAATTCCCACTTTTTTTTTTTTTTAGAGAAGATTTATGCTCCTTTGTAGTTCTACTTCTTTCTTCTTTGGTTCCTGGTGGTGGTTTGCTACTCTTGTTATCTCTGATAGTTACCCTCTTTTTTTTCTTTTTTTCGCCCGACCTAGTGATATCCAAGCCCTCTTTCCTCCGAAGAGGCATGTTTGGCTTTCTTTTGTCTCTCTGTTACCCCCTTTATTTTTATCGGGAACTGCCCTCGTCCTTGGATATGCTTCTGATTATACATTTTCCCCTGCGTCTTTCTTTTCGCTCTTTCCCAACTCTTGTGTGTACACTGACCTGGTTTCCCTCCTTCCTCAATTTGCGTTCTCCGGTGACAAACGTCAAGGTTGGCCCCTTTCGCCACGCTTTTTTGTTTTACGCCATGTCCCTCGCCGCGCCCTTCCCCTTGTTATGTGCATCTCCTCCCTTTCGTTCTCTTTCTTGGGCTTCCATTAGCTATTCACCGCGCTTGCCCAACCTTATTTTTTTGCCTTCGGCGTTAGCGCCTTTTGGTTTCTTCTGCTTTTTCTTTGTTTGATATAGATGGAACTCGGTTCCCACCTGCCGGTCTATGTTTCGCTCTCCCCCCCTGGAGTGCGGTGGTAGGTGAACGTTTCCGAACCTCCCACTATGGGTATGTTTGAGTTCCTTTCATTTCGCTTTCCGCGGCAGCTCATCTTTTTTGCGACGCAATGCTTCCCGTAGGCTTCTTTTTCTCTCCCCCCTTCCGTTCGATTACCGATTTGTTGGAACCCGCCTGGCTCCTGCCTTTATAAGAAAGCCATTCCCGGCTCGGGCCTCATCGTTCCCCGGTGTACCCTCGCATCCGCTGGTATTCCCTATAACCAAGTGTTTCAAGGTGTCTTTTCGTTTTTTCGTCATCTTACTGTTTCCTTCGCGAGGGTGGCTCCCTCTGAGACTCGATTCTCACGACCCCTTTACCTCTTGACCTTCCGTTTTGGCGATTCATTCGCAAGCCATCTGTCTGGGTCCCTTATACTCCAAGCGCAAGCCGAATAATCAACAGCCAAACTTGAACGTTCTCTTGACATCCCCTGCTTGCAGCGCGAACGGCGCCTTTGAACATTCCCATCCCAATCTGTTGAACCAAATATTTCTTGTCGCCAAAAGCGATTGGATCGCAGCTAGCCCGTGTTCAGGCACATGGAAATCCCCCTCTTTCTTTTCCTTCTTGCATCGCTTTTTTCCCCCCGGAGCTGAAATCACTACTCTTCCTTATGGACGCTGATCAGAGGGCACAGTGCCCCCTCTTAACCCCTCACATTTCCCCCGCAACCCACCGTCATCACGAAACTTGAGCTTTGGCTCCTTCCCCCCCCCCCTTTTTCTTTCCTGCAGCTCCTACCCCGTCATGACCTGACTGCAACCCCTCCTCGCCCTCCCCCACCTATCCCAAACCAGGTCATGTATTTTGAGTTAATTTTCAAGTCCCAACGTTCAACCCCTTTCGAGATCCCATGACTCTTCTCGTTTCGAAACCCCGATACCCCCAGTCTTGGGCAGATCGAATCGAATTAATTTCCCCCCTCCAATTATGTCCCCCATGCTCGCTTCACCGCCATGCCGCACTTTTGCGATTGAGAAACAGGGATACGTGATATATCGCTGACCCTGCTGCAAATTTTTTAATCCCTGGAGACCTTCACTCCGCACGTCTTGGTATCGCGTTACGGATACTTTGACTTATGGACCGTCCCTCGTGCGTTTCCCTGTGTCTTTGACATTTTTTTACTGACAAAGGGATCGTGTGAGTTCCCCCCCGGAATAGTTCTTTCTTTTTCAATGTTATATGTAAACCCCCTTTTTTTTTTTTTTCACACATGAGGAGTTGAAGTCGTGCTGAGCCTTGTAGATCTATGTAATCCCCCCCTTTGTTGTTGTTGAGCTCGAGAAGGTTTTACTTTCACGACCAATCACTCCCTTGCTTGGTTTTTCTCCTGTCCTTTTCCCCCCCCTTGAGAGCCCTAGTACCGGTTTCCCCCCCGCTTCCCTTTGGTCGAAAAACTTTCACCCTCCCTCGGGAACGCCCCTTTGCTCCCTCCTTTACAGTTTTCCTTAATCCGTTCTTCTTTGCCTCAATTTCCTGATCTTTGCTGGGTGTCAGCCGTTTTAATCGTTCTTCCTTCGTATCCCTGGTTTCTTAGCTAGCCACTGTTAGGTCGTCGGCTGCATTATTCTATAGATTGAGCCCTTGTCCTTTTCTCTCTATCGACAGCTTTTGTAGCGTTCGATTCCCCTCTTCATGATCTCGAAGTTTTTTTGGAAACGTTTGGCGACATTTCCCTTCCACTCACCCTAATAACTTTTTGCCGTTCTTGGTCTAGGCGTGGTTTCCGTCTTCGTTTCCTTTTTTTCCTTCCTTTGACCGCCCTACGGTCCGCCCGTAACTTATCTTGAGATCTAGTGTTATATCCTCTTTTGAGGGTTCGTCTTTTCATATTCGTCTGCCTACCTCTTCTTGATTCTTTTCCGCGCTCCTCTTAACACTGGCGAGCGACGTCCCCATCTTCCGATTCTTTTCATTTATGAGATTGTGATTATGATTTTTTATTTACCATCGCTTTTTCCCATATCTTTTCTTTTAAACTCGTCTCCTGTTCCTTTTCGTTCTCTTTTCTCCTGCACTTCTTTCGAGCCTGTTGTTGGATTCCCCTTGTTGATTTTCTAATCAGTTCCCCCTGCTCTTGGTTTTTATGCTGCCTACCGATTGTTCTCCTATGAGTCTCTGATCAACATTTTTTTTTTTACTCCTCTCCTCGCGATGCAACATCGTGTCGCGAACCTTAGTGATGCCCACTTTCCTCTGGAAGCCAAATGTAGGCTCGTCCGCCCCTCTTTACACGGCTCCTTGCCCTTTTTTTTGCTACTTGATGTCCTTTCTTCCCTTATTGAATCAAGGCTGTTTTCCCAACCGATGATTCACTCTGCTGTTGCCCGTTTCTTTGCGTGGTCCCCTCCTTTCTTCCTGTCTTCTGCTCCCAACACAAGCGTGGCTTCGCGGATTCTCAATGCCGGACAATCCCCCCACGCATACCACCTTCGTCTTGATCGTTCTATCGAACTATAGTGCCCCCTTCCCCCCCCCCTTTTTCTCGACCTCACCCTTAAAATCTGCCTTTGATTGTGAACCCGGCTTTCCTCGCTCTACAGAGAATTCCCTTTCCAAAATCCGTCTGAAGGAATACTTTACAATGTTTTTTGGTTTCCTTTCTTCGCGTTTTTTTACTGGTACGTTTTTTTGCCTAGTGCGCCAGCAGACTTTTCCCATTGAACCCTTGTAATTCATGAGCGACTCATTGTACCCCTCTTTTCGCCCAATCTTGACCCCCTTGACTTTTTTCAGATAACATTGCGTTTACGTTTTTATCCCCGCCGGCCTTTGGAAAGACCTAGTTGCCACAAATCTTCCAGCCTCCCACGTCCAGATGTTAGTCCTTCATACCCATATTCCAATCTCTTTCCTTCAGATAACCTTCAGAGATCTCCTCTACGAAGAACGTGCTCCGACGGTCCTATACGGCGAGGCTGATATCTTAGATTTTTTTGTCAGACAAATCCACCATGCGCCCTTTTCTATTCAAGAGCTCCCCCGTCTCTATCCCCCCTTGTTCAACCAAATTAGAGTACGTCTTTCGATAAAACTTCAGCCT
>Ga0179593_1647057_pt1 | contig 12619 bp, 16 predicted proteins | sample CZODoug2_1_08_16_FD_185931 | JGI IMG/M metagenome (GOLD analysis project Ga0179593, IMG submission 185931) | Vadose zone soil fungal communities from Angelo Coast Range Reserve, California, USA - CZODoug2_1_08_16fungal (PacBio error correction) | ecosystem: Environmental > Terrestrial > Soil >... | reverse complement strand
TCTCTGCTTCCCCCCAATGGCAATTGGGTTATCTCTTTTCACCCCCCTTCCTATGCAGAACGCTGCGGACATCCGGATCCTACCCTCTGGTGCCTCCTCAACTCTTGCGAACCCGTAAGTCATCCTTGGTCCGCATTCCCTTTTCCCTCTTTGTTGCTTTTTCAGAAACCGCCTCTGAGTTTTCAAGATCGGAGTAGTCCATTAGTCCCTTTTTGCCTTTTCCTCCCCGCCTCCACTTTTTTTGACTCCTGCGAAGAATAGGGCGTCTCGACGCTCTGAAGCGCTTCCTTTCTTGCGCCTCTTTGAACCCGCTTTTTTCCCTTTTTCTAGTCCCCCGATTCACACGGTGTTGAGCTTCCCCCTTCGTTCCATTAACCCGGTTGCACTAACTCTGACATAGAAGTCTCTCGAACCCCTTTTTATACTTCTTTTTTCTTTCCGATTTTGCAGTCAGCCCAAACGCATTTTCGCCCCTTTCACCTCTCCCCCCCTTCGCGTGTTTTTTTCTTTTCTTCTTTCCCCCACCTCATTGGCTGTATCCTTTTTTTCCCCCTTTCTTTCTTCCAGTCGGCCCCCTTTTTTTAACTTTCAGAAGATATCGAATCTTTCGTTCCTCTCATTGTAAAGTATCATGGTGGTATCTTTCCCCTCCCAGTCCCCCCTTTCTTTTCACCTTCCAGACCCACTAGAAAATAGTTCCATCTGTTTCGCATCATGCCCGCATGTTGTGAGCTTTGCGCCTGTGAACCTGCCCTCCACTTGCCCCCTGATAGAAATTTGATTCTCATTCCTCTGTTCTTTGCCTACTCCCTTTGAAAATCACATCCTCTACTTCTCCCCAGACTGGGGTTCCCTTTTTTTTTCTTTGAGACGCACTGTGCCTTCTTCTAAGTGTACTTTCTAAGATACCCATACGCTATCCTCACAAACCCCATTAGTGTTTCCTTTCCCCCCCTGTGCCCTTTTATAAAGTTTTAACTGATATTACCCTCCCCCTCTCAGAATTAGACTTTCTTTCTAAGGAAGGCACCCCCTTTCCCTTGCCTCTAGCTCTCCCTGGATAACATCAGAACCCGATGTGACTGTAAACTATATAACTTTGCCCCTTCACCGGTCCCAATTAATCCACAACTGAGCCCCTTTGAACCCCCCACTAATTTTTTTTCTCTGAGACTTGCCTTCTTCTAGCCCGCTTTGTACGCAAAGACTTTTCACTCCTTGTCGTACTCCCGAGGAAAAGAACTATATTTTACGTTCCCTCCTCGTATGTCTTCCCCAGCCGGTTTGTCCCCCTCGGTTTTTTTTTCCTATTCGCCTTTTTTTCTGTACGTGCCTCTCTACTGATTAAGCTTACGAGTTATCATGCTTTTTTCTTATTGGATCTTCCCGGTGCTTTGTCCTTGCGTGGTCTTGCACCTTGGTTTTGATTAGCTGACTTCCCCTTTCCCGGATTCCTTTTACAGTTTTCTTCCCCCCACGATCCTCACGAATCGATCAGGCTCTTGCGCTTCCTTTTTCTGAATACAAGTTCCCCCCCCACTTCTTAGTCCGTTTCCTCTTCTTTCCAGGGTGTCTTGACCCTTTCATTTCGGATTCTTTCCGTGAGGTGCCCAAAAACGCCCGAACGCCTGACTTTTTTTCTTAATGACTAGAGAGGCGTCTGTCCGCCCTTCAATAAAGGTGTGTCAGGTGCGCCCCCTTCACAACCTTCTCCTTTAGACCTCCTCCCTTTTTTTTCACTGAGTAGGCACGCCCCTTCGAAAGCCCACCCACCCCATTTTTTTCAACTCAGTTTCGTTCGTAACCGCCCCGCCCCCCCCTCCCACTTTCGCGCAGTAACAATTGGTATTCCTGTATCACCCTCTACGCAGGCCTTCACCTTCCCTCTTGAACTTTAGGAAAGACACCAAACAAGTTTTCCATTCGTTCTTGGCGTTGTTTCCCCCCCCCCCTCTTTTATCCGAGCAGTTTCACTTAAGGTAGCCCCCCCCCCACATCGATGACTTTTGAATGAGGAAGTTTTTCTTCTCACCCCCCCCCACCCTGTCGCTCTGGTTCAGGACTGTTGACAAGTCCTCTCCCCAATTTCCTTTTGGACCAAAGGGCCTCTCAATCTCATTTTTCCCTTTCACCAATCCGTTCTCAGTCCCTTTTTTCCCCCCCCCCCCCCCCCCACTCTCGCCACTGCAACTTCTTTTTCTTTATGCATCTCGACGCTTTCTTTTACATCCGAGCCCCCCCCTCCATAGTCCTTGGGGGGGGGTTTTTCTGGGCTCACCGCCCCTTCTTCAACTTCGGTACTCAGTCACTGTCCCCTTTTCTACCCCACTTTTCTTTTTTCCCGATAGCATCTTTTTTTAGCATGCCCCCCAATTTTGACATTCTGCATTTGGTACCTCAGCAGCCGGTTACACAGTGTCTGTCCTTTGCGCGGTCTGTGTCCCCCCACAGACTCTATCAAGTCCTCTCTTCCCCGGGACCTTTCCAGATGGATTCGTTTTGTCCGCAACTCCGCTTTTCGAACCTTCGAAAGGAGGATCTTGAAAATTTCCCATGTTCCACCCGATTCCCTTCTCCGTTACTCTCCCCACTATATCCGTTTTCTTTCCTAATTCTCGAAGAGATTCCCCCCACTTTTCAGCCGGGAACACTCAACCGACGCACACGCTCCTCGAGCTGTTCTCTCCCTTCCGATCTTTTTCCCACGATTGCTTCCGAGATGCGCCCCCTCTGATGCAGAGTCCGACTTTAAGCCTGAGCGGTCGGAGCTTCCTTTTATGAGGCCCCTGTCTCCAAAAGAAACCGAATCTCCTCTCTTCCTTCCCCACCCTCCCCCCTCCTCGATAATCGGCCCTCCTCCTCCGTACTATGCTACGAAGCTGCCCCCGGGCCCCACTACCAAAAGGACTCTTAGGAGCATACTACCTCCTCTAGTAACCCTTCCCAGTCTGAAACCGAGACCCATCCCTTTTGATTCCCCTTTTTTCCAAATAGCCCCCCCCAAAAAGAAGCAGTCTCTCCTTTTTTGTTGAAGGAGGTGCCAGGCCAGATGGAATTCGGTATTTTTTTCTCCCCCCAGCTCTCTTTTTTCTCCTTCCCAGGCCTCATCCTTGCACATCCACCGTAGGATTGGTGGACGTTGCCTTAACCCCTGCATTATCTCAGGGTGAGTGATGCCTTTTCCCTAGCGCTGGGCGCCGGAGGAAAGTTCAGGCGAGAGTTTCCCAACCCGTCTCACCACGCTTCCCCAAAGCCTTGCGGGGGCTGCCGAGGTTCCCCAATTAGGAGAGGAAGTTTGGTTTCTTTCGGGTACCCTTAGAAGCTACTCAGGAAAGTACACTCATTCCTCGACCCGGAAGTTTGGTCTATGACCTCCATTCCCGCTCCCCTTTCTTTAGAATCCCGACTTCTTCCCCCCCGCTCCTTTCCCTTACTTCTTTTGTTTTTCTCCCTTTCTCAGATTCTTGTATTTTTTCGACCTCCCTCCGACAGAGCTTAATTTGAAGCTCCAAAAGAACCCGCCTGTCTTTCAAGATTCTCTCTTTCCCATGATCTCGCTCTCGTAGGCTCAGGCGTCCGCTAGAAATCCCAGGTATCCTTCTGCGGTCCCCCCCCCCCTCTTGATACGAGGCGCGTCTGTCGTTCCCTTTCCGTACTTTTTTTTCTGGCGTATGGTCCGATCCTTATATCATTGAGTTGTCGCGCAATTCGTTTTTCACTCTGCTTTCACCCTTTTTCTGACCTTGTCCCCCCTTCCCTTAGTTTCCCAATTGAGAGAAATCTTTTCTGTCCTTCACCCTGATTCGGACTATTGAACCTCCTTTTTTCTTTTTGCAACTTGGGATAACTTTCTCTCTCTATTAGGTTTGCACATCCTTCCCCTCCTTCCCAAATCTTACCCCTGTCCCCGTATGATGAGTGACATTCCCAATTTTGTGTAATGTCTACTTCCAGGGTTTCCTCTCCCTATTCTTTCCCCCCCTCCGAAAGTGGTATTCCCCCCCCCTGTTCCCCTCCTTCTTACCTGATTTTCCTCTCCCTTTTTCATCAAGTATGGGCTCTTGGTCTGCTTCCTCCCAGTCTAGAAGGAAGATCGGCTTTTTTAAGTCATTTCAGTTTTGCTCTCTTGGTTTACTCCAGCTCTCCCTCTCCCGAAGGAGTTTATTCTAAGACGATTTCCTCGCTTTTTTTCCCACCCAAGGTGAGTCTGATAGTCTCCGTCCAGATCTACCCCTAGATCATTTTGTTTTTCTTTTGTCCCCTGAGTGCCTTCTCCCGTGCGACTTTCTAAAAGGCCCCCTTGTCTCCCCCCCCTTCTCTTAATAAACGTCCCTGCTCTTCCAGCAGTAACGATTTACTGTTTTTTTCGTTTTCTCCTTTGTCCCAACGGCTCATTGTACGTTGCTGCTTTACTTACCCTTCCCTCTTTGTACCCCCATTGTTTCTTTCCCCTAACTGGGATTTGCTTTTCTGTTACTACCTCCCCCCTGAATTGTTTCCAACCTTTTTTTTTTTTTTGTTTTTTCCTTCATGGGATTTTCCCGTCGGTATACCCTCGCCCCTTCTCTATAAATTGGTAGACTATTCACTTTGAAGTCCCATGCACCCCTTATCGCTTTTTTTTGAGTACTCTGAGTCCTTCTACAATCCCGCTGCTTATTCCCTTTGAGGCCCCTGTTGCGAAGTACCCCCGGCCGTCCCTTTCCTTTTTCACTGTAAACTGACTTTTCCCCCTCCCCCTTGGTAATTACTCTTAAAAAGGACCCGCCCCGGGGATTGCGAGTGTATTCTCAGCCCTTCTGATCTCCGCCCTCCCTTCCGTGTCCCCCATATTACCTTTTTTGAATAGTAAAGTACTCTCCCCCCCTTTTCTGCGTAAGATGCTGAAACAGCCCCCCGTTTTTTATTGGCAATCTCTCCCCAGATACTCGTAACAGCCTGCCTCGTGGAGAGCTCCCTACTACCCCCCACCGCAAGCTTTTTTCCTCCTGACCTCCCTACTTTCCCCCCCTGCTTCGGAATCCCGCCTCTTCTTCTTTCTTTTAGCTGGTCAAAATGATAGCCCTTTTCCTTTCTCGAGGACCTTCCAAGTAGTTTCACCCCCCTCTTTTTTTACCCATCGGCGAGTACCCTCTTTTTCCCCCAGATCACAGCTGATTCCCCTTGTCCCGGTTATTATTATTGACATTCCCAACAATGATTCGTTTCCCTCTCTTTTCTGATATGCGCCCTCCTTCATTCTCTGCAACTCCAGTGGTGATTGCAAGTGAACTTTGCCATATTCCTATCGTCCTGGCCTCCTTCCTTTGAGCCCCCCCCCCCCCCCCCGGGTGCTTAATGCCCCTTTAACAGCCCCACTATTGTTGGTTTTGCTGTCGCCGAGTCGGTCTGTCGCCTAACCCTCTTATGAGCGCCTTTCGCCCCTGCGACTGCGAATTCTCTCACTCACTTACCCATTACCTGCGCTTCGGTTCCCCTGGATAGGCAAGTCCGCCCCTCCCCCTTCTGAGCCTTCATAACATCTTTTCCTGCTTCCCTTTTACTTCGAAGAAAAGGGGCCATGTCCTGGCGTCCGAGATCATCTGCGCTGTTGTAGGAACACCGATGGGTGTCGAAGCTTGTCTTTAGTCTCCCCCACCTGTAGTCGACTTAGAGGGTGTCATCTGACTCCCCTTATTCTTTTCCCCTGTCGTCCTCTCTGAGATCGCGTAGGGTGACTTTCTTGGTCATGGATAAACCTTAATTCACAAACGTTCCCCGAGACCTGCCTTCCTCCCCACCCCCTCCCCTCCCTTTTGTAACGATTTCCCTCCTCGGTGCATTTCCTCTCGGGGTATAAGAAAGATACCCACTACAATAACCATATTTACCTGATCTGGCACCCTCTTAGACCGCTTCTTGGCCAGATGGCCCCATCGTCACCCTGCTTGCAACTTGTGGACGGTGGAACCTAGGCTAGACCTTCTGCAATCCGAACGCGCCGGAAAACCCCGGGTGTATCTTTTCCCTATCCCCGCATGTTACCGAGTCTCCTCTTCTTTCCGACGCCGCAGCTTTATAGAGGCGAAGCTTAAGTTGCCTATGAGTTCTATCTTAGTGTCTGAAGTCTTTATATGTCCCTTATCCTCTGTGTGCTGCTGCTCCCCCGCCTTAATTGCTCTTTCTTCCCTATTTTCAAGCGCCAGGGAACTTAGTCGTCTGTTTGCCCTCTAAATATTGCCCTTTCTACCCACTTTTTTTAAGGCGTTTCTTTGTTGCCCAAGAGGTCCTTCCCTTACGTGTAGGCTCCTTCTTCCTACCTTTGGAGAGGAAGGCACTATCCCCCTGTAGTCCCGTAGATAGCCCTTAGAGGGGGCAACCGTTGTTTCTTTTCTCATGAGTTCGAGGTCCCCATTATTTTTTTTATGGTTCACTCTTCCGAAAGCGCATTCCCACCTTAGGATTCCGTCCTCTAAACTTTTTTTAGTTTCCCCCTTTTTGCTCCCCCTAAATTAATACTGGATCGCCCCCAGAGCTGGTACTGCCTGTGAATAATTGGCCACTGGCTCCCATGAGAGATTCAACAATTCCCTTGGCCTTTAGAAAGTCCCCTCATAGGCCTGGATGACCAACATCATCGGCTCTAGTCCTTCCCCCTCTTCGAATCCCCGAACCCCCCCTTGTAGTTCATCGCCCCTTAAAGCCGGTAAGCGTTCTTTCCTGGACTTTGTGCAGACCCGCTTACTCTCCCACCAGATCCCCCACACCCCCGGTTTTGAAATGCCCTTGTTCCCCCGTCCCACGCCCTGATCGGCAATCGAAGTCCGAATTGGAGAAGGGAGCTTAATTCTCTTCGATTGCCCCTTTTGTCAAAAATCAAGTTCCCTCCCTTTAGAGCAACTTCCCCCCTAACCGCTACGCTGTTTATGGGTAACCCTTCATTGTGTCTCTCAATGATGTCCCCCTTCCCCCCTTCCTTAAGCGATAACATATCCCCCTTTTTTTATTTCCTCTTAGTATGATCTTTTTGCGCAACGGAAAAGTAATTAGTTTGCCTGCCTTAAAAGACTTCGTGTCTCTCCCTTCCCTCGACCCCCTCCTAGCCTTTCCCCAATTTTTAATATCCTAAGAAGCTGTTTTGAGACCCAGAGTTATCGATGACAATTGCAAAATTCTCTCAATATACCTTTCCCCTTGCTCCGAACTTTTTTTCTTTTTTGGTTTTTTCTTGCCCCTTCTTTTCCGCTGCGTATCAGAAGAAGGTTCTGATGAATCTTTTTTGCAGTCCGCTACCTTGCTCGAGATTCATCCTTTTTCGATTGCCTCCACCTTGTCCCTTCTCCCCAACACACTTTTTTTGGCAAACCCCGTTTCGAAATTTTGATCAGCCCCTGATTTTTCCGCTCCGTCTGCTGACTCGTCCCTTTTTCTGCCAGCCCTTGGGCGCGATCTCCTGCCCCGCATATTTTAACACTCTTTTTGGTCACATCCATTTTGCCGGGGACCTACTCCCCCTAGTTCCCCCCTTTGACCCCTTTTCTCTTAGAATGCCAGACTTTGAACTTCCAGGCGGGGTGACTCTGCTCACCCACCTTTTTCACTGGTCCTTCTTTTCCCCTATGACAGACGCTACCCTTTTGCCCCTCTGCACGAAGAATTTACCCTGAAGGATTTTTGTCTTTTTACCTTCTTTTGATCGGAGCCTTTTTCCCGTTATTGATCCTCACTATTTTCTTTTTCCCCTCCAGCCTCAGATGAAGCCGTTCTGAGGGTTTTTTTTCGAGGTCCCTAGATGTCTTCCCCTTTTTTCTGATCAGGCGACAATTTTGTTCCCCTTTACGGCTCCTGGAAATGATTGGACCTTACCCTTTCCCTTTCCCACAAAAAAACTTCGATCCATTCTTCCGGCTATGTCTCCCCCCCTATTAGAGATAGACTCCTATGGGTAGTAAGTTTGAGTTTCCGTCTTCCCTTTGCAATTTTTTCGGGACTTCCTTGCGGGTTCCTCCCCCCCGCACGTCCTGTTTTTTAATGGTCATTCCTTTTTCAGATCTTTCCTCGGGACGTCCCCTCCTAACGTTTGGTCCCCTGTTCTTTTTTCCCCCTGTGCAACATACTCCTTGTAATTGTCTTCCCTGCCCCGGCCCCCGTCGAAGTTTTCTCAACCCCTCCGGACATAAAAACAGCCCCATTTTTTAACCATTTTCGGTTCGTCCGCAAAGCCCCCCCCAACCCCCGGTTCCCCCCGAACGAAACACCAACAAGGTTTTCCTTCCTATAGTCTACCCTCGCCCTTCCCTTTGTCCACCCCCCTGGCAGGTACCAGTTGGGCCAACTTTCCTCCAACCCCCAGTAATTCTCCGGCTTTCTTCAGCTAAATCCTTTTTCTTTCTGCCCTTCTCCCTCTGATTAAGGGCGTTGTTCCTCTTCTCGAATTACTTTCGTTCTGACGGGACCTTTCCCCCCCCCACTTGCCGAGGATTTGTCTTCCAGCTCTTTTCCCCGTTCATACTAACTTCCTTCAACGACAGGAATTCCATTATTCACCAAAACACTCTTTTCTAGTACCATCTCGCTGTCCCTTCCCCGCAATGCCCCCTTTCGATGTGACCCTTCATCGTTTTTTGCATTAGAAGACCTCCTTTTCCTCCCCCCTCTCTAATCCCCCCTTGAGTTCACTTTTTTCCCGTCGGTACTACGATTCCAAGTTTTCATCCCCAGTTATGATGGTTATCTCCCTTCCCCCACCCCTCTGACCCTCATGATTCAAGCTGTTGGTCCCCCTCATCTCTTTACACCCCCCGTTCCTATGTCATTCTGTTTTTCGTTGCCCGACTTCGCGTCATTATCTTGCTTTTACAAGTGTGCTGAGATTCGACTTGGATGTTGTGAGATGAGAGAGGGTGACTTCCGACCTCTTTTATCCCCTCTCCAGTTCAGATAACCTGCGGCTATTCCCCCCCAGTCGTCCTGCCTTGTAAGACTACCCTGACCAGGCGATAGCCTCCTTCTTTCCCTTTCTCCAATGAGAAGTCTTCCCTTCAGCAGCTGCCCCAATTTTACGACTATCCGGGAACTACCCACTCGATTGAAAACTAAGCGCACGGTGCCCTTTTTTTCCCGAAGATGGATCCCCTCTTTTTCGGATTATCCTTACCTGCGAATAAACCCTCATGATCAGCCGTGATCCTGTATCTTCCATCTCTTAACGTGGTATCGTCTTAAGCTCTTAGGCCAGTTAGCTTCGAAAACACGACCCTTTCCCTTGCCGAGTCTCCAAACTTGAAGAGAGTATCTTTCTCCGCTGCCTAGGCATATGATTAAGAAGTCTTCTTACTTTTCTATGGAGAAAAAAACGCTCCTCGGCGTAATCCCATCTTCACTTTTCAGACATTCCCTAACGTCCGTCTTCGACATACTCCCAGGTCTTTCCCCTTCAACCTTGCATCCTCCCGTAGTGTTCCGGCAGGATTTCTTTCGGTTGTCACTTTAGTCGATGAGATTTCCCCCCGGCCCTTTCTTGGTTGGTTGACGCACCGGGATATATATCACTTTCCTTACCCCAAAGGTAGGCTTTTTCTGATGGAAAAATGCCCCTCTCCCCCTTCTCTTTGACTTTACATGTAGCTGCCCGAGTGGATCTTACTTCGACCTTTCCTTCCTCACCGAATCCCACACTTCCCACCCGCGGCATCGGGATTCCTCGGTGTTGTTCAGCCTCATGGATGAGCGGCTTCATGTTTTTTGAACCTTCTATTCTGTCCCACGAGGAGTTGTCTCCGCCCCGCGGCCCCGTTTTATTTTTCTCCCAAGAAGCCTCCTCTCCCCCATTCTTAGACATCGACTCCAGCGAGCTGATCCTCTATTTTTTTCCGACTGTCAGTTCATGGTCTTTTTTCGCCCCTCACCTGTCGGCCCGAAAGGTCCGCTCGGGTAACTTCCTATCTCTCGCTGTGTCATCATCGGTTGTCTCATTTCGTAAGTAGAGCATCGTCCATCCCCCCCTGTTCCCTATGGACGCTTTCCACCAAAAGCCTTGTCGCTGTCTTTTTTTTCGTTTCTGATCCCATCTGCGGAACCCCCCCCTTCCCGTCGATAATGTCGCTCTTCGTTCCTGTATATCCTTGCTCCTCGTTAGCCCAGGTGTTCACCCGTTGTCTTCGAGTCAAGATTCCTTTCCTCAAGTTCTAGCCCCTTTTTGCTTTTTCCACACATTTCTTTTCCCGTTCGTTCTCTTGCCGCCACCATTTTTGCCAACTTCATTTCTCTTTTTCTATCGCTTCTTTCTTCAATGCCCAACAACTGGAAACTGTGTAACCCTTGTCAAAAAGCGTTTTTCCCCCCCCCCCCTTTCCAACACAGTGCAGTTTAGCTCATTCCCAACTGTGTTCGCCCTCCTGTCAGTCTATTTCGCAATTCGAAATTTATATACCCCCCAATTCCTGGGCCAGTCTGATCTCCCCCTTTTAAATCCCCCCGATTTTTGGCTCCTCTTTTCATCAGTGGTTTTCTCCTACCTAGAGATTTGATATCGAATTGAGTGGTCTAGTTCAAAATCGTCGTGGTCCTGTAGAAAATAGCTTCCGCCTTTCGTTCTTTTGGACAAGATATTGTCCTCCTTTTACACCCCCATTACGTTGAGTCTGATCTCACTTCCAAGTAAGAAGTTCATACACGACACCTTTTTAGTTCCGTTTTTTCCTTGCCTCAATTCCTTTCTCCTACCCCCTGAACTTGCACAGGATAGTCCCCGGATTTCTTGATCTCCCAAGACTTCCCCGTTCCATTTTTTTTGTTTTGCCTTGTTCAACTGATGAAGGGTTTTGCCGATACTGGAGTAGAGGATAAGCGCGGAATATTTTACCCCCTCTTTTCGAGAATTGGAACCTTTGCGGGGGGATTTGTGCTTAAGAACCCCCTTCAACATTTGGGAGGTTGTTTTGTCTTAGTGAATATTAGGTTCTTTCTCCGCTAACGCGTCCCTTCCAGTATACTCGTTTCCCCCCAAATTCTTCCAATCTGACCCAACTGTATACCGTCTCAGATCATAAGCCTAGTTATCAGGACCACGCCCCGTTAGACGGAGAGGCCATTTCAATTCGTTTGGGGTTTGACACAGTCCATCCAAATTCAGTCCAGTCCCAGGCAACAAGTTTTCCCCCTCTAACCTTCGAGAAAACGTTGGCCTTCGAGTGTATTTTTTTTTTTCCCTTTTTCCTGATAGATGTTTTATCGGGGAACTTTGCCACTTTTCGCAACCTTTAACTCCTCCGCTCCCCTTTCCCCGTAGTCCCCCTGACCCCCCCGCCCGACTTTGCCTTTTGAAAAGGCGGAATCTGCACCAAACATCCCCCCTTACAAGCTTAAGTGCCTCGGTAACCTCCTAAAAAATGTCGTGTCTATTAAGAACAAAATTCCTCCAAGGTCCTCCCTCTGAACACGCCTTCTTTTTACGGCCCCACATTTTCTTTTTGACCCCGGGATAGTGGTAGGCCATCCTGAAGAACCGTCGCGTTCTTTTTTCCCCCCCACCCCCCCGCGGCATCTGTTCTTTTTCAATAGCTTCCTGCGACTATCAAAGAGGATTGTCACACGGTCGGTTCCCTTCTTGTCCTTCAAACTTCTTTTTTTTACAACCTCAGCCTTTTTTTCTCTTTCTTTTCAGCTTCGCGCAATCCTTGTGATATGTCATTCGCCTGTCAACCTCCTGCCTTTTCGTAAGATTCCCTGCTGAGCCTAAACTAGGGCTCCCCGGCCCTTTTAAACAGACCTAATGGTTTTTGGTTGATTCTCGCAACGACTCCCCCCCGTAGTACCCATATCCCGTCTTAGAAGGCATTTTTTTTCCCTCCCCTCATCTTCTTCTTCTATCGCTCCTTCTCCCCTATAGTTACTCTGCCCCCCTGACTTCTTCCCCAATTTCGAATATGTCCTTTATGAAGCCGATTCCCGGGTCATAGAGACCGCACCAAAGGCTCTTTCTATTCTTTTTTTGCTTGTTCGACCTTTGGTCTCGATGACCCTCCCCTCCTCTTTGTGCGTCAGCTCCATGTCTTTAACTTTCGTTTCGCTAAAGATAGAGATAGGCTTAGGTTTTTTCCCACGGTTGTTAGAGACTTGGTTATGGACCCTCGCTCAGACACCTCCCCTTTACCTCAGCTCCCCCCCCACTCCCCTGTTGCTTTTGGCCCGCGTAAGTGGTGCTTTTCCCCCAATCCGACATCCCCGGAATGACAACTTCGTACCCCCTGCTCCTCTCCTTTAGTCTTTTTTTCTAGTTCCCTTGTAAGGGCCTCTCCCGGCAAACAGTGTTCCTTTTTTTACATACACTCTTTCCCTGCTTTCTAAGTCCCCATTATCATGGCGCAACGTGGAATGCTCCCCCTCTTTTCGTGCCAGGACGTTCTACTTCAGCATACTTTGGCGCTTGCCTGCTCCACCTCCCTACTGATATTTCCTCCCTCCCCGACGGGCATATGAGCACCATTCTGCCCCCCCCCCATTCTCATTGTAATCCCTTCTTTCTTTCGTCGCCCCGCTGTTGTACTCCTCAACCCCGCAGGTTCGCTTTCCAGTAATGTGTAACTCCATCTCTTCACTAGCCATTTGGATTATAACTTTTCCCTCCCCCCCACATCCC
>Ga0179593_1603634_pt1 | contig 12619 bp, 16 predicted proteins | sample CZODoug2_1_08_16_FD_185931 | JGI IMG/M metagenome (GOLD analysis project Ga0179593, IMG submission 185931) | Vadose zone soil fungal communities from Angelo Coast Range Reserve, California, USA - CZODoug2_1_08_16fungal (PacBio error correction) | ecosystem: Environmental > Terrestrial > Soil >... | reverse complement strand
TTTCCCGATTTAGGAGGCTTCTTCGTCTGGTCTTCCCTCTCAAGATCCCTTTCGCGCGGAATTAACAGTTCGCTTTCCTTGATAACAGGTTTTGTTTCGTTTCATCCAGACTGCTCATCCGAAATTAATCCCCTTGACGCCTCTTTCGAAATTTTCCCTTCCTCGTGAAGCTAATTTTTCTCCAATTTTCGGCAGGAGCCCCTTTCCCCCTTTTCCCAGACATATATCTTCTTCCCCTTTTCATCTCCGTGTAGGTGTTTTCCTTTCCAAATTTTTTACCCCGTGCGGAAGAAACATTCCTTCACTAGCTCCGCATCCCCCTCCCCCCTCCCCTTCCTGCCGGTTTGTTCGTAACAGTCTCAAGGGTTGGATTTCTCAGTTCTGCTTCCCCCCCGGTTCGTCCCCTTTTCAGACGGACCCTCGCAACTTTTGTCTGAATACACCTCCGAAATAATTCCTCCCTTAAAATCGGGAAATCCTCCCCCTCCCCCTTTTCACCCCTTTCCTTCCCTTTGAATAAGGTCTCTCTTCTCAGGTACCAAAAGTTTGGCCTTCCCGGGAAAATTTTTCTTGCCGCCCTTTTTCCCTCCCCTTTCAGGTGTCACTCCTACCCCCTATAGGCTCGATCGTTTTTTTTTGCAAAAGCGTGAGGTTTCCCCCTTTTTTCTCTCTCTCGTCTGTCTCACGACACTCAAAGGACAAAATGTCTCTTTCCCCCCTCTCCACTTAGTTTAAAAATGAGCTTATCATTCTATGATTCTCATCTTCCGTCGCAAGACATATAGACTACCCAAAAAACCCCCAGGGATCAGCAATTATTATTTTTCCTATATGCCCCTTCCTGTACGTGGTTTCCCCTAAGAGTGAATCTCTTGTGGCTTTTCTCTTCCTATGATATGTGTACATCGCATTTGGGGATCCCCATCCATCCTCTCAATATCCCTTCCTATATGAAGGTCCCTTGCCATGTCCTACTCGGGGCCCATCCATGGCCCTTTTACTCTTTTCTCAATTCGTTGGGCATAACAGCCCCGATTCGCCCCCTACACAATCTAGGACACCGTGTAGGTGTCCATAAATCAGCCCCCTTCTTCTTCCATGGGACGCACCTCAATACACAGTTCACCCTTTTTCAGAATTTTACCCCTTTATGAGACGTGTCAAGTTCCTGTTGCCAGTCTAGACTTCCCCCTTCTTACTAGGATTGCAAGAGGGAGAGGGTCTCCTTTGCGAAAGCTTGCAGTTGTATTCCTCCTTCTATTTGCTTTAGTTCCTTGGGCGTGAGCGAGACCCCACCTGTCCGGATTTTCCACTTTCCCGGCCCTCCCACCTTCTTTTCCCGCTAGAGGACTAAAAGATACTTTTTTTTTGCAAGGAAGTTGTCGGATAGTACTTTTTCTCTGGGATGGGAGGTCCCTAATTCCCCCCCCTTCCCTCGCCGTCCTCGGGCACCTTTTCCCCCTTCCTTTTTTTTCGATTCTTCCCTCCCCCTTCTTTCCCAAGACGGAGGTTTGCTCTTTACCCTATAGAACACCCCTTGTATGCGCTTTTTTATGCAGCAGAGATTCACCATTTCCCCCCCTTCCAGCCGGCAGTAATTATGAACCCTCGCCCTTATTCCATCTCTTCTTTCCTCCTACTAAGTGGTTTCTCTTTGATCTTCTCCCCCTCTTCAATCCGGTTGCCTTTTTGCATAGGTGAATGCGATGATCCTAGACCCTCGGGTTGTTCGATAGGGTCCTCCCCCCCGCCCCCGTATTTCACGGGAAAGGTTGCCGATCGTCTAAAGAAATCTTTGCCAGTACTTCCTTGGATTTCTTCCCCTTCCCGGAAAGAGAGATACAAACCTTGCACATACGACATACGCCCCCCCCTCCCTTCCCAGTATCCTTGAGTATGCGAGCCCATCCCCCCCTCTGTCAGTTAGTCCTCGCTTTTGAGAAAGGATGACGGGTGAAAGGGTTGGTAGGGCCCGTTCGATCCCCCCTCCCTAGCACCTAGCCGCGTTGACTGACCAATTTCACGATGCGAACCACTCCTTCCCCCCCTGGAAAAGGCCTCTTTTTAATCTTGCAAAACACTCCAAATTTTTTGTTTCTTTGAGTCGATCCTTCCTGTTTATGTTGGATTATGAGGCCTACATTTTTCGTCCAATGGATCTTCTTTAGCTTATCATCCACCGAACGGCTTTCCTGTTTTCCATTCCCTTTTTTTTTATGTCTTGATTTTTTCCCCCGTGCGGGATTTCCTTTTAAAGAGTGACTTTGAAATGACCCTGACCCCTTGCATCCTGAGTGAATAGAGACCTTTCCTATTGAGTCTTGCTGGTTCCCTTGACGCCCAAAATTATTCTTTTCCCCACATTTTTCAACCCTCTGAAGCAAGCCCTCCAATCGTAGATTGACACCCCCATTCCCTAATCGTGTTATTTTTCTATCGTTTTTTACCTATTTAAGAATCCTTTCTGTTGTTTTGTGGGACGAGTAGTCATAACTTTTCTACGGTCTCCGATTCTTCTTAAGAATATCTAGGATAAGTTTAACAATTTTCATCGGTCAGATGGATTTGTCCGTTTCCCTCTGTTCTTTTTCTCCCTGTCTTTCGTGTACGGAGGATCTTCCCTCCTACACGAGGACGAGTTCTCTTCCCCCCCGCTTTTCCGATCGACCGATGGGCTGTCTCCTGCATGAATTCTCCCACCAGTTTCCTTCACCCCCCTGACTTTCCATTTCTTTTTTGGTTAACTGGACCCCGTGGTTTTGTTTGCTATTCCCTGTTGACCTTCTTTAGGATTCTCGGTAAGGGCCCTTTTTCCTTCTCTGAGCGTCTTTTCCCCCCCCCTCGGCGAATGTCCCCCCAGTATCCTTTCCGGGAATTGCTAACCTTGTCGCATTTTCCTTTCAGCGCAAATTCCCCACCTTTTTTTTTTTACGAAAAAAAATTTCTCCCCTCGATTTCTCTTTTTCTCTCCTCAATTTTGCTGCCTCCCCTTTTTGCGAAAAGGAGTCACGTTTAACTCCTCTTACTTCTATCTTTTCTCTTACCTTGTCATCTAGATTTGAGTGACGGCCTCTTTTTTTTCTATGCGACAAAGTTGCCCTCCCCCCCTTCACAGAGATCTCCCCAGAAGTACAAGTTCGTCCTCATGCCGTGTGTGAGTCAAGTACTCTTGCGCCTGTAGGTCTTCCGCCGTCTGATGCGAAACACTTATAAATTCCTTTTCTTTCCTTCTAGCGCGACCTTTTCTTCTCCCAAAAGCTCCGCTACAAGAAGCTCCCATCGTTGCACGTAAAGATTTCCTGCATTCCTTTTTCCGTCGGCACTGTTAATATCCCCTTCTTCAAAAGGGTCTTTCCCCCCCCATGAACTTTATTCCCCGAGCGGTGAGAACGAGTTTCTTTTTTTTCCCCAGCACCAGATTGATACTTCCCTCAAAGCATCGGCATAGCATTTTTAGTTCGGTCAACCCCTCGCCCTTTAGCCTTTCGGATTTGATCTCTCTACCCTACAAAATGTTTCCGACCTGCGTCGGGAACCCCCTCTTTTCCCCCTGAGACATCTGCCTTCTCTTTTTTCCCCATGTTCGCAGCTATTCTATGCCATATCTTCTCCCCCCTTCATTCCTACATTCACCCCCCCCACAGAGGACGTAGCAATTTTTTTTCCCTTATCCCTCGCCCGGAACCTTTCCTTACCCAAGAGTCTGTACTTGGTGAAAGAAGCGTGATGTCTCATTCCTTTTCCCTTGATTCCTTTTTGAATACATAGAATTTTGGTCTTCCTCATTTCTAACCCTATCCGGATCATATGTCCGGCCTGCCAGTTGACACGTTCACTGTTTTCCTGGCAGAAGCTTTTTCTTCCGAAATTATTGAGATGAATTTTCCCCCGCCACAGAAATTTCGCAATAAAAGCCACGCCCCCCCCCCACCCCCCACCCCCCCCTGTTCTGTCCCTAGGGTATATCCATCCCTTATGTCTCCTCCGAAAAAGGACCCTCCTCCAACAGTCCTCTTGACTTGATATTCCAGTCAGAAACCACTAGGGGTGACGGTTTCCAGGAACAATCGCCAGTTTCCTTTCCCCGCGGGAGAGTTTTCACGGGCATCTGTTGCCGTTGTATTTTTCTTTTCCTTTCTTTTTTTTAGCGCGCCCCTATCCCCCCCCTTGTAACACTCCGCAGGGTTCCCTTTTTTTTACATTATGCGCTCGTGGCGGCACCTTACAGGATGTTATTCGCGTTGATTCACCCTTTCGTGGCAGTTCTTGAGGATACGCTATTCCTCCGGGTGTATAGTTTGTCTGGAGGTCGCCCGTGCAGAAATGCCCTTTTCCTTTCCTCACGTACTTAATCCGGAATCTTCGTTCCTACGAAACCAGCGTTTCCTGGAAAAAACTCCCTTTTTCCCCTATTGAACAACCCCTTAATTTTCCTGCATCGCATAGGTCCTTTTTTCCTCATCCCGGCTTTTTTTTCTTTTCTTCCTTTTCCCCCTTGCATTATGCGGAGTCCTTCTCTCCTCATAAGTGTGTTGTTGCCGGGATTCTAATATAAATGCGCCTCTCACGCCGGGATGATTTCAGGAACTTTTCCTATGCTGCATAGATTTTCCTAGTGGTCCCCCCGTCTTTTTCCTGTCTCCCTTCGATATTTTCAATCCCTCTCCCAGATTGATTTTTCCTTCCGATTTAGTTCCTTATTTATGCCCCGCGACTACAGCCCCACCCCGGACTCCCCCCCCCACTTACTTGCACTTGAAAGTATCGTTGATTTTCGAGCGGAGCTCCCCCCCCCCCTCCTTAGAGACCTCTTCGTTCTCTTTACTGAAAGGCTTTTCCCTTGTGTCTCCCAGCTCACGCCCACCCCACTAGAAATAGAAAGAGTTTCGACAAACCTTCCCCCCGAGTGCAGAAGAGGGACCCCTCAGGAATAAATATTTTTTTTTTTGATTGTTCCTTACTGACCCCTTGAACCCCCCCCCCCCCCCCCCAAGATTGGCCCCTTTCTCATATAAGTCGATTTTCATTCCTATCGGTTTATTTTGTTTCCTCTGCATCCCCCAATTTTTTACTTATAGATGGTCCACCGAAACGTTCCCTGAAAGGAAGGCACGTTCCTTTTTAATTTATTTTTCCCGGCAGCATCCCGAAAACAAAAACCACCATAACCAAAAAAACAACCCCAACCCCCACCAAAACCCAAAAAACAAAAAAAAGGGTTTTTTTTTTGGGGGGGGGGTTTTGTTGTGGGGGGTGTCCCCGGGTTTTTTTTTTTTGTGTGGGGGTGGGGGGGGTTTTTTTTTTTTTTTTTTTTGGTCTTTTGTGTTTCCGACCTGCCTTTCTTTAACGACCAGTGGCAGTGTCCTGCTTCAAGCGAGTCTGGTTTCTGGCTTGATTAGAGCCTTCCCCCCCCCAAAATGCTCCTTCTCCCCCCTTTCTCTGAAACTTCTTTCCCTTTTTTTATCCCGACTCTAACTAGTATCTTTCCAGTACATTAATGCTCTTCGGCAAGTTGTTTTCCTTAGCCGGGTCTCGAAGAAGCATTTCTTTCCATCATATGTTTTCCTCTTCGGGTCCCCGATCGGATCATAGACTCTCCTCTTCCCGTTTAAACCCAGGAGAGGGGGTATTTACCAGCCTCCTCATGTGGAAGGCGTTTACACCTCGGTCCCTTCCCCCCCGAAACGTGGTCTGTGTTTTTCGTTCGTGAGGAGAACATCCTCGATATTTCCGAGTTTTTTCCACTCGCTTTTTCCCTATTTTCTTTGCAGTCCTTTAGAGTCCCATGACCTCTCCCCCTTCTGGTTGCTGTCCAACCGAGTTTTGAACTCGGTCTCACGCTCATGCCTTTTTTCCCCGTTATTTTTTTCCGCTCATGTTCTATTCCTGGAAGACGTAAGGAAGTCGATCTGTACTGACCCCCCCTCTTTTTGGAGGAGATTATTTTTTTTTTGCTTCGCTCCCAAGTGCTTCATTCCCATTATTCCGGGTTTATAACAGTTTCTTCAGCTTTTCCCCCCTTTCCAGTACAACCTTTTTTCTAACTTGACGAACACACCCTCTTTTTTTTTCCCTACCTTTGAACTCGATGGCGCTCTGTGACGATCCCTTTTGCTTCTTTTTTTTTCTGCGAAACTGCTTTCCCTTCCTCCCCCCAATACTATATCTTCTTTCCTCCGCCTCCGGTGTTGTTTTTCTCTCGATTCTAGATTTTTTGACCTCCATCCGGGCGCGGGCCTCCTTTTTTTTCCCTGAGTCTTCACTAGCCATCTCCCTTCAATGCGCCAATCTTTTCGTCACTTAGAGAACAATCCGGGTTGGATGCCCCTTTCTTTCCCCCTTCCGCAGTCTTCTTTTTAACCACTTTTTTATCACATGCCCTGATAAGCCCCCTGACCTTCTGTGATTAGCTCTTGCTTCTTGCCTCCCTCATACCGAAAACGTTCCTGTAAGATCTCATTCCTTAAGTAGGCAACACAGGGACTTTTACCTCAGAGCGGATTTCTTTCCCCCAACTTTTTTTCCCACCCCCCAATACCCTCAAATGAGGAAAAATCGGAGCGTTTCTTCTCCAATCCGGGGTTGGAATCCCCCCAGATTGAGACATTCATCTCCCACGGCACCCTTCTTCCGTTTAGGATAGGACAAAAGCGAGGGCCCAATCGGTTGGATATCTAATAGTCGTCATTTCAAGAAAAAACTCAAACATATTTTCCCCTCCCGGTGTGCTCCTTCCCGTCTAAATATGGAATTCAGTTTGTAAACCATGAGTCCTTCTATTTTTGAACGTCCTTCCCCCTCAGGACCCCCCCCCCCCCCCCCAAAAAGGATTCTCCTTTCTTCTTCTCTTCCTTCCGGAACAGCTATTGCACCCTATGCTCCCCCCGAGTATGTAATTGGTGCAATTGAGAGTTCTGATTGTCCTTCCCCCCTTCTTCCTCTGATCGAATTTCCCTCAATACATAGAATTTGGTTTCTTCTCCCCCCCCCTACCCCCCATACTTCTGCCTTCCGCAGTCATCCCCCAACTGGATACTGCGGGCGTTACCCTTTCATGGCCCATCTTTTTTACAGCTTCTCCCTTTTTCCTCCCTCCTCCTTTCCTCCCTAAAAGTCTCCTGTGAGTGGACGTTCATAGGTACAGCCGTTTAGCCCCCTATCACTATGAGACCCCCCCCCCCAGGCCCTCCTTCCAGTTCCCCTTTCTTTTTCTCCTTTCATAGACGGCCCCCTGAAAGCATTCCTCCAACAAAGATTGTGTTTTTTGCAGTCTTCCCCCCCACTTTCCCCCTTCCTGAGGAGGGATCGGGCCTAACGTCCATTCTTGCTTTTTCGGTCAATTGAAGATTGGCTATTTGTGGACGTTCCCCTACATCTCCTCCCCCCCCCCCCCCCCGAGGTAATTTATCACATTTTGCGAATATAAGGTAGCCCCCCCCCTTCTTTTGAATTTTCATAGAGGACTCACCCCTCCTAATCGTGAACTTTTCTGAGGATTGTAGTCGGCGTCCTTTAGGGAGATTTCAGAAAGACCCCCCAAAATTCCCCTCGCAGCTACGAAGGCACTATCAAGATATTTGCTAAGTTTTCCCGGTAGAAGAAAAGACGGCGGTTTTCTAAATGTCTACCACCCTCTTTATGAACTAACAGATGAACCTTTTTCCCCTTCATCCCCTGGCGTTTAATTCACCTAGTCCCAGCTTATAGGAGTTTCCCCCTCCCATAATCCTCTCTTTTTCTTTTGGATAATCCTGAACCCACACTGAGGAGTTTCCAATGAACGAAGTGTTTTCTCGGAATAGGTGCCTAGATCTGTCCCAGATTTCCCCCAAGAGGGGGGGGACCCCCGCTTCCCCATCTTTACTTTCTTCAACCGCTACATTTCACTCATGTCGCCCCAACCCCCTCTAACCGTACTCTTTCACCCCCCGTCCCTCTCTCCCACTCCTTCACCCTTCCCGTCCTCCCCTCCAATGCTTACTCCCTTATTTTCGCCCCCTCATACCCTCCCTCCACACTGTCCCACCTCCCACCCTCTTCCACCCATCCCCCTCTTATCTGTCACCCAACCTCATCCCTACTCTCCATCAACCCTCCTCAAAACTCCCTCCCTCAGCACCCCCTGACCCTGTCCATCCTCTCATTCCTTCCATACCCACTGATCCCCACTCTTCCACCCTCTCTCCCCGCCCCCACTTCCAGTTTCTCTGAGAAAACCAGTACTCCTTGACTTTTGTCTCGAGAGCACCCCTATTCGATTTGGTGTCCCAGGAGGACGGTAGTCTTCAAGGATTTTTATTCTCTCCCGCGACCTCTAATCCAATTCCCCCACCCCCCCCCTCCCTGCACAGATCCGACAGCCTTCCCCCCTTTACAAGTATCTTTATCCTATCGAGAAATAACGCTGTAACCTCTTCGATTCATATTAGCAGTAAGATTCTTTCAAGAACGTTTTCGATTGGTTGGGGTATTTATCGTTTTCCTGAGAAAGAAACCTCCCAAGGAGACCCCCCTCTACAGTTTTACCCCACAGGACCCCGATGAGACTTTCTGCCATATAATACTCCCTAGCGAACTCAGGTCGATTGTTACTACCTCCTGCAAACGCACAATTTCCTCTTTCGGCTCTCCCTTCGATCCGTGCGTCGTCCTGTTTATTTCTTACGGATTTTTTCCCCTAATTTTTTTCGAGGATATTCACCCTCCGCGTTCATCTGCCGTCCGCCTCAAAGGTTAGTATTTTTTGCGGGATGCCAAGCTCCCCTCGAAGCGTCCCGAATCTGCCTTTTCCTCAACGTTCCCTTTTCCCTTGTCCCCCCCTTCACTGATTCAATTCTTCTCCGATATTGACTTTCTGCTGTTTGATTAGAGACTGTTGAGCACCCCCCCCTTCGAGGTTAGGACCCTCTTTCTCGATTTTTTCCGGAACCTCCTTTCCATTCTTTCGCCAAGAAGAATCTACAATCTCTCCAAGGACATACTCGTGTAGTTCTTCGGCGGATATGTGTCCGATCCTGGTATAGCCTCCTTTCTTCCTAGTGTTTTTCCTTCGTCCCCCTTTAGAAGGTGTCTCCCCCTTTCTGATGTCTCCTTTCCCTTCATGTTGAACTGCTCGTCTCTTTTTTTAGGGTTTTAGTCCCTCCTTCGGTCGTCGAAACAGTGTTCTTTTCGAGCAAATCCTATAAGAGGGGCCCAGGTGAACCCTCCCCCGTGGGAAACACCCTTTCTCTCAGTCCCTTTCCGTTAGCTCCCCCCTCCCTTAGCAATAGTGTTTCCCTACCCCCCCCCCCGGATGGCGGACTCTTCCCCTTTTTTTTGGAATTTCACAAGTGTCCGGTTGTCCCTCATCCTTTTGTTTCTTTTCTCTGGACCCTTTTTTCCTCCTTTCCTCGATCTTCCTTCCCTCCTTTAGGAGGGCTTCTTAGGAGGAGTGTTTGATTCAGATCAAACTTCCTTTCCTCCCAGTTCCAGGGGAGTCGGCATTTCTAAAACCAGCTTTTTATAAGCAATGCGGCACCCCCCCCCCTTCCCTTCCCCCCCCCAACCGATTCTGTATACTTGAAAACCCCCTTTCTTTTCCCTTTCCATTGAACTCCCCCGCCTTTCCGTAGAGTGCCTTTCCAATTTTCGGCCTCCCCTTTTTTTCGCATGCGCCCAGGATTCTTTTTTCATACTCCCTCCCTTCCTTCCCCGTTGTTGTTTTTTCTATAGATTTGCGTTGCCTGCATTTCGTGCATGCGACCCCTTTCGCAGCACTTAGCTTAACTCGCCATAGAAGTCACCCCATTCGACCTTGTAAGTAGGAAAAGCGTGGTGGGATCTGGGATGAATAGTCTGATGCGAAAACCCCCCCCACGGTTCCCCTCCCATTACCCTTCTCCCTCGTCCAATGGGAAGGTCTTTCTGACTTTTGATCTGAAATACCTTCTTTCTCTCCCCCCTACCCCTTTAGTTTCCTTAAAGATACGAGATTCCCCTCTTCCCAAAGGGTCATTAATTCGCGGGCCGGACCAAAAATTTCCGGGAACCCCCATCCCCCTGGAATGGGACAAGTTTCTTTCCCCTCTTTTCGCCATCGGGTCTGGGAAAAGCACTATTGAAAGCTTTTCCTCTAACGCACTTTTTCTGATCTTCCCCCTTTCTTTCAACCCCCCCTTCTTGGTTCTCCCCTAGTATAGGATTTGGCTTTTCCCCACCTCCTTCAACAGAAACTTTGCCTGACCGCCGTCCAACTTCCCTTCCGATCCCTTCTGATTCAGTTTCCCCTGAGATAGATATTCTATGATTCCTCTTTCTACCGGGTACAAGAGGCTATGACTACTTTCCCCCAAAGCTGCAGAACTTTTTTACTTCGGTTCCACACTATATCCCTTTTGCAAGATACAGAGGAGAGTCTTGTTTCATGCCTATGAAAGGCTTTCAGTGGCCCTAAATCGTCCTGGGGGCTGTCCTGAACCCCCATCAGCAAGTTCCCATATCTGAGATATATTACATTCCAGAAAGGACCCTTTTGCAGTTTTCCTTGATGTCCTCAGATTCGTTTCACGATTATTTATTTCTCTCGGCCCAGAAACCGCCAAAGAAAGTTCATTCGAGAACCGTCATCCTGTTTATTTTGAATGTCTCTAGGAAGTCTTGTTGGTGTACAGACCAGCCCCGAAATCTAGACGGTGACCCCAGGAGTGCCCAATCTCCCCCCCACAGTTAACCCCCGCCCCCCCAATGATTTTTCTAGCCCCTTTAACCCCCCATCTCTCCCAGGGTGTTGACCTTGATGAAGGACCCATCCTCCCTTATGTATAGGTCTGCCGGGGAGAGGTCAGCTTTTCAGCTTCCCCTTGGTCAAGTCCTTTTTCCCATTGCTAGTTAGTTGGCGTGAGACACATACATACTAAAAACTTTCCCCCCCCTCCTTCTTCCCCTCACATCTGCTCGAATAGTACGGGGTCAGCCCTTTACAGGCTGTGAATTTCTCAACTTCCTGAAGGTTCTGATTTTTGCATTAACGGTGATCGCTTTTGGAGGTCGAGGGTTTCCTCCCCCTACGACACTCGACGTCACTCCTGCCACCTTTCCATCAGCTTTTCCTTTCTCGACACCCCCTTTTCGTCCGGTCCCCCTTCAACACCCCTCGGTTTTTGCAGCAGCTATTAACCTATTCCCTCAGGAAACAGCACCCGGCAGTTCATCAAATGGTCTTCCCTTCCATTTCCTCTCTCTATTTTTTTTAGAGAGATCTTCCGCTTCCCGACCTTTTTCGGGATGATTTCATCATAGGTTGAATAGCTCTTTCCCCTCGGTGTTGTTAGATTTCTGGCTAAACCCTCCTTTTCCTGCGAACGGTTTTCCCCTTCGATTTTTCTTCGATTTTTTTTATGACACGCGACCCTTTCTCGCTGCGATACACTCCGCTAAGAAACTTCTCACTCTTTCCCCTCTCTTTTAGTCAGTTCCTCCTCATCCCTGTAAGTTCCTTCCTCCCTTCCCAGAATGTGCTACCCTTTTTTTGAAAGGGTGGAGGATGCTCTTTTCTCCCGCCACCGAAAGGAGCACCTCCCCCGACAACGGGCGCTGCGTCCGTAGGCTCCCCCTCTTTTTCCAGTGTCTCGTTCATTTTCCCCGGAAGAAAACAAATGCCCCTGGATTGTTTCTGGCAATGATTTTTCCCTTCACTGGGTCCTGGTACTTGGATGCCTCCCTTTGATAACTTTGATATACCCCCCTCCCTCCATGAAAGGCAGACGACCTCCTTTGTTCGGCTGATTTTCTTTGAGGTATGCCCAGAGAAAGACTTAGACCTCGCCCGCCCTGCTTGAATTCCTTTTCCTTCCAGTTTTCTGTCCCCCCCTTTTTTCCATAGTCTCCCTCTCTTTTTTTCCTGATTAGAGAATGATTATCCCCCCCCCGAGGTAGGAAAAATTCCCCCTCTTGATGAAAATACTCGGCGATTCCCTACTCTCTTTCTCCCAAGTCCTACTTCTCGGCAGATCGTGTTAACCGCCCCCTGTCTAGAAGAAGAATTGCTTTCCGTGGTTGTGCTCTTCGTTACATATCTTGGTCGCCCTCGACTCCTATACTCCTCTAAGGGTTAAACGTGTCAGAGCTTCGGATAGGTGGCGGTCCCTTTCCCTACGCGGTTTACGTCCTTTCTTAGTGCCGACTTTAGGGAACCCCAAAATGATCTTCGTTGCTTTCCTTCCCAGATTCTTTTATTTTTACCTCCTTCTGTCCCCCCTATTCTTGCAGTTAGATGCCTCCCTTTATCAATCTTGTGATTGACCCCCTTGGACATCTCCCCTAAATCCTGACCTTTTCCAAATTTCGTCAAGTGATCCCCCCCCCCTTTCTGCCTGATCCCGCCTTTATTAAATGTTTGACTTTTGACTTAAGGTCTTCGTCTACTCTTTAGGCCAGATTGAGCGTAGAAACACCCGCGCGAAGTAAAAGTCCCCTTTCGTATAAAGGTTGAAGGTTCTACGGGTTTCATCCGACGCGTCACTTTTTCCCCGCTTTTCCCACTGTCCTTGGGCGAAATTGAACTCGTTTGATCTTTTTCCTCTTTCAATTTGATGTCATTGTTTTTCCAAACCTATTTTGCGCCCCTCCCCGTTAAACGCCC
>Ga0179593_1574808_pt1 | contig 12619 bp, 14 predicted proteins | sample CZODoug2_1_08_16_FD_185931 | JGI IMG/M metagenome (GOLD analysis project Ga0179593, IMG submission 185931) | Vadose zone soil fungal communities from Angelo Coast Range Reserve, California, USA - CZODoug2_1_08_16fungal (PacBio error correction) | ecosystem: Environmental > Terrestrial > Soil >... | reverse complement strand
TTCGATCCCCCTAAAAACCCCTTGATTTCCCAAGTTTATTCATGATTATTTCCCTCCATTTTTAACCTCCCTCCTTCTTTTTTGTGCCACGAAGACTGCCGTTCGCCGCCTCTAACCCCTCCACTTATTTTCTTTTATGAGCTCAAAACGCCTTATCGAGCGCGCGAGCCTCTTTTCTTCTCGGTTTTACTCTTAAGACTATCCCCTTCTAAGGGCATGCAATTTTCCAATGTGGCCAGGTTCCCTAATCTCCCCAGTTGTGCCTTTCGCTTGATTTTGTTTTTCAAGTTGTTCCCCCAAATCCCCCCCAGCGCTTTCCCGCTCCCCGTCTCGAATACCACTGCCCGCACTGCATTCAACCGGCTCACCTCCACTTTTTTTCTTTTTCCAGGCCGTTAACGGGTAAACCAGGGTTCTGTTAGCGCTTGTCTTATCTGGTTTCGCTCCTGGCCGTGGGACTCTTTTTCAACCCGGTCCCCACCACTCCCCCAAGTCCCCCCTCTTTTCCTTCCTAGGCACCCGAAATTGCCTTTGTAGCCTCCCCGACCACACTTTGTCTTGGGATGTCGTACTGAAGCGTTCAAGTCCGCTGTCTCCGGTGTTGCAGTTCCTCCTCACCCCCCCCCCTCTTCATCATACCCCCTACTAATTTCCTTGTCACTTACAACACATGCTCCCTCCGGGCCCCCTTTCTCTGTCCTTTCCCCTTTTTCGCCCACAACAGTCCCGACAAACCTCATGTTCGAGCCACCTTCCCCTTTTTTTGAACTCGCTTCAAAGATCCCTTTTCTGAAAAGAAGGTCCGCCTTTTCCCCCCAAGGGCCCATTTAGTTTTTTCTTTAACCCGGGTCCGTCTCAGGTGCGGGGAACGCAATTCCAAGGCGCCCCCGTCGGACCTGACGACTACGAAAGACGCCAACTCTTTTCTTTTTTTTCATCCCACCCCTTCTACTCCCAGATCAACTACCATATCCTTTTCCGGTGGTTTTTCTCCCTTAACTGCCAATGGACGTGTCAGGCTTGTTAAAGAGAGGAACACGCGCCTTTCTCCCCCCCTTAAGTTTTCTTTTCCCCCCCCCCCCAATTCCCGGCGATGCTGTCGGTTTGCAAACAGCGCCTAACTTCGCTTGACCTTTCCTCTTTCCTCCGGCAACTGCGCGGAGTCGACGACTTGAACCCTCTCCTTCCTCTGTTTTTCCCCCTCTACGACTACTTGTCTTGGCTGTTTTTCGTTGACTTTTTATTCCCTCTTTTTTATTTTTTATCTTGGTGGTTTTTTTCTTCCGGCAACTCCGTCCGGCAAGCGCCCCCTGCATCTTCGCGATTTTCCGCTATTTTTCCTTTTCCCTTTCAGGACCGCGCCTTCACTTATATCCGGTTGAATTTCCCACACGGCTTCGATTGCTTGTTCCACCTGTTTGGAAGATCCCTGTTCTGCTTCTTCTCGCCTTTTCTTTTCCTCACGTTGGCAATTCCTTCGAACCTCCGTCAGCCCTGAAAACGCCTCTGTCCGTGTCCCGGCCCCCTTTTCTCATGAACTTCTTGCTTGTCTGTGCTTCTTCGGAAGGTCCCCTTTGACCCAATTCTGAGTCGGGATTTCCTTCCTCTTCTTTCCGGGTAGGTTGTCGACACTCTCTTTGCTTCGCTTCCCCCCCCCTTTTGAAGCTTCTTCCGCTTGGCGCTTCGTGCATTTTTCCGGATGTGCTCTGCTTTTCCCTCTATTAATCGTTTTTTCCAGATAGATTCAGAACGCCCCTTACTCGTGGCTCCCACAAGAGTTCTTGTCAATTGCTTCAGTGGATTGCGCTGGAACTGGAGAGATTCTTTTTCCTCCTGGGACCCTGATTCAATCACGGACTTTCTCTCTTGGTTTCTGCTCCCGTTTTCTCGGCCTATGGAGAGGGACTGAGTTTCTGCTTTTTACTTTCTTTCCCGGACTTTGACGCTTTTTCGCAATTATGCTTGTCTTCGTTGTGTTCCTGATACTGCTGCTATCCCTAGGTAGCTTTCGATACTTAGGAGGAGTTTATTTCTTTTCCTTGTTTCTCGTGTTTCTCCCTTCGCTGTCATTCTCTGTTTTCGCGGGAATGACCCCTTCTTTCTGTCTCTCTCCTTTACTTTTGTTTGAGAGATTGAATCATTGGGCCTTCCCTTCGACTGCTTTCAGAATGATCCCCCCGAACTTCCCCCTCTCCCCACAAAAGGACGCGACTCTCCCCCAATCACTCACGATCCTTTCAACCCAGCATTATCCCCCCTCTTTTTCAAAACCCCGTCATAACGATCCTTTCTGTGCAAATTCCGCGCGCAAATCTTCGAACAAGGTCCCTGACGACAGTCTACTCTCTCCCCCCTCTTTCCTATACCAGTGTTAATCCCCTGCATCTCAGCGTCTGCTTAAGCTTCCCCATGATCAATGGTCTCGCCCGTCCTTTCACGCAACTGATTCAACAGAAAGGTGCGGACTCCCTTGACCTTCCTTTCCCCTGTGTGAATTTATGCAGCACGGCCCGAATCCAACGCTTAAGTCAGTCCTCCTCCTTCACTTCACCGGCCCCGGTCCAGATTTGACGAACCGTGTTCTTTCTCCCCCGAACTAGATTCTTTTCAAACCGATCTTTCTCTCAGCAGTTCCGCATCGGGTTTTAGCCTTACACCCCTCGAATGCTTTTTTTTCCGTTAGCTCTAGTTTTTCGTAAAACGCCCCCCGCCGTTTCCACCCCCCCCAATACCCGCCTTCCTTTCTTTTCGAGTCTTCCTGCTCTCTTCCTTGCCCTCCTGACCACCCTTTACTTGTTACAGTACTTCTCGAATCCCGTACTCGTAGTCCTCGGCCCCCAATGAGACCCGCCTGTCTCTCAACAGGATCTTTTTCCTTCCCTCGTAAAACCAAACGCCCCCCCCCCCTGACGGAACATCGCACTTCCCGGCTTGTCTTGGCGTTTCCGGTAACCTCCAGCCCTGGTCTTCCTCTTAAATCACCCGTTCATCACAATGCCCTCATTTTTTTTTCCTCAATGAGTGAGATGGCGAGCTTCCCTTGAGTCCGTGGTCATTCGTTCCTCCTTTCCGTCGGTAAATCGAACCCTTGCAGATTGGTTGTACTTGGACGTTTTTTTCGTAAGCCTTCGTATCTGGTTACTTCCCCCGTCTTTTTCTTTACTAATTGGCGCTCCTGGGCGACTCCCCGGACTTTTTTGCACTCGATTGAACACACTGCCGTGATCCTTTTTGGTATCTTGTAGCTCGAATTGTCCCTTTCAGACCGTTGATGGTTCTGGCAAGGACGCCATTTCTTCTCGGCAGCCTCGATAGACTTCGTCACCTGCTCCTTGTCCTATTTTGACGTTCGCAGCACCTAAGCTATTTTAGGATGATATCTTTTTCCCTTTTTTCCGTCGTTTTTTTTACTCCGCTGACAGCGAGTTCACTTGGTGTTCTCTGTGTTTTTCCTTGTCGTTTTCCGTTTTGTCTGACTTCCATCTCCCTTTAGAAAGGAGTTTACGGCGCCTGTTTCCCCCCCCCTAGGCCCTGATGATTCGGTGAGGGTTTGCGGAAGGGAGTTCCCCGTCTTTCCATCTCCTCCCCTCAGTCATCCCTCTGTGCCAGGCCTGCTTCAGGTCGGAATGTTCTTGGTTTCCCTTCAGTCAGGCAGGGAGGGGCAGTCTCACACAAGATCAGTCCCGCTCTCCCCCTCGGTCTGGTTTCCCAGCCTTCCCCCCGCCAAACCAATTTTTTTTGCCGTGTGGTATTCGATCCTTGAGCGCGCCCCCACAAGCACTTTGATTTTTTTTTTTGCACACCTTCGACGTTAACCTTTGATCTGGTACATCACCTTTCACTCTTTTTTGCCCGTCTCCTTTTTTCTTTTCTTTTACCGACTCTCTTGTCAACCTGAACTCTTCCTATTAGATTCTAGTTTTGCGACCTCCTAGGAAAGGTGAGGGGGTCGGTCCCTCCTTCCCCCATTTGCTAATGGCCCCCCCGAGAGTAGGTTGCCTTCTCTTGACTTCCCAAGATCATTCCTCCCACTCCAAGCTCTTTGGCGTTGTCTCCCACGGTCGAATCTCTTTCCCTAATTACGTTTGTTGTTGTCTTCTTCTCTCCATGATCGAAAAAGGCTTTCAAGTCTATGATTCTAGCCTTAAATCCCTGCACCCTATCCTGTGTTGTCCCTAATGAAAGACTTTCCTTCCTCTCCATCACTTGTTCGTGGATTTTCTCGCACGCGTCCTTCCCATGCGCGATCTGCAGTTCTAGTCGGGACAGATCTCGCCCGGACGAGGGTCCTCCCCTGTTCCCCCGAATTTCCCCTTTCGGCCAGTTGCATTTTTTGTGTTGAGTAGTTGCCAAAACCCATGCTGTTTTTCCCCCCTCTCGCATCCCCTCACTGCCCTCATCTAAGGTTCTCTTTAAGTTTTTTTCTTTTCCAGGTTCCACCTTTGGTCAGCGCATGAGTGCGACTTCTTTCAAACGCTGCCCCCGCGAGAACCGTCACCAACAAGTTCCTTCGCTTTCCCGGCCCCACCCGTTGTTTACCCCCTGTTCCCGGCTCGGGTGCGGTATTTTTCCAAGTCCCTTAAAGATGTTTTTTTTTTACCCTTTCCCCTGCGAAACCCTCAGGGTCCGCCTCGCGCCTTTCGCTGGGCTTTCCCCCAATTTCCTCCTGGGTAACGCCCTTCTACGGTTAATATGGTTCAGAGTCTCCCCCTTACCGAACAGGTGGCCCCTCCAGGTATCCCACACATCACCCGGCCTTGTGGCCCGTCCGTGAAACCTCCTTCCTCTCTATTCTCCCTTTACGGACCTCTTCACCCTCCCCCCTCCTATGCACCTTCCCTTTAGTTAGTTCCGTTCGGCGAACCCTTCCCCGGCACGCGGGTATAACCTGCATTGCCCCTGCCCTTCGAACTTTTTATGGCCCCTTTTCCCGCTAAGTCTTCTCCCTTGTTCCCCCCATAAAAGCGACTTTTCTTGATCTACGTTACCTCCCTTGATCGCAGGTTGTTCCATCTCACAAGTCAATCGTTCCATGAGGGAAACTTTTTCCACGCTCTGCAGGGAGCCCCTCTAACTTGTTCCAGGGCCCCCACTAAGCATGCTATGCCTACGAAATGACCTCGTCAACCGGGACCCATCTTGAAGGTGTTCCTCGGCATTTGAGACCCACTCCTCTTTATAGAACTTAGACGCATGTATCTGATGGTTGGTGGTCCCTTTTTCTTCTCACTTGTGATTTTATAGAACGACGCACCGGTTTTTTTTTTTGTCTCCGGCAGCGACCACCCCGGAAGGGCAAGAGAGTCTTTGCCCTCTTTCCGGCGAGGGCGTTTTTTTTTGTCAGTTTGACTTGCGTCTCTGGCTTTGTCTGTTGAAGTTTCCACTTCCCCTTCTTTTTGCTTGCCGAAACGTTTCGGGAAGATTTGACGCTTTTTTCTTCGCGGACGACCACACCCCCACAAAAACCTCAAATTATTTTTTGGGTCGTCCTTTTCCCCGCCCTTTTTCGAAGTAACGCGCCAGCGCGTTCCCCCTTTTTTGTATTGTTGAAAGGCATATGCACGAACTCTCGTCCTATCTCCCTTTCTGTCTCTTCTCCTTCTACGTTCTGAAACCCCAACCCCGCTGGTAGACTACGGGTCTGTCCCGGTTCGCCACTCTTAGTGATGATTTCTGAGTGGGACGTCTGGTCTTTCTTCTCTCCATTGATCTTAGATGGTGCTGACGAGCCTCCTTTTGAAATCGATCGCAGTGTTTAAGACGTCGCCCGCGAGGCCCCCCACGAGAGCTCCCTTCGATATTAAACGCATCAATGAGATGGACCCATGTTCGCCATTTTTTTACTGATCACGGGAAGCGCTCGTTCGATGGTTGATCCCGGCTACCAGTATCGGACTTCTCGTTTCTTTTTACCGGTTCGTGGAAGTTCTTGTCGACCTAGGCCCTTTCTCCTCCTTCTGCGGAGATGGCTTTCGTTTTCCCTCGTTACTCGTGTCCCTCCTTGGAGGAGTTAGTTTCTCGTAGATCGCCGTCCCCCCCTCTGGATTCGTGTTTTTCAGTCGCCGGACGTTCTGCCCTCGGGACCTTCCCAATGATTTTCTTGAACTCTCTCTCTCCTCCGTTTTTTTTTTTCTCCCTCCCAGTCCACTCATTGGGAATTCCTCCCTCTGTTCTGCCCCGCGAAAACCACAGGCCCCCGCGATCTACGAGTTAAGCTCTCTGCCCTTCCATAGCAGCGGGATCCGATGGCCCACCCGCAACAGCCCTATTCCTTCTTCGTTGCAAAAATCCCCAATCGAACAAGGTAAACGCCTTTTTTTTTCAGCGCACTCAGCCCTCTCCTCGTGATACCTTCCTGGGATCACCTTGTTCCCGTGCGCTTCCGTGATGAGCCCTCCTGCCCCTATAACCTGATAGCCAAGTTCCAGCCTAACTCACCTTTATGAAGTTGAAATAATTTCAGGCCCTGCTCGATCGAGCACTTTTCAGGTTTCCAGCACGGCGATCGCTGCCTTCAGGCTTCCAGCATTACCCATTTTCCCTCTTCGTAAAGACTTCCATAAATTTTTTCCACTTCCTTCACACATTGGACCTGCTCTCGAGCAGACCATCGGGGTTTTTAAGACCCACCAGCCTAATGCTCCTCAGTTTCTGCGCCGAAGATATTTCGTCTTCATAATCCGTTCCCCCCCCCCCCTACACCGAGCGATGTGAGTGTCGTGCGTCTGATCTTTGCCGATCCCCCCCCCCTTGCCTGCAAGGGTTTCCCGATTTATTTTCAATGCCCGTTTCGTTCCACGCCACTGGGCCTGTTCCCTTCCCGGATATATTGAGCGCCGCTTCCTCGCAGTTCCCCTTTTTCCCAACGCTAGCCCGTAAATCCCCTTTCATGGCGGCGAGCCCGACTTGTTGGTCGTTAACCTCCACGGACCCGTTCTTGCTCCACCACACGTTGAGAATCCACCCCCCCCGTCCCAAAGATAAATTCCTCCTTACGATCTCCTTCATTTTTGGGAATTCTTCGTATCACACCCCCCCAGCAGTTTGGAAAGCCCTGCAGGATGATACCTGTCGCTTCTTCTTTCAGTTAGTTCCTATCTTATATTTTGCGTTACAACCTCGTCTTCTCCTGTCTCTGCAGTTTGCGCCTCCTTTTTAACAAACCGCTTCCTTGTGCAGATGTACTCTGAACCTTTCCTTTCCTCCGTTACAGGTAGTCCCCTTTTTTCTTCGTTGACGGGTTATGACCGAAAGGAAGACGTTGTCCTTTTTCTTTTTTTCCGTTCCTCGGCATGCTTCTGACTTTCATTTTTTACCAGCCCTTGTCCTACCCTTTTGCGGACGTAGAATCTGCTGTGAGTTTTTTCATCAGTTTGATTGCCTTCGCCCTATACTCTCTCATCTTTGGGTTTAGACACAGGATGAGGTGTTTCCTTCTTTTCTTTCTCAGTTCCTCCCTTTTAGACTTCCGATTGAGACCCGTTCTAATTTTCTGCCTTCAGCATGTGTTTTGCCGTTCCCATCGAATGTTTTTTGAGTGCGGACCCTGGGTTTTCGGCCGTCCCTTTCCCCCCTGCGATCGGACTTTAGTTCCCCTGGAATCCATCGAGCGTCCTTTCACCGTGGCACGTCTTCTTTCCTTCGGCACTTGTTGTTAATCGAGGCGGCCAGTGGGGCAGAGTTTTCCCCCCCCCTCGCTCTCATGCGCCTTACCGGTTACCGCATGCCGCCCCTTCCCCTCGGATGTTCATTTTCCCTTTTCTCGAGATTCTCTTCCGGCTTGCTTTTTGCCCCCCTCGTCACCCCTTTCTCAACTGCTCTCTTTCACACCTGGGCAGTCCTGCCTTTTTGTCCCCTTATCTTTTATTCCGTCGGAGAGCTTAGCTCCCTCTCCCCCCCACTTCGATAGAAATTTGTTATTATTTTTCCTACAAGGCGGTGAGGGGCGTGGCTCCTTCCCCTTTTTCTTTATACCCACTTTCTGAGGGTTGCCTCCCTCCAAGGCAAAATTCCCCTTTCAATTCATCCCAAAAGTTTAAGTTTTCGGGTGAGGTCGAATCTTATCTTTTTCTCCTCTCCGTGGTTTTTTTCTCTCTCTTCCCCGTCCCTACAACGCGCCATTCTCAGTCTTTTCCCCCCCCCCTTGATGAATGATGATTGCCGTTTCGTAGCGCCCCCCCCTAGGTTGGCAATTTAGAGTTTTACTTGCCGTTATTCCCCCCTGCCCCTTCCTTCTTTTTTTCTTCCTCCCAAAACGATGTATACTGATTACATGCGCATAGCTTTTCGCTTAAGATTCTCCGTCGGAATCTCCCCATGCTTTTTCCGGTCAACTGTCAAGGGACCTTTTCCAACTTTCTTTAACGATCGACAAGTATCCCCTTCGAGTTTGTGTCCTCTTTTTTTTCCCCCCCCCTTGCTTTGCCACGCTACCCGGCCTAAACAGATTTTCCCGTTCTCACTTCAAGGTCCCCTCCTTTTGAGGGAATGAGGCTCTTTTAGGTCCGCGTTTCATGCTCTCGGCAATGTCATAGAGCTTTCCCTTTCCCTCCCCCTTCGATTTCCCCGTCACCCACAACTGTTTCCCCCCTTCAGAAAGCCGCAGGTTTTCCCCCCGGTTAAGTTCACCCCCCCCCACTGGGCTTTATGGTAAGTGGTACTCCCGCCCCCTATCGAAGGGAAGTCTCCCCTCTCCTAACAAGGTCACCCCATAAAGAAGAGATTTTTTTTCCCTTCCCAAAATCCCTTACGGACCGCCCCCTTTTCTTCCCCCGAGCTTTCCCCTGAACTTTAGAGAACCACAGCTCCCCCCTTAAGACCCCCACATATGTTTGCCCAACGGAATCCCCCTTCCCTTCTAGTGAGTCATATAAGGAACAACTTCCAGAAACTACATTTTTTACCCCTCCTTCCCACTTTTTCTAAGTTCGGCGGACCCCCCCGTCCCCAAGGCAGTTCTTGTATTCCTTCTCCCAATGCATGCCGAATCAACCCGTGCGGCCGATCCCCCCTCACCCCTTTTTCCTGTGGAGTCCCCCTCCCCCCCCCCAGAGCTCCCGGCACTCCTTCACTTCCCTTTAACCTCCGGGTAGAAGTGTTTCTTCGGCACAAGGGCCTTGCGTTTTGTTGAAACGAGGAGCAACGCTGTTACACCCTTCCCTCCTGGGTCCTTACCCCTAGCGTCTATGCACCCCTTTCTTCCTCGACACAGGACCATTCGTTTTGTTTTCATCCGGCCAAAGGCTGCCGGTGGGAGACTGCCTCATCCCCCCTTTGATTACGGCTTCTCATACGACCTTTTTTATTGGACAGCTTTGTCGCCGGTGGGGTTTTGTCGGTCCGGATGCCAACAGGGGCAAGCTCCTTCCATAGTCCGATTTCCGTCGAGCGTGTTTTTGGCATCTACGAGGCGTCCGGACTCTCCCCTCTTTTCCTTTAACTTCCCGTGCGGCCCTCTGATGGGACGTCGACACTTTTAATTTATAAAGAGTGCGGATGCATAGCTGTCCGCCCCAGGGACCCTGCATTTTCGGCAACGGGTTCCCAGAGCTGGGTTTTTGTTCCCCCCTTCGGCGTCGGTGTTTCCTGATCTTTTCCTACGACCCTCTCTCCTCTGCTTTTCTTCGGAGCGCGTTTTTTTTAAAACAACTGAGGCGGCTTCGTTTTGCGAAGATGGCGGTTCCCCCACCTCTCTTCTGAGTTTTTATACATGGGTTTTCTCTGGCCTTGCTTCTGTCCGTTTTTCTTGAATGAGTCCTTCTGTGGATTTTCCCCTATTTTTTTTCGTGTCTGAGAACGTCGCCACTTCTGCTTCCCTTTTTTCGGGTTTTCCGCCCTTGTGATTCACTCCCCCTTTGTCTTGAGGTCTCTTCCCTCTCGTTGAACAGAGGGAAACTGTCTTTCAGTAACTCGCATTAGGTCGTGTCTCTCCCCTGACTTTACTGGAGTGCTGAGTGCTTCCTCTTTGTGTGAATTTTGCGCGCGGATCTTCCTGATGTTAATGCTTTTTGTCTTTGCCCGCTCCTTTTTTTACTCGTCTACTGAGGCGTAGGAGGCTCTTAAGACCTGTTGTGTTCTGTTGGGTAGCCTTCTCCCTACCGCTTCGCGCGCATTGCATTTTTTTTTTCATCTTACTCCCTCCCCTTGTTTTCTTTAGATATGACATCATTGTTTTTCATTGACTGTTTCAGAATGACTCGAAAACCGATACACAAAAGGCTGCCTGCTTATTATCCCCTTTCCTCTCAGGATTTTTCCCCCCCTCTCTAGAAGACAGGCATCTTGTCCTTTGCTCATCTCCTCTTAATGCGCTCCCCTGGCAACCCACTAGCCCCCATACCCCCCCCCCCCCCCCCCATGCACTCTAACCCAGCTACCTTTCTCATATGTACGCTACTTTTCGGGGATAAGCCCTCTTTCACACGTTATGGCATGTCCCAGTCTCATTTTCTTTCAAGCGCCAGTTACACCCTTATGAAGGAAATCAACGGACGGTTGCGGCCTTCTCTTTCTCCCTCTCGTTCTTTGCCTTTTTCTCCCCTGCGATCGCACGGATCCCTTTTAGTCACATCCCATCAGCCTTCTCTTTTTGCAAGAATTTCTGACCACGGCAGGCTTTTTTTTATCCCGGGCATACCTCCACTTAGAATCTCCCCTTCTTCTTTTTCGAGACAGCTCAGAGGTTTTACTCCGTACCTAAGACTGTAGTCGTAGGCCCCCCAGAAGTTTTATTTCCCCTCCGATGCCTGCCACACCTACTCTCTTGAGCCTTCATGCTCCTACCGTCGTTCCGGAAACCCAACATTGCTTCGGCTTAGGACGTCGGCGAGACGCCTCCTTTCTCCTTCACTGCTTTTTGCCCGCAGGCCACGCAATGGGCTTTGCCTTTATCCTTGCTTCTTAATCCTCCGTAAACCTCCCTCCCTATACGGAACATCCCAATTCCTGCGAGTCGCTTTGAGGATTTTCCCTTCTGAACTCCCTTACCCAAACCGCCGTTTTTTGCGATCCCTACCTTCGACCCAAAAATACCACCCTCCCACAGATACACTGGTCGAGCTGATGCGGATCTCTAGTGTTGGTTTGGGGGGTCGTCTCCCCCCGGCCGTGTGCGTTTTCACCCTTTCTCGATGGAATTATCTTTAAGTTCTCAGCATCGAATTTTTTTACCCTTCGGTCTTTTTTATTCCAGAAGCGTGTCCTTGGGTTCACCAGCATGACAAGGCTCCCCTTTGTTTTCGGATGGGAGGAGAACCCTTGCCCTTTCCCGGCAGCTTATTGATATTTACTTCTTGAGGGTGTGTTGAGCGGAGAGGTTTGTATTTCTTCTTCCCCGGCCGACTCCTTATCGTCTCCCCTTGCGTTCCCACAGGTTCCCGCCCCGTACTGAAACGTCGTCCAGAAAGGCGTTTAGTCTTGCGTCTTTATTTTACGTAGGTTTAATCTCTTCCATCGAGTCATCGTGTTCCCTCCCCTTCTGTGTTGGGCTACTTGGGAGTCGAACTTTTTTTTAGTTAGACTTCCAGATTGAGCTGCTAGGTAGTTTTCCCGGGCAGTGGCACCTGACCCCCCCTCTATAAGGTGCTTTTTTTTTCTTAAGGGGAACTACCTCGGCCTTTCCCCCCTTCTGACCATAAATCCATTAGACATTTTTTATCTCGTCCCGTGCCGGCCTCCTTAGTCTTTTTTCATTTTCAGCGCGTTTTAGGATTGTTTTTGAACCAGATTTTTCAGCTCTAATTGCTCCCGGCGGGAGTTCCCCTCCACCCACTTCATTTCTCTTGAAGGATGCTTGATTCTGTTTCTTCGACGGGTCGTTTTCCTCATATTGTCCTTTTTCCCCTTCAGACCACACAAAATCCTCCATGGTCGCGAATAACGGGGTCGACTTTGAAGGCCCTCGACTTTTGATAGTCTCGTCTCGTACTTTCACTCTCCCCTCTCAACCCGATCTCGACCTTCCTCTCGTTTTTTGGCGCTCAATCCCCCTCCCCTAAAGGTGTTTCGGGTTCCCTTGTCGACGGCAAGTCTTTTTTTATGCCTGAGGAGCTTTTTTGCTATCTCCCCCTTTTCCTTCCGAACTCCTCACTTTTCCTTCCCTTTAGTTTAGCCGGTCCTCACTCTTTTTTTCCTCAAATAAGTTTTTGTTGAATCCAGACCGCGCTTAACCAAGGAAACTTCCTCCACGGATGGCCCGTTTGTTTTTCTCCCTTGCCATTTTTTGACATCCAATTATCCTTTTTTTTGGTTTCATTTCAAAAGGACTGCGCCGCACTCACCTTTCGATTTCTTTTTCCACAACCCCTTACCCTCCGATCATGCCCTTCAATTTATTTTTTTGATATGTCGGGGAAGTTTTCTCTCATCAGAAAAGTTAAGGGTCACTGCAGGTTTTCCCGGTTCTGTCCCCAGATCTTTCCCTTTCTCCTCTTTTCGGTGTAACTTTTTTGTCCACACTCCCAAAGTTTAACGATCCACTTCGATACACACGACCTGCAAACGCAAATTCAGATCCCTCCCTTTTGCGGGGTTGGGTATCCCCTTTTCGGTGAGAGCGGGATTTTCTCTATTGTCTTTCCAAGCTTTATTGGGAATTCCCCGGAAAGCACATGCATCAAAA
>Ga0179593_1463734_pt1 | contig 12619 bp, 21 predicted proteins | sample CZODoug2_1_08_16_FD_185931 | JGI IMG/M metagenome (GOLD analysis project Ga0179593, IMG submission 185931) | Vadose zone soil fungal communities from Angelo Coast Range Reserve, California, USA - CZODoug2_1_08_16fungal (PacBio error correction) | ecosystem: Environmental > Terrestrial > Soil >... | reverse complement strand
TATTGACTGAAGACCGCAACCCCACCCCTCCTCCACACCGGGACCTTCCCCGTGCGGTTTCCCTTTTCCAGCCCTTGAAGTTGTCTTTTCGTTCACCAGTTGTGCAACGTTGTAAGTCCAGGGCAAAATCCCCTGCCCTTCCCCGGTTTCACCGTGGCCCCCCAAGACCATTTGGCCTTGGTTTAAGTTTTCAAATTCCCTGGAACCGTCCCCCCTTGGACCTGTTTTAAAGTGGCCCTCCATTGGAACACTAATGAAACGTGTTCAGGGACCCCCATTTAACCTCAGGCTCTTCGGCTACCCGTGTCTGCCCCACTGGTCCCTTTTTTGCCCCAATTTTTTGGTTTTCCGGTGTCCCGGGAATCTTGCCCCGGGTGCCCTTTTCAGTTCCCCGCTTCCACCTTGCCTGTGGTCCCCAGTTTTTTAACCCCTCCCCCGTGCCCCTTTTCTTGTTGGCCGGGGCCCCATCAGGCCGGTTGCCAGCATGAGCCTTTTACGAGCCTCTTGTTTAGATATAGTTTTTTTACGAAACGGCTGCTTTTTAGGGTACGACTTGTTCCGCTTCTTTCTTTTCGACCTTTTTGGATTCCCGGCCCGGACACATGTCCGGTATGTTCCGGGTCCCCCCCCTCCTATCACTTCTTCATTAGTTTTGAAAGTTAAGTGCAACACCATATTTTTGTCCCTTCCAGGTTTTTTTCTGTCCGGGGGAGTGGGGCCTTTTTTTTTCCCCTTCTTATTCATTAGTTTTTTTCGGTTGTGTTATTATTTTTGCGCTGTCTTTTTTTTCCGACCCTATTTTCGGTTTTTGGGTTTTACGCTCCGGTTCTTTGTCCCTGCCGACCGTCTCGGCTGTTTTGACGCTTGTACTCTGAGCGTTTCATTGGCGCCACGCCGGGACCTGTCTTAACCCCTGGCGGAAAGGTTTTTTCGCGCTTCCAAGAACCCTCTCCCCTCAAAGTGCTCCAGTAAACCCGTTATACTGCCCTTTTACCGTCAGGTTGCTTGCCGGGGCATTTTTCCTTCAGTTTTTTGCCACTATGCGGCCCCCCTGCTGGCCGGGCCTTGCCGGTGCCGCCATTGCCTTGATCCCAAACTTGGCTTCTCAGTTTTGGGAATCCCACCCACCCTTATGGTTCCACCCCGGGTGCCAGATCCCCCACCAAGGTTTTGCTTTTGTCTCCTTGTTAAAGGCCCCCTAGCCGGGGCCCATTGTTGATAAGTTTCCCCCTGTTTTCTTTTTTTCTCCCATGTCTTTTTTCCTGTCCCGCGTTCTTGTGTCCGACCTGGCACAGGCGTTGGGTTTTTCTTCTTTCTTTGTGCCCTTTGCGTCAGTGCATCTTTGCACCCCATCCCCTGGGGACTGCTTTGTAGGGTTGATCGGTCTTCGTGGGTTGCCTGAGAAATAATTTTTGATTTCTGCAGGTTTTGCGTGTTGTCAACCCCAGGGATTGTTTTTCTTTACTTCCTTTTTGCATTTTTCGGCTCTTTTTCCCTTGCCCCGTGCTGAGTAGGTTTTCTATTCACTAGACCCAAAGGCCAAGGTGGCCGTCGGTGAAGACTTGACCCCTTTAAACCGTGGGCGCCTGTTTGAGGAAAATCAGTTTTCGATTCATTACGTTCGGTGCTGGAAGTGACAAATGTTATCTTCACCGCGTGAGTGGTCGATTGAGAGTGTTTCACCATACCCCCCCTCCAAGCATTCTTCGGTGAAGGCGTCGTGCATTGCGAATGCGGTGCCCCCCCAGGACTTTTTGTGGACCCTTTCCCTCCCGTGTTTCAAACCCCCTCGGGATTCACTGTTAGCCCCTTACGTTCCTAGCCCAGACCTGACTGACCAGTCGCCCTCTTTTTTTTTTGAAACTTTAGTTTTCTAGCCAGTTCTGTTCCCTTTTCCTGCCAGTCTGCCGCTAAAGCGTTTTTCCAAGGTGCCCTTCCCACGGCCTACGAGTCCCCAGCAATATTCTTCCATTCTGGTGATGGGGCCTCACCTCGTCTGCAGGGCGTATAAATCCCCATTCTTTTTCGCGTTTCCCTCCCCGGCTTTTTGTCTTGTTCGTTTTGGTCGTGGTTAAGGGACGTAGGCCCCGGTTGTCCTTTCGAGTTTGTTTCTGCTCCCCTCACAGGCAGTTCCCCCCCTCTGCTGGCCCCTCTTTTGGTTTGCGTTCCGCAACCTTTTACATCGGTGTGGATGCTTCCCGTTTGGTTTTGGAGAATCCCTGCTGACCGGGCCCCTTTTCCGAAACTTTTTCTTTTTTGCAACCGGCGCTTTTTCAGGTCAGTACGAGGTCCGCCTGGTTTCACTTTGTTTTTTTTTGTCCGAGTTATGTGTATTTTTTCTGGCTTTTTTTTCGTTCTTCAATTTCGGTTAATGGCCTCGGTTTTTTTATCTATTCGAATTCTCCGGAATTCTTGCCCAGTTTTTTTCTGTTCTGCAGACCACTTCTGCACCCCTCCATCCGGTTGCAAGGGGCCCCCTGGTTTTTTTAATGCACGATCCCTTTTCTACAGTTTTGCTGTGCTCGTCCCCAAATGGACATTTTCCCGCTTTTTTCCCGTTTTCTGGGTTTCCCTGCAAGGCTCAATGCGTTTGTCCTGCTGCCTGCTGTGGTCCCTCTATTTCCTTTTTTAACGGCCGTCACAGCCCAATGTGGTGCCTACGTGTCCGTATTCTTTGTTTGGGATTCCGATCCTCCTCTTTTTTTTCCCCTACTGTTTGTTTTTTTTTTGAGAGTTAGACCTAGTCCTCGATGTCCTCCCGTCGAACCCCCCCTTTTTTTTTGTTGCTCGCCCTTTTTCTTCCCCTTTCTGCTATTTCCGTGTGTCTTTGATTGTACCCAGTCAAACTGGTCCCCGTCCCATGTGATTCGTGTCTTGTAAGCGCAGTATCAGGCACCCCTTTTGTCTCCCCTCTCGGTCTCTCCTTTTCCCCCTGTTCGCACCCTTGTGCCTTCATCAGGTTGGCCTTTTAGTTTACCCCTGACGCTGTCACCTTCCCTCCTTTTTATTTGCTAGGAATTCAGATAGTTACCACGTGTTTCTCCCCCCCTTTGTTTCGTCTGCCGATGAAACCCCACCTAACTCTTTCATAGTTTACTGTCGGTTTTTTTCCCCTGACGACTTGCACCCGGGGCGGAGTAAGAGAGTTCAACTTCCAGCGGGTCGTTCCGTCTTAGGTTCTGTTCCTGGGCCGTCATCCCCACTTGATGCGTCAAACTCCACCCCCGGCGGTTTTCGTAAATATTTTTCAGGCGTGGCTTGCTCCCCCCTTCCCTCTTTGCAGTTTTCGTTTAGTAACCTTGCTTTGTCCTGGCATCCCGTCCTGTGACCCAACAAGTTTTTTTTTTTTGTTCCTTGTAAGGTTAAGAGCCCCCAGGCTGTCACGTCGTCCCCTTTCGTTTTTCTACAGGCAGATAAAGCTTCGTCCCTTACCAAAAATATTTGATTTTTTGTACTTTAGAATTGGACCTAACCCATGTGCCCTGCTTATGCCCCCTCTACTGTTTCCTAATGTGCTAGAAAATGCCACCCCCTTACTCCCCATATTTGTCATATGTGTCGGTTCCTGTTCGCGTAATCCGTCCCCAATGCCGCCCGTCTCTGTTTTGGAAAATGTCAGTTTCCCCAGTTACGGCCGTTGCTCGCCTGTTCTTAAGACTTGACATTTCGGTCATGCTTTTTTTCTCCCGCTCTGTTCAAGTACAAGATTTCCCTCCTTTCCTGGATGTTCTCCCCAGTATCCCCCTGGTGCTCGTACCTTTCTCACTAGGCCCAATTTTGATTTTCCAGGATTTCTGAGCCCCCGGTCCGCCCTCCTTCAGTTACCCCCTTCCCACGCCAACATTCCGTCAACCGCAAACACACCATCCTTTGGTCCTCAGCGCTTTACGTTGAGATTAGCTTGTTTCCCCTTTGCCCTGACCCCTCCCTCCGGGGCCCCGCACTGTCACTCTTCAAGGTTTTGTTGGGTTGGCGTGCCTCGGCTGAGGTTGTGTGTGAGTTTCTTCCAATTGTGTTTTCTACGGATTTCTGGTAGACAATCGTTTTCCTCCCCTCCCCGTCCGGGCTCTTTTAGGGCTTTTTCCTGATCCAATCCCACATTTTTTTTTTGAAGTGGGGAAGGTTCTTTCTGTTGACCCTCCCTTTTTGCCTTTTGACAGATTTGTCTCACCTTTTTCTCTCTCCTGGGCTTGATCTTTCCTGAAGGACTTTGCCTTTTCTCACCGTTCTCACTTTCCCTGCCCATTCCCACCTTTTGACGGTGCGTCTTTGCCCTACTTCTGCTCGGTTCGTTCGTATCCCCCTCATTTTCCTTTCTCCTTTTTTCAGCGAGTCTCTTTCCGTTTTTTCGTGAGTTCATTGACCAGCTGGCATTTTTTGGTAGGATCGTGCCCCCCCCCTGCTCCCCTTGCGGTAGTTTTTTCATCCCCACATCCCCTTAAATCCAAATATAGAGCTCCTATTGAGTCCCCCACCTCTCCCCCGATTAAAAGAACTACCCCGATGATCCTGAAAAATTCCACTGCCACCCCCGTGACCACGTTCCCCCGCCCCTTGTTGGTAAATTCGTTACTTTGTGCAGAGTCAAGGGACCTCGGGAGGTGCTTCTGCCATCCCCCTGTTGTAACGCCAAAATTTACCTCTTGCTTTCCAATTCCCGTCGATTTCCCCCCGCCCGTCCACAATTAGGTCAGGGTGCGCTGTCTGAAATTATACGATTTTGGTCCCCCTGTCCATCCCGTGTGAGGGCGTTCACGGTTGGTCCGAAGGACATCATTTTTCGGCTTTTGCTTCTTCGGTGTGGCCCCCCTAAATGTTTGAAGTGAGTTCAAGGCATCAAGTCTCACGGTTTTTTCATTCAAGTTTTCAACGTTAGGCTTCGAAGACTCAGTTGTATTCCAGTGGGACCCAATCTGAATGAACAGTGCCGTGTAGTTTTTCTCTTTAACAGGGACGTTACGTCACTTGGCAGGTTGCCCTTAAAATTCACACCCCCCTTCTCGTGTACTGTCAAACTTTTTGTGTTTGCCCTTGGTTACATGTTTCCCTGTACCCTGGCACACCCTTGTTACTGTTTTTGACCCAACTCCCCCCGTTCCCGCATTCCCCCCGGAAAAGTGTAAGCTTTTCTGTGTGCGGAGGTTGCGATCTCCTCATACCCGTTTTTTTTGTTTTTTTTGCTGAGATCACCCCTGCCCCTCCCCGGAACGGTCCTACGATGGTTCCAGCCCGCGCCCAACAGGGTTTTTGTTTGGGTGGCAAAGTAGACCACCCCGTCTTGTTTTGTTGTTTTTTTGGTGACACGGTTCAGGGAAAACCCCTGTTGCCAAGGCACAGTGACTTTGAACACGGGCCCATCCTAACCCCGTGGGAACTTTTTTTTTAAGGCACCCGAGCCCCCCCGTGAGGAAGTTTTGCTGTGAACGTTTGGCCTTCCCCCTCGAAATCACTCCTGCCCCCGGTTAGCCTTGCACGGAAAGACCTGGCGTCCCGGCCAGGCAACCTTTGGCCTTTTCAATGCGGCCCGTGCGCCGGGTCTTGCTGGTGGAGGGCCCTCCAACCATTTTTATGTGTTTTTTCGCCACCGGCTCCCCGTTTCCGATTACCCTTGATGTTTGCGGCCCCTTCCCCCCACCCCTCATCCCGTGCTGGTTGGAATTGGCCCCCTATGCATGCAGTTGTCAAGGGTTTTGCGCGCCTGTCCCCTACCCCGTTCAATGAGTCAAAGGGGTCTTTTGTCCAGGTTTTACGACGGTTGCTTGGCCAGAAAGCCTTTTTGTCACCCTTTTGAGAGTCCCCCTTTACTTGGCCACTGGCACGGCCTTCCAAGTACCCCCGTCGGTTTTTTTAAAAGGCCCTGCGGCTCCCAGTGTTGTTCCCCGTTGGCCTGAAGTTTGCTTCTCCTCTTTGGGTTCGGGGGTCGTTCAGTTGGGCGCTGTGCTCTTCTCGCGTATTACTGGTGGTTTAGGTTTTGCCTGGCGCTTTTCCTTTGAACTGACGCACACCCATCAAATCTCCGCCACTCGTTTTGTGGGTTTAAACACTTGGCTCGACCCACTGAAGACGGCGAGCCCCAAGCTGCACCCGTTAGAAAAGAATTACTACGCCGTCAGATTGGCCTACACAATGAGTGACCACCCAACAGGACCTGAAAGGATTAGCTCCCCTCTCTCCACTGCCCATCCCCCGGTTTCACAATCTTCCCCATTCCTTCCTTTTCCCCCCTCTGCCCTCCCCCTCCTCCTCCCCTTGGGCTCTGCCCCCCTCTCCTTTCCATTTTCACGCCTCCCCCCAATCTCATCCTCTAATACCGCCCCTCTCTCACTCAGCCCACATGTCCCTCCGCCCTCCCCCCTTCCACTCCGCCCCTCCTACCTCCCTCTCTCCCCCCCACACCCCCGTCTCCTTCCCCCCTCCGTCTTTCCCCTCTTCCCCCCCTCCTCCCACCCCCCTTTCCTCCCCCCTCCTTCCCTCACCTCCCCTCTCCCTCCCCTTTCCGCTGTCCCCCCTCTATTCTACCAATTTTCTTCCTCCCCCCCATCCCTCTCCCCACCCAACTCCCCAATTTACCCTCCGCTACTCAACCTTCCCTTCTCCGCCTCACCCCCTTCCCTCCCCCCCCTCTCCTCTTCCTCCCCCCTCCCTTCCCCACCCTCTTCATTCTCTCCTCCCTCTCCACCCCCCCCCAACGTAGACCCCATCTTCCTACCCCTTACTTTCCCCCATCCTCCTCGCTGTTTCACCATTAGCGCCTTTACCTTCCGTCCCCCATCCCCCCACGTACGGCCCCACCCACCTCCCTCCCCCCCCCTCTACCGAGCCCATGATATACTCTTATTCCCACCCTCTCCCTCCCCAGCCCCTCGAGGCTCTTCACTTCCTACCACCCTTCTCAACTTCCCACCTCTTTCTCACCTCCCATCCCCCCCTGCTTCCCCCCCCCGCCGCCGCTTTGTCTCCCCCCCCCCCCCCTTTCACTTACGCTTATCGCACACACTATCCCTCCCCCTCCCCGATCCTTTACCACCCACCCCCACCCTCCTCCCCCTCACCCCCCTTAAACTTTACATGTCTGATCCCCACTTCTTCGCCCCATTCCCTCCCATACCCGCGCCCTTCTTCACATCCGATGCCTCCCCCCCCCTTGCCTTCCTCCCTACTCTTCGCACATTCCCTTCCCCGTCACTTCCTTCCCATCCCCTCCCTCACGTTCCCCCCCGCCCGCCTAACCCTTCCCTACACCTCCGTTCAGCACTGTAATCTCCCCCTCCGTCACTCTCCTCTACCATCCCTCCTCCCCTCGAAACTTTTATTCCCGGCCCTTTCATTTTCTTCTCCTCCCCTCGTCCCCATCTATTCGCCCCGTCCTGTAACACACCACCCCCTCCGACCTTGCACCCTTCGTCCTCCCCCCCACCCCCCCATCCACAGTCATAACGTCCTATTTGCTCGCTTTTAACCCTCCTCCTTACCCTCCCATCCCGATCCCCTCTCCTCAGTACTCGCACCCCTCCATACCCTGCTGTACCTCCCGGCATACCCCGCCCCGAAACCCCCCTCCCCCAAACTACCCCACCCAAACCCCACACAACACACCCCCCCCCACCAAACACCACAACCACACCACTCCCCCCCCTCACCAACCAACACCAACCCCCGTTATGCACCTCCACCTCCTCCTAACTCGTGCCTTTTTCCGCACCAACCCTCACCCCCACTCATTCCCCGCCTCAACTTCCCCTTCCACTCACCACAATTCCCACCCCCTCCTCGCTTACGCCACCTCCCTCCTCACATTCTCTCCCCCTAATCCCCTTCTCCGCCCCCCCCCCCCCCCACCCTATCTACCCCTCTCTTGCCCCACTTCCCCCATTGCCCCATCGCCACCCACCCACCATTCTTTGTCTCCACATTCATCCCCCCCTTACTCATCCACTTAACCCTTCCTTTTCCTTTTTCCCCCTCCTCCCCCCACCTACCTATTCCCCCCCCTCCCCAGGCTCTCCTTCCTGACTTCGCTTGCCCTCCCTTGTTCTTCTTGCCCACACTACCCCTGAGATTCCCCCACCACCCAACACAACTCTCCACTCTTACCCATTCCCTCTTTCCCCATTCCACCCTTCCCCTTACACCCCCCACTTCCCAGTACTATTCCCATTGCCCACCCAGTCCCACACATCTTTCCCCCTTCTCACGACCCTGACCCTCCCTACCCCCACTCCCCCTCACTCCCCCTTGCTCAGAACCTCCTCTTCCACACCCTCACACTCCCCCCCCTCCTTTACCACCTCACCACCTCCACCTCCCCTCCTCCCCACTCCCTCCCCCCCTCCCCCACACTCCTCGTCCGTCCCTTGCTCCCCTTCCCACTATCCCAAGGCCCCTCACTTTCCCCGCTCCACCAATCCGTGTCCTCCGACCCCACCCTGCCCCCCCCCGACACCTCACCCTCCCACCCTCCCCAATACTTATCTCTCCAGCCTACCCGCACCCTCTCAAGACCTTCACCCTCACCCCCTTCTACCCTGCCCTTCACATTTCCCTACTTCTTGACCAACGCCCAACCCCCCTGCCTCCCCCTACTGCCTACTCTCCCCCTCCCTCTCCACCCCCACCCCTCGGCAACACCCTTCCCATGCCGTCATAACCCCTACCTCCATCCAAATTCCCCCTAATCCCACGCCCCCTCCCCTTCGCCAACGTCCCACACGACCTCCTCGTCCCCACACCCAGCTCCAACAGCGACCCACGCTGCTCAAACACTGTGACCGTCGGCCCGCGCACCTATCTCCCCATCCGTTCTCGCCAATCGGGCCCTCCCCTCCCTTCTTCTCTTCTAATCTCCCCTCCCACCATTCCAGCCTTCTTTACCTGCTATTCCCCCCCTTTTTCTCTCAACCAACTTTACTTCTCTTTTTCTTTTCCCCCCCTTCGTTTCACCCCACACTACGCCAACCCCCCCCCCTTCTCCCACTTTTTTCACGTCCACCCTCTCAACTCTCTCCCCCCATCCCCCTCGCCCCCTTCCTCCCCATCGTCCACCCAACTCCTCCACCTTCAATCCCCCGTCTCCTATCCCCCCCCTTTCTTCCTCCCCCCGCCCCTTTCCCCCCGCTCCCCCTACCACCCCCCCACCCCCTCCCTTCCCCCCTTTGTCCCCCCACGAATCAATTCCTTCTTCCCTTCGCTCTCTCTTTCTTACCGTCCTATCACAGTACTCTCCCTTACCCCCCCATGTCGTCAGGCCCCCTTATCCAAGCACACTCCTCCCTCGTCCCCCCCCCCATCTTCCCTCCCTCTACCCCTCCCCCCCTGCATTCACTTCCCTTCCTTGCCTGTCTACCCGTCTCCTTTTGGTCTCTCCCCCCATTGTCCGACCGTTCTTCCCACCTGGTCTTTCTCCACCCCTCCTGCCCTATTCCTCACAGCCCCCTTTGTTCTCCCCCCTCTACCACGTACCATTCAAACAACCCACATTGCTACCACTGACTTCCCCCCCCCCCCCCACCCCCCCCCACCCATCCCCCCCCCCCCACCAAAACAACCAACACACACCCCTGTTGGGTTAGTTGCCTATGTTCCGCACACTTTACTGGTCCCCCACCCCCGCCTTCCCCCCTTCAAACCCGGTGGCTCTCCCGGGTTGCTTAGACACTTACCTGTGGAATTCGTTGCGCGTTCGCTCGAACACTCCGACCCCTTCGATTGACCCCCAGACCCTGACAGTTCCAAAAACTTCGCACTTTCACCGGGTCGCACCCCCCCTGAACGTTTTTGTTTGAGTGTTTCCGCTGCTGTGGGGTGCACGTTCCTCATTTTTTTCCCGTGTTTTTTTTTCGTCCTACAGAAAAGGGCCTCGTTGTTTTTTTTTTGTCTCGTGCTTTTTTTCCTCTCGTGCCACAGTGACCTTTTTGCCTTGTTCGTCTGTTTCGTGGTTGCTTTTTCCTGTTCCTCTGCGGTCTGGGAAGCCGAAGCGCCCAGCCATAGTTGTTTTCCCGGGCGGACCTTCGCCGGAAAGCCGGGCTTACCCCCACCCGGTCACCGAGATGGCCTTTTTTCGTAGTTGCTGGACGTGCCCTTCTTCGGTTGGATTCTCATACCTTTTGTAAGTCTGTCGGTTTTTTTTCTTTCCCTCCGCCCTTTGTAAGCCGGGGACCGCTTATCCCGTAGCGGTACCCTCGATTTGCTTGGTGCATTTCGTTACGTTTTCCTGCCTGACCGACCTGCCGGTCCTTCGCGGCGTCAAGTTGCCCGTTTCCCCTTGGCTTTTTGCCACTTCCAGCGCACCCGCCAGTGTTTTTTTTACGTTTTTGATTCCCCCAAGGGACGACTCTTCCATGTCTTCCCTTTTCTGTGCGCACAACTTTCTTCCATTCCGCTGATCAACCATTTTTCCATGTGCTGAGTTCAGCGGTCGTGGTGAGTTGTCCATTTTGTAACTGTTGAGGCCGTTTTTTTTCTTTTTTTTTTTTTTGTTAGGTGTGGCGTTTCACGCTGCCCGCCTCTGTGGCGGATGCACCTTACCTCCCCATCTTAGTGTGTTGGCGATCTTCCGTTGTTTTGGCGGAAGGTCCTCTTTTCGGCCCCCCCCCGTTTAAATTTGAAAAAACCCTTTTTATCCTTTTACCACCCCACGCGCTGTCCCCATCGTTCCTTCTGCGGGACTTCCGAACTTTTTTCCTGTGGACCCTGGTACCTTTTTTGGTGACGCGTTTCTTTGCTTTTTTAGCCTTTAGACACCTGTTCATTATTTTATCCCGGATTCCCCTGTCAAGTCGTCTTCGTCTCTGTGTCCTGTTTAGCTGCACCCCGACAATTTTTCCAGACACGTTGTCACCGGAACATAGGTGCTTTGCACTGGTACCCCGTTATTAGTCTTCTCGCGTTATCCCTTTTTTTGAGCATCTTTTCTACACTCAAGATTCCCACGAAGGTTTGAACTTTTTAGTTTTTCTTTCCCTCCCCTCTCCCTTCGCCGTCGCGCCCACGGAGTCCTCAACCAATTTGGTTGTCGACTTTCTTCCTTTTGTCGGAGGCCCTCTCTTCTCAACCTCCTCGTTTTGTGTTTCAAGATATCAGTACCTGACCCCCCCGGCAGCCCCCTGTATCACTGGTTTTTTCCCGCCTGATTATTGCCTTTTTCTTCTCCTTAGTTTTTGGCAGGGTAACCATCCCCACCCGTGCTTGCCGTGATCTGGTTTCGTCGGATTTCCCAAGACCTCATATATCTCCTTCCCCCCCTTGCCATGGTTCCTATTCCTTGCCGTGATAGGTCCCTAATTGTTTTTTTATCTGGAACCATCCCGCACTATCCTCTTTCCCCGTGCATCTTACGGGCCCCCGGCTTTCCCTTTTCGGTTTGGCTGAACAACTCTTTGACACCCCAGGGTTCCCCCCCCACCTACGACTTGGACCTGTCTAACTTTACCCTGTTTGGCTATCAGAGTTTTTTAAAGGCCGGCTTTTTTGTTTTTTTTCTTTTGCACGCTCCATTGTCTGTTTTACAAAACTGTTTCGGGCCGGTTCTCGATAAAAGCAACCCAGTTGCCGCTCCGGTTTTTCCCACCACCACGTCGCTTGTCGCGTTTCGTTGATCTGATGTTTTTCAACTGTTGGCCGCCCGGAGGTGTTCGCCCCCATGCTTGTCTAGCCCCCAAGAGTCCCTTGACACCCGTCATTCCTTAACCTTTCGTTACGCATACCTTTCTTCCACTGCGATGGCCGTGTGTTTAAGTTCCCCGCTTTTTTTTTTTTATCCTTCCCCCCCACGTTTGAGCTTGTACTCTTCTGCCTTTTTGTCATCCCCCCCCAACATGGTACTTTTTCCCCTGTCTGAAGTGTGGGCCCCAAATGTTCCGAAAAAACACTGGGCCCCCCCCCACTTTTTGGCATTTTTTTGGTTTCTTCCCCCCTGCCTGCGCTGTAATTGCCGTTTAACGTAAGCTAACCTTTGCTCAGCTGTCGTTTTTTTTTTCCCTTTTTTCTTGCATGGTCCTCCGTCCCTGCATACAGGCTCGTTCTGCGTCTGAATTTCCCTCCTTTCAGTTATGTTCTGGGTCTCCTGAATCGGTTTCCCACGCCCCCCCCGCCTGAAATTTGGGTGCATTGCTTGTGCTTTTTTATTCCCTGCCTCCACTTTTTGTGCTCCGACTTTTGCCCTCGGCCCACCCCGTTTTTTTGGCTTTTTCTTCCGATGGGCGAGCCCCCCGCCTCACTTCCGCGGAATTGTTTCATCGCCTCCCTGCCCCACCCCTCGTGAAACTCAACCCGAGCCCCGGTGTCCCCCCCTCCTCCCCGGGCCGCTTGATTTAAAGATTCTTGGCTGCCCCTCCCCCGACGGCCCCTCGTCACAATCGTCCACTTGGGCTTTGGGTTTCCTTTGGCCGCCCTGCGCGGTGTTAGGATTTTATCATTTTCCTCTTCCCGTGGGGACTTTGGTTTCGAAACCCCCCCTGGATTTCCCCGCAATTTAATTTTTCCTTCCGAGGGTTTTCCTGAGAAGAACACCGGTGTGGCTAGTGGTGGTGTGCCTGGTCTTCTTTTACGAAATTTGCTTGAGGCCGTCTGCCCCGTCAACCATTTTTAGAGGCTTGGGAGGCAGTTTTTTGACAGGACTGGC
>Ga0179593_1328864_pt1 | contig 12619 bp, 8 predicted proteins | sample CZODoug2_1_08_16_FD_185931 | JGI IMG/M metagenome (GOLD analysis project Ga0179593, IMG submission 185931) | Vadose zone soil fungal communities from Angelo Coast Range Reserve, California, USA - CZODoug2_1_08_16fungal (PacBio error correction) | ecosystem: Environmental > Terrestrial > Soil >... | reverse complement strand
GGCTTTTTTTTTGCGGGATTAATACTCCTCAGGCCCCGGTTTCCTTGACAACAGGACTTCTTTTTCCCCCCTAGTTCAGTCCTGTGTTGGGCCGCGGGGCGTCGTGTCTTCACCAACGGCTGGACGATTTTTGAAAGAGCATCAGTTGACCGGGTCACCGGCTCCGACCGTTTCTTAGACGTCGCCCCATGGGCCGCGACTTTTTTTTTTTTTTCGACTCGTCGGCTCATAACTTATGTGGCGTAGAGGCCTGTTCCCCCCTTTACGCCCGCACTCCCTCTTTCGTGTCTAACGGTGTCTCGCGGACCCCCGGGCTAGCGCAGGGGATACTTTCTTTTTCGCGGACCAGGGTTAGCCTTACCGGTATGTGTAGTACTTTGACTCTCTTCAGGGAGCCGGCCGTTTTTCCTCTCCCCCCCTCCCTTCCTCAAGACTCGCCAGGGGCTTATTCCTTCCTCTTCAAAGGGAAACTGTCCCAGGGACGTGACCTTTGGAGTTAATCCCCGTGGAACAGGATGGCCCAGCCTTTTCCTTCTACTGGCCAGTGTCAGTTCGCGATGTGAGTCCTTCCCCCCTCCCTTGTTAGTCAGGGAAGACCCCTTAACGAAGACTCACTGTTCGAAGGATTCTTCGCGGCGGGATGTCTCTTTCTTTTCCCTTTCGCGTCTGGCGCGGCGCCGGAGCCGACCGCTAAGTCTCCTTTTCTTTTTCCCGAAAATTCCCCCCCATAAAAAACCTTCCGCCCCTTAATTTTTTTTTTCATCGCGGCCTTTGCGTTGACCCCGTTTCTTCTAAACTTCCCCGAACAGGGGGGTCTCCTCCCCAGTTAGAAAAGCTCTCTATGAGATTGCGCAGAGTGGCCGCGCCCTTGCCTGGAGTTCAGCTCTCCAATTTCCCCTGAGCACCGAGCTTTCTTTTTTCACGGTTGTCTGGGAGCCCCTGCACCCGACGCCGTTGTTTTGGGTGGGGGGTTTGTTTGGGGGTTTTTTTTTTTTTTTTTTTTTTTTTTTTTTTTTTTGGTGTTTTGTGTTTTTTTTTTTTTTGGGTTTTTTGTTTTTTTGTGGCCCCTCCCGGTCTTAGCTGGGTTTGAGTCGCACGGAGCTCGCTTTTGGAGGTATTGCATGACCCGGGTTTCTCGTATAGTTAGAAGAGTTATTCGCTTCGGTCCCTTACTCTGGCATCCGTTTTTTCCCTCCGCTTCCTCCGCGCGAAATAAGAGGTTTTGATTCCGGTTCCCGGTCTTCCCCTTACGGTGGAAGTCTCCCTCCCCCTTAAAAGGAACTCTGGAGTTTGGCAGTTACGAAGCCCCCGCAGCATACGAAGAGGCGCTTTTTTTTTTTTTTTAAAGAGAGTGTGCTTTGAATTCTTTCTCATCCTTAGAGATGATTCTTCACTATCCACTTTTTCCCCGGAGAACCCCTATTGTAACTTTAGGTACTTGTGAAGTGTCTCAGTTTTGCCCTCCTAGGCACTCTTTCTTTTTGCTAGACATGGACATCGTTACTTCCCCCCGGAGGGTTTTTAGAGAAACATTACGTACTCCCTTTAACATGTTTTTTTTCCCTTTCTGTTAGGGTGGATCCTTTTCTTCTCCCGATTAGTTCATCTTCTCTGTCTCTGTCGCCTTTGGTTTTTTTGCTGTCCTTTCCACTTTTTTACTAGTACCAACCCACGGCACGCTCATCGCGAGTTCGACGCTGTGCAGATCCCCTTTTCCTGGTTCGCTCAGAGAGAACGTCCTCCCGGTATTCCGGGACCACCGTTTCCCTCCTTTTCTTTTTAGCTGGGCGAAATACATCCGTACTTTGAGGCCTTTCCCCCCCCCCCCCCCCCCCCCCCCCCCCCCCCCCCCCCACACCACCCCCTTCGGAAGTCCCTTGGCGCCTTTTTTTGGCTTTCCTCACCCGTTCGTAGACTCTTCTCCTCCAGGACCCGGAAGCTCTCCCCCCACATCCCCCTAAAGGAGGATGTTTCCGCTCCTCCTCGCCTAACACCGCCTCGGCGGGCCCCTCCTTTCTTTCTATGGAGGCTTTCTCGATGTTTTTTTTCCCCACAGGCCGATTTTTTTTTTTTCAGAATGTTCGTACTCTATCGCGCTTGCGGACCCCTTTCCCCTCCCCCCTTGGGAATTTTTTGGGTTTTTTTTCGCCTGGCGCGCTTCTCGGTATTTTTTTTCCACTTACCCTCCCCCCCTCTAGGACCGCTCGGCGCGCGCGTCCTCGTTCTGCTAGTTTTTCCCCTTTGCTGCGGAAGCTATCGTCGCCTTTTTCTTTTTTTCTTCGATCCCCCTTGGACCGCGTTTCTGCCCTTTCGATAACAAGTCCAATAGCGCAATTGGTATTTGGGTTTCCCGCGGGCCCAGTACCCCTTCCCCCCTGTAGCAGACTTGTACTGGCGGAGCCGGTACTTCTTCTTTTTTTTTTTGCACCGTAGAGGTTTCAACCCCTTGGAGTCCGCCCGGCGACGGAAGCGCGGGGGAGTTTGTCGCCGGGGTCATTTCTTTTTGCAGGTCCTGTCTTTTTCCTCGGTCTTTTCCCCCCATGACCCCCTGGAGGAATACGACTTTTTTCCTATGTGGGATCACTCTGTCTGAAGGGGCGTCTCTCGGCGACTTTTCTGCCAGCACATCTCTCCTTCCCTAACATCCGTTGTGTGTTAGCATGTCTTCTGCCTGAGACCAAGACGACGCATAGGTCCTGACGTCACAGGTCGAAAGGTTTCTTTTCCCTCTTATTTGGCACCTTTTTTTCCTCACTCGGGAGAACCTCGACCTCGCTCATTTCCGCAAGGGAAGCTGTCAAACCCCGAACCTTTTTCAGGGCCGTCGCGGCTTTCTCAACGGATGGTTTCTCCAAGACCCCCCGGTCCAGAGTAAATCCAGGTCCCTGCCCTGGGGATCTTTGCTCCCCCCTTTTGTACTGGTATAATTTGGGCTTTTGTCCCAAAAGATCCTTTCTTTCCCCTTTCACGCTTGTTGATGTTCCCTCCCTTAGTTTTTAGAGAGTCCCTTGATAGAGGCGAACACGACTTCCGTCTAGAGTCCTTCCGCCGTTAGACGGCCTGCGACCAGATTCCCCTTTTCGGACGCGCGCCGAGCAGGTTTTTTCTTCCGATGTCCGCCGCGCCGATCAGCCCTCTCCCTTCCTCCTTCGAAGGTCTTTGAGGTGACAATAGACGGACGGTAGATCCGGAGCAAGAGAACGGGGTGCGAAGCGGCGTCGGCTCTTTTCTTTTTTTTCCCCGTGAGTTTCCGTCATGCCTTCTGGATTGCCCCCTCTAGAGTGTAGGCGGGTTTCCGGCGGCACGTCCCCTTCTTTTAGGCTTTGTCTCTTACGGCAAGCATCCTGACCTCCTTTTTGCGGCCCCTTCCCCACCAGTTGCCAGCTTCTTTCGCTTCGGCCGCCCTCGCGCAAGTCGTTTGCCGAGGGAGGTGATTCCTTTTGTCCCGGATACCGGGGCCGGGCGGGCCGTTTCCCTCCCTTTCCCCCTGGGACAGGATGAAGTTCATGCACCTTTTTTCGCGTTACCGCTCGTCCTCTTTTCTTTCCCTTTTTCAGGCCGATCAGAGTTCTTACTCTCTACAGGGTGAAGCCCCGCGGCGGAGCAAATCCCCCCCTATCAAGACCGTTTTTTTCCTCTTTGTCTTTTTGTCGATTCCGTCCTGGGATCTCCCATTTTTTTTCTTTTTTGAGCACCATGGCGAGTTCAGTTCTTTCGTGGCAAGATCCTGCCGTCACTCCTTGCCCCAGGACATCCTGCGTAGTGCTTTCCCTTGACTCGATTTTTTTTTTCATTGCCCGAGAGAGAATGTCACATTCCCACTCGCGGTCACGCGGGCGCTCCCTCTAAGTGCCCTTTTTTTTCTTTTTTTTCTTGAAGCCACGCCCCCTCGCTGTGACCGATGCTCCTGAAGGCCCCTCCCCCGGTTGCGACCTGCTCCTATTCCCCTCTTTCTTGCGCGGAGAGCTTAGTGTCGGGTTGGAAGAGGAGGCCTAGGAGGACCTCTTTTTCTTCTGAAGCGTTCCCTTTTCCCCTCTTCCTCCTCAACCTAGGCTTAACTATCTTGAAAATGTTCTTTTTTTTTTTCCCCTTCCCCTGCAAAGCCTTACCCCGTTTTTTTTACTCAACCATGTCCCCTCCCAAAGGGAGTGCCTTTCACGGCGCCAGGACCTCAAGCTCCCCTTTGCTCGTCGAACTCTCTTTTTGAGAGCCTGAGTCCTTCTCGTCCAGCTTCCCCCTCCTTCCCTTGACCGCGCGTCCCTTTCTGTAGCTGGGAGCCTTTCTATTTCGAAACCTGGTTGTATTTGCAGCATCAGCACCTTTTTCTAAGCCAGGCTTTCCTATGCACCTTTCTGCTGGTTGCTTTTCCACCCGCTGTCATCTCGTCCTTCGCGGGCCTAGCCGGATCCTTCCCGTTTCGGGTCTTCTCCCCCTCGCCTCCTTTCTTTCCTTCCGAGATTCCCCTACAACCAGTTTCCCCTACAGGGCTCGGCTGTGAAGTTTTCTCCTGACGGACCTCTTCCCCCCTGGAAGACGACCCCCTCGCGGTCCTTACCTTTCCCCCTAGGGCGAGCTGGGTTTGGCCCTCATGTTCCTCGACTTGACCGTCCATTTTACTTTCCCCCTTCCCTTTTTTTTTTCTTTCTTCCAACTTTTTCCTGAGTCAGAACGACTCCCCCGGCGCTTCAGCGAGCGCCCTTTTATTAGAGAATCTCCCCTCCGTCTCCCTTCCCTTAGAAGTTTTCGTCTCCCTTCCCGCTTCCTCGGAACTTGTTCCCCGAGGGAACCCCCTTTTTACAGACACCCTGTGTCCGAGCCCCTTCTGTAAAGCTTCGTCCAGCGTTTCTCCTTTACATCTGTTTCTCCTTTTCTCATCTGCCCATCAGAAGGATGCCGAGGTCTTAACCCCCCCCTTTTTTCCTTTTCCCGATCTGCCGTATTTCCTTTGAAACACGGCGCGACTTCCCCTGTCCCATTACTGTTTTTCGCAAAATCACGAGCCTCCCGCGGCGGATAATGATGACTTTCGTGACCACAGAGGTCCCTGGTTTTTTCTTTTCCCCCCTAGAGCGCCGATTCCCTCGTCGTTCTTCCATTAGGCCATTTTAGCAGGCCCTGGCGATTCTTCTTTTTCAATACTCTTGTTGAGCCGTCCTACGGCGATGTTCCGGCGAGACGAATGTGCATAGGGAACAATTTGTTACTAGACGTGGCCCCTGACAGGTCTGTCCCTTCCGGGGAGGTTCCCGATAGGGATTTCAGTCCGCTTCCCCTTTCTCATTTTCACCCTTCTTGACGATTTCACGAGATCGCTATTTCCAGTGCCTCCCCTTTCGCTAGCGTAGCCAAATGGGACTCATCTCAATAGGAAGCACGTTTCATGCTTGTCTGGATTACCCTTACATATGAACCACGGCTGCACCCGCGCCGACTCGTTTTTTTTTTTTCAGGTTGTCTCTCGTCCCCCCCTTCCCCCGCACCCCTTGGATCAAAGGGTCTAGCGGACGACTGAGGACCGGGGTTGTCTTTCGCCGGCGGTGCCTTCCTCTTCTTAGTGAGGACGTTAGTCGCTTTGACCTCCCCTTTTTCGGCCAAGCGCCCGGAGTTCTCTTTTCACTTTTAAAGGAACGGGTAGGTGGACTTTCCCTGGATCGCCTCCCCTGGAAAAGGAACCCCCCCTTGAACTATCGCCAGGACTTGTTTTGACAGGGACCTCGATGAGGAGACGTCTCCTTCATTTTTTCTTCCACCGCATGTAAGTGGTCCTTTCTCCCCATGACCCAGACTCTAATGGTATGACAGGAGCACGTCTTCTAGGGTTCTTCTATCCGAGCGTCGTTTTTCTTTTTTTCCGAATGTAAGCCCCCCCTGGAAGACTATTTTCCGGACTGTCCCTGTTCCACCACGTTTTTTTCATGGGCGGTCTTTCCCCAAACGCCAGTGTGTTCCTCCCCTGGAAGTGTCTGTGTGCTGGCTAATCCCCTACCAGGGCGTCATTGCGCACATTCCCTATAGAGATTTCTAGACTGGTCAGCGCGCATGGCGATCTCTTTTCCCCCCCCTCTGTACTCAGAGCACCTTCGCGATGGACAGTTTGGTCTCATTGAATTCTGGCGCAAACGCGAAGTATTTTTTTTTTTCATGCCCTGGGGTTGTTTCTCCCCAACCGGGCAGTACCGTTTTGGCAGGTGTGATTTTTCTACCCGGTGCGTCGGACGATTCCTCCTTTCTTTGAGGTCTGAGGCAATACTCTTCCATCTGCTTCCCCTCCGAGTTCTCCGCTACTCTTCCTCCCCTCCTCGCTTTCCCCTTCTCCCTAATTTCCGGTCTCATTTCCTTCGGCTTCTTGGCAAACGTACCTTCGGGAGGGCGTCTCCATCTCTAGAATGACGACGCGTGCAGGGAAGAGGGGGAGGTTGTGGTACCTTTCACCAGTGAGAGCCATTCCGACCTATTAATTGCATTTTTCACTTCATCTCTCCCCACAATTCTGTTTTTGAGGGCGGTCCCGTTACTGCTTTTTTCCCCTACCCGAGCTGCTAGACATTTTAGTTTAAAGGAGTTACGGCCCGGCCGGATAGAAATTCTAGCAAAGCTTCACCTGGCGTCTTCGTTTCTCCTGTGATGATACGAAGCTTTCACCGCTCCTAATCCTCGCCCCCCTTTTTTCTTTGGTCGCTGATAGACTCTATACCGGGTTGCTATTCAACTAGGCCTTCCCAGGAGTCGTCGCGACTACTGTGCGAACCTTCATCCCCTTCCTGGTTTCTCCTTCTTCCAGCCCCCGGTATCGGACACCCCTTTGCCTAACTAATAGTATAGCCCTTGGAGGCCGCCAGTTCGGATCATCATCGCCGTCCCTTTTGTTGGCCTTTTTAACCCAAGTTCTTCAAAGGTGATACCGTCGGCGGTCCAGCTCTACCCCTCCCTTTTCCACGGCTGTTTTCCCCTTCGGAAGCGTGAGAAAGCTCACCTGATTCCCCGATATGAGGAGTTCTAGCAGTTTTCCTTGGGCGGATGCCCTCTCCACAGGCCGAGTTTCTCTTTTCTCTCTTATTCACCCCGTCTTTGCTCGCGGCTTGACGACGTCTCACCTTGGTCTTTTCCTTCCTGGGGACGGAGAATGATTGACTTTAGGCCGGAGGAATTCATCCTCGAGAAACTGCTGTCCTAAGATTTTCCTGTCCTCGTTATACTCCCTCCCCTTTTCTCCCGGCGCGCTCTCCCTTTTTTTCGACGCTATCACCTTCCTCCCTTTTTCCTTAGATATACACATCCCCCTCCCTATATTTGGAAATTCAGGATCTTGTCCCCGGGGTCAAAGTATTTCCCTGTCCTGTCAGGACAAACTCCTCCCCCCCTTTGTAAGGGAGAATTTCCCTTTTGATCTCTTCCCCGTCGGGCGGGAAGTTTCCCCCTTCTTTCGCGTCTTGAGGACGAACTTTTTCTAATTTTTGTTGTGTATAATCCCCCGGGTTATTAAGTACTGCCTGCCCTCTGTCCCTCGGGCCAACTGCCCCTTCTACTTACTGAATGGTGCCCCCCCCCCCCCCCCCCTGGGAGCTATTCCCCCGCTCCTGATCTTCCTCGTCTAGAGGCCTTCCAGACCAGCTATCCCCTCCTCCCTGTGTTTTGATATCGCTTTGTCGGTTTTTGAGATTGAGGTAACGAGATCTGCCTTTGAAGGATTCCAGTACCCACAACTCAACGTCTAGTCGCCGTCACCCTCCGTGAAAGCGAGGGCGACGAGCCACGTCTTACCCTCTTTCTGAACACTGTTTTGACCACCCCTTTCCCTCAGGACCCCCGCTCTCGAGTCCTGCGTTGGGCGCCCGCGACGGTGCCACTCGTCCCCCTTCCCCCCCTTGAACGGATCTTCTTGAATGACCCTTTCCTGTACTTTGGGGCCCGGCGGGTTCAACTTCTCCCTTAATTGGCCCCCCTCTCGTTGCTTGTTATAGAACTTCCCCGAGCCGAGGATCCGCTGGCGAACACGAGGCTTTTTCTTTCTCTCTCTCGTCTTTTCTCGGCCTGAGACAGCCTGTGGACAGGTCCTCCCTTCTTTAGAAGGTTACGATTTTAAGATTTATTTCCCTCCGAAGATCGCGCTGGCTTGCTTTTCCCCGCCGGTTCATCGAGGCACGAGGCTTTTTCCCCCGGCGGAGCGCTCTCAGATGGCCCCCTTTTTTCGCCTCCTCTCGCCTTCCCTTGACTGGTTTTCTGGTGCAACGAGGAAGTTCCGCGATCGCCCCGCGCGTGTTCCCCGGAATGCGCCCTTGCACACTTTCCCCCAGCCCTTTCCCGGTTCTCTCTCCGCGCCCAGGAAATCAGTCCTTTTTAAGAACGGAAACTCCCCCGGCAGTTCCTTTCCTTCTCTCTCTGAATTTGCCTTTTTACCTCCCCTTTCCCATCTCTCCTCGGGAGTTTCAGACAGGTTGTAAAGGATCCCTTTTCTTGCGAGTAGACGCCGTGACCAGGAATTCTGCACCCTTGTTACGACAGCCTGTAGCCCTTCCCCCCGTAGTTACCTGATTCCCCCCCTTTTTTCTGCTTTGACTCAGAGAGTCATCAGGTTAACTCCGGACAGGATGACTTTTCACTCCCCGCTTTGCCTCGGAGAATGCCATTCACTCGATTCGTTCCCTCCCTCCCGGGTGTCCTTGGGTTCCTTTTCCGACTTTCGCCGCAGATTCTACGGTTTCGAGTTCGGCGTCAGGGCTTTTCCCGATCACTTTCCCCGGCTTCTGCCCGGACAGCAGCCTTCCTCTTTTCCTCAGCGGTGAGCAGCGCTTCTTGAACGGCGGAATGTTCCAGCTCTTTGCGCCCTTTCGCCGACGTCTTCTTTTTCCTTGGCTGAGAACAGTTTGTCTTTTTTTTGTGACCGCTTGATCCAGTCACCCTCCTTTTTTTTTGTTCGGACCTTTTGCGGAAGCGGAGGCCGTCTGAGCGGACCTCGGAAGTTTTCTGAAGCGAGCCTTCTTCTTCCGCGAGCGTGTTTAGGAGACGCTTTCACATTCCTTGACGATTTCTCCCTTCTTTAGGGTGACAGTCCCGAGCATGTAAGAAAGGTTTACAAACCAGTTCGAAATAGGCGGTTTTGCCGTCACGGGACCCGGACAACCCCCCTCCCCGTTTAAATAAGCTAGGTGCTCTTCTCCTTTTTTGAGAGCATGACGATCGCCATGCCCTCGCACTTCTTTTTAGGACTTCCCTCCTACTCTTAGAGATTTAGCCTATTCTCCCCATGTTTTAGCCCCTCAGCACCCCGGTTTCTCCCGCCAGGGTGGCGATGAACACTTTTCTTGTCTGGTTGGACTGTACACCCCCCTTTTTCCTATCCGTAATGGTATTCTCTCAATATTACCCGCCGTTATTCGTCATCGAAAAGCTCCCTTTTTACGCGCGGGAGCCGACTCATGCCGCCCTTTTCCCTCTTACTTCGAAGGTTCGGTTAAGTTATACCCTTTCTCAAGTGCTCGGGAAGACTCGATTAAATGTCCACGTAGGCTTGAGTTTTTTCCCCCCGTCATTCGCTGCGTTTAATGTAGCGCCAGCATTCTTTTGAACCCTGGACATTCCAGTCTAGTCGAAGATCTCAGGTTTCTGACCTTTAGGCGAGGACTCTTTTTGACGGCCTTACCCCGACTGGAGCCAAGGTCCCTTTCCCTTCTTTTCCCGGTTTACGCACTATCCCCTTTTTCTAAGCAGAGAGGGTGGTCATTTTCCGCCTGATGCCCCAGCGGCACGCTTTGCTGCCATAAGATCCCCTTCTTGGAACTCTTCCACGTTTCCTTTTTTTTCCCCCTTTTCATTTCAGGCCTCCTCTTTGTCTCTGGCTTATAAGTGGCCACTGGTGACACATGAATCGCCGTAGCGACCTTTGAAATTTTTTTTTTTCCCGTCAATACCTTTTTTTTTTATTCCACGCCACCTCCAAGCCCTCGGGATTCAGCCGAACTCGTGAACCAGCGTCCCCCCGTGGCAAAGTAGGCTTTTCTGGTTCTTTCTTCGAGTATGTTTTGGAGCTCCCTCCTCCTTTCCCTTTCCCCGAATCTATATCCCCTACCCCCCCCTCCTAAGGTTGGGAGTGAGATCTTGACGGTTTCTCTTTCTGCGGCGCTTTTTTTTCTCTCGACGATCCTTTTTCGATCGCAGTTTCCCCCAGGGGCCGTTTGTTAACGGTCGTTTGGTTGACCGCCGGGTTCTTTTTTTTCCCTTTCTCTCCACCTGTATTTCCCTAGACCAGATTCGCCGACTCCGTGCTCCCCCTCCCTGGCGTCCTTTCCCCCCCCCCATGCCGCGCCGCTTCCTCCACGTTTTTTTTTTTGTTCTTCGTGGACTGCCTGGTCACTCTACGTAGGCCCGAGCCCTCTTTGGGCGCAGATTTCTGGGACACGGTTCTCTCTTAAACTGTCCTTCGTCAGGGTTAGACGACCTTGGCCACTATGAAGAGTTTCCCCTGAGAGGCGGTCCTTTTCCGAGAACGGCCCTCGAAGTTCGTAATAGAAGTCCCCCTTTTATTAATAATGTTTAGCCGGGAGATATCCATTGCCGGCCTTTTTTGAGGGACGATTTTCTGTTTTTCCCTCGTCATTCTTCTCTACTTTTCAGTTTTTACCCCCTGGAAGGGCCCCCCCCAGAATAGTCCAATGGGAATACCTTGGCGAGAGGAGATCTTTTCCCCCCCTCCCTGCTGTAAGAGGTCTAGTACCCCCCACCTCCCGAACTTTCCTTCAAGTGAAGGTTTCGGATATAGTCCATTTTCAGTGGCTTATTTCCTCCTTTTTACGACCCCTCCCAGGAAGCCCCCCTTCTAGGCCGCGACAAGTTGCCGCCCCACGTTGATAACGTATACAGAAGTCCCAGAGTGTCGTTCATCGGAGTTTCCCAGGGGGTTGTTCCACTCCCCCCCGAACAGGGAGTCGACATCGTTTCTTTTCCCCCCCCCTCCCTGAGACTTTTCAGTCAGAATGTCTTTATTTCCCTTTTTATGGCATTTCTTTTTCCCTGATTTTCTCCCGATTTATAAGACACCCCTGTCATGGCTGAGGAGGGTTTCGTGAAGGGCCCCCCCCTTCTTCATGAGTTGCTTTCCCCCTGTGCTTTCGAACATTTATGAAGTAACTTTCTTTCCCATTCCCTACAGGGAGTCTTTCGTCGCCGGTTAGAGTCTTCCGCGGCTTCCCCCTCTAATCGCGGCCCTCTCATAAGACTCCTTAGCTTCATCTTTCACCCTAGACGGAATCCCTTTGGTCCTTAGACTGTGACGCAGATCAATCTTCACCTTAACGAGGGCGGGTGTTTTTTTTCTCCCCTAAGAACGACAATGACCGTTTTTTCTGCGGCGGACAGGCCCTTTTTTTTTTCGAGGTGGTTACTTCCTCTCTGTTCTAGACCCCCGCTTTTAGAGCTCATTCCTCGCGAACTTCACCTGGCTCCCCCCTCTCTCTGTCAATGGTAGGCGTGGGCCTTTTTCCCCTTAGCTGAGATTTTCATCCCCTTGAATCGCATGGAATCTCCCCCCTTGTTTAATAGGAGGCCTTGCTCATAACCGTCTATGTTCACCCTGGCTTCCTGTCTTTTCTCCCCTTGTTGATGCTTTCCCTCCCCCCCTCCCAGATAAAGAATCGTTTCGTTTCACTGTCCGCTTTCTGAGTTTCTTTGTTTTGTTTTTTTTTTCCAAGTGATTATCGGCCTGCACTCACCTTTTTTTCTTTCTTTAAACTAATGCCACCCGTCCCCCTTTGACGGTCGTCGCGACTCTTCCTTCCCCTCATGTTTTAGAGATACTTCGTTCAATTTAACCCCCTATAGTAAAACAGGATAATCCTCTCGACCTGGGCGGCCCCTTTCTTCCTTCATTCTTTTACTCCATCCTATGGAATCGGTGGTTGGCGCACCCCGTACTCCTCCTGGCCTCCCGGCTTCCAGCGAGCACCCTCCTTTTTTAACGTGGACGCCTGTCTCTCAACCCGATCGACTCCCGTAGCTGCTTCGCTCTTCCTTTCTTCTAGTGGCCCCGCATAAAAAGTCCCTTCTTTTTTTCTTTTTTTTTTCCCTCCGCGTCTTCACTCCTTTTCGCGCTCCCAGAAGTTCCCTGTTTTGAACCTCGTCGAGATTGGGCGCGCGATTAGGCCCCCCCCCCCCCCCCCCCCCCCCCCCCACACACCCCTTTCGACTCGCAGCCTTTTAATACTCGCGAAACTCTAGGAGTTCATGTCCTCTTCTGGTCATTCCCTTTCTTCGCGACCTCATCCTTCTCTTCGTGCCGCCGCCGATCACAGTCCTCTCTCTTTCCACTGTTTACGATACCAGAAAAACCTCGTCTTCAGTTTTTCAAAGAGGGTTTATCCGATCCCCGGCAACCCCTTTACCCCGAAGATCCCCTTTCCAAGGAGGAAGGATTTTCCCTTTCTTCACCGTCGCGTTCCTTCCCCCCCCTGGAGAGAAGTCTCTTATTCTTCCTTCCTTGGGTAGGGGGATAGACCTGTTCAATATTAGGTCCTAGTGATATTTTTCTCCCGTGAAAAGTACGTAGGTGCCCCCCCTTAACGAATAAGAATGTGTAGCCCTTGAGCCTGGTTAGGACTCGGTCCTTCCCTCCTCTTTGGGTGGCAAG
>Ga0179593_1610527_pt1 | contig 12620 bp, 16 predicted proteins | sample CZODoug2_1_08_16_FD_185931 | JGI IMG/M metagenome (GOLD analysis project Ga0179593, IMG submission 185931) | Vadose zone soil fungal communities from Angelo Coast Range Reserve, California, USA - CZODoug2_1_08_16fungal (PacBio error correction) | ecosystem: Environmental > Terrestrial > Soil >... | reverse complement strand
TGCGCTACCTACTCCACGTCCCTTTTGTCTCCTCGTGCGTCCCCCCTCCCCCATCGCGAGTAGATTCCCCCCCCCCCCCCCCAACCCCCAAGCCCTTACAAGACCCACCTTTAGGTTCCGATCCAGCCCCCCCGGCCCGCCCTTCCTAGTCGGCTAGCGTGATCGCTGGTGATTTTTTTTGTTCATACATTGCTGCATTCCCGTTTTTCTGTAAAACGGCGCAGGCCTGGGTTTTGAGAAGATCGTGACGTTTTGGAATTCGTCCTTTTTCAAGTTTTTTTCTAGCCCCATTTTTTTCTCTTTGTCCACCTCCCCCCCCCTCTCCTACAACCAAGCCGTTTCCTCTTCTCTTTGCCTGTTAATAGCGGCGCGTTTCTTGCCCCTCCCCCCGGTACGTACCTTACCTTCACGTTGATTTTCGGCGGTGATGGTATTTTTCGGACGTTGTGATTGTTTTTGAATTTTAGCCCCCCGTCTTGCCTTTCCTTCCCTCCGCTTCCCGCTCGGGTCGGCCTCCAGCGTAGCCGGCTCTCTTTTTCAATGTCCCTGGCGCTTGCTCTGCGCTTTTGAGTTTTACAACTCCAACTCCTCTCCCGCCTCACCCAGTGGTGAGCTATTCTTTTTGGTTAGTCTACCCCTTATGAGATTTCTCTCCGCCGTTGCTTCATCGCTCCGAATCATTTTAGTGGGGCGTATAAAGTTCTTTGTCATTGTTCCGGTAGTTTAATTTTCTCCCCTCGTTTTAAACACTGTCCCCGTGCTGTCCCCGGAAGGTTAAGGGCTCTAGGCGGTTATTTGCTGCTGTTTTTAGACCTTCCTATGTCCCGGCTACCCTGCCTGGGCCGTATTCTGCCTCAGTTCTAATCGTCCCCCCCTTTCTGCACCCATCACACCCCGGGCCGGTTTCGCACGATGACCCGAACGGTCTGTGATATGTCTTAGGGCTCGTACACTTAATGCGAGAAACCGTCGCTCGAACCCCGAGCCGCTTTCCATCCTCGTGTTTCTTCCCCCCCCGCCTCGCGAATCTCCCTTTTTCCTTTCCTCCCTTTCCCATTTTTGAGATCTGGGGCGAAGTAGTTTTCCGAACAACGCCCCCCCTCATCGGCTCGGTTGTGTGATCCTGATAGCGATTTTGACAAGCCCTGCAACTCGCATCTCTTTTTCGTCATCCTCCTCCCGGTCCCAGTGGCTGGGTGCCGCCAGCTTTGTTTTTGGGTTTTATTTTCTGGCAGTTTTCCTCCCTTGGCAGTTTTTTTTGTTTTTTTCATGACTTTTTTCTCTGATGTTGCTCATTTCTGTTCCTGTTCACCCTGCACCGTCCATTTTTCCCCCAGTCTGTGAGGTACATCGAACTCCTTGCGCGCATTTCCCCCCCCAGCCGGGATCCCCCCTATTCCTTCGGAGCTTTGCGCGGCTGTTTCTGAACGCCCCTCCCCCCAAATGTCGCTGAAACATTGGGTAGCAGGATCTCTTTGTTCTTGCGCGACCCAGAGATTCGTGACCGAGGATGGATTTTTTCAAGCGTCGCTGCGCCTTTCATTTTCTCCCCTAGACGCCCTCAGAAGTTTTTCGAGAACGTGTTTTTCCCCCTCCCGTCGCCCAACCTTTTAAGGCCCCTCCTCTCAAAAGTGACCCGTAGACTTTTTTACACGTGGGCATCTTCGACTATCCCCTCCTGCTCGCAGCTTCTTGTGCTATCGGGCAGCGTTGGTTTTCACCCCCCGAACCTTTTGTTTGACTCCCTGCCTTTTGTGGCCCTGCTTTTTCCGTCCTTTCCATTCCCCCTGCTGCCCCCCGTTCCCATCACTTGGATCGACCAGGGTTGGATTCCGTTTTACGATTGGACTTTCGATTTTCCACGCTCTACGTCCCTTGCTGAATGGAATTTTGCGGGATATTTACATTTCTTTTCGTGTCCCCGTGAATAGTTTTTTTTTTCTCGACTCGCGGGTTCGCACGGCTTTTTTTTGACCCGAGTTATGCGGTATTTTTATAGAGAACCACTTTTTCCTTTCGCTTGCGATCTTTTCCCCCTTTTTTTTGGTATGGCGCGCTGTTTGCCGCTTCCTTTCCCCCCGAGACCATGGTTAGCTCATGGAGGGGACGTCTCTATTTTCCTTTTGCCCGCGTTTCCTGTGTGCTCTTTTCTATGGTTGACACTTCTACCCATTTTCCTTTTGTCCCAGGTTTCCCCGTCCAACCCCCTGAAGAACGCCGTTTCGAAACCCCCCTTATTCTCCCGTCTCTTTCCGTCCCGTTTTTAGGACCCCCCCCAAGAGAGGGTCCTCCTCCCTTCTTTCCCTTCCGATTTCATTTTTCAGAAGCTTTTTTTGGTTTTTTGGTCGCGTCCTATCTGGCTCACGTTGCTACGTGTGTTCTCCCTTTCTTTCCTTACCAGGCGACTTTGCTCTTTGCCGTCTTGTCCCCTCACGTCAGACAGAAAGTCTTTTTTGCTGACCTTTCCTCCTCAGCTTTTTTTTTGCTTTGGCTCGTGCCGGCTTCCTAATCGTCTTTTTTCCCGCGGGCGGTTTACGCATCAGTGAAGCCCCCCCCCCCCTTTTTTTCTTTTTATCAGGCACGAGATCTATCTCTGGGGCAGCCGGGATCGTGCCTCGACCTGTCCTCCCCAGTCGCGCACATTTTTTGCAGCCCGTTTCAAATGACTTTTCAGCAGCGTAACCTCAGTAGGAGTTCCTCTCCGAGTTTCAGGTTTTGATTCCCCTCTTTCCCTCGTGTCCGCTTTTCTTTTGCCCGGTCCATATGTCTCCCCTGCCTACGCAAGTTTTAGCCGACTTTTTCCTTTACCAGGCTATCCGGGCTTCGGACCTTTTTAACCTCGCCCCCCCGTCCTCGTTTGGCCCTGTGATTACGTCGATCGCTCTCTTCAGATTTCTTGGACTTTTTAGAAATTCAGGATTTTTCGTTTTTACGCTAGGAACTGTTTGTGGGTTATGTCGTCTTTGACAGCGAAGACCGCGAAGGACGTTTTTTCCGGTGAATTTTAGCAGGTACACTCTGCTCTCAGGCCGCCCTTTTTTAATTTCCACGAGCTATTGACACTTCTCAGACTGCCTTCTCCCTTTAAAACGGGCGTTGTATAGGAGGTTTTGATGCAGGCGGATTTCAGACGTAAACCAGGGCAAAAGCATATGAATGGGGGTTGAGTAGAATTTTCTTTTTTTATCGGTGCTCCCTGGTTTTGCGTTTTTTTCCCGAACCACCCGTTTCCAGAGACTACCCAATGCACGCTGTGATTGGAAATGGGATCATCCGGCGTGATCTCATTTAAGATTTGCTTTAGGGATGGCTGCCTCCCATGCATTCATGGCCTCATTGCGCCCCTTCGTGCCTGATGAAGCGTGGATTGCTCGCTTCCTGGGAGCAGGAATCTATCTCACGGATTGTTTTTACGAGGCGTGTGCATTTGCTTTTCCGACCCGTTTTCGAGTTGCAGTGACCACTCCCACCTGTCGACGTCCCTCTCACCCTCGCCCCGTCCCCATTCTCTCTGTCACAGGGCGGCCCAAGCCACGCGGCGCTGATGCGTTCCCCCGGCGTTCGTTTCGCAATCTCGCCGCCGTCGAGTCGGACTTGAGGTGGCCGGACATCTGACTTTTGATGGGCTGTTTGATGGCCGGACCTTTTGATGATTTTGCGGTATTGCTCAATTAGCCTCCTTTCTTTTTTTCCAAACAGGCGGCTGACATTACATTTTCTCTCCCCTCTATTTGATTTTAAGCGTGCAACTCTTCCGGAGACCGTTTGAATCTTCCTTTAATTCTGAAAAACTTAGCTTTAGGGAGATCCATTCCCCAGCCCGTGTTTATTTTATTAAGCTTCGTGAGTTTCCATTGGAGGACTTTGCTTGATAGTCTGCCGAAAGGACGGAGAGCTGGCCACAATTTGAGGCCCCCCCCCTTCAGACTTGGATTCTTCCTTAAGAAGCTATCTGCCACTTTTCTTTTATCCAGGAGGTTTTTGGAATTTTCTCTTCGGAGAAGGGTGCGTTTTTTCCCCAGTATTTTTTCTAGGCGACCACTTTGGCGTCTTTTTTTTAGTGTACTCCCTAAAGCAGTTCGCCTTTCAAATGATGTGGAAGTTGAACAATAGCCTCCTACAACGATCCGGACCCTTAATTTACCTCTTGTTGCGGCTTGTCTAGTCGTCCTGCAGGGTCCCCTTGGCGACATGCGCCTCTGGACATTGCCTTTTACACGTGCGCCTCATTGCCGGAGGTCTAAAAGTTCAGGCTCCCCGTTTGGACGTTTTTTTTCAATTTCATTTTTTTTGAAGGGGTATGTTGGCGGTTTCCTGAATGCCCGTTTCCCCCCCCCTACTATGAATTACGTCCGTTTATATACTTCCCTTCCGTCAGGGGCCTTGTCTTAACCCCGGAAGTATGACGGCACCTTTTTTTTTTTTCTGTTTCCTTCGTTGACTTTCAGGACATTAATAGCTCACGCTTCTTATGTTTCAGTGCCCAGTTTTTTTTTTTTTTTTTTCGGGTGTTTCTGACATTAAGGCCTTTAACGTCCTTTTCCCCTGGATGAGCTTCACGTTTACCGCGGCAACCCTCCGATGGCCGTATTGTTTCCCTGCAAGGCGTAAAAGGTCGGAAGTCCCCATGTTCCAAGGATAAGGCCCCAGACAACTTCCTTGACTTGGGGTTTGTAAGTTTCGATTTTATTTCCCCCGGGATCGATTTCTCAAATCAGGCCAGGTGATTATTGCACCACCCTTTTCGTTGTCTTTTTAGGTTTTTCGCTGTTAAGATAGGCATTTTAGCCATTCTCCCTCCCCCCCCCCGAACTCGGCCCCCCTCGCCAGTTAGGAGGCTCTTTCTTGTCCCCCATATGCTCGCAAGTCTTCCCCAAGTGATCCCAAGGATCCTACCACATAAAGACTCCCCACCGGGTTTTTTTTAATAATCTGGGATCCGTCATCATTGTTGTTGTGGAGCAGCGATGCGACTATGCCCCTGTGTTTCGTCCTTGAATTTTGTTCTCATCCTTTTAGATCACTTGTTCCCCCCTGGTTTCGGGGGCAGAGGCTTGACCCGCCACGGTCATTCCACCTAGCCTTGACGCAGTTTTCGCACCCTCGGGCGCCCGATGTCATTGCCTCATTTTTCTCCCTGCCGCCCAAGTGCCGAGGCTCTTGTTGTCTGGCAATCCGACTCCCCTTGATTATCTATCAGGGCGCTTATGTTACATGGAACCCTATACCGTCCATGCTGGTGCGGGCAAATGTATGGTCCCTTTCCTTTCGCTTGTTGTCCCTGACCTGGACACGGTTCCGCACCCCCAGTCGGACGTTCGCCATCGCGTGAGATAGTGGGGGCCGCACGCTTGCAGGAACCCCACAGGGTTGGTTTCCCCGGGGTGTTTTTTTTCACGTCAACTTGCAAATTGCAGAAAGAAGCTGTGACAACGTTTTTCCACAAAAAAAACCCCGTTCTTCCCCGCTTTTGGGAGTCAACTAAAACTTTTTTTTTCGCAGTTTCGGAGTGACCCCCCCTTTCACCCCCTTACTATTAAACCCGTCCTGTAAATTTCCTTCGGCGGGACTGTTTGCCTTTTCCTTCCCTTTTTACCCCCCTCCGTTACTTATCACTAAGACACAAGTTCATTCCGTACGTCGGGCCAGGGAATTACTTCCGGGGCACCATGACCGGCACTTTCATTTCCCGCTTCAGTAAGATGGTTTTTAGCCCTTCTTTCATAGGTCTTTTTTGTTAACCCGTCTTTCCTGTAAGTAATGTGGAGGCAAATAGTTTTTCAAACTGATAGACTTTAGGAGATTGCGTTCACACCTGCGGACTCTTTTGAAGTTTCAAATACATCGGGAGTGAAAGGTCAGTGGTGAAGAGCCTGGCATTTCCCCCCCCTTCGATCTTCGTACCAAGAACTTGGCCGCCTCGTTTTACTTGTTCGCTTTCCTTGGTTTTGTTTTTTTTTCACATACCGTTTGTCAAATTTCTTTGGGGATTTCTCCGGTTCCTCGTTTCTTCCCCTCCGCTTCGTCCATGGATAGAACATTCCACCTCTGAGAAACTCTGGGGTGCTCGATCGGTTTGTTTAAAAAAACTACGCCTTTCGTGGTTTCAGTTCCCCCTCTGCATGGGGGCCACTCCTTGGGACTCCGAATACCTCAACTTTCTTCCCCGATTTCCCACAACCGGGTTTTTTCTTAGACACCTTTCCCCCCCCCACCGGTGCTGGCGGTGGATCTCACCCCCCCGGCTTATTATGCGGCTCGGGTCTGTGTTTTCGCGCTTCGAATTTTTATGGGTCTCGGTAACCGCTTAATGCGTTCCGACTTTTTCCGGTTTGCCGCTTAGGATGAAGTGGAACCCGCCCCAACGCCACGGCCTGCCCCCCTTGTATAAGACAGCACCATTAAACGGTTCCGCAGGCGTTTTTGTTTCTCAATCACCCTCCCAGAGCTATTTATTAGGTTTGATGCGCCGCCCTTTTGCCTTTGCCAGAATAGATGGGTCTCCTCTCCCCTCTTTCCCTGAGTAGAGGAGAATCTGGGCGGTTAAGATTTTGTTTGACGTCTTTTCCTTCTTAGGTTTTCTGCTTGCAAATTCCCCCTGAAGTTTAGTGGGCCGAATCGATTACGGGAAGAGGAGTCACGGGATAGACAGCTGGAACCAAAAGTGTCAAAAAGACGCAGGAAGTCCCAGTGGGTCGAATTACGCCATCTTTGCTTTCGAACTGCAAAAGAAGAAGAATGTTTCCAAACCTCCTCTTCTTATAATTCGTAGAGCATCTTTCCGTTGCGTTTCCGACATCGAATTTCGGGGGATCCGTTTTAGGACGTAGACGCTAAGAGTTCTCCTCGAAACGTGAGACCCCCTTATCTTTTGTTGTCTCCGGCCTCCCTGAAGGAACAGAACCCAAACCTCCCTTTTCTTTGATAGGATGTTTTTCTGCGTCTTCTTTGCCGGGAGTCCTGGGCGGCGGCCGGTGTTCTCTTGCCGGTGAATTTTACCCCAAAGCGTATCCCAGGTCGTTTTTTGACCCGTTTTCGGTGGTGAGTCGTCGCTCTCCCCATGCCCTCGTCCGATCCGACGATCAGTTCCCCCTTTCATTGATGCTGTCGGCCTCTGACGGAGTTTCATTCAAGCGCTGATGATCGGAGTTCCTGCCCCCTTTTTATAGTGCGGGTAGTTTTCCAAGATCCCCCCCCTTTCTTCCCCCCCCTGGCACTCTTTCTTGAAATTATTTGATAGAAGGACGCGACGCCGGTTTCGGGACCTCCCCGTTGAAACCGTCAATTTGAGGGAACGTTTCTCCCTCCCGTCCCGAGCGGCATCGTCTTTGTCATTTTTCTTGGAAGCTGCCAAAGGAATGTCGCCGCGCGTGTTTTTGTCGCCTCAGATGCCGGCGTGCCCCGTCTCCCCCATCCAACCGCCCCGGATCCGCCTGTCATAGTTCGTATACGTCCCCGCTGACCGTTTTCTCTTTTCTTCTTGCGTGCCTCGACCAAAAAAGGAATTTTTAGCAGCCCTGGCCCTCCCGGCAAAATCACTTTCTGTAAGTCCCAGTACCTCGGGCAGCAGGCCCCCGTGTCTCGTCTCATTGATTCTCCTAACGCCCTCTCAAGTACGAGAGGAGAACCACAGAGCGTCCCGGACGGTAGGGTTCTCCTTTTGGGGCCAGCTCCGCTGCCCCTTAAACCCACTAGGCCCTCTGATTTGAAATGTACTGCTACAGCATCTCTCGTCCCGTTCCTCTGTTTTTTTTCTAAAAAACCTCTGGAGTTTTGTTGGTTTACAGTGCTGCGTTACCAGTGCACCTGCCATAGCCCAAGTTTTGAATCCATCTGGTTGAACTATTTTCGATTTGAGAGCCCACTTGTCAATGCATGCAGGCGAGCCGGCCCCCCCCCGCTGCCAAGCTCGAAATAGCCCCGCCCAGTATCGCATGCTGGAGACTTTTCTTGAAAAGTCGATTCTCCGTCCTTCGTCTTTGAAACCTTTTTTTGCTTGAAAGCAAGTTGGTTCTCTCGTTGCTTGACCACCCATTCCCCACAATTTTCCCCCTCCTCCCCCTATTCTTCCGCTACTCTTCCTCCCCTCCCCACTCCCCCGTCCTCCCTTCCCCTACATTCCCCCTTCCCCCTACCTCCCCTCTGTCTCCGTCCCGCCCTCTCCCCTTCCCCCCCTACCAGCTTACCTAATAGCATTCCACCTCTCACCTATCCCTCCCCCCTACCTTTCCGTTCACCCCCCCTCAGCTCTCCCTCTCTACCCCCCCATTCACCTCCACTAACCCCTGCCCCTTCATTCTCTCATTCTCCATTCTCCCAAGCCCATGAGCCTTTCCCCTTCTCACCCCTTTCTCTCCACCTATGTGCCCCTCTCCCCTACTCTGCACTCTTATCCTCCTCCCCCCTCACCCCCCTTCCTTCCACTAGCCCCGACTCACCATCCCCTTTACCCCCCCCCCCCTTCCCCCCCCCCTCCCCACTCCCCATTCCCCCCGCCCCCCCCCTTCTCTTTTCCTTACCTTTCCCCTCCCGTCTTTTCTCTCCCCCCTCTTCACTCCCATAACTCACACAACCCTTCTCCTCGTTATTGCTACCTCCACCCACCCGCCCCGCCCCACCTCTCCCTCCCCCCCACACCCCTTCCTTCTCCCCCCCTTCACCTCACTCTCTCTTCCTCTCTCTTCATTCCCCACCCTTCTCCCTCCACTCTCCTCCCTATCCCCTCCTCTTCTTCCCGTAACCTATCGTCCCCCCTCCCCCCCTCATGTCCGCACGCCCTCGGACTACTCCGCTTCCTCCGCCCTACTCTCACCTCCCATCTCCCCCTCTTAACCTACATACACTCCTCCCTCATTCCCCCTCCCCTCGATCCCCCCCTTATACCCAACAGCACTCCCCTTACCCCTTCCCTAACCCTCTCTCCCATCCCCTTTCTATCGTTATTTCTTCAACACCCACTTCCTCCACGCTCGCTCCCGTACCCTCCGCCTATCCTTAACCACCCCCATCTCCCATCTCCTCACCTTAGGACCTTCCCCTCACTACTCCTCCGTCTATACTAAAGGAACATAACCGTCCCCGCGTTTGATAGCCCCCTTCCTGGTTCAGTCTGCTTCCTTTTTCTCCAGAAAGTGAGACTTCCCCCCCCATTTTCTAACCGTTCCCCTTGTATGGAACGAGCGGACCGTTTTCACGGGGGACCCGAACCGCCAGGAGACCCTCCTCCTCTCTTCTCCACCTACTCGTAGCCCCTCCCCACACCCTCCCCAAATTCATTCTTCGCCCCCTCCCCTCCCTCCAACCCCCACCCTACCTCCTTATTTCCGACCTGTCCCCGTCCTCCTACCTCGCACCCCTTCTATCACCCCTCACCCGCCCCCTCCCTTCCGACCCCCCCCCCTTCACTTTCCTTCCTCCCACCATCCTCCACTCATCGCTAGAGCCGGCAACGGGACTTTTTCCAAGGATCCGCAACAGAAATAATTCCACTCCTTATGAGAGTCCCTTCAATTTCCTTCTATGAAGGCTTAGCCTAAACTCGTCCCCCGAGTGACTTTCCGAGGTGTCCAGGTGTAGCGTTGAGCCCCATTTTTTTGGGATCACGTTTTACGTGACCAGGCCCCCTGAGTTCCGCTTCCCGACCTTGGACGTATGAGCAGATCAGAGTCGTTTTCCATTCCCCAGGGAGGGTCGACCAGGGAATCTCTTTTTTCTCTCAGGAAAAAACGATTTCCTCCACGCTTTTTTTCTTTCCGTCGTTTTTTTTTATGAGAATTTTTAGCGCTCCCTCCGTCGCATCGCCGATTATTTCTAGTGCGGTGCGCGTCTGTACTTTTTTTCTCATTCGTTCTTCAGTTATTTCCATTACTTTCTTACAACCTCCTTTTCTTTTGTAGCAAGGAGTTGCGATGCTTGCCCCCCCGGGTCTCACCTTTGGGTGATATTACCGGAGGACCCTGCCCTTTTTTCTGCCTCATTATCCATTTTTCATCGTCACCATTGGCGGAACGGATCGGTGTCTACCCTCCCCTTAGATCTTTCTCTATCTCTCTTTCCCTTGGTCTCGAATTTTTTAAGGGGCGCTGAGCCCGTTATCTCCTCCACACCCTCAAGATTGCTGAAGAAAGGTGCGTCTCCCGCCTTCGTCGCCATTCTTTCTTTCTCCCTTTTTTTCCCCCCTTTCCCCCTTGTTGTGTGGAGATGCTGGATTTGGCGTCGCGCACTTTTCCCGGCACGGTCCTTTTTTTTTTTTTCGTCTGACTTTTCATGAATTCCCCTTATCCGAGGTTTTGCCTCTTCCCCCCCTTTCTTGTCACGTTTTCTTTGCGAACGGTCGGTCGGTTTGGGTTTGATGATGGCAGATGTGATTTAGGCAGCCAACATTTGCCGTGTCGAAGTGGCACCCTCTCATTTTCCCCCCCCTCCCCCTCCATTTTGGTTGCTTTTTTCCCCCTTCGGCAGAACGTGGTTTACTTTTGTACGACCGTCTTGTTTAGAGTAAAGTTCCCCTCCTAAGCGCGGACCAAGGTACCCCCTCCCCCTTTCTTTTTATCAATCTTCTCCGATCCCCCTCTCGCTTTGAAGCTACATCCTTTTCGCTAACACGGAATCGCGGCGATTATTTTGGTAGGGACGATCCCCTCCGTCCCCCCCCTGCCCCTGATTGATGGGCGTTTTGGCCCATGCGTCTCCTTGCGCCTTTTATAACGCGATTTTTTTGAAGCGCCCTTTCCCTTTCCCCGCGTAGAGCATCCAACCCCCTTTTCGACAGCTTCACCGCCGCCTGGCTTAAAGTTGGAGTATTTCCTTCCCTTGTTGTCCCCTCCCTACTCTGACTTCCGTGCTTCCTTACTCGGCCGATCGTGGATTAGCTTTTTTTCCACGTCCCTTTTCGATGGAGATTCAATCGTTCCTTTTTGGCTTTTCCTTTTTACCCTTGACTGGCCCTGTTCCCTACTGTGTTCGCTCACAATGGGTTTTACGCCTCGGAACGCCCTTTTCGATCATTTCGCCGACGCTTGCTTATCAGGGCGGCTCTCGGAACCGGGTTTTCGTTGTCTTCATTTCGTTCCCTTTTTCTTCCGTTCGCCCTCTTTTTTTTTGGTGGCGTGGGCGCCATTGCTTCTGAATTTTGTTACGTCGCGTAATTAATTTTTTCTTCCTTTCCCCCTCTTTCCTGCCCTCGGCTGTTGGGGCGGCCTTCCTGTGAGGAAAGAAAAGAGGGACCCCTTTTGGGCATGTGTGAGGGGGAGTGGAATAGGCTCGAAAACACTGGGCGGCCTTCTTTGATTGGCTGCAATATTTCCCCGGTTCCCCTCCCCTTCCCCCCGCCCCTTCCCCCCTTTGTCGTTCGTTAAAAACCTATTGAGGCTTTCCGACGGCTTTCTAGAGATGCGTCCCTATAGATTCCCTGTTCTATTTTCATTACCTCAGGCTGCGGGGAGTTCTCTGATCCCCTCCCCCTTTTCGGTGTCCTATAGTTTTTTTCACGGCGTTTCCGGGAGGCGAATCTCACTCATGAGCATTTATGGTTCTGACCCTCCTTCTTCTGGTGTCTTTCCCTTGCTGTCCTCATTAGTGTGGCGTTTTTAGTAATAGCGGACTTTCAGCCTTGTTTGAAGTGTATTTCATATGATTGATTTTTGCTTTCTTTTCCTCCCTTCAATACCTTCCCTCAGGAAGGGACATCACCGCGCACAATCCTGCATCTCCTGGCCTTTTTCCTGCCCGTCCTTTTTCTACGGCGGCTCCCCAATCCCGCTGGGCCTGCTTTTTCCCATGGCGTAAGCTTCCTTCCCTCGGTCCCCGTCTTTTTTCCTTCTCAACTCATGCGGGCGCCGCTGGCGCTGTTTTCGATCCCGGCAAGACAGGACGGAATCCGAACAGAACAGCCCTTCCTCTTGCTACCGTTGCCCTTTCCTCCGTTTTGAATTCAAGATTCTGTTTAGCATCGTAGCCGAGCGGTTTTTTTTTTTTTTTTGGCCTCATGGTGGAGAGGACCGGACAGTACCCGTTCCTTCCCCCCCTTTTTTGCCGGTTTGGAAATGCGGTCTGACACACTTTCGGCTCTTCCCTGCGCCCTTTCCATTTCGAAGAATATGGCCTGAAACCCCGCCGCCACTACAACGGATGTGTAATCGCGGTCTGGTGGTTTCTCTTATCAAACAAGTCAAGCCCAAGTTCCCTCCCTTGGGTCTGTCATCGTAGGGTTTTTTTCCGCAGGATCCAGACCCGGCCATTCGCGCCACCGTTAACGCGGCGAATACTCTCCACTCCTTCGTTGCCTTCGTCCGAGCGGCGGCGGATGATGAAAGCTTTCGCGGATTAAAGGAAGACGTTTTTTCTCTCTTTCTTTCCGTGGCCCCCTGGATGATGTCTGGTGTAGGGCCGGCCTCTAGTCCCCCTGTCTGCGTTCGATTCCTCTCCTGACGTAGCTGTTGTGAGACACAAATGACAACGTCCCCCCCCCTCCGCGCTTAAAAATATTCCGTTCTCCCCCCCCCCGGCAAGCCCTTCCCAGATGTGAACCTTTGGCGTACCTCGTATGTTCCCAAAGTATTCTTTTTCTTAGGGCTCCTCCTTTCTAAGACACTTAGATCTGTATGGCTGTGTTGATCAGT
>Ga0179593_1511730_pt1 | contig 12620 bp, 14 predicted proteins | sample CZODoug2_1_08_16_FD_185931 | JGI IMG/M metagenome (GOLD analysis project Ga0179593, IMG submission 185931) | Vadose zone soil fungal communities from Angelo Coast Range Reserve, California, USA - CZODoug2_1_08_16fungal (PacBio error correction) | ecosystem: Environmental > Terrestrial > Soil >... | reverse complement strand
CGTGTCAAGCCCCATTTCTATGCAGACCTCCCCTTCCCCTAAGATGGCGTCGCCGACTAGGAGATGTTGGGAATCTTTTCATAATAGGACTCTCACATCAATTTTTTTAGTGTCCGTCCCCAGTGCGTCGGGACCTGAGTGTTCTCTATCTCAGATGGTTTTTCTATTTTTTTTAGGCATCACAATAGTTTGATTTTTACGGTGCTCCGGCGTTCTCTCTTGATCAATTCTTCATTTCGTTCTTGGTGTTTCAAAAAGTACCCCCCACACGGCAGACGAGGGTTTTGATTCTATTTTGGACTTTTTCGTTTTGAATTTTTTCATGATGCCCATGTTTCTTTCCTCGACATTTGTCCCTCGTTTGCCACAGTTGTTTATGTCCAGTTACGCTGACGGAATTTTCCTTTTGCCGGCCTTGCTTGTTTTGAGGTGTGGTGTCCCTGCCCAGGGACTATTTTCTGCCTGCAGTGAGCGACCCTTTTCCTGCAGTCGTAACCCTTTTCTGCGAACTCCCCTCTTTGTCCGCGATAAACCGGTCCCCCAAAAACTTTTTGTTTTTTCACATACCGCCTCCGCCCCATGCCCTGGGGTGTGTGACCCGTCCACACAGTCTTGGCGAGCCCCAACCCCAGAAAACCTCTTAGGAAGTAAAGTTGATTCCTAGAGAACCCATAGTCTTCCTCGCTTTCCCCCTTTGATTCATAGATCTTTAGCACTCTCGTCAATCCAACCCCCGCGCCACGCCTTTGCCAGCCTTCCTTTGCAACTTCCACTTATATTCTCCATTTAATAGCGCAAAGGTCCGCTCCCAACGTTTAACTGGTAGCGACGAATCGGTTGCATCGGAGTCTTTAAGCCAATTTGAAAGCAGTGTTGTTGGTTAGAGACAGCCCTTTCACATATGAAATTGTTGCCCTGCCCAATGATTAATGGTCCCGGTCAAATCCCGTTTCTTCGCCGTTCCGCCCTCCGTTAGTACATTCTCGACATGCCCTGTGTCCGTTCTCAGAATTTACGTTGATTTCCAAGCAGCTCCCTTCTCTTCCATAATGCTCTAGGCCCTTCCCCCCAGATTTTCCCGTTTCACGTTGTTCCTCAAGTAAGGGAGTGAACCTGCCTTTTCTGACATGTTAGACCTTTCCGCTTTCCCTGACCAAGTAGGTACTTTCCCCCTAACCCTTATTTCCCCATGAATTTGTGGGCACACTTGGTTCCTATGAGCATTCACCTCCGACTAAACCCTCAATTCGAGACTTTTTATGACTGGTCGGGGGTTTTTGACGGAAGCATTCCTTCTTGTCCGGGTCGCAGAGAGCAGGCAATTTTCTGTGCCCTTCTGACTCCCGAGACTCGGCCGTTTATAAGCTTTCTTGGCCCGTCTTTTCAACCTTTCCACTTTGCAGAGGTTCATTGGCGTTCCGTTTTCTGATGACTACTGGCCATTTCCTGGCCACCCTTGCCCTTTGAGCGTACCGTCGACCTCTTCGCAGATTTCCTTGAAGGCTTCCCTTCCCTGCGGTACGGATCGTATAGTCGCCGTGGTTCTTTGTCACATCCCGTTTCTTTCCCCAGCTCTGCCCACAGCGGGCCGTTGCTCTTTACCGCCCCTCCCTGGCATAGCGGCGACCTCGTCCTCCCTCAAGTGAGGCCATTTTTCATTAATACCCTTTTTCTCCAGCCCCATGCCTATCAGGTACCGAAACCTTTTCTTAGGGCCAGCTTTTACCATTTGACGCCGGCGTAGGACCCGCCGACCCCTCTCCAGATGAATCGTCCCCCTCTGGCTGAGCACTTTGAGGCCGGATTGTGCCGACCGAACCCCTTCAATCCTGTGAATGCGAAGCCGGCCATGCCAACGTCAATGATTTCACCTTCACCAGCGAAGTCACCCGCCTATGCCCATTTCGCTCCTTCGATGCTTTCCTTGCCATTTACCCCTCGCAAGACAGTTTAACTTCTGCCTGCAAACCGGTCCTCTCGGCCCCTGCCCCCTTGGTACAACGGTCCTAACCGCCCTTTGGCGTTCCCTATCGGAACAAATTTTTGGCACCCCTTGAGTCAGAACCAGTCCCACTTTCATCGGCGCAACGACTGGCTGTATTGGAAAATTAGTCCATTACCAGTCCTGCTAGTTTACCGCCCAGCCCCTTAGTCGCCCAGGTCATACCTACCGGTGCCCCGCACCTCTTTAAGCGCCTGGCTTTATGTCCCCTCCTTTCTACTTTTTAAACGATGGTACTTTTCGCCTTTTGAGTTTGCGGGCGGCTGTTCGTTCACCTCCTTCCCCGTGGCGATCAATTATCTGTGGCGTCCTTCTCCTCTTCTTGTTCCTGTAGTTGCCAATAGCACTCGGCGGTCGCCCCCCCCTACGTTGACCTTTAATTATCCCCAATCGTTGTTGTTGTTCTCGCGATACTTTCCCGTCAGTGCATGATAACTTTCCAACGGGCGTCCCCGTTCTATTGGTGCAACCTCGTCGCCCCAAGGCTTTCTTTCTCATACCATTCCACTCTCTCACGGAAATGTACGGGTGTAGTCCCCAGTCCCGCCCTCTCACTCCCATCTGACTTTCCTTTTCCCCCCGTCGTCCCTTTGCACCCCTTTGACCGGCTGACCGAAGTTGCTTAGATTGGGAGTTCGTCAGTCCCTGGGTCCCTTGGGCTTCTCCCCCTGCATGTTCCCGGTAAAAGTTTCAGGCTCTCCTGTCGCTGGTCCTGGCGCTCCCGTTCCAGACGTACCTGTCTCGATTTTTGTTCCTACACTTTTCCACACCGTTGTTCGGTAACGGTCTCTTTCTGCCTCTCCTCTTCCCCCGGCATTGTGGATTTGGGTAATTTGCGACCCTCTCCCGTGTTCAGCCGGGCAATTCGATTGAATTTCCTGGACTGCGCTGTGATTAAACTTTAGCTAATTGGTTCGTGCATCGTGGATGAGACTCCCCTTGGGAATTTTTGTCATGTTTTAAACTTTTCCTCTTTTTGGTTCCTTATGTGCTCGGCTGCTCGGGATTTTTCACGTACGTTCCTAACCCTTCCCCGTCCCTCTTTGGCTCAGCAGCGATCCGCTGCTTTACGGTTCGGTGCAGTAGTGAAGTGCCCCGTGGGTGCATGTTCTTTTTTTTTTTTTTGGCCCCGGAGTTGCTTTTTTGGTGTTGGTACCTGATCATTCCCTTTTGGTGCGTCCTGCGTGGTCACCCAGGCAACGGCTCGGATCATGGTCTTTTTTTTATTTAGCACTGCTTTCGGACTCGTTTAGCCCGCCGGCACCTGTCAGACTTGCACCTTTTCCCGCGGGTGTGCCCCCCCCACATCCCTTGATGCTGACTCTTTTCGCTTTTCCCTCCCCCTAAAACTGGTTCTTTTTAACTGGGATGGTTTTCCTGCGCAATTTTAATGGCGTCCCTTTGCCCATTTAGCCTCTCTCACGGCCAACCGGACCCACTTCCGTGGTCCTGCTTCCCTGACCCAACCGATTCTTTCCCCTCCGGAGTCTCTTGTCTCGGCCCCCCCCCCTTTTTCCCTCCCATCTTACGGATGTGACTTCCCTCTTCACAGGAACCTTTTCCCAGATCATGTCTTCCGTCAACCCCTTCCCTCGATCCCGATTACTTTTTCTTTTCGTTTTGTTACATGTGCACCTTCCCGGTGGCAACTACAGGTGCACCTGGTCTGGGACTCGGTTTTATACAAGTCTCTACCCTGTACGGTTTCTTTTTGCTATGTGCAAGGTATGAGTTGTGTTGCCCATTTTTGGCATATACAGTTAGTGTCGCCTCCTGCATTCGTGCAGCTGATTCTCCGAAACACTGATCAGAGGGTTGCCACATCAGGCCCCCCTCCCAGGCGCCCGTTCGATTTTCTTTCTGTGCAGTTGTCCACTTCATGCCGTAAAGCGGCGGCGTCTACCCTGACCGTAAGTTGCTACGCCCCCTTCAGCACTGTTTCCATGCCTACGTTTGCCTTGTCCATTGCTGTAAGCCCCGGAAAAAAACACAGTAGCCGCCGATTTGTCACGTGTTACTCTCTTAACATTTATTTTGATATCCACTTCTTTTTGGAGGCCTGTTCCCGGTCGCAAGTGGCCGCTCTCCCTTGCCTGTTCTCCGGGCGCGTAGTTGTGCCGAATTTCCGCAGGTCTCCAGGTGCTCCCCTCTTTCCAAACGCTCGGCCGCTTCCTGGTTTCTGAGATACGCTTCACCCTCTTTCCCGGACCTCCTGGGGTTATGCTCCTTGTTCGCTGAACATCTCTACTTGGCGGCTTTTTTTAAATCTTTTCTGACTGAGAAATTTTGGTCACCATATTTTTTTATCGCGGAACACCTCGGTGCGTCGCCCGTTCTGACAAAAGGGACGTAAGATGTTATTCCCTTTACAACTAAACCCTCTTCTTGGCCGCACCCAAGTGCAACCAACGAACATCCCATTTAAGGTCGTCTTCCGACTCCCCGCCTTTTTTATATTTTTGTGAATGAACTTCCCCGTTTCGTCGACCTACCACCCCGTTGTATATCCTTCACTCTCCCAATTATCCAAACCGAGGCCCTTTCGTTGCCAAAACCGACCCCACCCACCCTCCGACCCCCCCCCCCCCCCCCCACCCCCCCTTTTCCCTCTCGATGATCTGTATCACTACTTTCCCACCATCCAAGAAGGATGTTCCACATCTCCAAACCAAGCGTCTTCCCCCTCTCTCGACTTTCACAATTTTCCGGACTCGCTACCACTGGCTTCCCCCCCCCATACAACAACCCTTCCCTATTTTTGAATCCCGATTTGCCCAACTCTCTTCCTCCCTCCGGACCCTTCTGTGGGGTTCTTTTGCGGCTCCAGCCCTCGAGCAGTCACACGTCTTCCCCCTTCTGATCACAGTGTTTTTTGATCCTTGTGTGAAGTCTGCTCGATCTCTGCAGCAATCCAGCTCCCCCCCCCGCCCGACCTGACCTGATTGGCCGTAGGCTCACGCTTTTTTGCGTTTTTCGCGGCTCTTCCCCTTCCAAGTATGGAATCCTGGGAATTACTGATTTTTTTCCCATAATCTAGCTCCGCTGGTTTGGCTCTTTCCTTGATTTTTCCCATCGTTTGATTGCGCCTCCAGCGTTCGTCCGGACTCTTCTTTCCTTGCAGTAGGGCCTTCACTTTTCAATTTTAGTTATTCTTGGACCCGGCTCCCCTGTGTTGTCAGTACTTGTATAGACCCCTTTTTCGTTTCTGACGAACTCGGTTCTTTTCACTAAATTTTATTGCTGTGGATACTCTTCTTCACTCACGGGAATGGACCTGCTCAGTTCCTTGATTCTTGTGGGTCGAAGTGAAACCTAAGTGTTAGTTCCCCGCCCAAGTGTAAGTGAAACAGTTATTTTTGTTCAGCTATTACTATGGTAGGGACTGAACTCAACCTCTTGTCATCCCGAATCAACTAAACCCCCCAAACGTAGTCCTACTCTCCCGTCTGGCCATCCCCCTTCATTTGCATGTCAACCAACCCAGCCTCGAGAGGCCAGTCACTCCAACGCTTACCCCCTCACCCCTTGTACTGGCTCAGGGGGTTTCTATTCTCCAGATCGGCCCCCTGCTTTGGCCAAGTCCTGCCCGATCCGGTGTATACAGCCTATCCACCTAACCCATACCTGCGCACCCTTGCCTGCCCATCAGTCCTGATCGACCCCTTTCCCCTCGGATTAGAAAGATTTGCACCCCTTTTTCCGCTCCAACGTCCTTTCTGACGTCCCCCTGTGAATTCGATGTCGCTTTTCTCGGATAGATTATTCCTCCCTGGGCGTTTTAGCTTCGCCCCCACTTTTTAACACCCGGCACACCTCAACGAATTCTTGCTTTAAATGTTTAATGGGGTAGTCGGTTCCTTTACGCCGAGCGCCGCCACTTTTCCCCGCTCCTACCTCTCCCCCCAACCCCTTGTTCCCGGTTATGTTTTTCCTTTCCAGAAGAAGTCTCCATCTCCCCCTTGGAAGTCATCAGAGGTGCCTTGCCGGTTTTTCAGTCCACTGTGGCCCCCGCGGTGTGAACGGAGTGGCCCCAGCGCTGTCCAGGGAGTAGGAAACGTCATTCCCCTCGATGGAACTAGGGCCCTCTCCCGAAACCGATCCCATCTTGATCAGTGTTTGTTTGTTTGGTCTCTGCCCCCCCCTCACCTTCCCTGCGCCACCGACCTTTCTTTTCTCGTGATTGACCTGGAGGTTTTGTCCTGAGGCATTTATGGTAATTCGTCTTACAGATGCTCCAACTTAGCCGACCCTGTGGCGATGTGCGCGTTTTTTCTACCAAGCAACCTCGATTATTTACCCGACCTCCCCCCCTTTGAAAGACTTGGCACCCCCCATGTCATCCCCGACTCGTTTTCCCCACGCCGTTGGCCAGAGTCGGCGGTACCTCAATTTCTCCCCTACCAAATGCATCGCCCCCCCCGCAGAGTTGCGCCATTCCCCCGTATCGAAAACGTCTCCGTATTTGCCCACAAGTGTCTGCAGTTCAATAGTTGAGAGGACGCCCTACGGGATTTGTTCCCGCACCCTGATGCAAAAAGAGTGCCCTACTTCCAAAATCCCCGAGTGGTATAGGCTACTTACCGCCCGTCCCCCTTTTTGCGCCTCAAGCTTTTCCTCTGATCCGGACATACTTCCCGATTTCCCACGCCCCCATGTTTTCCATCTCATGTACCTAAAAGGCGTAGCCGATGACTCTCCCCTTGCGTCCGTGCCGTATTACCCTCCCGACCCCCCAACCTCATATAACCTCCCCCGGACCCTTCTCTGATTACCCCTGGACTGGCCTGGCTTTGTGCCGTCCGACCCCCGCAAACCCCCGCGTCCTTGCCGGGAAACCCCTCCAGACTCCAACTTTTTCGTTAGAATTCGCGACCTTTAACCCCTTTGGATCAGGACGATCCCTCGCACACATTTCGGCTACTTCACTGAGGAACCATTCAGACAAGCGTCCTCACCATGACTATTTTTCCACATCTATTTCCCGCACGCCTTCTTCTTGTCAATTGTCATACAGCGCGAACCCTCCAGTCTTTTGAGCGTTCTCCCAGTCTCACTTCTCGGCACAAGTATTTGTGGCCCCTTGCGGGCCAGACTTATGATTTGAGCCCTCCTACTTTCTTCTCGACATTCGTAAGTATTTCTCGCCCCTTTGTGAACCATTTACCGGCCCATTCGCGGAGCCCTTTCTCCCCCCCCCGGTTTTGAAACCCATAGTGTCCCGGCCCTCTGAACTGACCGTCCCGCCGTCTGACCTTTTACTCCCGCTTGTGGTCCACTGCCTGTCTTTGGTTTTTGGGTCTTCCTCTTTTTGCGTATTTCAAGATATGTCTGGTGCGATCCTACCTTTCGTTCCTATCGTTTGCAATCTTCCCAGCCCTATCTCGCTTTGGCACAGTTGATCCTCCACGTAACGGAACCTTCTGACCTCTTGTTGCGGCTCCATTAGCATTGCACTGTAAACGTTGCAACCCCCGTGTCTCCGAACTCGTTGCTTTTCTTCCCAACCCCCTCCTCAAAGTATCCTTTTTCCCTCTCGCAGCGCTGTCCTTAAACCTGAAAAAGGACGTCTCTAAACAAGAAAGCACCACCCCCCCTTCTCCTAAAAACGGAAGAGGCACCCCCGGACCAAGCAAGGTTTGTGACCATGCTCCAGTCTTCAAGTTTTGCTTGTCCTTTTGTCCCTCAGCTCCTTTCCCCTTTTTTCCGCGCTACATAATCCCAAGGTCATGCCCCTGTTAAGTTTCCCGTGGTAATTGGCTGACTCCAAGTTTCCCAGCCAGTCCCTGTGCTTCTCGTCCAGCTGGTCTCATCTTTTTTTCAGGTTCAACTGATTTTCTACATGGGTTACAAGCGCGCTCTAGTTCCTTTATTTTTTTAATTTCGTTTCTTTCGCTGTACACGCGTTGTTTTAGGCTGGCCTTCAGATATTCCCTAATTGGTTCTTATGTGAGAAATATCCTTTTAGCGTCTTGTCAGGAGCGCCCATGGTTCAGAGGCTGCTTTGATCACCCTGTTTGAAACGCCTGGCTAACCCGGAGAGATGTGCTGGACGTCCGCGTTCTGTTTTCCCGGACTTGGTTTCCTTTTTTCGTTCCGCTTCCCACTGCCCGCCAGTTGATAAGCCACCTCCTTAGTGTCTTATGCGAGTCTTTCAGTGTTCCTCCCAGGCTGCCCCTTACATCATAGTCTCTCCTTTCGTGTCCTCTTCCCCTTTTTCGGGACCCTCTTTTCCTCACTTTCTCATTGATCCCAGCTCGGTCGGCTTCGGCCCTGCTGTATGCCTGGCTTGGGCGCCCGCCTTCCCCCAGTATTAATTGCCCTGGAACTTTCACGGGTGGTCCGGTTTTTTCCCCAGCCCGGTCCTGCGATACTTTTTCGCCTCCCCCCTTTTTCCGATTTAACACGTGAGGACAGTTTCTGCTCAGGTCTTCCCCCAGATTTGATTTTTTCCTTGAGAGTCACATCCGGCCTTCCCAAAGGTCTTCCTCACTGATCTACTTCAAATTGGCGGCTCTAGAATCTGAGAATAAGTTGGCCCATTCGGTCTGTTCTTTGCTTCTTCCCGACTTGATAGTTTGGTAGTCCCTAAAAAAACGGTCACTGAGGTTCTTCCGGACGTAAACCCCTTGAGTCCGAGTCATAACCCCATGTAATGCTCTCATTAGGTGTCGCAGACGTTGTTCCTGTGGACGGCAGTCTCTTTACGTTTGACCCCACTTTTAATCAAATGCTGTTTCCCGGTGGTCTAAGCTCCCCCCCGAATCAACTACGTTTTCAGCGCATTTACTGTCGCTCATGGCTGTGGCCATAAGGTCTCCGCTTCACTTGGAACTTCACGCGCTGGTCGGCCTTTCCCCGTCTTTTCTTGCGGCGGCGTTCGGGTGCATCTACCTGACATTTTTTGCAAGATGAAGCAGTTTTTGTGCTACTTCTTTTCCGTCACAGTGCCCCCGGCGCTTCGTTCACTTACCTTCCTTCGTGACATGATTTGTATTCTAAAAACTGTCACTTTAGGTGCCGGTGTTCCCCCGTGTCGCTCACGGCTTACTGCGTCTTTTCCAGTAAAACGTCCAGAGTCATCTGTTCTTCTAAAGTTTGTTCCCTTCTGGAACTTCCCTCATGCTTGGGTTTGTTATAGTATCAGGTATTTTCTTTTCTCCCATTGTTTGTCTTAGCTGTGGCGCTTCGTGATTTCGCACTTATGGGTCTGACTTCCCAGGCTCTCCGTTGAGGTACAAAGAGCGGCCTCCGTCTGGTGGGCCTTTTTTTCCGCTTCCCCAGGCTGATCACGGACTTTTTGACATGTGTCATCGTGTTCCCGCGCCCTTCCCCTTCCGATAGGGGGTTTGCCAGCTCACCCAACAGTCTCTTTGGCCGGGTCTGTGCGGACGACTTTTGCTTGGTTTACCCCTGGAAGAGGGTAGACCCCATGGCCTGCCCCCTGTGTTCACCTGCTCGCCTTCGTCAAATCCCGAGGGCCCTACTTCCCTGTTCCACCCACATCTCTGCTGGTCACACGCCCCCCTCCAGACCAGTCATGATTCACTTGAATCGTTTTCTCCACCCTGATTCCAAGACCGCTTTTTTATAGTTCCGAACACAATTGTCGACCGTCTTCCCTCTCCCTAGTAGACTAACCTTCTTCCTCCCTATCCTGTTTCAAGCCCTCCGATTTACCGCCAGACTTAGGATTCTCCATAGCCATCCACCTTGGTCTTTTCCAGAGCAGAGGATATGACTGGGACCCCATCATTTCTACTTACTCGCCCTTGCCTGTAGGCCTCCCCACCCCCCCCCTTTCGTGACTGCTTCGCAGCGTCCAACTCCGCTTCCTCTTACTTTTCGGCTGCGTCCTTGTTTTTCCCGGTCGGACTTGCCACCTGACATCCTTTACCCGTTTTTTTTTTGAGATCCGATGGAATAGCGGCCACGCAGATATGCTGAATAAAGATGCAGAAGTCCGAAGGTTCCCGGAGCATTCTCCTTTCGAAGCTCTTTTTTAGCCCACCCGGCATTTTTTTCGTCCGTCAATTTTTCTCCCCCCCGGAGTGTTTCAAGTAGTGCTCGTCTTAACTGTCTCGTAACATTCATCCTATCCCTGATTTTTTTGTCTGTTTCCTTCCCCCTTAATCTTTGATTGAGATCGAGGAAAAAGACTTTCGGTGAATAGTTCTGGCCTTGTTTTGTCCACCGGATCACTGAGAAGACTTTTTTTCTCTATTTTTCCCCCCGTGGTGACGTGATGCAACCTTGTTTTTGTTTTTTTGTTCGCGACGCACCCTCCTTTTCCGCACTCACTTTTTGGCTGCCATATTTTCTTTCTTGGACGTATGCCGACCTTCATGGGCCGTTCCTTTCTTTTTTTACTTTCGTTTCCTTACAGACGATGTTAGTGCTGAATTGTCACCCATTCTTCAAGTATTCTTATGGGGCTCCCGACCGCCTTTTAGCTATCAAACCACACCCCCGTATCGGTACCCCTTCGGCCTTCCCCCCCCCCCACTACGTTGCCTGCCTTCCAGCACTCTTCCCTCCCGTCCCCCTCTACATAACCCCTCGATTCGAAGCAGATTGGGTCCGTCTTCAGCCCCAAGACGGCTTCCTTCCTTGGACTCTGATGAACCTGGATCAGGGCGACCTTCTCCGTTCGTGCCCTCACCTCCCTAGGCCACAGGATATCCGGTGCTCCCTATCTCAACCTTCCCTTCCTTTTTTGAGTCATCTGCACCATGACTCATTGGTCAAGGTTCAGCGATAAATCACTTTTCGCAGGTCCGCCACCGTAGGCTTTAGGGAGGAAGTTGAAATGTTCCCGTACCCGGATACCCGTCGGTGGATGCTAACTGCACCGGACCCTCAAAAGCCTGCCCATTTTGTGCTTTCCCCTTATCAATAACGTCACCCTTCGGTTTTCCGTCGCCTTGCGCCTCCATTGTCGCGTCCCTACTATCCCCCCCTTTCCCACATCATTTTTAGGTCGGAATTGATGCCTCCGCCGCTCCGGTCTCCTCATGACTTTACAGTCATCAGCTTTCCTTTATAACGTTCACGTGTCCCTTGGGAGTTTTCCAAGCGTCTGACAGTGAGTACCGTCCCAACACATCCTCCTCTCATGCCACACGTCGGTGATCTCACCTAAACATCCCATCCCAGTGCGAATCCTAAGTTGGTGTTCAATTATTTTTTTCCTCTTTTGTGAACCCAGACTCCCGGAGAACCGTGCTCTCGAGTTTCTCAGGCATGTGAAATTGAATTCATATTTCACAATAGGTGTAAGTTCAAGGCAATCATTCGTTTTTATGGTACTTTCGAGAACAAAGTTGCGACTTAGCCTCGCCCCCCCGCCCAGATCCCCGCTATTTGACCTCATCATGCCGCGTGTTTTCGCCTTTGGCCTGTCAAGGTTTCGGTAGGAAACTTTTCCGGCCTTCCATGCCGCACCTCGTAGCCCACTTACACGAATGCAAGCCCCTTCCGCTTCGGACAATTCTGCCCGGAGACAACCCTCGCGGACGTCTCTTACACCTTCGCCTGCTTGCTTTTGGACACGAACCCCACATGACCCCCTCTGGAAACCCCCAGTCTGAATAGATGGCGGATATTTTTTTCCCCCCCGACCATAGAACAGGCAACGCCGGGTTACCGCCTCTTGACCATTTTACAAGTCTCGTCCCGCGAAGATCCCACTTTTTCTTACCCTGTTTAAACCCCATTCCCTGATCAGGTTTCCCTTACACATGCATCCTTATTAATCGACTGTGCAGTATTACCCGTATGCCCGCCGAAATTTGCAGGATCCAGTTTTGCAAAGATTGCAGAAAACTTTCCTGGCCTTTATTTTTTTGACTGACGTGAACCCCTTCCCCCCAGTTCTTGGTCCCTCCCCTCCACGAAGGGGCCCCATTTTTTGACTCTCGACGCCCCATGCCCTGCTTGTCAGCCACGTTTTAACCTGTCGGTGTTTCTTCCCCCGTCTTTCTGCTGCCATTTTCGTGACTCCTTCCCCCGCCTGCTTGCGTTTAACCCATTTCTCACATTGATACTGCGCTTTACTCCCAGTTATGTTAATTTATTCAATCTTACTGCATCGACGGTCATTTTCAGCTCTACTTTACAGCAGTCCTCCGAATTCCGACATAGTCCCTATCCTCTTGCGCGGAGCTGAACTTTAGTTTTACTGTGACACCTCTGTGCCCACCGGAGGTTAGACCCTCCATGGCCAGCAGGAGCCGAACCGGTTATTCCTGGTTTTGGTCATTCAACGGATTAACAGCTTCAGCTTTTTCCCCTGCCTGTGAACCTTGTGACGTACTGGAGTTGAACCCTTGTAGGCACCCGGGTCCACTGTTCCCTAATTGCCTAGCCATACTGTTTACAATCTACCTTAGTGAGACAGAGTATTCCCTTTCTTCTTTAGGTGTTCCGGACAATTAGAGGGGAGCGTATCGGATACATAGTGCTTGTATGCGAGTTCCGTTTCCCTGTCTCTTCGCCCCAGTTTCTTCGGCTTTTTATATTACCCCCTTCCCGCCTTTTAGTGTCTGGGTTACGGTATGAGTGACTACACGAGTATATTTAATGCTGTGGAACAATGTTTATTCTTCCCCATGCTGGACAA
>Ga0179593_1463181_pt1 | contig 12620 bp, 16 predicted proteins | sample CZODoug2_1_08_16_FD_185931 | JGI IMG/M metagenome (GOLD analysis project Ga0179593, IMG submission 185931) | Vadose zone soil fungal communities from Angelo Coast Range Reserve, California, USA - CZODoug2_1_08_16fungal (PacBio error correction) | ecosystem: Environmental > Terrestrial > Soil >... | reverse complement strand
ATCTGTGTCTGTCTGACGCGCTCCTGGGGATTTTTTTATTCTTTTCCCCTAATGTTCGTACACTGTGCGACCGTTTAGCTCTAGAGCCCGCTTCTTGTCCTTCCTCTCGACTCCAGCCAGTTCCACTCCCGCTTTTTCCCTGACTTCTGAGGTCCGGATGGATTTTTCGCGTTTTTTTTGTTGCGTACCACTGAAGGGCTGATATGTCTCCCCCCCCCGGTAGCGAGCAAAAGATTCGCAACTTTTTTTCGTCCAGACTTCTCCGACTCCGCCGCGTTTGCGGCGTTGTTCTGATTCTCGCGGTCGTTTAAGCCAGGATCTTTTTAAGCTTTCGGTTGTGGATTGTCTCGGCGAGACACGCTCCCTGCGTGCTCTTGTCAGTTTTTTTGGAAAGATGCAGACACTACTCCCCCCCTTCCCCGATTGACGATAGACCGGAGACACAAGATAAGCGGCAGGGAGTGCTTAATTTAACTTGTGTTATACTGGTGGAGGCATTCCTGCGTCTGCACTAAGTGGGAGCGCAACCCTTTTGGTCCGAGTGAAAAATTATTATGTTTGCTTCCCTCTCATCTGCCCGGTTTGACTTCCAATGTAGGGTTATCAGTTTGCGGACCAGACCTATCTTTAATGCCGCGCCCTCCCAAGCACTTGTTCTTTTCTTAGTTGATGCCGAGGATATTGATTTTCCGGTAGTCGCCTCAAGATCAAAGCTCTCGGTCTCTACGGACTCAGATGTAAGATTTTCTTACCTAGTTTCTCTTGCCCCGGTGTGATCCCTCCGCGCGCAATCTCTGGATTCCCTTCGTGTTTATCGTATGTGTCAGGCCCTCATGCCGACCACCTTCATCTTTGAGCCATCCCCCCCCTCCCCCCGCCCATTTTTGTTTTTCGCATCATCCCTCTGCCCCACTATTCCCGAGGGCTTAAGTACTGAACTTCTGGGTGTATATCCCCCCTGGCTGTTTTTTTCCTGTGCGCACCCGCGAGACCGAACTCTTTCATACCCAGGACTGGTCCTCCATGTCCCCAGCGGTAGGTACAATCTGGTGCTATAAGGTTAATCCCGTGTAAGATGCTTGTGGCCGGCCCGACCGTTATGTGCGTGCATCGGACCCAAAAACTGAGACTTAGAGGTGATTGTTAACGGAAATCGTTCTTCCGGTGAATGGACATCTTCCTTCTTCGCGGAAAAGTCTTGGACAAAGGAGCATGATCCCAAGCACCTCACCGTGAGGTACTTCCTGCAGGTACTCCGCAGCGCCTGGTCGACCCCTCGTTTGTGTGCACCCTTCACCGACAGTTTCTCTCTCCTGTTTATTTTTTTTTTAGATAGAACTTGAAACGCAACCATTTTGTAATATCCGACGCCAGTGGCCCGCGGCGCGTCCCCCTTCGCGCCCCCCATTATGGATGGATTTTTTTCGTCTCCCACTATCCGGCGAGGCTGAAATTGTGGAGGGATGTGTTTTTTTCGAACTTTCGGAGGTCCCATTGTGGCGATATGGATATAGTTTTTTTTTTCACTATTGTACTGCTACCTTTCGATTGTGATCCTCAAGGACTGCCGCACCCGCCTCGGCTACGGTTCCCTCCCCTGCATTTGGTTGGTTGGTTTGCTCCAGCCATTGTTGGTACCCCCCTCTCCCCTCTCGGGTTTTGTTGTACTTTCGAATCAGCATGCGCCACGTTACGCTTTTTCGGTTTCCGTTCGGTTCTCCCTCCCGTGTGGCAGCTTTAATGGTGGGAAACGGTGACCACCCCAGTCTATTGCCCCTTTCCGGACCACCCCGGCACCCCTCGATTAGCTTCGCACACTGACTCCTTCCTAATCCGCTTTGCTCTGAGGCGAAGAGACTGCTTGATTTTTCCCCTTCTACGTATGTCCTGTCGTATCTACGTAGGTATGCTTCTTCCCGCCGTATCTTGCGGCGGTCCTTGCCGCTCTCCCCAATTTGACCTGAGAGCAGCAAACCCAAAGAAGCAAGTTCTGATACGCCCCTACCAGAGAGACCACCGGAAAACAGAACGCGGATTTTCCTCCTCGCGACCTCTGTCACACCTCGCGGCGGAGATGCCTTGATTCTTTACCCTAATCATCTACCGCTTTCGTAAGCGTGCGTTTGGGTTTCCGTGAGTTCCCTCGCTTCTGTCGCCCCCCCCGCTCGCTTGTTCTTTCTAGACGACTGCGTCTTTTTTTCTGCCCGGATGGCTCACAAATCAACGACCCCCTCTCCCATTCCATGAATTTCATTTGTTGATGATCCTTCCTTTTTGATCTCATTTCGGTTCCCTGGCCTGACATTGTGCTCTCCCCTGATACCTCCAATCCTCTGCCTCTGCCTTGAGTAGACCTTTTCGTCCCCCAATCGCAAGAGTCCTCCCCCATGACGACGAGAATAGAAGCTACCGTAAACACGCTCTTGCAGTCTTTCTCTCTGTGCGTCCCCTGACCTACCAGTTGCTTTCTTCAGCACATTTTTTCCGATCGTACCCCTATTTGGAGTCCACTGCGACCTGCAAGAAGAACCCCCCACCGGGGCGGAAGTTTCGCTGATCCCTGTGTGAGTTCTTCCCTTTTTCACCTTAGCTCGTCAGTTTTTCTATTCCATCGTTGATCAGCATCTCCTTTTTCATCCTCGTTTTAAGGATTCTAGTTGAATCAGATGAAGGCCGTCGTCTCCTTCTGTCTCTCTGGTATTTTTTATTCGCGTCCAGAAAGCTTTGGCAGGTTGTCGTGTTTCCTCCCACTGCCTCCTCGAATTAGGGCACCTTTGCCCCCCGGTCTGTAACCCCCCTCCCACCTCTGACCTTTCTTAGACTGAGGCACCAGTCTTTTTCCTTAGTCTATGGCCCCAGAAGCTGTTATTCAAAGCGGTTCCCTAATGACAAGGACTCCGCGTAATAGTGCTTACGCAGGCTCTTATTCCCCCTCGCCATTCTTTCGCCGCGCTCTTGAGATAACTCCCTTCTTTCTCCGGTCAACCCACCAACTTGTTCATTCCAGTTAGATGACCCCTAGCTTTTTTTAAGTTGGTGTCAATCTGGGTTTTCTCTCAGCCTCCCATTGTGGTTTGCGCCCGGTGTTATTCCTTTCTCACTCCCCCCCGTCACTTCCCGGTAGATGTCGGCAGACCCCGGCGGGTGACCAGGAGTAGTAGTTCTCCAGAACTGGAGATTTTTAGTCCCCTCTTCCAGTTCTCTTCAGTGATCCTCATCGTTCGAGGCTTGTGTATTCGGCGCTCCTCAGATTTTGACGTTTCAGTCCAAGTCCCCCTAGTGTTCCCCCCTTTTTAGAAATCGTGCGTTTTCTCCTCTCCCCCCTGTGTTGTCGCGACAGGGATGACCCCAACAAAAGGTATTCCGGGTGGGCCCTCCTCCTCTTCTCATTCGCTTTTTCCTTCCGCACTCTTTCCATCCAGGCGCCGCGTCCGCTGTTGTGTCTGCTACTCGCCTTTCGACTCTGTGCCGACATCACAGGCCCTGAGATCTCGACTTTTTTCAAGTTTTTGCCCCCGCTCAGTCCGGCCACGCCTTTTTCCCTGAACCGGCCTCAGACCACCTCTTTCGAACTCGACCTTCACTTTTTCGACCTCGCTAAGCGGGAACTTGATACTTCACATTGATCCCCGAGAATTCACTGTGTTTTAGGCCGCTTCGGTTCTAGAGACGAGGGGTAACCTTGCGGCTGGGCTCGTTCCTTTTTTCCCCCACCCTCTGTAGATAGGAGAAATTTTAGATGAGAGCCTGCTTTTGCTTGGTATACCGTCGCTGCTCCCGATCGTTTTTCTTTTTCAGCACTTATCCCCCGAAGCTGTGCGACAGGAGTTTCGTCTATCGCCTTTGCTCTATTACTCAAACCCTCGCGCTAAGCGCCGTTTGCCCTTAAGTCTTATCTCTTCCAATCAATAGACGGGTGCCAGAAAGTTTTTTTGCCGCCCAATCCGCATGCACGTTTCCAACGCCTCGTAGTTTGGCGCGCCCTCCTGCTGTATAGGAACTCCTCCCCTTTTCACCCCGACCGTGGTAGGGGTTTCTGGTGAGTTGATCAAGTTACCCCTCCTCTCTTTTTTTAGTGAGATTATCTCTTTTCCTCATTTGTTTTGTGGAGATTCTCACGCCGGCTTTTTTGGTGTGTGGATCCTCACCTCCCGTCCCTCCCAGTCGATTTTTTTTTCACCCGATGCGGAGTCTAGATCCTGCGGGCGCCTCCTTTCCCTAGGCGTGGTCGACCTTTAATAGGATTTTGCTGTTGGGAAGTTTTCTGGAAAAATCGTCTTGGAAGAGACTGCTGCGGCTCACCCTATTGGCGTTTTCGCTTCTTTTTCGCATTACTCCCTTACGCGCTAGACGACCCGCATTTTCGACACACGTGATTAATTGCCGAATTTCAACCCTCTATGTAGGAGTACCTGTCCCCTGAGCCCTCGGGCCATAAGAGTCAGAGATCTAAGCTTGTCTTTGGCTAAGTTCGCCTCCGGATCCTTCTCTCCTGAGCCCCTTGTGTCGTGAGCGTTTCTATGTGTTGGCAGGTTGCCATTGACTGCCTTTTCCCATTCAACTGATGAGCTTTTTGCTCAATGCTTTTTTCTTCATGAGCTTTTCTCTGGGACTTTTCTCTAGTGACTGACGCACCGGTGTGGGTCACCCCGGTTTCGCTTTTTTTCTCGATTTCGTACGCTCCGTTTTAGGTTCTCCTTTCTCCCTTGAAGATTCAGTTCCCCACCCCAAGTTTTCGGATGTTGACTCTTGCCGCACCTTTTTGCGTCCGTCCTGCGCCCGGCGGCCGGTTGACCGCACAACTGGTTTGTGCAATTTGTCCCCTGGCTTAAAAAAGGTTTTTTATTGTACGACGTTTTCCCTGTTCAACGATGTCCGGCCCCCGCCCCTCCCCATCTGCGTCCTTTCGTAGACTATACGAGCTTCCTGAATCCCTTCTTACGCCTGTTTACGATTTTTCTCTTCCCGTCGAGGTTTTTTTCGCTGATGAACTACGCATGGTTTCTTTCAGAAGATCCGGGCCTGGCGCGGACCTGTGTACGTCTGTGTGCCCTCGCACCCCCTTTGGCGCTGATTCTCAAAAACATCCGCTTCAGACCCGTTGGGCTTCTCTTCTTCCCGTGAATTTGAATTATAAATTTTCTCTTTTCCGAAAAAAACGACTTGTCTTTTCGCTGCTCGCGCGTTGACTGCAGATCCGCGCGAGGTCTAGACGAGGTCGCGCGTCGCCTGTTTCGACTTCCACCGACTTTTCTTTTTCCAGCTGATTGACCACAATACTCCTTTTCGCCTTCTTTTTCGCGCCGCCTTAATAAGATTAAAAGTTTTTCGGAGGTGGTAGTGACCCTTCTCTTTGTTGTATTTTCTATAGCGGGTTTGTTTTCGCCCCTTTACACCGCCCAGTCTTTATGGAATCGAATCCTCACCCCCAACCCCCTTTGTAGGGGTGTGGTGGTGTGTGTGCCCTGGGGGACAGGAAGAAGTTGACACCCAGTATGCGCTCATCGTTCATCGTTACTCCCTCCGGCCGGTCCTTTCCCTCTGAATGATCCAATGCCCCCTCATACGGTCCCCGAACTTCGATCTTTCTCCCTGATTTATCACAGCGCTGTATGTAAAAGTGCTGCGATTTTCTTGATTTTTTGGTGTGCGCTTTCCTCCAACTGCGGGCGCTCGTACACCTTAAGTCATCTAGCATCTTTTGGTTCCGTGTAGTAAGAGACCGATTTAAGAGTAGATCGTTTGCCTCGCCATGTTGGGCGATATTGCTGCTGGATTGTCATGGATCTGCTTCTGTGGAGATTGGGCCGTAGACTCGGGCAGCTTCCTTTTGGTGTTGGTTATAGGTGATCCTAGGCGCGAGGACGCAAGCGTCGCGTCCTCTCCCTTCACCTTCGTAGGGCGCGTTACAATGGGGTTCTTGTAGCCCGACTTGCCTTGCCAAAGCTCGTCCCTCTTTCTGATCGCCGAGAATGCGGAGTTGAAGGGCGTTTTTTTTTCCGCCGCCCCCCACACAGATCTTACGCCCTCGTGCAGCCGAGAGTTGAGTTCGTGAGTCGCATCCAGCCTTCTCTTTTTTTTCATGTCTTTTCGAGGAGGTTTTCCTTTGTCCCCGTTCGTTGCCGTGGGAGATCCTTTTCGGGGCTGATGCCAGTTCTTTATTGTCTGGTAGCCTCTGGCGACCGACACATTTCACCCTATGGTGATATTTACTTCACAGTTACTCCAGCAATGTTTTTAGGGTGTGTCTCGAGATTCGTTTAATTCTCCTCGGCTCGGCCTGCCTGAGATGGTCTGGAGAGAGGGTCAACCCAGGTCCTTGAATCCCCACCCCCAACCATCATTTATCCGTCGTTGAGGATGTAAAGTGAGGCGCTCTTGTGACTTGGGTTGCCGGGCCGACCTGCTAGAGTGTCCAGTGCCAACTGGTAAGGACATCTCATTTGTGAAGTCCAAGGTTGTACAAGTTTTCCCACCAGTCCCGTTAATCCGCCTAAGAGATGTAGAACATTCAACGTTAACAACCACTTAGGTTGATCTCACCCATGAGCCTTTGTCGAGTCTTTTCTATTCCCTTTACCTGGCCACCCTGGGCCGGGTAGTCCCTGGAGAGCGTTGTTTTCCTTCCGATCAACTTCGTTCCCCTTTTGTTTTCGACTTTCCCTTTGTCCTGTTAAAAGGCCCCGCATAGGGTACCACGACGCAGACCACAGTCGGAGTCACCCTTTTGCTGATCGCGCGCCTGCTTTGGGCTACTTCTATCCCTCCTGATAGTGGTCCTGCCTTGCGGTCGCCGAGAGAACTGCGGCTTCGTTTTCTTTTTTTTTTCAATAGTGATCCTGCGCCGCAGCGTCCGAAAAGGTCCATCTCCGTCCCCCGTCGGCCCCGATTCCCCGCCCCATTCTGCACGTGTTAGCCCTTGCTGAGTCCTTGTTACTGACCGGGCATGGGTGTGGGATCTTTCTTGGTTCCGGTTTTCCTCGTTTCTCCCTCACTTCACAGCTACGAGTTTGTTTTTTTTTTGTGTGTTTTTTTTTTTTTTTGTTTTTTTTTTGGTTTTGGGTTTGTTGGTTTTTGTTTTTTTTGGTGGTTTTTCTTTTTTTTTTTTTTACCCTTTTTTGCTGGTTTTGGGGTTTGTGTTTTGTTGTTTTTTTTTTTTGTTTGGGTTTTATTTTTTTTTGTTTGGGGGGTGTGGTTTTTTTTTTGTGTTTTTTGGTTTGGTTTTTTTTGGTTTTTTTGCTACACGTTGCGCGCCTGTCTTCCGACGTTTTTCCCGATGCACGCGAACATAACGGTTGAAAATTTTCTCTGTAGCCGGGCCCATTTATCCACTTTTTCCGACCGCTGTTACCTGGAAAATTCCGTCCCGTTTTCTGCCGAGTTTGGTAATAGGTCGTTTTTCGCCCCCTTAATCCTTTCACCAATCCCCGTCGTGAAGTTCACGACGGGGATGGATATTTCCGGACTCATGTTTTATTAGTGCGGATGTTCGCCTTTTCAAGCTGGCTGTATTTTGTGATCCATGCATGCCTACCCCTACATGGAAATCCTTTTATTTCGTTTCCTTTCCACCAGTTTTCAGGGATCTTTTTCCTCCACACTCGTAAATGTTCTGCCAGGAATGACCGAAGTAAGTTGGCGCTGCGTCTTCGCCTTGCCTTATCTTCGCGGCCCTCACCAGATCACCTGTTACGTGCGTGGGCTATGCTTGAATATTTCCATCTGATTATGGTCCGGCCAATTGATCCTTCCCTCCTTTTGTAAGAGCTTTGGTCCCTTTCAATTCTCCATAACCCCAGTGGTCCACCCTGCCCCGTAGACCGTCTCTCCTAGGAGGCCGCATAAGTGTCCTTTGCCTTCCATTACCCCAGTACCCCACGCGGATCCCTCTTAGTCAGGTTTGTTTTTTTCTCGCCGCTTTGCCTTGGCTATAGTCTCTGATGTGTGCTGCACCGCCCCATGACCTTCCACTTCGAGTGCTCTAATGATTTCTCCCCACTCCGTCCGTAGATACGGTAATGATTCAGTTTTTGAATTTTTTCATCGCGCGCACTCGGCGGATTCGATTCCTGGAGGTTCCCTTTCCAGGCGCGTTAGAAGTGTTGGCTCCGGATAAAGACCTTCCCCTCTCCCATCCGATTTCCTCCATTCTTGTGACGACGGACTCAGGTATCTTCTTTTCAAATGGCGGCTCCGGCGCTTCTGCACTAGGTTCCTACGATAATCTCCCGCGTTCAGACCCTCCGGTAAGACAATTGCTGAAGATCCCCGGCTCTTTTGTCCCCGCCCCGATCCCCCCTGATATATCTCTTTTACTTTCCTCTTTTTTTGGTTTGCGAGGATACTCGGGTTTTTTTTCGGATCTTTTGTGAGTTAGCTGACCCTTTTGCGTCACGTACCGGGGCTCCTTTGGAGCTTTTGTCGAGAGCCCCCAGCGTTCCTACAAGGCATTCTTTCTCCTGCCAGTTGCCCAATTCCTCTTTCCGGCGCGCTTTTAGTAAAGAGTGGTTTTTTTTGTGTTGGCTTGTCGATGAAGGGTCTGAGACTGGTCGCCTTCCCCAACAACTCTTCGTCCCCCCCCTTGTCTCCACCACCCCTGAGAGATCTGCATCCTCCTCCATTGCGCGGAGATTCACTCTTTTCCCGAGGTTGGCTGCAGCTCCGTATAGACTCGTGTTCCCTCTGTTTTTTTTCGCCGAGATAGGCAGAATCGCTAATGTTGGCGGCGTGCCTCGTGGTGAAGCTACGAGAGCACGATCAGCCGTACGTCCTCCCTCTGCCTTTTTTGAAGTCCCACACAAAATTGCGTCCGTCGGTTTCTCGTTTTAATTGACTTGAATGGCGGGCTCACGTCTTTTTGCCGCCGAGAGTGTGGGCTGCGCACTGCCCTTTGCGTTTTCTCCACTGTGTATTTGATTTCATACCAATTTTCAGATTGCCCGAAAGGTATTGGCTCATTTGTTCCTTCCCCGACTACTCTTTATATTCCTTCGAGGCACGCACACTGCTTTTGAATGGGTTTCATAGTTTTGTCTGTCGCGCGCCTGTTTACGTTTGCCGGCTCGTCCCGTTATTCCATGCTGCCAGCTCCCAGAGTCCCCCTAGAATTAACTTATGCCAGCAGGAAATGTTGCTTTCCTCGCCTCTTCCTGTAGTTTCCCGCCTCCCCTTAGAGGATTAAATGGTGCGCGCTTGTGACATGTTCCCCAGTCCCCCTCCGCCCAGCCAGGATGAGCAACATCACCGACACCGACCACCTCAGTCTCTGGGCGAAGCAGATTGGATCCCCCCCCCTCCCTTGCAGCCTTTTAAGCTCTTCAGGGTTCTTGAAATGGTTCCGTTAATTGTCGTGACACCGCCGAGCCTGACTCGGCATACATCCGGTCACTGCATTTTCCCATTTTCCAGTTTTTACCCCTTTATGGGCACCCTTGTTTTTCCGTTCAAGATCTTCCTTGCGACCGTTATTGTAGCGGTGCCCGGACCGTCGTCAAAGTCCACCCCTGTGAGTCGAGCGTACAAATCTTGCGCCCCGTTCAAGGAACTGTCTTCGCATTGACACCGGAAGGAACCGTCTTGCTTTAAACCCAGCACCGGCTAGGCTACTGAGGAAGCCCGCGTCCTCCCGGCTAACAGGTTTCAGTGTTGTTGACAACTTCCTTCGCGGTTGATAGGAGCCTGTCTTGCTGCGGCCGTGCTACGCCCCTCAGCGCGGGTTGAAAATGAGTTTTGTCTAGCCGTACCATGGCTGAGCTGTCGCGCTCCCCCCAAGTCGGCAGCGAACTCTTTGCTGACCTGTGTCGTTCTCCCCAAAGCCTGAGGCTGCGCGACGTCTCGATTGTGATGTCTCTGTTGACTGCGGTAGTTGTTCTTCGGTTTTACACCGAGGGTCCGCTTTTCCCTCTGTGTGCACCTTTCGCTTAAACATGCCGCTCCCTAGAAGTGGCCCCGACGGTAGATCCCAAATACAGTGCTACATTTTTTCAACAACTCCCCCCGTTCAATTGAGGACCCCGCTTGTTTTTTTCTACACGTGACCAGCACCGAGGCTGGGTGACGCTCCACATGTCGAAGGTGTTTGGCCCCGCCTCCTCGCTGCGCCGTGTCTTGTAATGTTTGACGGATTTAGTGATCTTCTTCCGCCCAATGTCTTTTTCGCTGCCCCAGGTGCCCCCCTTTAGAAAAAGTCACGAGTTTCCCTTTCCCGTTTCCAAATGGAACCGCGACGCGTCGCAGGTCCCACACTTGTGACATCCTCACCTTCCGCCTGCGCAGGCGGCTGTTGCCACCCTCCTCTTACTTGTGTATGCACGTCAGCTTACACTAGTCTCGCGATCGTTTTCTCGCTTATGGGAACTCTTAGTTCTGCGCGAGCTTTGCCCCTGTTGAGTCCCCCCGGGCTCCCCGTCTCTGCACCCAAACGGCGCGACACAGGGTGGCGAGAAGCCAACGCCATGCTCCCTCCCAATTCCCACCCACCCTTAGGTGATTTATTTCTGGTAAACATCTACGTTATTCAGATGACGGGGTGCTCCTTCCGCTCCTGAACGCGTGCGTTCCCCCTACTAGCTGCGGTGTTAGGAGGTCGCCAAATCAGGGCCGTCCCCCGAGATCGAGGGGTGCTACTTCCCCGCGGGCGCCTCTGGGCGCGAAGGTGAGGCTAATATACTTTATGTTTTTTTACCCCTTCCGCTTTTTAGTTTGCAGGTTTTTGCCAGCGGAAACTCGACCGATCTCCTGAAGACCCGTCTTTCTCGCCGGTCCCAGCAATTTTCGCTTTTTGACCATCGCACTTTGGACCACCCCCAATCGCCGTCTGGCTCCAGTTCCCCTCCAGCATACTCGCCGCTCCCGTGGTACTTTTGGTTCACACGCTGCCAGCTGACGTATGGCAGTTTTACCCCTCAAACCCCCCTTCCCGATGACTGTCAATTGTTTTCCGCGATCACATTTCATTGGGATGTGCAGAAACTCACGGATGTTGCAGCAACGGTTTCCGGCCTGCCAGGCGCCAGTTTCTGTGTATTCGCGCGGTTTTCACGCGTGGATGCTTTTTGCCCACTGTGCGAGGATGCGGCTGCTTCATCAGCCCTCTACGTCAGTTCCAGGCTTCCTCCGTACCAACCGAGACTTCTTCTTTCGTACACGGCGAAGAATAGTTGCCTAGCTTCATTTCGTTCCAAGAATCCAGAAAGCGTGTCTGTTTGTGCTTGCTATAAACCCCTTTCCTCCCGTTTTAAAGAAGGAAAGCATCGCCAGCCCCTCCGCCCCTGTCCCCTGTAGTAGCCGGCGGGTTCCGGCAGGAGAAGATACTATTATGTCCAGCTTTTTCTCCACCAAGCATTTTTCGTGTTCCGGCCCCGAAAGCCGCCATCGTCGGTTTTCGTTTATTGAGGATCTATGCCACTGGCGCGCTCCCTCGCTTCCTGTCCCTGGAAAGTTCGTTGGATCTTAGGAAATCGTCCCCCGGGGCGATTTCCCATTGTATGTTTTGCTCATCCTATTTTCAGCCCGTGTGTCAAGACTTCTTGTGTCGATCATGCCTCCCCGCGGTGTAGCTGTGGCAGCGGCGCCCCCCATGCCCCTACAAGTCCTTTTTTTAGATGGCTGCTCGAATTGATTTTTTTTTCTCAGGGCCTAGGTACGCCAGCTTCTCGGCAGCCCGTGGCCAGGCCCGCATGATATGACGCGGTCGGCTGGATAGTTCGACTTCTTTCCTCTTTAAGTCCTTGTGTCCTCCCCTGACGAACCATCGTGGTCCAGTGAGAAGGCGGTGAGTGAGCACCCGTTTTTTTTTTCTCGCCGGGCGTCTGGAAAATGCCAAACGGTTGCCACCGTGATCCCTGATTCGGCCTCTGCGAGGCGCGTTGATGTGCGAATCATACATCGTACAAGGAGCCGCCGCGTCTTTGATCGTACGCGTCCCGGTTAGAAGCTGCCTTCACACCGCCTCCAAGGACCCCGAGTGGCCTTCTCTTCTCGCTAAGTTCGAGACTTCCTTTTTTCCCCAACACACGGGACCACCTTCCTCGATTTCACCATCCATCATAAACCCCTGTCTCGGCGACCCGTGACTCACAGCCCGTTTGAGTCCACACCCCCCTTCCAGCGTGACTTTACTTCCCTCCAATTGCTCCCTTTCTCCCCCTGATCCCTACCGTTTCAGAAGATAGGCACCGAAGGATAGTGTCCCAGGTTCGAGACGCTTTGCGTGCTGGGACGCCCTGGCTTCGAGCTCTTCTGCCACCGTTTAGCGAAGATTTTTGTGGCGTAAGCGAGGTTCCCTACCCGACTCGTGCAGGAACTGCATGCCCTCCTCGACCGCTGTGCGCCCCCTCTGAGGGTTTTTTCCCGTGTGCGCGCGTTCCTTTCGCTTTTTTCCTTGTAAAATTCCCTCGCGCCGCCTGGTCCTATTATATCTTCCATGTCTAGCTGAGCCGTTGTCCAAGCCACCGGCGACCTGTGCACGTTCTCGGCACGTGTGACCCCCCGCCTCGCCCTTCCTTCTGAGCTGCAGTTGTGGTTTTTGAACTACTATTTCCTAGGATGTTTTTTCCCCTGACGTGTAGTCTTTTTCGAGGGTTCTTCTCCCCTCCCGCACTGTCCCCCTTTTCTTTCTC
>Ga0179593_1454521_pt1 | contig 12620 bp, 13 predicted proteins | sample CZODoug2_1_08_16_FD_185931 | JGI IMG/M metagenome (GOLD analysis project Ga0179593, IMG submission 185931) | Vadose zone soil fungal communities from Angelo Coast Range Reserve, California, USA - CZODoug2_1_08_16fungal (PacBio error correction) | ecosystem: Environmental > Terrestrial > Soil >... | reverse complement strand
CTATCGAATCGAGTTTTCTTTTTTTTCGCCATGGCCCCTCCTTTTTCTTGCCCCCTCCTTCCTTGATATGTAAGCCTCCTTCGACGGGCTAACTCTTTGTTTTTTTTACCCATCGGTTCTTCCATTGTGGCCCGGCTTCCCCTTTTGGAGAAATTTTCGCTAGCTTCCTTTGCCTGTTTCAAACGGACGAGGGGTGGGGGGGGTTCCTGCATCATCCCTTCCATCTTTTTTTTTTTTCTGTTCGCCCTTGACGACATCGTTTTTTAATCAGGTTTTGGCTACGTCCTTCCCTCCCGGGCACATTTTCCCAGTCCCTAATACAGATCCTGAAATTCACTCTTTCTGCATAATAGAGCAATCTCTCTCGGACGATTCCCCCCTTTGCGTTACCCCTCAGGAATCGGTGTTCCTCCCCCGTTCAACAAATCTTTTCGTTCTAAACGGTCACCTCTCCTGGAGTCGCAATACTCCAAACGTTGGACGAGACCTTGCATCCAATCCTTCCCTAGAGGGCGAGTTCGTTCTCCATTTTTCCCCCCGTCCTTCCCGCTTACATCCCTATACCAGTTCTTGCTTATTTTTTAAGAAAGAACTTCAGGTTTTTTCGCTCCTTTTCTCATTGTCCCTTTCTTTTCCCTGTTGGTAATCGGATCGGAAACTGGCGCTCCGCTCTGGCTCTTCTTTGCAATTGCGTCCAATTCCTCCTTGAATTTCTTTCCCCCCCAGATTTTCTCCCCTTTTGTGATACGTACACGCGTTCGATACTGACTTGAGATGCCGTAATCGATGAAGTTTCGACCATTGAGTTTCTCGTTCCTCGGACCCCATCGGGAGATTTTCCCCCTCTCCTCGCCTCCTTATTTTGCTACCCGCTGACACCTCATTAGCCAGGATTCGTACCCTACCCACCTTCAACTTGCCGCTTCCGAGGTTTTTGAAGAGTCCTATGCTACTCCGTTTTGATTCCCCGCCGATGAATGTAAGTGTCTTAACGTAGAGTTCGAATTTCCGGCTGCCACGCCCCCTCTTTTCTCCTCCTCTTCGCGTTGTCCTCACCCTCCCCTTTTGCCACTCCTGTCACCACGACAGCTTCTTCTGCGTCTGAAGGTTCGACATCCGGCTCCGCTCCCCACCTCGAAGTGTCTTTCCGGTTTAAGATTTCGCCGGCCCTCTTCTCTTTTGGTGTCCCTCCTTCTTGCCTAAACTCCCCGGCTACGACGGCCCAAAGTTTTCCCCTTTTCCCCTATTTTTTCCAGTCGCTACCATTCCCTAGTTCCTTGACCAGACCCGTCTCACTCCTTTTTTTTTTATTGACAGTCTCCCCTTTATCGTCATTTTCGATTCGAGTGTCCGTGGTGGCAGCTCGTCCGCACTGGCGACCTTTCCTTTCCCTCGGATCTAACCCTCACAGCCGCAACATTCCCTTGGCAGTTTCCATTGCGTCTTTCATCAAGAACCAGACGCTCTTCTGCACTCGCTGATCGGCCGATGGACTTTTGAGTTTCCCCCTTTTTAAGTGGTTGGCGGATTTTCGAGTTCTCGTTGCCTCGGACGTTTCCTGATGATAAAGTTAGTTTCTCGCCCCCTCTTCCCCACCCCCCTGACCACCTTCCCCTCGTACCTGCTTTCTAACAGAAGTTTTTTACCACCCCTCGACCGTTTGAGGTCCTTCCGCTCTGTCAGGAATCACGCCCCGCGATTTCCCCCCCACATGTATGGGATCTTTTCTTCCCCACTGCAACCCCCTTTGACGGCCTCGTTCCTTTGCGTCTTACCTGCTCCCAATGTATACTTTTTTCAAACTACGAACCCCTCTCGTTTCCTCTGTTGTCACCTTTAACTGTCGCTGGGCAGCCTCACTTTTTCCCTGGAAGAGCTTCAGCCCCACCGTTGCCTTTTCTCCTGTCCCCCAAAATATTCCGTTGCGACGCTTGCGTTGAGCCCCCGGCCCTCAACGCACCATCAGACACTTGGGTTACCCTCATCAATCTTGATTTTTTCGGCCCTCCGACTATCCCCCCCGTCAAAGAACGGTCTTCGTAAGTCTGCCGGTACTTTGTCTTTCGTGAGAACCATGTCGGACGTAGCGCCACTTTCCAATAACACAATTTTTCTGATACCGCTCAGCACCCTCCCTGTGGTGTTTTCTCTCGGTACGGCGGAGTAGCGCGGCCTTGCCTCATCCTCCTCCCCACCGCCGCTAATTACTTGGCGTAGCCCGGACAGCATTCCTTTTGTTTCGCAGTACGGACTTCGCATGCCCGTCGTTTTTCTTATTCGTTTTTCGTAACAACCCCTTTGAAGAAGGACCTAGTTAGAGCCCTTCATGATATGAGGGGTGTTCGCGTTTCCCTTTCCTTCTTCCCTCGGTTCCAGGAAGATACAGCTCTCCGGTGCTTTTTGCTGCGCAAACCCTTTTCACCCTTCCTTTTCCCCTAATTCCTTGCTCTTTTTTTAGCAGGACTTTTTCTCTCACCCTCAGAGCCTCTTTTTTTCTCCTCCGTGTTTTTTCTCTATTTGCACTTTGTCCCGCCGGCTCCTTGGGAGCCTGCAATTTTTCGTTCCGATTCTTTTCCTCATCTTGTTTTCTTTCATCCCAACGCCAAAACAGGCGTTTTTTTATAGTTACTCTTACCCCGATGCGGCTTGATCTTATTTTTTTCCCCCCTTCTCACAAATACTATGCCGCTCTCAAGATTTTCGGTCAGCTTGGTGGTTTAGAACCCGAGAATACACGTACGGCCATTCTTCATCAGTAACTGGCTCCCCCTTTAGGACTGTCCCTGTTTCTCCTCAAGCGCTTAGCCGATTTGTTCTTTTCTTGTAGATGCCGCGCTTCCTCCGACGGATTTGCGAACGCCCTCCTTTCTTGTTTTGCGATCCCCCGTATCATCATTCTGGGTGAGGCTTGACTACGATAAGACCCTCCTTTGCTCCCAGCATTCCCCTCCGTCGATTAACCTCTCCTTTCCCCGGTGGTTCTCTCTTTCTTTCCCCGAGCCCCTTCGTTTTCTTTTTTTCCCAACCCCCCCAGTGTCTGCTGTTCTTTTTTAGTCCTTTTGCGCCTCCTCCTCGCACCCTGACGAGATTGTTGTTACCGAGATCAAGCCTTTTCCTCCCGGGTGAGGCTTCGAGCGCTTCCGAACCTAGGCCTGCGCCGTGCGTGGTCCCACATTTCCGGCCTTCTCGGGGTTCGAGTTTACCGTGAGTTTTTTCTTACGTTCCCCTCCGGACCTGCTGCTTTCACCCCCCCACTTGTTCGCTTTTTTGGAAGAATGATTATGCCTCCTCCGGGTTGGTCATCGCTTTTTGTTTAACATGAGCCGAGCGGTCTTGCCTCACAAACGGCTTAACTGATGTTTGCCTTTCTTTTCCCCAGCTTTTCTCTGGTTCCCCTTTCGGGAGTTGTGGGGACGCGTTGATAAGTGACTTTTCGCCTTGAGGTGACGAGAACCCTCCGCCCCAAGACGCCACCCCTTAAGTTTTCTTATTACGACCTCGGGATATTCTTATCTTTCGCCGGTCTTTTCCGGGCTAGGTCTTTCTCCAATTAAACGTCCATTCTGAGTGTGTGCTGGTTTTCGATCCTCTACAAGTGGACCGAAGTTCGTGCCGCTTCTAGAGTTCCCCACTTACAATTCGCCGTCGACCTTCTCTTTCCCTCCCCTGCTTTTCTCGAACTTTTACTGGTTGCTCCCTCCTCCGGACGGTCTCGATCTGGTCGGCTTACGACCTTTTCATTTACCCTTTTTCGTAGCCCGCAGAGGGCTTCTTTTAGTTCTCCCGTCCGCACGAGCTATTGCGTTGGCGAGGGCGAGTCCTTTTCCCACCCGTCGCCCTTTCTCCCTTATCAGGGTCGTTCGCGGGCTGACGGCGGTTTTGGACGTTGGACCTTCTCGCGCCTTCTTTTTTTTGGTTGCCGGATTTTCCTCCTTTTCGGACCTGGCCCGCCGATTAAAGGGCTTTTTCCTGATGCAGTGGCAGCCTTTTTGTCATAAATCTAACGTTACTACACTCCATTTCTTCTCCATGACACCCGGGTCGCGGTCGTCATAGGTCCGACGGTCACTCGACCGGCACTTGGACTGGCGTTCCGTGTCCGAACTCCCTTTGAAAGGTGTGTCATTTTTTATGTCCCCCATCCTGTGCTGCTTTTCGCTTTTTGAACCCCCATGATCCCACTCTGTGTCCGTTCTTTTTTTTCAAAAGGTCTAGCCCGAAGAATTGGCTAACCTTAGAATTTGGCTGTCCCTCGCAACGCGTTTCTTTCTTCCCCGGAAAGGCCTGCGCTGAATTTCCTTTGGTCTCTGCGAGCCTTTCCTTTTGCCAGAGATCCTCTGTTTCTTTCCGTCCCCCCGATTTTCCGATCTGCTGGCTCCAACGGACTCCTGGGCATTTTTGGGATGTTTTGACGAGGCGCGACTCTCCCCTTTTTTGGCTTTCGAACGGAACGCCGAGCACTCCCCAAGTTTTCTCTTTTCTTTGCAGCGTTCCTTCCTGAGTCCACTTTTGATGGACACGCCGTGCATTTCTCTGTATTCCCCCCCTTGTATCCGTAGGTGTGTTATTCGTACAACCCTTTCCTTCTTTCGGTTCGCCATTGTCTCGTGGGCCCACCTCCACTTCTTAATTTTGTCGTAGCGTGGGTAGTGCCTCTTTTTTCCCCTCTCTCGCCAGAGGTTGTCACTTTGGTATCTTGTATCTTTACTTGCCACCCCTTTATCCGTTTTTCAGTTTTCGTAGCTCCGAAGCATTCGGCTTTTCCCCCCCTTTTTCTCGGCCCTTTTTCTACCCATTCCTCGCTAGATGCTTTTCTGAGTAAAGCCCCTCGTTCCTGTTTTTTTTAAGCTTCCAATGGACAGTCCCCCCTTTCTCGACATCCTCCGGTCCCCGAGCCTTCCTTGCCCTTTCACACCGCCTTTTCTTTTCGATAATCGCACAGATTTACTTCTCTCTTTTTTTGCCCCTGTTTTATGTTGTGCCAATAGTTCCTCCCTCTCAATTTAACACTGATTCCTATATCTCTCTTTCTTTTTTTGTGGAGTCTCTCTCTGCATCGATGTGTATGTCCGCATGGCCGTTCCTATTTCCCCCCGATCTCGACCATCGTTGCAGTAAATCGAAGGCTCTGTCTACAGCTTGACGAATCCCCTACCGCGGTTGTGCACGTTTTCCCCCGCGGTCTTTCGTTGACTTGCGTTTTTCGATCTCATTCCGTTGCCCCCCCTTAAAGGTAAGTCTTGGTCTCTGACGCATTCCCTCCGGCTTGCGTTCGGCCGTGTCTCGACTTTCCTTCTCCTTCGTAATTACCGATTATTAGAGCTCCCTCTCCATTTTTCGGTACCCGTTGTTCAGGCCAGTAAGCTCCCCATCAGCACTGCAATGACAATTTTTTTCATTCCATGGTGCCCTCCAGTCCGACGGTGGAAACGCCCTTGTGTCCCCCCGCTGCTCACCCACCTCCCTTTGCCCCGCACGAGTCACCAAGATGTTTCTTCCAGCCGCCCTTCCTTTTGTTTTTTCTTCTTTCTGTTTATGTTTTTCCAAAAAAGTCCCCCTCTACCCGTGGAATCCAAATCCTTTCACGCTTTGTGGGCTTGGCTCTTTCCCAGGCCTGAACTTTACCCCTTTACCCCTTGCTCTGGTCCTCGCCCTTCCGAACTGACTTTGTATGGATTCCGCTATCCTAGTCATTTCTTAGCGGAAAGGGTTTGGTCAATAGATAGTCCACTTTTGCGGCAGACCGCGGCTTTTTTCCTTGCCCCTTCCGCGCCACCTGAATTGCTCCCGACGATTCTCATTTTCCGGAGGAGCCCACTTACAATCGTCCCCCCCCCCGACTAGATTCTTCCTTTGAAAGCCAACGATTTTTCATACCAGGGTCTTTGTCTAGGAAGCGGCCCATAGGTATTTTAATTCCATTCCCTCCCCCATCTCTGCTGAGGGTTAGTTACCCACCCCCCTATTTCCGGTTTGAACAATTTTCCACTTGCAATTTGAAGACTTCTTCTTTTTTTCCGGACTACCTCGACCGGGTGGCGCTGTCTCGACTACTTTCAGTGTAGTAAATTTCGATTGTGTACATTTTCCGGATGCCACGGAGTGACTCCTCAGATCTTCTCTTCCTCACAAATCGGAGAACCTTTCCAAACGCAGCAGTGAATTAGAGCTCATTTTCCTCCCCCCCGCAGCCTTACCTTCTCACTTCCTACGATCTCGTTCCTCTTCCACCTTGTGGAAGATATCCTCCACTGCGCCCCTCCCTTATCCTCGTTTGACGAAGGCTTGTCTTTCCCTGCCTCGTTCTCTTCTAAGACTAAGGCATCAATACTCCCTTCTCCTTCCCCTGAACCCCCCTCTCACCTTTTTACGCCGTGCGCAGCCCGTTTTAATGAGTTTGATTAAGCCTTTATCGATTTCTCTTCGTCCCTGTCAGTTTCGGCCGCTCTATCCCGCAACGGCGACTTTTTCCCCTTGTCCGCCTGCCCCCCCCCAGCCCTCTCCCTTTTTTTAAGTTCCCAACGTATTCTTGACTCCCTGCAAAGTAAGAGATCCCTAGGCCCCATTCGAGCCGTGCTCTCATAGATACCATTTATTTTTGGCGTTACTTTAAGTCTCTCTCCTCTTCTTCCACATTTGTCCTGGTTCCTGCGACCAATGTTCCGATAGGACCAGACTTTAACCCCTTCATTCCCATGACCATCGACCGCTTTGTACCAGAACCCTTAGACCTAGCTTCGAGCATTTTCTGCTGAAGCTGGTCGACGGTCCCTCCCCCCATCCCCCCCTTTTTCCTCGATGACCCCCCCCTTGCTATATATGCGACAAATCGCTTTTGCCCCGGTTGAGTATATTTGTCGACGTAAGTTCCCACTCTCTTTTTCGGTAACTTAACCCTCGCCTTCCTGTAAGATTTTGTCCCCCTCCACGTCTCTGTGAACCCCTTTGTTCTCTCCCCCCCCCCGCCCTCCGACCCCTTCCCCCCACACCGTTGCCCGCTATCCGGTAACACCAATTATACTGTTGGCGGTAGACCCACAACTTTCCCACGCCACCCTCCTCCACTTTTTTTCCAACTCCTCAATTCTTGTCTTCTTCTCCCTGATCTCCCCACCTCCAAAGAATCTCTCGTAAGTAGCGGCTGGATGTTTTCTTTTTGATCAAAATGGGGCCTCTCCAGGGAGCATTCAGCCCTCCCCACCCCCCTTCTGCTACTCCCTCTAACAATCCTTTGTCGTTCGAGGTATCCGTTCTTGTTCCTTGGTAATGCTACCTCTCACGCTGTACGAGCGGGGTAGCACGTCAGCATGGCAGTTTTCGCAGTTAAGGTGTCTCAATTTCCGTGGATTCTCGTTCGTAAACCCCCCCCACTTACGCAGTGCCACATTTAGGCAGATCTTCTGTGTTTCCCCCCTGTGCCCTTCATGTCTCGCCGTTTATCGGGAACGCTCCAGCTCTCGTTGTGGTTTTTGAACACAATTTCTGCCCCTTCCATCCTGCCGCTCCTTTTGAACAGGCCCTCTCGCGGTCACGATCGTCCCATTTTTCCTATTTCACTCCTACTTGTGAGAGAGATTGCACGGATCTTTTTCCCCGGCCTTCTCGACTGGCCTTCCTCCTTCGGGGCCAGTGCAGACTCTGTTTCTGTTGCTTAATTAACCAGCAACCGGCTAGAGGACACTTTAATGACCCTTGCCGGCTGCTATGATGTGTCGATCCCCCTTCATATCTGCCGTCTCCCTTATTGCATTCCCCGGTGCATCTTTTTTTGTGTTTGGTTACGTCCGATCACCCTTGTCCGGCATTTCTCTTCCTTCCTTGTTACACAACGCCTTCTTTTCCCTTGTCTCAATCCGCAAGAGATTCTTGGAGTTTTTTTGGATTTTTGCCAAGCTCTTTCCTCAGCCGGTCTTACCACTGCCCTCTGTCTTCGTCTCTCTTGTATAATCTGGTCCCGGGGAGTATGACCAAGATCTCCCGCTACTTAGCCGCACCCCTTCTAAAAACTATAACCCCTCCGCCCCTTTAAGATGCTATTGAAGGTTTGTTTTCTGCTTCCGAAAGCCCAATCACCGATTTTTTGCGTGTTGCACCACCTTTTTGATGGTTCTCTGTTTTTAACTGTTTTCGCGAAGGCGCGCAAATCCTTTATTTTTTCCGAGATCAAGCGGCGGCCTTGCTTCGTCTGCGATTCCCTTCCCGTCTGTCCTTTCCTCTCCGTTCTTTCCCATTTACTGCCGGTTTTGTTCCTCCACTTAGAGTTTGTTTCTTTACGTCCTTCCCTGCTCGTCTCTTTACCCTTCCCCAAAACTGGTTCGATTGGCTTACCCTCCCTAAGAAGGCCAGGTTTTTCCTCGCTTCTTTTTCGTTTTTCGATCCTAGCTTTGTGCAGTCCCCGTTCCCCTAGCCTGTTGACTGCTTTTTATACACAGCTTCCATGTTATCAAGTGGCCGTTTAGTTTTTGTCGTGCCGCTCTAATTGTCCTCTCCCAGACCTTCCCTGCTTTTACTCCGTCACGATCCAGGACCGCCCCCCCTTCACGTTTCCGAGCGTCCCCCGCGCGATCTCCGCGGTACCTCTCAGTTTCCTTTTCCGGGATGCGGGCTTTCCCCTTTCCTCAGATGTTGGCGGCTTTTCTTTTTCCCCCCCGATCGCGTCCCAGTTCCTCGTTGGTCCGGTATTCGAGCGCCACCCCTGGTCCACTGAGAAGTCGACAGAGATAACTTCTGATACGGAGTTAGGTCCGGATCTTCACATTCCGTGTCTCGATTCCCTTTTGATATGGACTTCCCCCCCTCCGTTTTCTTTCTCCTCCCCTGATGGCTGATTTCTTCCTTGTCCCGAGATACATTTCCGATGGGCGGGCTCTCTTCTTCCACCCTCAGAAGCACTCTCTTGATTTGCCTGGGATTCCTCGAGACGGTGAGTTTTTTTTGAATTTTTCAGAGACTGCTTAGTGATTGAGGGTTCTTCAGGGATTTCGCCGCTGTTTTTCTTCATTTTGAAATCTATGCTGCGTTCTCTGCCGTGTCGCCGGAACTTTTTTTTTCGAATTCCTTCTCCATTCCCGTGCTAAAGCGCCAACACTTCTATTTTAGTCATAGGTTCTTGTTATCCCCTTCCGGCCCTTCTTCCCTTTGCAGGTGGGATTTTTAATAACTTACCGTGTTTGTACGCGGTCAGCCCCCTCTTGCGAGATTTGCAGATGTTTTCCCCTTCTCCAGAGTTTTTTCCGCCTTCCGAGAATCCCCCCCCCCTGGTGCAGAGAATTGTTCACTGATTTTCGGATTAGCCTTTTAGGGGTTCCCCGGAAACCGGCTGCAGTCTTTTCCCCTCCCCTTTTTTATGCTGGTGAGTTTGCATGGAAATTTCCCCTCGCGACTCTTTCTGCGCGACGATTTTCCGGGAGTTTTGGGCGCCAAATTGGACTCCTCGGTGTATTTGGGTCTTGGACTTCTCGTAATCTCCCTTCTGGTTTTTCTTCATTTTTTTACGCCTAGCATTATCTTTTTTTGCAGCGGGTGTGCCTTTTCCCTTTTTTGCCTGCCCGCGCCCTTTTATTTTGATTGATGCCACGGGTTCTTTTTGGAGTACTTCATCCCCCTCATGTCGTGCGGGCGGAAAAGAGGATTGGTATATTGAGCACCCCCGTGCCTTTGAGGAAGGTGTCTTTTTTTTTTATTGCTCGTGGCGCATCGTAAAATTTCTGTTTTTCCCCATTGATGATTGCGATCTTTGTATTTTCCTGGATCTTGTCCTTACTTGTCTTGTCAAAAATGTCTCTGTTTCCGTCGTTATCTACACTCGATTCTTTTCGATGAGATGAAATGATAACACTTACGTCGCATGCGGCAAGCGTCTGCTCTGCCGTTCAATGAATTTTTTTCGCCCGGACGCTCTCGGACGCCGAAGCCCCCCTACATGCCGTTGGACACACTGTCACCCCTTTTTTTTTCGATGACAAGCTTTACTGACCGTTCTCTTCTTCCTTTCAGGCCTTTTGAGTCTTTTGTTATCTCTTTTTTTGGTATAGTGCCTTCCTTTCGTACCTCCACTCCTGTATATCTTTCCCCCGGTTTTGTTGAGGAGAGATATTTCAATCTAGTTTTCTAGCATGGCCGTTCACTAGTGCCCAACTATTCTACGTCCTATGAGGTCTGCCGCCTCCGATGCTTAAGCTTGGATATGATCGACCAAACAGCAGGTGTGACGTTTTTTTTTTAGCCCGTGGCTTTTTAGACCTTCTGGTCGATCTTCGTTTGCCGCTTCCCCCGGACCTCTTGCGGGCCGCAGAAACGCAGACGTCTTCTCCCCTGAATGTTTGCGACAGGGCCCGTCCCTTCGTAAAGCACTTCGTTTATTCTCCTTCCAAGCCCTTCTCCCACGTTTGCCCAAGTCCATCCTCCCTTTATTCCTTAAACACCTCTCTCGGTCCTTTGTAGCAAGTCGTACTGGGAACGATGAGCCACCTACGAACCCCTTTCACTAAATTGTGGTGCTGCACGCTACCAAGATCTTCTTCGCCCCTCACGAAGTACCTTATTTTCTAATACGCCCCACCCCCCTTGCCGAGACCGTGGCATCCAAATCATGCTTTTCGTTGTCTGCCCATTTACCTTGAATGCTACTGCAAATTCAACTTTCTACCATGAAGGCTTTCCCCCAGTAAATACCTCCATTTGTATGGAGGATCTCCCTCATATAAATAGTCCCCATTTCCGTTTCGTTTTTCTTCTCCCCCCCCTTCCACCCCCGCTTCGGTCCCATCCGTTGCTTTCGTTTTCTGCGGATCTTTTTTTTTCCCACTCCTTCTCGCCATCGACCCCTTCTTCGCGAACCGCTTAGCACGTTTCTTTTTTAGAAAGAGCCCTGCGGTCGATCCGTCTGCTCTTCCGTGACTCCCCCCCTTATTACGGTTATCCACCGTTAGTTCTCTTTTCGGCCCAACTCGGTCTGCAATGTTCACCATGCGCTTCCTTCTTGTGCTCCCCCGCTTTCCCAACTCGACTTCTTCCATACCCCCCCCTGCCAGTGGCCGATTGTATAGTGACCGCGTTTATTGACGACCTCGACCGGGTTTTTGGCCCTGTGATTCGCGAATTTTAAGTCTTTCACTTTCTATTTTAGTTTTTTCCAATGTTCCGTGATTCCCCTTGACCGATGCCGTCCGCCACTCCCCGAGTAGGTCTCCCAGTGGGCTGCCCATCCCGCAACAAGCAGCAAGCGTCCTAGCGAGAAGGTCTCTCCCTCCCTGAGGAATCAGATCACTCACTCTCTGCTACGTTTGCGCTCGGTTGCCTCTCTTCCCTCCACGTCCCACGCCGTTGCTCTAGGTTCGCCGGCTGTCCTCCCGAATTTTCCCGTTCGTTCTACGACGGCAAGTTAAGGACCTAGCGTAGCCGGTACCCGAGTCCGACCTCATGGTTTCGCCCCTTCCTCCTCCTTCCTTCCTTGCTTGCTCTTGATTTCCATCGTCTTTGACTGCGAATTGTAATTTTTGCGTCTATCCGGCCACCTTGGAATCGTCCACTTTTCCCAGTGCTTCTCCAAAACGAACCGCGTCCCCCATTTTTTTTCCTTTTCCAATGGCGCCCGCCGAATCCATTTTCAACCATCCCCCGTTTTGGCAGTCGAGACTTCTTGAGAGTACTCGAGTCAACCTTACTTTTTTTGTTAGGTGGGTCTAGTTCTTCTTTCTTCCTCTTCCTTTTGCCATGCTCTCAGCCCCACCCCCCCGGCCATTGAACATCTTCTCTTTTTCACCAGACAGTTCTCCCTCCCCCTCCTCTATCGTTTTCTGCCTTCAGCTCTCTCGACGGATGCTACCTTTTAATCCTCTGCCACCACCCCTTGCTCGTCGATCTTCTTCCAAGCGTCCCCAGGGTGGAAAGTCCTGAGATCGCTGTGTCTGATTACATCTACCCCTTCGTTCAACTCTCCCCCCAGTCCTGCTTCGGATGGGTCACCCCTCACGCGTTTAAGCCTCGTTTCCGGTAAGCGCTCTGAAGCCTCCCCACGTTTTTTTCCTAGGATTGTCCGTTTAAACAACCCTTCTACTTTTGCGCGCAGTCGTGTTTGTCCCCCCCCAAATTTCCTCCGCCACCAGCATATTTTTGAACCGCGAAATGTGATGGGCTTGTCCTCCCCTGAGAGACCCACCGTCCCCTCCTCTGGAAGAGTTTCGGGGGATGTTTTCTTTCTGGGTGCTCCCAACCTGTTTCTCGTTAGCTGGTTTGATAGTTTCCAGCTCACATCAAATTCCGCTACACTCGACTCGACCCCTCTTCTTCTGGTGCCTCGTGGCGTAGTGCGTCATTTTTAACCGCCCTCCCCACCTCCCTTCTACCGCTGCGTCGCCCACGGAACTCCCTTCATTTGTCAGACATTTTAAGGATTATCCATGCCGTCCTTTTCTCTCGTTCGTCAACCCCACAAGTCTTCCCTTTCTCTCGAGCGGCCTATCTGTTGTGCTTTTTCCCCATCATGATAATTTTATCTCAGGAACCCGATCCCAGCTCGCGGTTGCGTGGCTCTTCGCCACCTGTCTTTTTCTTGCCCCCATTTCCCCTTCCCCCTAATTTCGGGTCCCCCCTTCTTCGCCCTTGCCTTGTCCCGTCAA
>Ga0179593_1353128_pt1 | contig 12620 bp, 15 predicted proteins | sample CZODoug2_1_08_16_FD_185931 | JGI IMG/M metagenome (GOLD analysis project Ga0179593, IMG submission 185931) | Vadose zone soil fungal communities from Angelo Coast Range Reserve, California, USA - CZODoug2_1_08_16fungal (PacBio error correction) | ecosystem: Environmental > Terrestrial > Soil >... | reverse complement strand
GCCTCTCTTTCTCTTGTTTTGCCGGCCTCGTCCCTTTTTCTTACTCCCTTCAACCCTTCTCCACCCTGTTTTTTTCTTTCGTGAGCGGCGCTCCCTCGATTGCTGGTCCTCTTTTCTGGAGACGCGTTACGGAGAGAGGCCTTTACAGATTTCCGGCTAAAGTTTTCGTCGTGTCCTGCGGGATTGCCTTGAGTGCCCTCCCTTTGTCTTGAGTTTTTTTTACTTGCGTGCCTCCTGTTGTCAATTGAATTCGGCCGGGTTTTTGCCCCTGCTTCCCCGCGTGCGAACCCGACCACAGTTTTCCGACCACCGACGTTCTCTTGGCATCTTGCTGAATGGCCCTTTTCTTTACCGTTCGTCCCTTTACGAACATTTTTTTCCCACTTCGTTTCCGCCCTTTTTTTCGCGAGGAGATCAGAGACCTTCTTTTGTGTCCTTTCGATCCTAGACGGTAAGCTTTCCCATCGCCTCCCTTTTTTCAGCCGAAGAATGACCGGATTTGTGTTCTCCTCCTCCTTGTTTTGCGCGACCTCTCCGCGATGGAGGACTCCCACTGACACAGTCTTGATTTCCCGCCCCTCCCTGCTTTTTTTTTTGCCTCTCCGACTCTTTTCCTTGAATGCACCCCAATCTTTTCTTCTCCCTTCCGTTTCCATTTTGCACGATCTTTCCGCGCTTCCGTGATGTTTTTCGCTTTGGATTGCTCTCTTTTTCAACTTTCCCAGCGTTTTCGTGGCCCAACCTGTGGCGTCCCTTTTCAGCGGTTCTTTTGGCTCGCTATATGGGTTTTTGTGCTTCCTCCCTGATGTCGAGTTTTTGAGTCGGTAGTCGTAGGTAAGATTTATAGGCGGCGTCCCGGATTTGATCATTCTCCCCTCCGCCAGCCTTGCCGCTATCCCCTTTCTTTAATCATTTAGGAGTTTCAACGTGCTGCTTGCGCGGGTGTCCGCGTCGCCCTGCCCTTTTGAGATTTTCCGAGCTCTTTCCCGCCTTCCATCCCCGTGCGCGGCTTCTCGGATTCCCCACCCCGCTGGGTTCTTTCGCTAGTTTTCTTTTTTTGAATCTTTTTGATTGTTTATTTTCCCCTGCGCCCGATCTGCTTCTCCACGCACCTTGACTCGCCTACTTGAGCAGTTCAACCTGTGTAGGCAGCGGATGCTGATGGTTTTACGAGGCTTTTCACCCACTTTTCACTCTTCCTCACCTTTCCCCTAAAATTTGCCTTCCAGTTGGCCTCAAGTGGAGTCGACCTAGTATCGGGGTTTCCATCCAGGCGTTTCCTTTTTTTGTCGATCTCTTTGATCTTTTTTGACCCCTTCACTTAGAGGAACATGCGGGATTTAGCTTGATCGCTGCCCTATGCGGCTTTTTCGACTTGCCATGGCTCTTTCCCCCTCTGGATGCACCCAATGTCTTCAGTGGCTGTGGTTGAGCCCCGGATGCCCAGATGATTTTTCCCCGGGACCTTTTTTTGATAGAGATTCTTTCCTCTCTTTTTCTGCGGAACATAGGCTCCCGTGTACTTTCCTCAATCTCATTTAATTCAGAGTGATAACCCTCTCATTCAGCCGTCAAGGCAAGACCCCTACGTGGTATGTATGAAACCTGATCCTCCTTGGAGTCCTTTTTTTGCGGTCTCTCTCTCTTTACTCTTTTTTTGTGATTCTGATCCGCAGTCTTTTTCAATTAGATAACTTCCCTCCCCGTTGTAGCCTTCTTGATCCTTTTGCTGCCTGTTCTGTTTTATCCGCTTTTCCCCTTCACTGATTCCTCCAAACAGTTCGCTCACCTTTCTGTTTCTCAACACGTCCCTCCGTTTCCCCGTCTGGACCTCCCTTTCTTTCAGCCCAACCCCGGTTTTCCGTGCGTTTCCCCTCATCGGGTCCCCCCCCCTTGCCAACCTCTCCCAGCAGCCCCCCCCCCTTTCTTTTTTTTCCTTCTACCGCGGCCTTCACACCGCTGAATTGTTCTTCGAAGACCGCATTTGCAGGCCGCGTACGCGCCAATTGTCCCGTTTCCCTTAGGACTGGCCGTCCCCCCCTTGCGACGTCTCTTTCTCCTTCCCTCCCCGCTTCCCGTTTATTGAAAACCCCCGCTTCTCCACATTTCTCCATTCCCTATTCGGGCCAATTCTTCCGCCCCCTACCTTTTCATTCATGGTGACTGGCCTGAACACCTGCGGCCCAGCATCCTATTCCCTCCTCACCTTCCAGACGTAGATCCTTACATTTGCTGTTGCAGAGCCCTCTGTCGCACGTGCTGGTAAACCTCTCATCGTTACAGAGAACTAAACTTGCGCTCAACTGTCCCCCCTCGGCTGTCTAAATCTCTCAGGCCGCGGTTGGAAGCGTAGTGTGCGCATCCTCTTCCGTTTACATGCTCGCCCTCTTTTCCCCTTGATTTTTTGGAACTCCGTCCTCCCCCGCTGGTCAATATCCTTCCTGGAACATTTAACTTTCCTCTTCGAAGGGAATTTTCCAGTACACGGGATTCCCCGCCGCTGCTATTGATACATAGTTCTCCCTCAGAATAATCTTCTACTTCCCTATCCTCCTCCACTCATACCATCCCAGCTCCCCTTTCGACTGAGGCCCGCCCCCCTCACCTTCCCGCCATTCCGACAAGCGACGGCAGACTTTCCGGAGCACACTCCCCTCTAAAGCCTGTCCCTTAAACTGCGTGCCTGCGAACCCCCCCCCCCCCCTCCAGGCTTCCACTCCTCGCGTCCCGTTTCCCTCCTTCCCAAAACTGGGACTCCGTCCCCTCTTCCTTGGCTTTTTGTCCACTTTCCCCATTTTTCGCGTCATTTCCGAAACAGCGTCTCGGGACAATAACGAAGGCAGACATATTTCTGGTAGGCCCTCCTTCCCCTGTAGGTCTTTCTCTTTTCGCGCCACTCCCCTTTTTTTTTACTGAAAACATTTATCCCTTGCTTGATTCCCCCCTTCCCTCTGCGAGTGAACCCGTCTAAGTTCCCTCCGCGAATCTTTCACCCAGGCTCTATCTTTCCCTTTTTTTTTCAGGCCGAAACGCCGCGTTCCACCCTTTTCTTTTTTTCCTTTACGTGAAATGTCCGACTTCACAGTTTTTTTTCACCTTCCCGCCTTTCCCGTAGGGGCCCCCCCAATTCACCAATTTTTCGTCTTTTTCTCAGCGCAAATGTTTTCGTTTCTTCTCGTCAAGAGAGTGTTGAGATCGGCTAGCCGCGCGACTGCTCCCCGTTGTCTACTTCACGAATTCGCCGTCCTTTCCCTCGTAATGGCCCCCTCCCCTCAGCGCCCGCTGGCATCCCGCAGTTCAATTCCCCTTTCCCCCCTCGTCCACTGATTTTCCTTCTCGACCGTCAAGTGTCCAGTCAGCATACGTTTCTGGACCTCCTCTCTTTTTTGCAGCGCCTAGAGAACACCCCATTGGAGATAGTTATAGTGTCTCCCTCCCTCCTGTCGTCGTCTCCCCGACCCTCCAGCATTCGCCCCCCCGTGAGTCGTAACTACTTTCGTCATTTCTCCGTTTCAAATAAGTCACTGATGCACCCTTACCCCGGGCTTCCCAGTTTTTCAACTCTCCACGACCTCTTCCTCTCCACAACCGGGACTCCCTTTCGCCACGCACTCGCGTATTCTAAAGAGAGGAGTCCCCTCTTCTCCCTCCTTATTTTTCCTTTGGGAGGTTGTTTCTTCCCCCCGGTAGTTGGTCAAGGGTCTTTCCCCGACCATTAACGATTTTTTTGCGACGTTTCATAGGAGTGAACTACTCATTTCTTCAGGCCCCGAGTGGTAGACTCTCCCCCTCAGAACTGAAGAGAGGTTTTTGATATTATTCCCACCGTAAAGCACCCTTGGAGCATGCAGCCCCAGACTTTTTTTTCTCCCCTTTAATCCCTCCTTTGTTTTTTGATTAGTAGATTTTTTTTTTGCCCCTGGTGTTCCTCGTCTCCCCCCTTCTTTCTAAGTTTAGAGTTAGCTAATCCAGTTTTTTTCCTCCTCCTATCCTTTCTCTAGTCTGAACGCCTTATTCCTTTTCGTCGCTATGTAGGTCTTCTGTCCGACTCCCCCCCCCCCAAAACTTTACCAAGTCTTCATAAAAAGGATTCAAATTACCTTATTATTTCGGCCAATAGCTTCCTCCTCCTCAATTTTTTGAGTCGGTGTTCCCTTCTTGCGGCCGTTGGTTTTTCCCTTAGGTGTAGCAGAGTGCTTTCTCACACTCCTTGCTCAGTGAGGATTCTGAGTCCCTTATGGGAAGAGACTTGATACGGTTTTTCTTTTTTTCCCCCGTGCAAGGGCATGACGGCTGATTTTCTCTCCCCTAGACGAGAAATCTGACCCCCGTTGTTCGGTTCCCTTTGCCCCCTCACGTCCCTTTTCCGGAGCTTAGATGAAATTTTTGGTTGTGAGTCCCTCCCTTTTTCTTCTGGCGACGTGACTCTAGCCTGAGGTATCCCCTTTTAGTGGGTGAAGTCGGCTTTTGCCTTTGTATAGAGTTGCAGCTGCTTTTTCCACGTTAACGTGAGAGTGGCCCCTCTTGTTTTATTTTTTCCGAAAGGCGCTTTCTTTTGACTTTTACGACCGAGTGGGGCATACAGCTTCGGCCCTCACCGACTTGCTTACACTCCCTCGACGACCCACGAACCTTCTCTGTGATGCCCCTCCCCTCCTCAAATTGGCGTACCATTCTTTCCTGGTTGGGATCCACCCCAGTTCACGTCCGTCATTTTTGGAAAGATTCCCTGTTCCGCGGCGTTTCGGTTTCCTCTTTTTCCCCTAGTTCGGATGGAGCGGGGAATCTTCCTCTCGTTTCACTCGCCTAAGGACCTTTCCCATTCCTCTCGCTTCCTGTGTCTTAAATCGCCCTTGGTTCGAGACCTGTTGTCCTCCGCATTCACTCCCCCTCGAAATCTTGACAACCGTTGTCTCCCTCTACGATGACCCTCCGAAGCTTTCAGAAGGTCCACCCGGCTTTATTATTCGTTTTTTTTTTTCCATTTTGTTTAACGATCTCGGGCGTCCGTTTATGGGTTTTCCCCTGGCTTCTCCTTTCCAATGGCTTTGCTCCCTCCCTTGGCCCCCTTTCGTCTTCGTTCGCCGTCTGGTCTGAGCCTCCCAGGTTCCGTTCTTGCCGCGCCCTGCTTAGATCTTTTTTCTGGAGATTGGAGTGTCCCGGCGGGCATATCTTGGCGGCTTCCACCCTCTTTTTTGAAATCTCTTCCCCCTTTTCCCCGAAATTCTTTTTAGTCCTTTCTTTCCTTATTCACAGGGAGAGTCTCCCTGAGGGTCCTTTTCCGCGATCCTTGTCTTTTTTTTTATTTTTCTTTTTTGGTTGAGAATTGTTTTTGCATTTCGGCTTTTTTTTTTTTTTTTTTCCGCGGGGCCCGGCCGATCCTGCTGCAGGTCCGATTTTTTTTTCCCTCCTTTTTCAGGTGGCGCGCCCCCCGGAGTTTAACTTGTATGCTTTCTTTGGTCTTTTGTGACTCATGGAGCCCCGCGCTTGTGCTTTTTCCCCCTGTTCACTGCCCACGAGGGAAAGTTTCCTCTCCTTGGATTGATGCCGCCGGTTTATTTTTCCAACCCGGCATTTCGGAACTTCCCCTCATTTACTGGTTTTCCGCGAAAGGATTGACGTCCTCTTGGGGGAGCCCTTGGCCCTTCCACTTGTCCTTCTGCGTGGCGGCCTTCTTCGTCTCCTTCCCCGGCACTTGACGGCCCCCTATGCTGGCCCCCGACGATTGATTACTCCTTAGTCCCCAAGATTCCCCTTCCTTTCCTGACGGAGTGCATGCTTTCGATTCCGTTTTCTTCTTGGTTATCAAACCATATGAGTGGCTTGCGCGTGGCACCTTCCCCTCTGAGTTTTCCCCGGACAGACCGGTTTTTTTCTTCTTTTTTCGCCCTAGCGGTCTAATAGAAACCTTGTCTTCGTGATTCCCTTTTTTGGAGTCCCAGTGACAGTATTTCAGTCCGCGGATAACAGCGAAAAGGTCGACTCACATCCAAGCTCCCCCGTTTGTTACGGGACGTCACCCTGAGGGCAGAGAAGGAGGTACTCCCCCCTTTTGTTTTTGTTTGAGTCTCTCTCCCCTCTTCTTTACCTCTTCCCTTCTCCCTACAGCTTGGAGTTATTCTACTTCGCTGCTGCCTGTCCCTTGTATTCCCGATTATGATAACTTCCCTTCCCCAAAAAGTTTCGCTCCCATCCTCCTCTTTTCTTTAAAGTTTTACGCTCCAATTTCCTCGTCCCTCCTTCTCCCAAGGTATTCCTTGTGCCACCTCATCGGGCACAACTCTTTCCCACCTTCAGGGCCCACTTTTTTTTTTTTTGATCTCAGGCTTAATTGCCATTTCCCCTTTCCCCCCCCCTCAAAGCCTGCAATCTTTGCCTTCCCTCTCTTTTTTGTTTCGCGACTTCGTCCATTTTTTCTCTCGTATTCCTCAGTTCACCCCAATGCTCTCACATTCCGCCCCCTCCAGCCAGACACCGACGGTCTTCCTGCTCGGCCCATACGGCCCTTCTTATGGCACAATTTCCCCATCTTTTCGAAAGTTACTATTCCTTTTCTGCTCCCCCCCCGGCATCCTTCCGCTTTTCCCCCTTTTCTAGTACTGTTCCGGTTCTGTTCGTACCGCGCCCCCCTGCGCCACGGCTGGTCCCCCCTTCACCTCCTCGCCTCTGCCGACGATCAACCTTTTTCTCTCCCACTTTCCCCCCCCCCCCTCGGCTTTTAATCGCCCGGCAGCCCTGGTTTCCGCGCCGCTTCTTTTCCCCCTCCGCGGGCCAGACCGCCGGCATCGCTCCTTCCTATAGGAAATGACCTGCACGGCCCCCCTTGAATTTAGGGGCAGGTTTCTTCTAAACATCCCTGTTATCCAATCTCTTTCCTCCTCTTCATAATCTGGTTCGACTCCCAACGACATAAGCGGAAGCACCTTTGAGTTCCCTTCCCTACCCCTCTCTGCCTCCTCCCATAAGCCCTCTCCCTCCTCAGTTTATGAGACACCTTATAGCCCCCCTTAGCCTTCAGGTCCCCAAGGCACGAATCTGGTCCCTGGAACCACATCCCCTTATCCTTTCTTCGTTCCCTGTGCCATCTTTCCCAACCTTGTCTCCCTCGTGCCCCCCCCCCCCTTCCCAAGCTGGGGGTGTTGAAATTCAAGTCCTTTTTTTTTTTCGCCTCCCTTCCAGAAACAGCAGCTTTTTTTCTCTTTCCCTCCTCGGATTGAAGAATAATATTTTTTTCATGAACTCGCGGTCTGTCTCACGTCGCACCGACGGCCTTTTCCTCCACAATTAACGGATTCCTCCTTTTTCCCCCTGTTTCTGATCCCCCGATTACTTTCCTGGCTTTTCTCCCCCGGCTTCCATCCTCGGTCTCATTTTCTCGTTTTTTTTCCGTTTGACCACTGGAGTCTCTTTTTGGGTTTTCCCGAAGTTTGTTTTACTACCCTTTTCCCTCCCCCCCTTCTCCCAGCGGGTCTCAATTAAACTCCTCTCGCCCCTTTGTCTTTTCAGCTTTACGGATTCGCTTATGGAGTTGCGTCACTCGCCCTCAGCCGCTCCTTAGTGTTACGCCCATCTAACCTTTCTCCCTTTCCGTCAAGCATGTAAAACCAGCCCTTCCCCCCCACGGTCATTTCGTTCCCTTCAATAAAGAAGTCCTACACATCCCCCCCCTTACTCTGGCTTTTCCTTCGAATAGATAGCTTACCTCTTCTCACCCTCCTACCGCGCCTGTTCTTCACGACCCCCGAGTGAAGGCCTTCCGTCACACGTGGAGATTTCTCGTTCATCCATTCCCGCGCTTGCTCTTTCTTTTAAGCAATTTATCCGATTCTTCTTCCTCCCCGTCTAAGTTAAATCACGCGGTCCTGCGCTTTCCCGCCCATCTCCGTCCCCAATCCGCACGTGGCTTTTCCCCGACCCCGGGACCAGGGCACCCTCCCCCTTTTCCCCTTCATCGGAAAGGCCCCCTGCACACCCCCCCCCTCCCCCTTCCCTTTTGCCCCCCCTCCTACCATGTTTATTAGGACCTCATTCTCCTCTCCCTTTCTTTTGTTTTTGGGATTCTTGTGGGCTGAACGGCCCCCAGGTTTTTTTTCCCATTTTTTTGTTCAGGTCGACACGTTACTGCTATTTGCCTGACGTTCCCACGGTGTACTCTCTTCCATCTTTAGTCGCCTTTTACTTCTTTTTTTAGCGGGGACTTTTTCCGAACTTTTTTTTTAGCCCTTGAAGCTGAGGGGTTTTCTAGTCTCCAATCCCCGCAAACTTGGTGCATCCTAATAAATTTCCCCTCTCTCCTCCCCCCCTCCGTGGTTTTGCTGCTAGATGTCCTTCCGGGCTAAAAGGTTTCCTTTGTGTTCCCTTGCGCCCTGATCTCCCCCAACCCCTTCTTTCAGGTTCCCCCAAGTCGGTCGCTAACGCCGTGGCCTGCCCCGGTCCTCCTCACTAAGTGCTAGGCGTCGTCACCGCTGTCTTAGACCAAGAGCTTTTTAATGTCGGACCCCTTCTTTTCCGACCAACCCCTTGGGCACAACCTAGTTGTGCTTCAGCCGGTTACCCCCATTCCCCATCAATTCTAGGCTTCTCCTTAAGAATACGCCCCTTCGGGCCGTGCGAACCGGCTTTCCCTTCGGGGCATGTTTGGGAGGCCTTTCTAGGCTTTCGGAAGAGTTGGAGAATTTGCGGGATGTGCGGATCTGTTTCTCTGGTTGGAAACTATGAAGAGTGATTGACGACGTTGCATTTCTTTACGGAGCTTCTTTTTCGCCCCCGACTGACGAGCGCTTTGACCTTCTACTTTTTTCTCCACCGTGGGATTTCCGCTCTTTCAGTTCCCCCCTCCATTGCGTGGTTCTTCGCGGCTTTTCTACTTCTCCCTCCGCGAGGGCGGTCCTAACGTTGAGCTTTCGTCAATTGGTAGTGAAGATGCGGGATTGCCTGCTTCCTTCTCGTGGCCGTCCTTTTTTTAATTTTTTTCCTCCACTTCGCCCTTTCTTTACTTGTCCCCGACTTGACGCTGGGGCTCTCGCTTTTTCTATACGAGCCGCTCCCCCCACTCCACGCTGACGGACACCCCTGCCTTCTCGACATTTTGCCGCCCGTCTCACATTTTCTCCCGGATTTTCACCCTTTTCTTGGCGCCATGGCCTTACGACCTCGTGTTCTTGGCGTTTCCTCTCTTCAGAGCCGGAGCTGGAAGTGGGACGCGCTTCCTCCTTGACGGAAGCGGGTGCCCTTCGAGACGGACCTCGGCAGAATCCCTCAAGGAATTTCTTTTTTTTTCACTTTTCGACATTACTTATTCCTCCGATATGAGGCTACTCCCCTCTTCTGCCAGTCTTCCTTCGTGGACAGCTGCTGCCTTTTTCTGGAAATGCCTTTTTTTTACGTGAATCAACCGTCCCTTTGGCGCGTCTTTCCCCTTTTTTATTTCACGCGGGAAGCACTCTCCCTTCCCATACTTGATGGGTTCGCTTGCGGCGAGTTTTCCCACCTTGGAGATTCATTGCGCCCCCTCTGTGTCTCCTCCCGGTTCGGGCGGATTGGCTTTTGAGGCGAATCCGTGGTCGGATGCCCCTCGCGATGATTCGTTATTGCCTTTTGATGGCTCGGCGTAGGAGCTATTTTTCGATTTGGCTGGTCGCGGTTTCAGGCAAATCCCCCCTTCCGCATCAATTCTTTAAGGGTCCGTTTTGATTTTTCCCTGGAGGTTCCCGGTTTTATGATGTCTGCCTTTTTGCCGTCCTTTTCGAGAATTTCGAGTGGGCGCTTCTGCCCTTATTCCCGGATCTCTTGCCCTTACTCCCAGACGTTTTTAGGTGAGCTAGTTTATGTCTCGGTTCCCCGGTGAAGGGCTTGGTTGGGCAGCACGTTTCTATCGTGTTTTTGAACATCCCCTTTCCTCTCGATCATGTGTCTCAGCTCTCGTCTTTTCTGCCGTGTTCTCGCTTTCCACTGCCCGTTTAATTTTACAAGCTTGCTCTTGCCCGAAATTTCTTTGATTGGCTTTCTGGTGATGATGGCCCCTGACCCCTTCGGTGCCGGATGGCGTGGTCTTAGACATGAGGATTCTTTGTGTGAATAATTCTTGTTCCCTTACCTCGAGCGAATGCGTTCGTGTCGATTCCCCCCGCAGGCAAAGAAGGGCTTCTTTTGTGTTTTTTTTTCCCCGGCTTGAGGAGAGCCCCTTGACTCTTTCTTCACCCAAGATGGCTTTTTTTAGGGATCGTTGTAGATTTGTGTTCACTTGAGTATCCCTCCCGTTTTGCCGCCCTTTTGTTCCGGTCAGCGACATGCTTGTTTTTTCCTCCACATTCGCGGAGTGTCCGACCTGTTTTTTAGTTAATCCGGATCCAGTACTCCTTTGATTATCGAACAGTCAAGCCCTCTGAACAGGAAGCTGAAGCGACACGTCTTCTGTTCTTCACCGTGAGCTCCTTTTCTTTAAGCGGTTTCTAGTTTCCTCCGTTGTTTTGTTTTATCTCGATCCTTTCTTCTGCCCAATTAGCTCCCTCCCCGCGGTTTCCTTTCTTTTGATGCTCGCTGTTCCCTGACGATTACTGCCCCCCCTTTTTCCTCCACACTTACTCCTCCTATGTTACTGATGACTCCGCTCACGATAACTCAATCCTTTACAAAAGGGAGGGCGGTTTCCCCCCTAATTGTCGGGCCCCCAGCCGTCTTTCCAAAAACCTCCCGCATGCACCTAGGGGTTTTGCATCAGCTCTTTTCCCCCCATCGCCACCCGTCTCACTCCACCCCCTTTGCCTGAGCGTATCCCCCCTATGCTCCGCATTTCCTCTTGCCGTAAAAGCTTCTCAACACCTTGCGTCCCTCAGCCGCCCCACTCCGACTTCCCGCCTTGATTGACCCCCTTATTTCATACTCCACTTCCCCGGAGGGCCCCCTCTCCTCAAGCTTTTCGACTTACCCGTGGTGAAAATCGTAAACCCCCTCTTAATCAGCATCCCGTGCTTCACTTTCTTCTTTCCAATGTGATTTTTCGTCCTTCCTTTTCCTCCGCCACTGTCTGGTCAAACCCCCACAAGCCTTCGCACCTCACCGCGACTCCCCAAACGCCCCCGCTCTCCCTCGCCCTGAAATCTTTTTCTCCGGCCCGCGGTCTGCTTCGTGCGAAAATTCATTCGACCCATTTCCGCCAAGTTCGGCTTTCCAAGGCTTACCGGGCATCCTCCCCGGTTTTTATGTAATGACCCATCACCGCTCGAAAGTCTTTCGGCTTCCTGGTGGGACGGCGTCCCATCCCCCCCGGTCTCTTTTCCCACTTCCTAATATTTATCTCACCCTCGACTTCCTACTCTTCCCCAACAGCCGTATTGCGCGCGGCCCCCCCCGACCCCCCCTTTTTCTTTCCATCATTCCGACGTTTTCCTCCCCGCCTGAGGCTCCCCAAGATTGGCTCCCTCCGATGCCTTGGCAACGTCTCCATCGGCCTCGAACACCTTACGTCGTTCCTCCGTGAACTTGCCCAAAAACTGGCCTCCTGGCAACTCACTCACTCTTTTTCCGGGTTGATTCCGTCACCTTAGTCTCCTTCCCTCAACAGAAGAGTCGCGGGACCCTATCTAGGCAGATATGGTAGGGACCTTCTTGACTTCGAGAGTATGGACCCCCCCCCCACTCGAGAACCCCAGTCAGATGGAATTAAACACATAAATTCATGCCCCGTCGTGACAGCCGGTCGCGCCCCTGAGAAAGTAGTGCCAGCCTTTCTTCCTTAAATTCGGTGATCGACGGTGCCTTTTCCCCTTAGATTTCCCCCAATAGGACAGGTTCTGTGCTCCAACTAACAAGGGGTGTCAGACCCTTTTCCCCAATTTCTCCGAGGTTTCCTTCCAATATCCTGCGGTGGCCTCCACTGGTCTGAGATATTGTCACTGAGCCGCTCCTGCCCCAGCACGTCGTGTTTCCTTTTTTCCCCCCCTCCGTTGCCTTCACGCAAGCCAAAATTTCTCCACGTCACGTTCATTTTCCCTCTGGTTTTGGGGGAATCCCGCCTTATTAACTTCCCAAATTTCCTCGGCAAACCCACTCGCGGTCCCCCATTACCCTGCTCGCGAACTTCCAGGATAGAGACAAGGAAACGATGGCTCTTTCCTCTCCCCACCTTGGTCTCTCGTTATTTAGGCCCTCCACCGCAGCTGATAGCGTGGTTCCCCGAAAGCCGCGCCGGTAGTCAATGCATCATCCCCTTCTGTCGTCCCATCATCGCTTTTCGTCCCCTTCGCCTCCCCGGAGTTCCGCCAACTATCCCCCTGGTATTCTCCAACTCTTTCACGACTTCGTCCTCTTCCCCCCCACCTCCGGCCCCTCGTCGACATCAGCCTCCGCCCCTTTTCTTCTCTTACGCCGCTCTTCGGCCGACCCTTAATTTTTTTTGCGTGGGCAGCCCCGGAGTTTCGTACCGTTTTTTTTGTCTTCGGAACTTTCCTTCCTTCCCTAACGTCTATGGGCTTGTCGAGTTTGCCGTCCCCCTTTAGGAGCTGGCTTCCGCCCCTGTTAGCGAATACAACTTCGGGTTTATCCCCGACGCTGTTTTGATCGCGCCTTGGTCCCCATGAAACGGGCCCAAGCAATTTTAGCATGCCGAGAATCGGCCCCCC
>Ga0179593_1294463_pt1 | contig 12620 bp, 10 predicted proteins | sample CZODoug2_1_08_16_FD_185931 | JGI IMG/M metagenome (GOLD analysis project Ga0179593, IMG submission 185931) | Vadose zone soil fungal communities from Angelo Coast Range Reserve, California, USA - CZODoug2_1_08_16fungal (PacBio error correction) | ecosystem: Environmental > Terrestrial > Soil >... | reverse complement strand
GATCATTTGATCTTGCGGTCCTGGAGGACCGAGTCTAGGCCACATTTTCCCATGTGATTGTATTTAGCTTCGTGTTTTTCAGGAATCGCGCGCAAGACTTTCCCATCCTCCCCCCTGTGTCCCGCATCTGCATCCCTAGTGGCCGTTAGTTTATCGTGAACGTCTCTTATTGTTTAAGCATCGACCTTCCCCTGGACCACCCTCCGTAAGTCATGAGCCCAACATTTCCGAGCGATTGTTGATATAGAGACCCTCGATCCCCCCCCTCTGCGCTTCTTCTCTCCTGTCCTCATTCTCCCTCGTCCTCTTTCCAAACCAATTCTGAATGTAGTGGGGGTTATACTTTTTCTCTAGCTCCCGTTATTCCCCCCCGTTGACACGATGCAATCCCTTTTGTGTAGTTATTCTGTCCTTGGCCCCCTAAGTATTCGGGTTTAAGGATGGACGTCTGCCCTCCCTCCCCCCAATGGAGGCACCGGACGTTTTCTCATTCTACTGCCCCGCAAGAGTAGTTTTTTTTTCTATTCAACTTTCCATCTTATCTGCCTCTAGCTCCATTTTTTCACTCAGGAGATCTACACTGCTCGTTGGCGAAATTCGAGACCTTCCGGTCGCTTTTCGCCCCGTATCTTTAATGTAAGGTTGTTTTCATGCCACCCCCAGACGACGTTCTCCCTCTAAGTCCCTTTCGGTTTCAGGGCATAGTTGGAGTGAGTGGAGTTCAGGGTCCCCTCTCCAGAACCGCGCAGCCGGGGTTTTGATAGACGAAGGGCCCGGTGGATGGAGAGAGTGAAAGACTTTTTACTGGCCCCCTATTCCGTTAGACGTTTTTTCCCTGCTTGAGGTTTTCTCCAGCATCCCAAGTCCTTCCATCCAAGTACTCGTACAAGTCCGAGGCTTATTTTCCCTCCTTTCGGACGCAACGTATAACCGCGTCTCTTCCGCGTTGACTTTTTTCTATGTAGTTTGAAAGGACTATGGCTTTGTGCTTTTGGGCGTCCCCCCCTAAAAAACGTGCCAGTTCCTCGAGCGACTCCAGTCTTCAGACCGATATTTTAAACCCCTCTGGTTATATTTTCTGTTCAAGTCAAAACTACCCTCATACCATCTTAGCATAATTACTGCCTTCGGATTTTTGTTTCCCCTCGGTTCTTTTTGACTGAGATCTCAATGCCCGAGGGCAAGAGTTTCCTCCCCCTCACTGATCTTGGTTTTCGGTTTTGCTATCGAAGACCAAGACCCGTCTCGATTGAAGTCCTTCAACGCTAAAAACCCCGTTAAGTCCCCGTTTTTACAGCTCCGACATAATAGTCCAGATGTCCTTTTTTCGTCCACCCCACCAAGCTCTGGCCCCTCGGACATTTTTCTGTTTTGACCCTCATGCTGGCGACAGTCCGGCCAGACTTTCCCCAAGTCTCCCCTTTCTGTTGCCCACATACCATCCCATGTTACCACCCGTAAGAGAGATCATGCGCCTCCTCCCGCTTAACGCACCCCTTGAGACAGTTTTTCCCCCTTTCTCTTTACTCATTTTTTTCATGAAAGACTTATCTCACAGGACGTCTGGATTCACATTTCCCCTCTACCAACCAAGAGAGGAATCGAATGAGAAGGATCCTAGAGTGAGTACTCACCCTCCCTGGGAAGACCAATACCTCCACACAGGGCCCGAGAGTCAGAGCGTTACCTCTCTCAGCCCTCGTGCCACCCACCCCCGCTTACGTTCTACCACCACCGCGACCCACACACGCTTTCACAAGCGCGAAGCAGAAGTCCCCCACAATGGCTCCCCCAGACGGGGCAGCACGAGGGCGGGCCACGCGCTTTTTTCGCACAAACGTGTCTATCCCAGATCGGATCTCCAACAGCGCTGCCAACAGAACGACCGCGCAGCCCGCATCCAGATGATCACCGCCAAGGCACTGAAGTCGCAGCCGGCTGGGCCCGCCCGAGGATAGCCACGGGGGGCGAACCAAAAGCCGTGGCAACCCCGGGGGAAACCCGCGAGGAGAGAAGCCAAGCGGCAGGGTCCCTCAGCGGCGTCCACCGTCGAGACCCAACGCACCACACACCTCGAAGGACCCCCATCAGGTATGCTCTACGGCCCGGACGCGCAACACGCAGGGGAAGAGGAACCGAAGGGAGTAGTAGTCCTCAGGAGCCGCCCCCCCGAAGGGCGCCGACAAGAACCAAGCACGGACTTTCCAGAAGACGGGTTAACCAACCACTCATGCGCCCCGAACAGGCGTGCATCGAAGCAAGCAGCTCCGCAATAGACGTCCAACTCCCCACTCTAGCGCGAACCCGATCCCGATATCGTCAAGGGAGGTCATTGCTCTGGATTGAAGCACGGCTGAACTCGAGGCCGCCTCGGACCCTCCCTCCCCCCGGTAGTAACCCCCACACGGGCGGGTTAATGAAGTGGGGCCGCTCTGGGGTAGCGGGGGAACAGTTCTATTCCAGTACCCACGGAAATGAGCGAGGAACGGAATCTCGTACATTACAGGGCACCCATGGGCAGGGGCTACGCTGGAGGGGTCTGTCAAGACACACTCTCGTCACGTTTGGAACAACCCACCAAACCGGGTGGCGCGCAACCGGGCCGCTTGACGGAACCGCCGGGGCGGGAGGGTACGCTACGACAGCCATACCACCGGCGCCCCCATAGGGACCCCCAAGATACGGCAGTGTGAAAACCCCGGAAGACTCACCACACCGACGTAACTTGGCGGGCGCCACCCGGCAGTGTGGGGGGATGGGATGTACGGCACGGCGGACGGGGGGAAGCTCGTACTAAGAGACCGCGTACAGGCGAACAATCGGGTCTTGAATAACAAAATGCGAAGAACGGGGAGTGCGGAGTGGGAGCCCTCAGCAGAACTATAGGCACGTCTCGTCTACGGGAAGGGGGGGGCTGACGTCGGAGAGGGGAGCGGACTAGAGGGAAGCCCCCAAACCGGGACACCAGGTCGCGACTCATATGTGGAGAGCAGAGATAAGGACAATATCACTGGCTAAAGTAGGCCCGCAATCAAACCGGGGAAGAGGCCGCATCACAGCAAATAGACTACCCCACAAGGGGGAAACTCAGCCCTGTTCAAAACCCTGCTGATATAGCCCCCCCCTCGACCCGAGGTGGCGCTGCGCACTAGCCTGACTCGGACCTGGCAGAACCAGGCGCCGCACCGCCTACAATAGAGGAACCCAAACCTTAGAGTGCGGCTCTAGCGTCCGAGGGTCCGGATCCCCCCAAGCCCTGGCTGAAGAGAACCCTGCCCGAGTCAGTCCGCCCTAAAGCAACGATCCCGAATACTCGGGGTCCCGACCTTCCCTACAAAACCTGGGCGACACGAGGAAACGAGAAAGGTCGCTCCTGGTGGGGCTAAGACGGTAGACTAACAAGGGAGGATGCAAAGGCGTACACGTGCTCCTACACTGGCAAGGAATTGACAAACCAAGGGCCTTGCCAGGTGAGGGAGTTTTTTTTTTAAACTCCTGGAGGTGTCACGTGCGACGTGGTCTCAAGGGAAGGACCCCCAGCTGGGATTGACCAACTTGGCAAAGGGGGACGTAATGCAGGCACACATCAAGGACTACTCAGGAACGTTCGGATGTCAGTTGAGGCGAGAGAGGGGATGATTGACGTGGCTTTAGAAAGGTGGGCTGATTGTACGGTCCTCGTGAAACGTACGTTTGTAGGAGCGCGCCAATAGACTCAACGAGGCTAAGGAATTGTGCTTACACCCACAACTAACAGAACAGAGAATGGGGTCCCCCAACCCCTTTTGGCCAGAGCGCAAGCACCCAAGCCGCCGAAATACAGGGCCACCTAGATCTTGACACCGACTCCATAACGCCCCCACCGAACAGGGACCCCTGGTTCGGAAAATGACGAGCAAGGGTCACGGCAACAGAAGCCCTCCAACCCCAAAAGGAACGTCTGATTCCCAAGAAGCACGCCAGGGTTAAGGCCAAGTTGTTGCAAGCAAAAGTCGCTTCGTTAGTGTACACCCGTCGTAGCGATGAGACGAGGAATCTGGAGTGCCAGAGTAGGGAGAGTGGGTCAATTAAGTAAAGGGAAGAGTGGCCGGACTCTTGAAGGGATTTGCGCGCGTCTGAGGGTACCAGTCTTTTCGGACTCTCGGTGGGAACTTTAGGGGAAATGTTTTTGCTTCGGATTCAGGATCCCCGACTTTCTGAACCGAAAGCTTCTGGGGTTTCTTTAGGGGTGTCCGGGAACAAACCGGGGGCCCATCCCGGAAAGGGGTAGCGTGCTGGATAGCGCAGGCTGCTGGACGAATCTCGTAGGAAGGATGGAGAGGACGGCTGGAGAACCGGGTTCAAGTACTGGGTGTCCGTAGCGGGCGCAAAAAACACCCGGAGACTACCTGGGGGAGGGGTGCAAGCCCCTGGGAAGAAAAGACATGCGAGTTTCTGGGTCTCCAGTGGGAACACCTGGGATTTGAGGTCCCAGAGGTAGGCACGGTTGGAGAGGAAAAGGACACTCGGTAAGCCTGAGTATCCAAGGAGAGGGAACCTTTCAGGGCTTTTGCATCGAGAAAGGTGAAGTTCATGAAAGGCTGTTTTGTGTAAAAAGACTCCCACAAGGCAAAAGACACCCCAGTCCCCAGAGACAAGTTCAAGCAGGAAACACATTCGGGCGGCCACTGGCATGGCTCAAAAGGGCCCCCAACACCAGAGCGACAAACCGAGCTGGGGCGGAAGGAAAACAGCATAGGGGCCGTGTTATCGATTGAGAGCGGCAATGTGTTTCGCGGCCCATACTGAGAACCGCTGGATCGTGCTCCTCGGTTGCTTGATCCCCCCCGAAACATCCAGCAGGATGCCCTCTCCCTCTTTTTTATGAGCCCGCCCCCCATCCCCCAAAGCCTTTTTTTGAAGATTCTTGCCGATAACCTAAGTCACTCCGGCCAGGTAAGCTTCTACCGGGCGACGAGGGAAACTTCAAGGAGGAACCGCGTAAGAGTGCCCCTATCCACTTTGTGTACGTTAACAGGGTGGTCCCTGAGGAAGCGAGGGTGGAGTGGACCAAAAAGCCCTAGTGCAGCGACACCTGTACGGAACTACGGCGGTCACAGTTAAAACCCTCCTGGAAACCCTGTAAGCGCGATTTCGGCCAACGGCATTTATGTCGGCTTTCAAAATGAGGTTTCGTAGGTATTAGGGGAGTGCCCCGATTGACAGGTTGTTTTGCCACGACCACACAGGAGAACCGGGCCTTGGGTGCACAAGGGGGGGGGGGGATTTTTTTACCAGGGAGAGAAAGCGGCAATGGGGATATGGGGAACCCCCTTTGCCAAAATTGGGGACTTGTGACCCACTTCAGAGCGCAACCTGATTTTCTGTGGCCTCGCTGAAAGGGGTCCCCGCAACACTAAAGATCCTTTGTGCTTTTCTTAAACATAGAACACCAACCACCCCTGGGCGGCGTACGGACAGGATTCTACGCTCCTGTACACGTTGGGTTTTGAAAGTGAAACCGCACGAAGACAAAGTGATAACTCGGTCACCGGGACGAGAAGCCCAGCGGGAAATCGAAAGGGGGTCACAGGCTTGTTGGGGTAATTTAGTTCTCAAGCGAGGGGGTGGTTCCCCTGAATAAAGACTAGTTTGGGGGTGCCCCCATTTGAACCCGGGTGAAAGTTTTGGAACCAAAAAGCAAGGCCGCTTTCCCGGATGGGCAAACCTGGTTTGGGGACCGGCCGTGGGCCGCTGACTGACTTTAGCTTCGAAGACCCACGCCTTATCGAAAGTTAAAGGAGGGGGGGATAGAAACTCAGGGCCCGAACCGGAGAAGTGATGCGGGCTAATGCGCGGAAGCGTCTATGGTCCAATAGAATCTCGCCAGCCTTTCCAATGTTTTTTTTTATGATAGGACCTGGACGGCTGACTACTCCATATGGACCCAGATACGTTAAGATCGCGTCTTAATCAAATGGGGCGTGATGACCTCCAGGGAAGGGTGTTCATGATGGCTTAGAGCTTAGACCCATACACGACCCTGGCTTCTGAGGTCCGAGACTCTTTTAATCCCGTTTAACAGCCGTCACCAGCAGTATACCCTTGTTCCAATACTTCCGCCTTTGTGAGAGATTAGAGTGAGAGCGGCCGGTCCCCGGTCTTCATCGTTTCGTCACTCCCGCTCCATGGATTCTATTGGCTTCGGCGCTACCCTCTTTCGACGCAATCGTGAAACCCCCTGACCCTGGCCCCCGTTCGCCGCCCCTACTTGAGTCTCTCTGGGTTCTGTCCGCCTCCGATCGGCCCGTGCCGCCCGATCCGTCATGTTGAACCAGCTGCAAAGGTCTCTATGATGCTGACAGGGAAATTCTCTAAACCGAGTTTTTAAGAACTAGTAAATCTGCAGAGCTTCCTATTTATATCACCCAACCCTCTTCTCGAGTGTAAGGGTCGTGGTGTTCTATACTAGTTAGTGACTTGTCAAGTCGTTTTCTTCACGTGACCCTATCAAGCACTGATTTGCGGCCCTTGTTACTGGAAATGGTCGATGAATAAGTCTTCTTTTGAATCAGTAAGGAGGCGTAGCTGATTTAAAAAACCGGGCTGCGAGGAGATGGTTTATTGGATGACGAAATTGGAAGAAAGTTTTCTAGTCATTTTAGCCTCAACACAACTTTCCAAGTCGTTCTGGCAGGCTCACGAATCCTCCTTCGTGGGATATTACACCGTTTCTTTTTTTTTAGTGGGACATTTTGGGTCCTCTTGTAGTAACAGTGTGCACTTTCGCGTATAGGGCTTGCTTTTTCACTTTTCGTTCTTCCTGCTGACAACCCGGGTTGCGTGGGAAAGTCCGTTTCTGCACGTTGCGGCTTATGGTAGGTTCCGGGGTAGAGGAACTGTTTATGCATGAAAATATACTAAGCATGCGGCTCTAGTGATGCGGGACCTGACTGGGGCGCTCGCCCTTTCGGATGTCCAGGTAAAGTTCTCAAGGGGGCGAGTTTCTGCTTCGTTTTTCCTAATATTGCAAGGTTATCAACAGCTCCATTTTTAACTGCACTCCCAGTTTTTCATGTTTTAAAAAAAAGTTAGGCGCTGCAATCCGGCCTCCCTTCATCCCGCTATTCTTTCATGAAGCTTAGCTTTCGGGGCGGGGCCCTTGTAGAGGCGGGGGGCTGCGGGTGTGTGCTGGAAGCAAAAAAGGGAGGCAGAGTAGCAAGATCGATACGAGGGGAGGGCGTCCAGCACCCCGATTCTAACAAGTACTGTTAGTTCGCCGGAATGGTCCAAGCAACAACCCAAAGCTGGGAAAAAGATCCGTGTGTTACGAGTTCCGAGTAAGGGTCCGAGCCTGTCGAGCGGGTGGCGGGGGGGCACGGGGCAGGCCGAGACTCCCGAAAAAAAGGCTTGGAAGAGGCCGTGATAGAAGGGGCTTTTCTGCTGGGTCAAGCGGTAAAAGCAGCTTAATCTTCCCCGGGAAGGGCCCCTTTGATCAGAACCCACGGGGCCGCACCGTTTTCCCCGTCTTTTTTCAACTATTTATACTTCTGCCCCCCACAACCTGGTGGTGGGGTGGCCTTCAAGATGAAAAAAGTTTTTTGCCGGATTTTCTTAAGGAGGGGTCGCGGCCTGTGGAAAAAGGCCCCTCCACAGGCTTTCGACTGGTTGGAAAAAAGCCCCTTTTTTCTTATTAGTCCCAAAACTCCCCCCTATACCGAAGGCCGATTTAATTACTAGCCTTTACGCTCCTATAAAGAGGATGGGTTTAAGGTCCCGGGCCTTCCTCGTTCTCCTCCTCCTTATTCCCTGACCGTCTTCCTAGGTGGGCCGAGCACGGGTCTCCTGCCACGGCCTGGAAAGACTTGGAGAGAGAGACTCTTCTAGTACTCCCTGTATCTGTGATTGGGAAATTACAACTGATCCTCTGCGGGGCCCCAACTAATACGTTCCCTAGAAGGCCACCGGTTTTTCCTTATCTTCCGATTGGAAGGGTTCAGTTACCCATTTATGCAAAGGTTATGGAGTTCACCACTGTTTCGCGTTTCGGGGAGAGTAATGCAGCCAGGACGGCGCTGGTATAGAAGCGGTTGGGTTCACTTCCGTGCCTTTCCTGGCTGAGTAGCTTTCCGTTCTAGTGTGCAGAAAGCCCCAGATTCCCCCTTTATGTTCGTGGAGACTTTGGAAAGTCCCGCGTCGCGTCTCTCCAGAAGCACACCCGTCAGGTCCCTTCTGACAAGCAGCCCCGTTTTGCCTCGGTACCGTGACATTCAAGCTGTTCCCCTGTAATAGAAGAAAAGGATTCATTTTTCCTTTGAGGCGGCGATGTATGGACTACCCCTTCTGAAATGAAATCCCGGCGACCGGTACGACATTCTTCAACTCTTCTTTCGCTCTGTCCCTAACGGCGTTCTGTGACTTACTGACTCCCTTAGACTTCAAACCAGATGCTGTGGAGTAATACATTTTTGCGACGACGGAGACTTGAGTAACGCCCACTCGTACACCCTCCTAGCGCTCTCGTGCGAGACCGGGTTTATTCACTCTTAACGTTTTCCCCGTGAAGTGACGGCAGTGGCTCTTAAATTGATTCTCTTCTGTGTTGGTGGATCCATCTTTTTCCCCTCCTCCGGTTTTGTTTATCTTATCTCCAGTCCAGCCCCTAATCCTACGGGAATTCACGCACCGCCCCCGTCAACGTTCGAAAACCGTGTATCTAGCAGGTTTTCTCGCTTCGCGCTCCCAACCCCTAATGACACGAGCTTCCCTTCTGGACTCTCTTTTATTGACCCTGCTTGCTAAGTCGTCTTCGACGAACCAGTGAAGTCACAGACCCTTTTTCTACGCGCTCTGGCGTTCCCACTCAGTCCCATTCTTTCGTACTGAGACCTCGCCCTGTATGCTTTTCGGCCGGGGAGTACCTTTAGTCATTTTGCCCCTTTCTAACTCCGTCCGCCGAGGCTCTCGAAGATGCAGCCGCCTTCCTCTCATTTGTTCCGAAGTTTCCTTTTCTTATGAGGCTTTAGTCTCTGAAAAACGGATCCTTCTTTAGAGGATCAGCCCGTTATTGCTAGAGCACATAGACGAGTTAATAGTCCCCATCGAACAAGTCAAGAGTCATTCGTGGGATTTGGAGGGAGAATCCCCCCTCTAAGCGCCAGATCATAATCACTTCCCTGCTCACCAACATTAACCTTTCTCCGCCTCGCGCCATGCCTCTCTCGCCCCTTTGACCTTTAGCCTCGAGAACCGCTCTTGTTAACCCGTCCCGAGGAGGATTGGCTGCCGCTTCTTCGTCCTGGGATAGCGTTCCTACTCGCAACCGGTTTTTTTTCACTCTGTCTTCCACGAACTGTCTCCTCCCTGTAGATCTTGCTAATAAGCTCCTGATTCTAGACCGTGAAGCCCGGCGTGCTTCGACACGGTCCTTCAGGATCAAGACATCGACCTTGGGAGGTCCTTTTCAATGAGTTTTCCATCTTTATCAGGCTGCATATACCTTCTTAGGGTTGTGCGACCATAGTAACGGTTTATTTTAAGTTATGTGGCGGTCTTGCCCCTGCCAGTTTCTTCGCCACTCATTCGGTGACAGGACCTTTTTCAATAGTGACAAGCGGATTTGTTTGTCAATTAAGTACCTCTGGATTTGTGCGCCCCTTGGGAACAAGGGTTCGCGGGAGTCTGACTTTTTCAGCGAATCGTGTCGTCGCCCGGGCCCCCCGGAAGAAAACCCCAGAGGATCCCCCTCTCTGGCTTGCCCGAAGTTATTTGCACTACCACCCCCGCGCATGCTCACACAGCAACCACCAGAGGCACACCCCACTAGCTCTAACTAGTATGTGACGAGGCCCAGGCTCCTATTCCGACGAGAGTGTGTGGGTATCATTCTTCTGTCCCCTATGAAGGTTGCGAGTCCGCTGATGAGCAGACACGAATCACGGAGTCCTGTCGTCCAAAGTCTTGGAGGATACGAAACCCCCACCACGAGCCATCGAGGGGATCCCAGAAAAGTAGCACAAGAGACGGCCCAGGAGAGAAGCCCCCGATGGGGTTGCTTGTTCCTCGAATTAAGTTCTGTTCCCCCGCTGGCCCCTGAGGAGTCGCCCTTGTATTGACTGGGCCCTTCTCTTTAAAGGTTGAGGTATTGCGCTGCTATGGCCTTCCCGGTGATAATCCAGGACAAGATAAAGGTTGAGGGCATGGCGTTCGATACCGACACGGCCCTAGGAGTTGCCAATCCCCGGCCTTAGCGGAGAGCCTTCAACCTAAGCCGCCAATTTAGTAATAGATTCCCCTAGGCCAGGGTAAGGTCGCTGCAACTTCGTGCGGCGGTAGAGAAGGCCCATATCTCATTTGAAATCCCAACAGCCACCTCTCTCCTCCACCTTCCCGGGACAGAGACCCCCCCCACTGACCTCCAGCCCCCCCTCTAGCTAGCTGGTAGTAAGAAGAAATTGATCCCCCCACTCCAGTTAGGCCGCCAGCCCAAGACTCAGACGAGCATGCTGAATCGTGGGAAGACCCCTCCCAAATCCAGACGCAACACGTTCGCCAGCCTGGTGGACGACCCTCAGACTGATCCAGTGTAAAGAGAAGAGCACCTCCTTGTGTGAGCTGTGCCGATTGAGACTTAGCCAGACCCCTACTCCCGCCCCAGAACATTTTTCCTCGGAATTTTACGCTCTCCTGCCCGAGTTTCACCCTTTTCCGTCTTTTTGCGACTCGCTTAGAGTCACCTATCCCGCACACTCCTGGGTGGAGTAGAAAGCTTCAGTTTGTTTCGCATTATGGCCTTGAGCGCTCCTCGAGCGGTGTAATAGAGTCCCGATTTATAGCCTTTTTTCGGCCCCTGTACTGGCTTGTTCGCCCTACGACTCGTGTGATTCCCGATATCGCTGCTGACCCCTATGATCAGAGAGCCTTCCCCGAGGTTGCGGGCTCTTCTTGTCAGCCATTGACGGCGTGTAAAGGCCTTGTAGCGTTCGCCTTTTTCCGTCATCAAAGCGCTGGGAGATTTTTTTTGGATTTGGATTTCTCTTTAGAAAGCTCTGCTTCCTTTCACTATATCCTTTTCTCCGCAGAAGTTTTGTTTTGAGAGAGCCGATCGGTGAGCTTTGGCCGTTCCTTTGGGCGGAATTGCACGATCCCGGGATGTCCCCAGACTTGAGCGGCTTGAGAATAGAGTGCTCACGACGTGCACCTTTTCGCTAGCCGCCCTTCTGGTCAGGATTCTCTTTCTTTCCCTTTCGTGGGTTGACCTCCTCGGATGAAGATTTCATGCAACCAGATTTAAATGACGAGGAGATGCTATAGCCCCCTCGCTTTCCTTTTGAATTTTCTCAGAGTAACTTCCCATCCTGCTCGAGTGTATACTCTTACACCCCCCCCCCCCCCTCCCCCATAATCCCTCCGCCCCCCCTCCCCCGTTTCACTTTCGTAGGGGGGGAGCCTTCTCCTTCTCAATTGTAACGGTTGACCTTTCAAGCGAGTTTATGATTGTGACCCTTCCCTTCTGTGCGGCGCCGTTTCGGTTCTCGGGCCCATTTCTGCTTCAGCCCCAAACCGTCTTTCGATTCCTGCGAGGTCTCTTAGCCCAATGGCGCTTCTGTCGTTCTTTTATTCTCCCCCCAGGAAAGACGCTTTCCGGGCATCTGCCATTTTTCTTCTGGACGACTAACGCTCTTGCAGTTTTTGTCCTCTGTTCGCTTTTTTTTCAAAGGAGGGTAGTTTGGCTTCACTCCGGTCCTGGTCATTTGCTTTTTGCTGTCCCCCTCACGCTTTGATCTCCCTGACCTCTTCGGAGATTCTAGGGCCGTCGTGACCCCCCGTCCTGGCTCCCCCCCCCCTCCTCACGCCTCCATCCGTTCGGTCTGCTCTACATCTTCTGCCGGTAGAGAGACGACCGTATGGAACCAAGTTTTCCTGGGATGTGGATTAGCTTCTTCCGCTGCACATCTGGCTCCCAAGATCAAGCAAGGAAGCCCAGGAATGCGCTTCCCTCTCTCTGCGCTGACATGCCAGGCGTGTGTCTCACATGTGAGGGAACTGAAGCAGGCTTTATTTTTTCCTAGTCCCAACTATTAGGGGGGTCCATGTGGTCTCTCCTTTTAAAAACTTTTGAGAGCAGAGCGTTTATCTCTCGCCAGCTCTTTCGCAACCTACCGGTATACATTCGATCCCCTCACCACGAATCTCGCATACGCTTCGCTCCTTTCCGCTATTTGTTTCCCTAGATTTGGCGTGCAGTCTCCTCCACCTCTTTGGATCTTATCGCGATCTTGGGGGTGTCTCTTGGGCGCTCTCCTACTTCTCTGCTGGAATCACACGGATGTGTCCCTCTCCCCTCCTCAATCCGATTTTCCCCTCTCCCCCCCCACCCATGGCCAAATGGCACTCTGGAACTTCCTTTGTTCCCTTTTGTGTTACACGGTAGCCCGCACAGTCTCAGGGGTGCCAAACCCAACATCCTCTTCCCCCTCCCACCTTCCGCTCCTCGGCTCACGGCGAATCTACTCCCATCTCCCTCGATGGACCTTCACCGACGCGGTATCTCACTTCCGTATTCCGAAGACGGCTCCCAATTTCCTCCTCACGGTAGTGTACTGTCGAGCGGCTTTTCGCCTCGAATTAGTATCTCTCCT
>Ga0179593_1294502_pt1 | contig 12621 bp, 11 predicted proteins | sample CZODoug2_1_08_16_FD_185931 | JGI IMG/M metagenome (GOLD analysis project Ga0179593, IMG submission 185931) | Vadose zone soil fungal communities from Angelo Coast Range Reserve, California, USA - CZODoug2_1_08_16fungal (PacBio error correction) | ecosystem: Environmental > Terrestrial > Soil >... | reverse complement strand
ATGACGTTCAACCCGCCGACCTCCTTTTTTCGTTAGCTCCCAACTTCTCTCCCCCCCGTTGTGAAAGGCCCAATCTACACGTCCCATTAGCCGGACTTCCCCCTCCCGATTTTTTCTGTCCGCTTCCGGAACACGTGAGCTGCCACTTCCCTGCATACTGCCCTCCGTGACCCCGCGTTCCCCCTCACTATTTCCACACTCCCCTGCGTCCTTTTTCCGCCCCATTCTCATTTTTGCACCTTCTAGTGCCTTTTCTGCGAACAGGAACCCCCCCACACCATTTAGTCCGATTTCGACCACCCGCTTCCCTTTAGCCACTAGGTCCCTTTACGCCCCCCCCGTCCTCAAGGACTTAAGTTCTTTTCAGGAGTGTCTGGCCCCCCTCCAGCGAGACTGACTCCTTCCTCCAGGTGCTCAGTCGCCCTTGTCGCTTTCTGCTCCCCTTCTATAAGTGCCCTAGTCCCCCTTCACTGTGATCCAGTGTCTCGGTTTCTTCTTCCCCTCGTTTGTCTCTCAAGTTAACCCCCCCAATCCTTCCTATTCACATCCTAGCTACCCCAAATCTCCTCCCCGCTTTCGTGTACCCCCCCGCTTTTGGATGCCGGACCCCCTTCCGGATGGCCCCCGAATTTTTCACCCCCCCCGTAAGAGTGTGTCTAGATACTCTCCCCACCCAGGGTCCGTCTGCAGACGAAAGTATTGTACCTGTCTGGCGGTCTCCCCCCGTTGTGTGCCACCCACGTTCACGATTATGCCAACCCCGCCCCCGTTTTCCACCCCCCCTCAACAATAGTGATCGATTTTCGACTCCTTTATTCCTAAGTAAGTGTTACCCCCATACCTCCTTCTACCAGTCCATGGTACTTTTTATCCCGTTTATACTGTTTGTCCCTTGCCCAGGATGTTCAAGTGATCTCTGAACTAATTCCTCCCCTGCGTCCCTTTTCCTCATCATCTTCTCTCACACTTTCACTTCGCTCTTGTGCAAACCTAAACCAGGGTAACTCAGTTCTTTCCCCCCACACTCCCACCCCAACAGTTGTTTTGCCTGACCTTTTCCTTTGTTCTAGTTATAACACTTCCTCTCGAAGGACGTCCCCCCATCCCTAGGACGCGCGGTCGAGACTCCCACTCCTTAATTCACCCTACTAACTTCCTTTCCCCTTTTTGCCAGACCCCTATCCCCCATCCGTGGCTGGTCCCAAGGCGACCGACCTGATTTCCAATTCAGTTCTTTGCTTTTTTCTCCCGCCCCTCCGTGTTGCCTCCTGGATTCTTACCTCGTGATTTCCCTCATCATCCTGCATGCATTTCCGTTTCTCACAGTGCGTAGTTGTGCTCCGCACATTTTTTTCCTGCTAACTCCCAACCCCCTATAAGCCCTCTTCGCGCACTGCTCCTTTGGTCTCTTTTCCCTCACAACGTCTGCCCACATTCACTTACCGTTGCCCCTGCCCTTTCTTCACCCTGTCGCCGTTTCCCCCTCGGCCTTTCCGTTGCTTTATACTCAATTTCCCCACAAGTGGATCTCTGACCATTTTCTCTCCGCCGGCCGTTTCTATGGGCCTTTTGTTAATCTCTAGTTTGGACCGTCAACCCGACTCCTTTCGCACGCGTCGTACCTACCCCCCCCTGTTTTGTCTTCCCCTTGCCCGTCCCTCGTGTTTTAGATCCTTTTTAATTTTCCCTCAGCCTTGCGTTCAGTCCTTTTTTTAGTTGTATGCCTTTTCATCAACCTTTAACTTCTTCTCCCCCAAACGTGTCTTTCCCCCAGACTACCCACTTCGCCCGGGTTTTTCGTGTAGCCCCCGCCCCATGTAGCACGCTGGCACCTGCATTGCTGTCTGTCCATCACTCTCGTTCGGATTCCCCCTTTTTTTTATTTCGTTTTTCGTTTTTCACCGACCCTTCCCCCCCCCTCATTCCTTCATCCCTTTATTTTGTCCTGCGATTCAGCATGCCGCCATTCTTCTCTCGGCTGTCCTTTTTCTATTTTCCTTGATTGCTCCCCCTCTGCCACCCGTAACATCTCATTGTGAATCCCTACCATTCGATATCCCTTCCGATGTGTTTGCGTCCTCCCTCTCCCGCCAATTCCCCCCCCCCCGATCCGCACTTTAAGCGGTGTAATCTTTTTCCCCCCGTTGCAACCGGTTGTTCCCCTTCTTTTTCGCTTTTTGTTTTCTTCGGGGTACCCCGCCAGTTGTCTCCCCCTTAGCTACTCCCAGTTTGTCTTATAGAAAGTGTTTCTTCTTTCTCCCCCTCACTTTTGGGCACATTCATTTCTCCCCTCAGCTGGGGTTTTTTCTGGTTTTTTCTGTTGGGGGGTTTGTGGGGGGGGTGTGGTGTGTGTTGTAGGGTTGGGGTAGTTTTTGGGGTGTTGGGTGTGGGTGTTTTTGGTGTTTTTTTGCTTTTGTGTTGGTTGCGAGGGGGGGTTTCCGTGGGGGGGTGTGGTGTGGGGGGTTCGTGTGTTGTGTTTTTCTTTGGGGTCTTTGTGTTCACCTGGGGTTGGTGTTTGTGGGGGGTTTTTTTGTGGTGTGGTGTTGTTTTGGTGGGTGGGGTGATGTTTGGGTGGGGCCCTGTGCAGTTCTTCTTTCGCCATCTTCCCCCCCCCCCCATTCGCCCCCAAAATTTTTTCATCCTAGTTTTAGGTACACCCTTGTCGCGACTATTTTTTTAGGCCCAGTAACGGCTCGTTCCTGAGGATAGGACTTCGTATCCTCTAGTGATCGAAACGTGGTTTCCTGCTTTTTTTTTTTCCCCTTGGTGCCCCCCCCTTGTTTCCCTGTCAGCGTATTTGCATCCCCTCCTCCTTACCCGTCTTCGTTAAACGCGGTTCTTCGGTCCTTCTTACTGGGTACGGCGGTTTTCCTACATGTTTTTCTGGTTGAATCCTATTTGTTTCTCCCTTTCTTTCCTAGTCTTTCCTTCGGCCCTTGAATCCCTCCGTCTCCGTTCGGCCCATACCCACAAATCACTTTTCCTTACGTGTTGAGCCGACCGACCTTAAGTCAACCCTATTTCTGTACGCCCGCGGCGATATAGCGTTACTCGTACCTCTTAATTGCCATTTGCTTCTCACTCCCTCCCCGGACACTCGGTAATTCCTTTTGTTTCTTGGAATCCCCTGTCCTCCCATGAACCTAAACCACTTTTTTTTTTATCCCAATTCAATATCACGTCCCCAATTTTAGGGTTTCATCACGTGCCCCTTTTCTGTGAAAGTCCTTCTCATCTTCCCCCAGTGCAGGAGGTGAACAGGTGACACACTCCCCAGCATTCGACCCTCCTTGAGTCACGGTTGGCCCCACAGTGACTACTCCTGAATGTTCCTACCCTTAGTGGGTACTTACCTTGTTTTTCCTTATCCGTCAAGGCTCTCATATACGTTACTGATTCTTTCTGATGTACCGTCGTCTTTTCCCCCCCCCCTTCGGCCTGGTCCCCCTCTTTCCGTCTTTCCCCTTTCCCCTTGCCTTTCCACCAGACGGTCCTTCCTTACCTCTCAAACGATGTCTGGAGCCCCCTTCCTTCACCCCTCCTCTCCCACGAGGTACGGATTTCAACCTGCGTTCCCTGTTCCCATTTGTGACTGGCGTTGGTTAGCATGCCACTGAAACCCCACCCCTTCTCCCCCCAGCGCTTTACTTTCACGTCTCCTTCAGGTTTTCATGTGACCCCCAAGACTTACCCCAGTTATGCCTTCCCTTCACACCCTTCGTTGCGAACTGTAGCCTTCTTTCAACTCGTTTGTTTGCAACTCTCTTTCATTTTGCCTCCAGCTCCCCTTTGATTTGCGGGGCCCTACTTCCTTCCCTGAGGACACCTATTATCCCTGATCCACGTCCGCGGGACTTCGCTTCCCAGCAATTGAGATTCAGCGTTCCTTGCTGCTTTTCCGGTCCCCGTCCCCGTGACCGCACACGGAATAGCTCACCCCTCCGATTTTTGCTGGCAGTCCCCCACACAGAGAACCAGCCACCAGTCCATTTCTAAACCGCCTTTTATGGACTGATTTGAACCCTTTCTGTTTACTGGCCACCTTGCCTGACAGTCACTCCCCCCCCTCAAGTGTCCGGGTTTTTCCTTCCATAGTTGAAAATGTCTCTCGCAGCCCTTTTATTGGAGCCTATTCCTTATTTTCGCTTTTGAAGAATTGCCCCATTCCCACCCGACCCCGATTCTATCTTTTCTCCTCTTTAGTTAATTCCATTCCGATGCCTCTTGTCTTCGTTTTCCTGGTAGAGATTTTTCCTATATCGCCTCTTCTAGGATAGATGTCCTTCTCGGATGCCCCTTTATCACCCCTCCAACCTGCATGCCTCCAATCTCCAACGGCGACTCCCCCCGACTTGTTCTTATGGATCCCCTTGGTGTTAACCCCCCAGGTTCCCCCAGGACCCCAATTATCCTCCCTTCTCTTTCACCGTATTCTTTCTTTTTTTTTCTAAGCTTCGCCAAGACCATGGTGACCCTCTGAGTTTTTTAGTCCGCCTTACCCATTTACCTACAGTGCGTAACCCCCATCCGTCCTCAGCTTTTTCCGGTAGTCGTAACCCCCCCCTTTCCGACCCATCCCTATTTATGGTCTCTTACCCTTTTTTTTTTTTCCTTCCCCATGAGCTACTATATTTCTATTCGTCCGTCCTTTTTCCCTTGCTGTCATACAACCCCTTACCACATTGCTCGTGTTTTATTTGGATTTCCTCATTGCCTCAGTGCGATTTGCTCCCCCCCATTGCCTTCCCCTTTATCTCCCCACCCTACACCTTTAGGTCCCTGAAGCCAAACCACTCTCTTCGTAGGGTACGGATGTTCTTTTTTTTTCCTCTTTCCCTTTTTCTAGTCCCCCCAAGATCTTAAGCCATGTCTATGTTTCGGCCTCTCACCCTTAAAGTCGTCCACCTACGACGCCCCTCTTTTCCGTCAGTAGCCATTTTTCAACTACGATCCCTACAGGTTGTCACCGCCCCTTTTCTCCGTGCCCCCGCTCTATTTATCTGTTAGCAGGGACCTCATCACCGTCCCTTTAGGCTTTCCTCAGACCTTTTCTCTCAGGCAGCTTTTGTGGTTTTATCGTACCACCCCATCACAACACACCACAGGCCGCAAACAGAACCCCTCAGGACCCCATCTGTATACACCAGTATTCGCACCCTAACCTTTTGGTTTCTCGCTCTATTCATATACACCCACTTATGTTCTCCCCAGCTCGGTCCCCCTTTCTACCCTTTTTACTGCACCTGTACGGACTTGTAGGTTTATACCTTTTTCCAATTAGGCGCCACTTAACCCATGATTCCAATAACCTCCGGCCTGCCAGCATGATTTCTCTCGAGGACCTTTCCTTCCACTTCTTTCTTCAAGAATCCACATTACGACCGAGATGATCCTAGCCTCCCAGATGTGGCTTACTAATCCCTTTTTGCTCTATGTGCAGGATGTTTTTTATCGTGAACTTGCATTTCTTTAACAACCCCCAACTGTTTTTTAGTTGCTTTTTGCCCTCGATTTTCATGCTGATCTTATTTAGCCCCAACTGTTCTACCCTCCTGTTTTCTTCTGACCACCCAAGACGTTATGTTGTCACCCCCGTTCACAGCCCACCCGCATCCAGGAAGCTGTTTTCAGCTTTGCGCTTTCTTCAACTTTGATTTTCTTCCCGTCAGCTATGATTCCCCCCCATCTTTTCCCGTCCTCCGTGGAACGACCCCCCTCTTGAGTGACTTTTTCTTTTGTGGTTTCATTTCCCCTGGACTCTCACTTTTACAATCGTAGTTGTCAGGTTTTTGTTGACGATAGTACGAACCTGATTCTCTGACCAGTGTTTTTCCTCCTCCAGGCGTATTGAGCCCGAACAAATTTCCCTCTTTTATGTAAGGTCTTCCACTAGACGTCCACAGCTGGTTTTCCCCGTATTCGATATGGCTTTGGCCTTTGCCCCTTTACGGCGTATGGAACACATTTTTGCTCCTTAATGTCCTTTCACATGGTTGCTCCCTTCTTTTATTCCTCCCTTTCCTCACTCTTTAGGTTCCCGGTATTCCTATGGCCCCTTTCTTTTTTCCATATGCCGGTGACCGGTTTTGATTTTGCCCGGCGATTCCCTTTTTCCCTGGTTTTCCCTTTGACTGACCCACACCTTTTTTTTTAGACCCAAAGGGTTTAGTCTGTTTGCAGCCCCCACGTATTTGCCTATACCGTCGGAGTTTGCTTTCGTGGTTTCTACTATTCCACCCCCTCTTTCTATTTTTTTTACGCGCCTTCATTCTGAGGTGCCACATTTCCCGTTTAGTTTTCCTTTTTCATGACGACACCGTGATTGTCTCTTCTTTTCTTCGCCCCCTACGGCTAACAATCCCCCTTTTACCCGATTGCCTTCCACCCCTGTGCCCTCTTCGATACTAGCGAACACAATAGACCCCTCGAACGGATTACCCTCTTGTATCCTCCCCCCCCGTTTTTTTAAGGTAACTACTCTCCTTGGCACTGAGCATACCTTTACTTTAACAGTCAGCGTGTAATTTAGTGCCCATTTTGCCATGACACCCCCTAACCCAAAAATTTTGACAAATCCATTTAGGGATCCCTTCCCTGTTTTCAGAGTCGCATCAGGGAGGGTGATCATTGCCCTCTGAATACTTTTCCGTTTAGCGGCCCGTCCTCTTTGGACTCCGTTGCACAAGGACGGATCCTAAACGTAGGATCGATTATTTCATGCGTGTGGTCATGTCCCATTAACCCTCAAGAGACCTTCCGTCAGCCGCAATTCTTTCGCCTGGTTTCCCCCTCATCCATTTTCATTAACTTTTTTCGCTACTTTTTCACCCTTGTCTCCCAGAAGACAATCTAGAATCTTCCTTCTTTCCCCTCGATTTTTCGTTTGCCAGGCGTGAGTCTCTACCTGAGCTTCCCCTTATTTCCTGGCCGGCGCGAACTTACTAGAATTCCTGGCTGTAGGTTTAACGTGAAGGCGTGCTTGGATTTTCCTGCCCCAGTTGATCCTTTGTCAGTTGTACGTTCCGTTTTTGATGTGAAACCCTCCCGGAAACCATTAAGTTCTTATGCGATTCTTTATTCGCGTCCGCTTTTTAAGTACCCACTCCACTTTTGCCACCCTCGATTCTCCTACGTTTCGTATGTCACTCCAGGGTTCTTCTCTCTTTCCGGCTACCTGACGCCCTCTCTTTACCTGAACTGTTGTCTTAGTACTTCTGTCTTTCTCTTTTTCTATTTCCCTCTCCCCGTCACTGTGTTATCCGCATTCGTGCTCTATTTTTTCACCCGCCTGTTATCGCGCCACCCCCCGTGCTTGTTGACCCCCCGCTGACGGTTGCTACAGAATCCTTTTAAAAATATTTCTCGAAGGACTTGAAAGACGGAGAGTTTTTTAGACACCTTTTTTGGAGTCTTTCCACCTTCTCCCTACCACTTAAGAATCGTTTCCAAATTGCCAACTTCCTTCCTCTCTTGGTAGGTGGCCGGCTCAGCCCGGTGCCCTTTTGTCTCACCCATCTTTACCTACTGGCGTACTGCTCCCTATCTCTGCTTTCCTCGTTCCCTGAATCCTCCCCCCACCCCCCTATCCCCCCCCACAGATCCCCCTCTTCATCACTTGAGACGTCTTTCTCTTCAGCTTCTCTTCAATCATAACCTAGCCTCCACTTGGCCCGATAGCATATAGTATTTCCCCTGATCCCCCCCCATCAAGATTAGTTGGACATTTTTCCCACTTAGTGCATTTACTTGTAGACCTATTGGGCCATATTTTTACCCTTAGTGATTTGCGTTTTGCTCCTCCCCTGTTCCTCCCTCCGTCCGGGTTTCAGGGTCTCTTTTCCTCAAATGGGTGTGTTCTTTTACCTGCTTCTTTTCCTTGTTGTCTTTCCTGCCCCCTACGCACACCTTTCATTCCCATCTTCTCCCTGTCTTCGCTTCCCCTCCTGTTTCGTCTTAAGCGGTCCTGAATCCTGTCACCAGGCACGACACTCCTTTTCCACTGTACTATCCATTCGTTTCATCATCCTTCTTCACCCTCTCCCTCCGTCTCGATCGGTTTTTTTTTCGTATGGTCTCTTTATTTTGTCCACATAACTGTCTACCCTTCAGCCCTGTCCCCCTACATACAATTCTGCCCTCCAGCCGTCTGTGTTTTTATCAGTTTTTCCCATTCCTGGTACGTACTCCTTCGACTGGTTGACAAGTTGTATTCCCCTTTCCCGAAGAGGTGTGGGCAGTCCTACTTTCCCTTCACCTCTTTTTCTACGTAGCGCCTTAACTTGTTACCCGTGTTTTTTTTGTTATAATTTCTTTTTGCGCAGTCTCCCTACCACTTTCGCCGTCTCCCCCGTCACCAATCAATTTTTTTTCGTTGATTTCCCTACCCTTCCCTTTTTTCCGGTCTCTCCCTTTCCGGCCCAGACTATTTTCTTTCCATTAGCCAGTCGGACACCTCCTTCCTTGGCCGTTTTTTACTTCCTTTAGGACACATCCCTGTGCTACTTTACCCGATCTACCCCTGGGTTATCCATACTCGCTGTCCCTCGAGTCGCACAGGTATACAGCTCGCACAGCGCCCCCTCTTGAGGTTCGTCCTCACCCCCTCCCCCAAACAAGACCCACGTTGGACTGATGTTCGTCCAGTTTTTCCGTCTTTTTTTTTTCCGTTTCCTTATGTCTACCGCGTTGACTGCGCTCTCCTCCCCGCGCCCCTTCTGCGGCACTTCCATCCAGTTCGTTTAGAGTTGGGCCCCTCCTGCTTTTGTCGTCATCACACCAGCCTTTGCGATTCCCCGGCTTGTCGCGCCGTGTCGGTCCTCTCAAGTGATTCGTCAGGGAGTATCATCCACAATAGTACCTTCCCCCCACCAGCTCTTAGCAGTGGGACGACCGGACGCGACAACCAGTGGCGCTTTATTGACTGCTTTTTTTCTTTGCCCCCCCTGTTGTTTGCATCCCTCCCCTACATCCATATACCGGGGGGCTTCCCAGCTGTTTACCCTGGCCTACAGTCTTCGCCCTTTGGCAATTTTGCCAGTTTCCCACATCATTCAGTCTGCATTTCGCACCATAGTCTATTGCTTTTGTTTTCCGGGTCTTGAAACCCAATAGTCCTGCTTCTACTTGCTATAACCTCACATCCCCCTCTCTACGAGTTTTACTTTTCCTGCTCTTCTCTCTCCTTTTCTAGTGTGTCTTCCCCCCCTTCTTTTGACCCAGATATTAGGTAAATACTTCCTTGAATTTGTCAATTTGGGAAAACTCTTTAACATCTTTTAGTTCTGCGCCACCAACTTTATGGGTTAAGAGTCTGTGACTACCCTTGCCTTCCCAGTCGCGGTTTTTTTCAACTCCTTGGGTTTTTTTAATTGGGCCTTTTCCCCTTGGCGCATACAAAAGGTGTTTGTCCACCCCCCTTGCACGCAGCCCGGGCCATGCCTTCTGAGGTACCCTCCTCTATATACCCGACCCGCATGTATTGATGCAGTGGGCCTCTACACTAGGTATTGACTGCCGCAGTTTATTACCCCCTCATATCCTCACCTTTTTCGTTCAATCTTATCTTCATCCCGCTGTGTGGTTGTGTCTTACCTTCTCCGCGCAAGGTACCACTTTCTCCTCCCCCCCCCCTCCCGTCCATCTGTTCTTCGTGAGTTCTAAACAATTGTGAGAGGTGGGATACTTGTATTTAATTCCTATATCTTTCTTTCCGGTTTTTGTTGCCGGCACATAACCATTCCCATCTTATGTTTCACGGTTTACTAATGACTCGACAATTTTGGACTACTGCCCTGCCCTGGGCCTTCCCCATGAGTTGTCTCATCATTCTTTGTAGAATGTTTTTTTTATTTCACTTTCACAAATACCCCCCCAAGCCCGTTCGCCTAATCCTTACCTTTGCAGTCGTGATACCCTTAATATCCCTTACGCCTCCACTCCAGTATCCCCTTTTATCTTATTATATTCCGTTGTCATTTTTGCTGCCTATTTCATGTAGCGATGTTTCTCTACTCACCTACGTGAACCCTCCCTGGGACCTCTCCCCCTCTTGTCCCGTGATTGTACCCCGGACTTTTTGTGTAACAATCACATTGCTTTGCAAAGCTATCTTTTTTGTTGATTAGGTATAAATATTACGTGCACTCCCTGGGGGTGACTGTCCTTGAGTCCAACCCATTCCGCGGCTTGCGACCCTCTTCTCCCACAGCCCCTTTTTTTTGCGGGCTAATTATAGATCTTTCTCCTTCCCCTTTCCTTGTTTCTCGTAGAGATAGTACGTCCCCCTCGAAAGGGTGCTCCTCCAGTTCCCGTCGTCGCAGTAGTTTGCCCGGCCCCTTCCTTATCGCCACACTATGTGAACCTTTTCTCTGATTTCCCCCAAACCCCCCCTTTCGGATTCTTTTTTTCGCTTAATATGTATTTCGCCCCTCAAGTGGGCTAGTGTTATTTCCGTATGACCTTTTTCCTTCGCTTTACTCTTCCTTTTTTTTTCTGTGGCCGCCAATGTATCAGGCTGTCCACTCTTCCGAGGAGATGCTGCCAGGCGGACTTCACGTTAACAATTGACAGGTTTTTGTCACACTACATCTGCTGGCATTCATGTCCTTTTCATCGATTCCCCTCCTCCGTCGGACGCGTCTTTTCTGTTTGCCCCCTGTTGAAACCAGTTCGCTTGAACTAAGAGTGACCTCCGGTTCTGCCCCCCGTTTTGTTTTTTTTTTTTCCTTCCCCTGTTAGTCCCTAGACTGGATCCTTCTACCCTTCCGTGCACTTAGTCTTTTGGATAATGGCACCAGCCTTGGGAATCCTGGGGAAAATTTTCCCCGACTCCCATTCTTCAGTCCTCTTATTTCGCGGATTTTCGGTCTTCCCTTGTTTTCCCGTAACCGCCCAACCCCCCTATCTTCATCATACTTCCCCCTTCCCAGCCGGACTGTTTTCCTATCAGAGGGGTCCCTATTCTCTTTCAGAGGGTCGGCCTTCTTTTACGCTTCCACTTCGACACCCCAACCCCCAGGTTTTTTCTCGTTATGAAGTGCCCTCGTTTTCACCAGCGTTGAACTTTTTTGAGCGTTTCCCCATGTTAGTAAGCCGGTTTTTCTACCTACACGATCTGTTTAAATTGTTTGCCCTTGGCAAACCCTTTAAGTAACTATTCTTTCCTTCGGTTTGCTGACGTTACCGACCTAATAAACCTATCTATTGTTCATCGGCACGTGGTACCAATCTTTACTGGTGCGGTCCATTCTCTCAGTATTATGTAATTCCATTGCTGCTTCCTACCTTCGTTATACTTCGATGACTCCCGGGTATTTGATGACCCACTTTGTAAAACCGTCCTTATGCTTTCCCTTCTTACTTGTATGAACTAGCCGCTCACTGCTCATGATGCTCTTTAGTTACCGACGTTTCTTTACCTCGGGACCCTCCCCCTTTTGGCCCCATGATGTCTAGGCACTTCCACGTTTCCGTGCGCCATTACGACTGGAGGAGGCAGATTACGTTGCCCATCCGTACTTGCCTCTGTAACGTTTAAGCTTGCGTGATTCTTTCTTCTTTTTTAGCGCAGAATGATGTTTTTTTAAGGTTCCCTTTATCGGCTGAAGGTACGCAGCCTACTTTCTTCGTTCTTTCTTGCACTGCCATTTCCACCTTCAATTTCGATTTCCTTTAACTGATTCATCGCCGTGTTACTTTGAGAACTTCTCTGTCCTCCAATGGTGTGTGATTTTTGGTCGTGTTGTTCTCTTGTATTTGATGTAAGGTTTTTGGTGGTAATATTTTACCTTCCCGACCCCCTTGCCCCGCCAATCACCTCCCCCCTTAGTCGAACAAATACCCCCATCCGGCCACCCATTTTTTTTGTCCCGCGTCCCATTAGAGAGGCTGTTCAGACCCCAGGCTCGAAACAGTCTTCCTGGGTTTCCTGTCCTTTTTTGCATCTCCCATTTGACCCCCCTTCCACACCCTGCTACAAGATAATATTTCATTCTCTTGGCCTTATCCCCGGACATCACGCCATGCACTATAATTTACCGTTGTCCCGCGCTTTCCCCCTATTTCTCGTTTTGACCACTCGTCTGACAACCTTTTTTCTCTCCATTAATTGTCGTGTGACGTTTCCCTTCCCCGGCAACAAACTTTCATTTTTCCTCTTTCCCCATTTCATACCACAGGTTTGTCGCTCAAGGTTTACCCAAGCTGTCTTCTTCGCATCCAAATGGCCCCTACTTCCCTTTAGTCAAGCTCTCTTTACAACGCTTGTTTCAGTTCCCCGTCGGTCTTTTCGAGCCCGTTATCTTTCTCTGTCGGTCGTGTTTAGCGATCTCTACTCTACGGCCGAGTTTTCCCCTTAAGGTTTTGCTTTTTTCATTTGGCGCTAACGATACCCCCCCAAATTTCCCGACTGCGTCCTTCCTTGTATTGATGTCCTACACGCCTTCCCACATTCGCACCGGCAAGTTATTGTACGGTCTTGGATCCCAGCGTTTCCACGCCCCCCTTTTTCTCAGGGGCCCGTCTATTCATTGCCTTGGCGGAATTTCTGGTAACTTATTCTAAGTACTTCCACCGCCGACTCTGTGGTAAACAAAATCTTCCTGTTAAAGGCCCAGAATTACC
>Ga0179593_1290836_pt1 | contig 12621 bp, 17 predicted proteins | sample CZODoug2_1_08_16_FD_185931 | JGI IMG/M metagenome (GOLD analysis project Ga0179593, IMG submission 185931) | Vadose zone soil fungal communities from Angelo Coast Range Reserve, California, USA - CZODoug2_1_08_16fungal (PacBio error correction) | ecosystem: Environmental > Terrestrial > Soil >... | reverse complement strand
CGCTAAAATCCTTTCACTCTCTTTCCCCTAAGAAGAGGGACCCTTCTTCCCATATATGGTCCTCTCCTCCAAGCGGGACTTCACTTGGTAGTCCCTGGAGACTTGGCACTTTCTTTTTGGCGGGTGCAGATCTCTTTGGAGCCATCACTTAAGGAAAACAGTCCAAAAGATTAGATTCCTACACCGTAACCCTTTTTTTTCTTCTTTTTCTATTGGGGAGACTTTTCCCCCTCTCCATACTTCTTTCCTCCCTTCTCCTGCTAAGGGTCACCTGGCCCTTTTTTTCGCCATAATATACCTCCAAATCAGCTCTTGTCGAAGGAAAGAAAGCGACCTCTTAAATTCCAAGCTGCTTTTTCCCCACTGATATTCTTTCCTTCGATTTCACCTCCAGAGTTTTTCTGCATATGACCACCCCGTGGCGGTCCAGACTTGAATCAATTTGAGAATGATTGAGTCGGCGTTTTCCTTCTTTTCACCAAGTAACCCCATCCCCTTTCTCTTAGTCTGCTTTTTTTTCAGTTTCCCTCTGTTGCATTCCCCCTCCTCCCTCAGTCTTAGCTCACGGCAATAAGCCTGTAACGCGGATCCCCAGACTTTTCTGATATTCCGCCCGCACTTGCTCAGTGATGTGGGTATGAATTTCCCCCCGGTTTTTATCCTTCCCGCCGTCTTTATGAACCATTTTTTGGATTCCTCCTCGCTTTATCCAGGAAGGTTTTCGCGTTTTTAGTGTGAACAGTTATATGCAACGAGCGTTGTCATCCTGAAAATTGATTTTTCAAGGGGCAAGTTTTTCCCCCCACCTGTAAGAGTTCTTTTTCTCTTCTTATAGATACTTTTCCCTCCCCTCAAGCTTCTCTATTCTTATGGCACTTGGCATGCCGATTATGCAAGAGTAAGCCCTTCCTGATTTACACAGAGTAGCTCACTCCTTTGGTCCCCCCCCTTTCTCTTTGCTCTTCATCTATTCCTCCTCCACGATTGATTTCTAGTTCGCGTATCGAAACAACTTCCGTTCACAGAGAGCTATGATTACTCGGACACTTCCCCCTTTTTCAAGTAGTCCCCCTTTTTTTCTTTCCCTTCAGAGTGCTATGCTTTCTGACCCCCTTCCCCAGCTGTTGTCCCAGCTCTTGAACGCTGAAAGTGTCTATGCTAATGAGGCAGACTTCGTTAGTCTTTTTTACTTTCCCGCCTGCTTGATAACCTGTCCTTTTGCGCATTTCTTTGACAGTCAGTCCAGTTCGTCCAAACTGTGTACGCAGAGTGTGCCGGGGAAGATTTTAATGATGCCTCCCGCGCCTCTTTCTGAGAAATGTCCCCCCCCGTTTTTCCAGAGCTGCTCTTCGAGTTTCTCGATTTGGAAAGATCGAGTCTCGGTTCCGCATCGCCAGTACTAAAGCGGTATCCCTTTCTTGAATTCTTTCCCTAAAGACTTTTCCTTTTTGCCCCTCGGCTTTCTCCTGTCCCCCCCCCGATTATCAATCCCTGGCGAGTTCGTCGGCTCGGCCGTTTTTTAGAGGCTCCTGAGTGTCGAAAAGTGTCCCTGCTGTCCTTCTGCGACCTTCTTTTTCTCGCTAAGTTTTTTTTTCTTGTCCATGGGATCTTCCCTCCCCTTCCTTTTTGCTCTTCATTTCACGACAATAACGCGGGCCGCGACTACCAGGTCGGTTCCTCTTGTTCTGCAAAAGATAGTGCCCTCCGTGGTTTTTCTCTCGGGGGAATTCCCCACAATACTTTCTCTCCTTTCTTTCCGCTGCAGGTACTTACGCGTCTGATTCCTCCGTTGGTGATTTTCCCCCTCCACTAGTAAAACGGGTAAAAGGAGTTCGTTCTTCTTATCTCCCAAAAATCTTTTTTCCCCTCTCCTCTTTCCAGCGCCAGTCTCTTCTCCTCTCTACTTTGACATTCCCCCTGGTCACGCTCTGTTTTTTTTCCACTAGAATCCCCGCTCCATCAAAGTTCCTTCAGTACGGCGACAGAATGCGTTTTGCCTCCTGACCAATATAATTGGCGTCATTCCTCCCTGTTTGAGGGAGATTCCTCTTCCCCCCCCTTTCAAAGGGGAGAACTTTCTCATTCTTCCTCCTAAACCGTCCTCCATGGACTGACGTGCTTCCTTCTAGAATGTCAATGGCCGGCCAACAACGAATCTACGACGTCCATATATTCAATTCCACTTAATTTTTTTTCCTCCTCCCACCATTGATCTCCCCCCTCTTTCTTGGCCTCAGTTTTCCTTCTTCCCTTGTGCAAACCAAGTAATCGAATGGGGATCGGAACACAATCGTTTATTGGCTAAAGTAGGTTTACAGACCCAGTACTACGCATCCAAGATCCTCCCTTTTTCCCCTCTTTTCTCAGTTGCGTCTAACTTTCCCTTATTCCCCACTCCTCTGCCTCGGGAATGGCTTCAGCCCTTCTTTCCCCCACGGTGGTTACTTGGATGTAGCCGCGATCTCCATCTGGCTTTAGGTGAAAGAAGGACATAGATCCCCCTTTCCCGTCTCTTTTCTTTGAAAGTGTCCCCCGCTTTCCTTATTTTTTGTGCAGGAGTTTTCCCCTAATCCTCCTCCGAAACCTGGCGCTTTGGTCTTGGCGCTTGGGTATGGCGCTTGTTTACAGTGAATATTTCTGTTCTTCAATTCTCTCCCCCCCCCCCCCCCCCCGTGTTGTTTTTGATCTCTCTTTCCCCACCCACCTTTAAATGTCCACTACGCACGACCACCGCCCCAATAGCGCCAGATTGGCCTGAGGATTCTTTTTTATAAAATCGCCTTCTCCATTCTGTGTCAGGTTCCCTATTGAACCCTCCCTTTTCTGAAAAAGCTGTGATTTCAACGAAAGAGCCAAAATTTTTGTTGATAGAGGCCTTTAAATCCAAGTTTCTTCCCCCTCCACTGTGCTTCCCCCCCCCCCCCTCTAATTTCCTCTCTTTTTCATCGTTCCCAATCGAGCCGGAACCTACTACAGCGGGCTAGGCGGCGATACTACCTTGATTAACCGACTTTTAGACAAGAACACTTGATTGTACCTACTCCTTCCCCCCCTCGAGTATAGTGCTCTTCCCTCGTTGCCTCCTTTTTTCACCCAGTCTGGGTCAATGAACAGCGTCTTGCCTCGCATGTTTTTGCTTCGGGCTCACAACTCAGTTAATGGTTGGAAGGTCGTCGCGAAGTCTGCTGTTTCTCTCTTCTACTGGTGTCCCCTCTCCTTAAAGTCCCCTTTCTCTTGACCTTTGTCTTCTTCCACGCATTATGGCGCCAGTTTTGAGAGGTTTGTCTTTCACTCTTCCTAAACAAGAAGCACGACATCATGCCGTATTGTTCTTGGTTGAAATCCCCTCTTTTTTGTCCTGCCGTATGGATTCTTTTCTTTCGGTGATTTGCCTCCTCTTCGAGAACCACGTCGCGTCCGGAAACTCCGAGTGGCGACAATCAGCCGTGGCGGCGGGACGCTACGAGTTTCTGGGAACGGCAGCGTGGGGAGATTTTTCTCGAAAGTTCGACTCCTTTCCCCTTCCTCCCTTTTTCTGTTTGTCTTCACTCCCCCTTGCCCCTACTATGAAATCCTGAGAGTAATACCTGCTACGTGGCCGACTTCTGCCTGTATTTTGACACGTCCTCAAAGCTAGGCCAACTCCTTTCCGAAACCTCCATTGCCCTCTTGTTGACAGACCGCCCGATGCCCCCCCTTTCACAGCGTCGCGGGCACTATTATTTTTAGTGCCAAGAATCTTTATCTCAAAAAGTTTCTTTTCCCCCTCAAAATTTACCTTCTCCCTCTCTTTTTTATTTTTCTTCGCTCTAGCTGAGCCTGCTCAATGGAGCTTTCCCCTTTGTTCGACTCAGATGCTGATAACTGCCCTCATGCGAAGTTCTTTTCCTCCCAGGTTTGATCCCCCTCTCGCCCGGATTTCTTTCATTCCCTCGCTTGTTGGATGTGCGGGCGGAAGGATTGATTGCTCCTTCCAGCATATGTGAGATAATGCTGGGAGTCTCCTCTTTCTGCTTTCCAAGCTACTTCTCTTCCCCCCCTCACCTTCCGCCCGTTCCTCATCAGCCGAATCTCTGCAACAAAAACCGTTTTTCTCTCCTTTCTATAGATTCCTCGAGTCGGATGGAATCAGTAACGATTCAAAAGCCAAATATGGTCCCGTTTGTCTACCCATTGAGGGAAATCTCCTCCTGCGCACATCCCCTTTATACTCCTTCTTCGAACGGAGACTACTCAATCTTATCTTTTGCGACAATTGCAGGCGGGTCACGGCCCCTGAGGACAACAGTATTTGGACCCCCTTTCCCTCATAAGAATTTTTTAATGAAGCCTCTTTCCCCTACTTGCTCCTCCTTCCACAACCCTGGTTTCTAGAAATAATAAGAGATCAGTCGCGATGCTTTTCACTTTCCCTCCCCCTCGCCCCTTTTAATTACCCTTCCCCACAATCTTTTTTTGTGTATTTCCCCTGCGCTGCCGACCCCCCGCTTTGGGTGGCAACTGGAGGCGTTACCTCTGTGGAAATAGCCACCTTCCCCAACGTCCAACTCCTTTCATCCAACCTTTCCCCGACTCCACGCGCCCCTCTTTTTTTTTTTTCCCGATGAGGAGAGTCTCGCCACCATCCTTAATCCCTGTGTTCCACGTCACAGCATCAATGTTTTGGCCTTGACCCGCGCGTTTGTTATAACTGCTGTCCCTTCAAGCAACCCTTCTTTGTTCGTCCTCCCTTTTTTTATCCCAACAACCTTCACCCTCGGCGTCAGCATCGACTGGGGGCAAAACCGTCGCTGCCCAACATTCCACTGCTCCATCCTTTGCACTTCCGAGACCTTTTTTCTCTCCCCCCGGTCCCCCCTGAACCATTTTATGCCAGCCGCGTATTTCTGTGACTTTCCTGGGGCTGTAAACCGCTCTACCGCCCAAATATGCTGGTGCGGGAAAAGCTTTTTGCTCGGCCTTTTGACTACCCCTTTCTTCTCCCTTCTTAAACTGTCTCCCCCCTCCTTGATGGTGTTTTTTATTCCCACCCGATTAGGTGGCTTTCAAGTGTCGCTATTCTGCTGTCGTTAACACCAAATCGTTGTGGCCATTTAAACTCCTCTTGCTTCTCATTTCTCCCCCATATCCACTTTTCGTTGAAAGCCATATGCCCAGCGGACAAACAATGCCAGTATCCCCGTAGAAGAGGCGTTCGTAAGGCATTCTCCCCTGATTCGTGCTTTCCCTATTTTTGTGATTTTACTCTCTTCCCCTCCTGTGCTCTAATTCTTGTGATTTGAAGGCCAATGCTGGACAACTCCTATGCGAAGAAAGAAAGTGAAAAGTCCCGCTAGTTTATAAAATAGGTTTTGCGGCAGTGAGATCGTGATTACTCGTTCCGCTGCGGTGTTTCTTCCCTCCCCCTACCCGATTTTCTTATCTCTAGATCTCGTTATAATCATCCCGTTTTGTGTTGGTCTCTAAAGCGCTAGAAGAATCGATTAAGTGATACCTCCGCAAGGTAACCCTCCTTTCCGCGCCTCCAAACGCTTTTCCCCCCCTTCCCTCTTTTTAGACATATCCCCCCTTCTTCCTTGCACTTCTTTTTTCTTTTGAGAGTTATTTTCTTCCCCTAGTTTAATCACCAAGATTAAGAAGCGCCTGGACACCAGAACCAAGTGAAGGATGCGCCACGAATTATTTGGAGCAAGTGCAGAAAGAAGCGACTCTAAGTGCGCCCCGGTCATTTTTTTTTTTTTTTTTTTCCCTCTTGTTCCTCCTTTTTTCCCTAAAATGAAGCCGCTCTTGTTCTGAAGGCAGCAAAGGGCTTCTTTGAAAGGACACTCTTGTTGTAAAAGACCCACCGACGCGCAACTTTGAACTAGGGAACTCCCCTCTTTTTTTTGCATATTAAAAACAATTCGTGCTTCCCTCCTTTTCACCAAGAACTGGCGGTCGGCGAGGCGTGCTGGGAAGACCAGGAATTTTGTTTGTAGAGGCAGTTTAACTCCATGTTCCACGTAATCATCCCCTTTTTCTTCCCCATCCTTGAAATTCCTCCATTTCTCTTCTCTTTTTCCAAACTACTGGTTTTCTAGTTGATTCTCTTCCTCTTTTAGCAGTGAATGTTTGGTAAGCAATTGCCCACATTTCTTAGAATGTACTTGATCTTTTGAACCTTAAGTGTTTGGGACCCGCCGCGCTTCAGCTCCTCTCTTTAATTGAACCTCTTTTTTTCTAACCAAACTCTCTTTTTCCAATTAGTGCACAATTGAGCGGGGCACGGAACACACCAATGGAGTCGATGTGGCTTTTCCTTCTCTTTTTCTTTCTGCACTCCAACAGATTTTCCTCCTTTGCTTCCTGTCCACTTGGACATTTTATTCACTTCGTTGTAAGAGAGGCATGATTAAAAATCGTAGGAAAGCACAAAGGTGGATTCCGTTCGTTTTTCTCTTAATTAAACTCCCCCTCTTATGTTTCTTTTCATCTTCAGCCTTGGCTCTTATTCTGGAAGACGATAGCCGCGTAGGATGGAGAAACATACAGGGTCCTTCACCCCTTAGGTCTTTTCTCCCTCTTTTTTGTTTGATTGCACTTTCAAAATCTAGTTTTCCAGCGTCATTCGTGACCGCTTCCCCGCATGAGACACAGCAGATATGTGAGAGGTAGTATCACCTTATAGGTCTCCCTCTTTTTTTTTCTTCTTTGGAAATCCCCCCACCCGTTACATCAGGCGTTACGCCACAAATCGTTTTAATTTCCTGGTGTATCCCCCCCTCACGACATCCGTCCGCTACACTGTGGATGGCTCCTCGGTGAAGGAGCGGTCCGCCCTGATTTCCCAGAACGCTCTCGAATCCTCGGCCTCGTCCACCCCCACCCCCGAGACAACTTACCAGATCACCCACACACTCGGGGTTCCCGAGATAGGATTCTCGAGTCTTAGGAGTCACGGGGTGTTGGGGTAATTTTCATAGTGATATTTAAGAAAGAGAAAGTACTAACAGCTATCTCCAAATGTCTGACTTCGGCACCCAACTATCATCCCCTTGCCGGCCCCAAGCGGAAGATATGTTTATATATCATCACCTGGGCTTTTTGAGTTCTGAGCGGAGCCTGACGGTTGGCGTAGAGTTTTCCTTCCGCCAGTTCTTCCCCCTTTTTCCCTTCTAATGATAAGGCTCTAACCTTCCTATTCTCCTCCCCTTCTTCCCGTCGGTACCTTTATAGTCCAAGTAATCGCGTGGTTGCGCTCAAGTCTTCACTAACTCCTTCAGGTAAGTGACACTTTTTTTCGCAAGGGTCCTGGTCCCTGCTTGATTGTCCCAACAAGAGGCTTGATGTTAGAAGTCTAGTCTGGGAACTAGCTTGTTCTGGTTCCCCCCCAAAATACTACGAGTCTCCCCAACGAATAGCCGGTAATTACGCGTTTTTATGTGTATATCCTCTTTAGTCCTCCCCCCCCCCCCTCACTTTCGTAAACGGGTACATCTTAGAATTTAAGTGAACAAAACTACAGTAAGCTCCCAACAGTGCGAACACACCGTATCGTCCGCCTGTCTTCCTCTCATTTTAGGTCCCCCCCCTTCCTTTTCCCTTTATCCTTCCTCGACTTGTGGTGAGCAGATATCACCCGTATGAATCATGACTCGACAGAGATGGTCGCTTATTTGCACCATAAAGCCCAAATTACCTCCTATGAGGGAGATATCTTTCGTGATTCTTCCCCATATCACCAACTAAAACGGGGACCTTTAGATGCTTAAGCAGGAACCTCCTCAGACTTTGAAGCATCGGTTTTAAATAGATGCAGTCTTGAAGGAAAATTTTTCCTTTCCCTACGACTCCCCCCCATCCAATCCACCTTCTCTTTTTATGACCATTGAACACTAGCGCAAGCCTTCTTCTTGGACCCCCTTGTGCAAGATTCTCCCCCACGACTTCCCCCCCCCATATAATCCTCTCTCCTGTTTTATTTACTCCCCCCCGAATTTGGCTTGGCCCTCGGTTTCAGTTTCCAGGACGACATTCACGCGCACCGCCTTCTCGTAATTTCCCCTCTTAGTAGTTTCTCTCTAGCCAACTACCTTATTAACAAATTATAGTAAATCTTCACTGGAGGAGCACTTTTCGGCCACACATCTTTTTTCTTTTCTGACCTCCCTCTTCATCCAAGCGTTTGCTCTTTTTTCAAGTCCTCCTCGATACCCCTTCAAACCCCGGCAGAACATTTGCTTCATTGCGCATACCTCCATGGAAGTAGATGGTGGCACTTCCTTTCTAACACTCACGCTTCTCCAGAAAACTTGGTCGCTTCTTGTTATTTCTTATTGCGATTCGTCTTTCGATTTCTGTACGGTTTGAAACTCTCTCTTTTACGCTCTTTTTTTTTTTTTTGTTCTCTTTCTTCCCCCGACAGAACTAACACTTCCCACTTCTTAGACCCAAGCGTCATGACCCCCAAGCGAGCAAGTCGTTCTTTAGTTCTTTTAGTTCGAATTGTGCCCCCCCTTCTACATCACTTTTTTTCCCCGGTTAACGGTGTGTTTATAAAGTGCGGGCCTTGCCCTTGAGTTTTTTTTGGTCTAAACTTCCCTTTTCCCAATTTCTTTTTAGACGCTGTGACCCGGATGGTAGACCCGATGTTTGGACCGACAACTCTCCCATTCAATCCCCCCCCTTTCTGTTTCATCATTTCCCCCCCCCCCCTTTTCTTGGCTCTCCCCTAATTCTCTCGGCCCTTTCCGATTAGCCTCTTTCGCGAGTCAGTATTGATTGTTTTTTTTACATCCCCTCCTTCATCCCTCAAATGCTTGTGTTTTTTTCCCCCACACAGGCACCAGTCTTTTCTGGCCGGTGCATTCGTGCAAACCCAATACCTTTTTTTTCCTCGCCCCTTTTTGATTTTTCCCCCCCCACCCCTATTGTTTAATGCGGGCTTTTCTGTATAATTCGCTTGTCCATGTGCTCTTATCTTTGGAAACCCTTCTTCCCGTTACCCTGCCTCTTCCTTGTTTTTATTACGCATTATCAGAAGGCGCCGTTGGAGTCGTTTTTTATCGTTCGCATATCTACCACAACCCTTCTTTTTTTTTCCCTTTCCTTTTACTGAAACTCCTTTCTTGGCTTTGTCCTAACCTAACACTCTGTTCTCAGTTCGTTTCTCCCGGGTAGAGTTATTTAGTCGATTCTCGACCAACCCAAACAAGTGTCGCTTCAACCTTTCTAGTGGGCCCTCCCCCCCTCCTCAGCGCTTTCTCTTCTTTCAGATAAGTTGGGGAGTCACTCCTCTTGGGCTTCGACGTTAGTGTGGGTCTGAGAAAGGAGACTCTGTGACCGTTACTGAAAGCTTTTGTTTTCTTCTCCCAGTATCAACTATCTTTCCCCCCCCTTCCTTTTCATTACTGCTGAGTACTGTGGCAGCTGATCCCGATTTCAAGTCCCCGACAAGCTAGGCCAAACAAGAACTTAATCCCAGTATTTCTTTTTTCCCTAAACTCAAGTTCCAAAACTCCCTTTTCCACCCTCCTCCATCCGTCCTCTCTTTTTTTCTTGAATCCTCTTAAGCGCCACTTCCGCGATTCTGCCATATCACATGTGACAGGCGCCGATGCCATACGGTGTCGCCTTGAATTTTTTCTCTCCTGAACACCTTTTCCTTTTCCGAATCTGTCCACTCTTTTTTCCCCTGATTCCCCTTCCTTGCCGTCACTCTGAACTCAGCACGCATAAATTTCTGAGTGATATCGTCTCTCCAATGCTCATCGCGTTGGTGACGCAATTTATTTTCAAAGATCGTGTATTTTCTTAAGTCCCGCTGTTGCTATACTGCGTTTCTTTCATTTTGGAGGAACCTTGCCCCTCTCTGTTCCCCCCACTACCACGAAGAACCCGCTCCTAGACGCTGGACAAAAACCTTGTGGATGCATGTATGTAGCGCTTCAGCGAGACGGGATTCCTCCTTCACCCCGCCACACCTTTCCCCCCCTGGTTCTACCACTGATGTCCTTTTCACCTCTGCGCACAATCCGTTCTCCTAGTCAGTCATGAGACTACAGCTAAATATCTGATCTTTTTTGCCGCGAACATTGAGGGCTCTCCCCTCTGTTGACCCCTCCTTTCCCCGCCCTACCCACTTCACTCACGATCCACAAATACTTGATGACTATTCCCCTGATCCGCATCATACGCCCTCGCGTTTCCTGGAAAGTTATAGATCAGCTTTGACTCCCTAAAGCGTTTTTTCCCCTTTCAGCGCTCCCTCCACCCCCCCTCCCTTTGTCCCCAACCCTTTTTAGCGTGAATAAGCTTCGCCTCTCCTCTCTTTCACTCGCATCAAATTCGGTCAATCCTTTCTCAGAAAAGAGTCAGCCCTTTTTTCTGCTTCTTTCTTAGTCTCTCCGCCCCCCGCTATTCTTTTTGTTATGCCCTCTCATGTCTCTTGTTGAAAACGCGCTGTTGTTCTTCTTCCTGCCAGTTTAGTTCCCCCCTCTTTGAGTCTAGCCCTTTCTTCCCCTTTTGAGTTTCCCCTCTCCTTCTTATAAGAATTCAACTGGGTGGTTTCCCCCTGTTGCTCCCAAAATTTAACTGCAGCATTCCAGTTTAATATCTTCACCAGTATTTGCCCTCTTTCTTTCTTGAAAGGAGTATCCCCTTCCTTCTCTTTCTTTTTAACACTTTTTCCTTCGGAACGCCTTGCCCCAAAATTAGCTGTGTTCTGTGCTGGCCCAAAGGCTCTAGCTCCATAGTCTCCCCTTTCTTTTTTCCCATACTATTTTCTTTTACTCTGAACATTACAGATTAAGTGCTTTTCGTTACACCATAGTGTTTTGTCCATTTACAATAATCGCTTTGGCTCGACACCCATAGTTTTTTCCTTTCTGTTCGAATTATTGTCCCCCCTTTTGACCCCCCCCCCCCTTGCCGATGACCATTGTTCCCGCGTTATTTTATCGTCTGCCCGTGCTCCCAAGGATTTCGTGCTTTGTTCCCGTTCACTTAGGTTTCTTGTGAATCGCTCTTTTTCATTTTGCGGCTTTTCTCCCCACTCCTCTGCACCCTCTCCCTCCTTGTCCCCTTCCCCTCTATTTTCTCCCCTTGTTTGTTGGCGGAGCGGCCATTGATTCAGAGATACTTAGGTACCCATGACGAGTAATCGATTTCTTCGTAGCGATTTCTCTCTTTTCCCTCAGTTGTGTCTTTTCTCCCCCTCTCCTCGAATCGATAATTCTTTATAACTCTGCGAGGCATTATCCTTTTCCCTGATTCCTTCCCGAGCCCTGCCCGTTCCCTTTCCCTTAGCCTCTCGGAGGGAACTTGCACGTTCGGTGCTGGTGAGAGGATTTGGAGGCCAGCCTCTCCCAAGTAATTTCTTTCCTGATTCCAGAAACCTTCTTCCCTTATGCGCACGACTTCCTTTTGTTCCTTTGAAAGAAGCGCGTCCGTCCAACTCCTTGGTTTATGTTGGTTTCATCGGCCTTGTTTGCCCTGCCATAATTCTTCCAACGGCGTGCTTTTTTTTCGACTCTCCCGCTTTTTTGATTTTTCCTTTCAACGATTTTTTTCCCTCCCCAGCGAGCAGCACTTGAATATTTTTCCACGAAAGCGGATTGATTGAACCAGTCGTGTTTACAGACGGTGAATCATTTCGCAGCTTGTCGTAGGACTTCTTCTTTTTCCTCACCCCCTTTTTTTTTAGATTTTTTTTCCTCCCGACCTTTTGAATTTTCAAGCCTCGCGGCTCGGAATCTAACGGCTAAGAAAGGATACCGAGGGCGTTCTATGCTTCTCTAGTGTTATCCCTTTATTAAGTGAATGTGTTTCTCCTCCCCTTTCCCAACCTTTTTTTTAATGCTTATCCCTCCTTTTTTTCTTGCAACTTTTGTTAGTGCAGCCGCGATCTCCATGCCCTTTTGGCTGGCAGTAAGCTTATCCACACGCGCGTTTTCCCCTCTCCCCCTTCTTCAGGGGCCCCCTTTCCCACCCCTTTACTTACTTTTTTTTTTTTCTTCGCATATACTCCTCCTGTTGCGCATCGGCGCGCTTTGTCTTCACTGGGCAGTGCCGAGTTGCGATTTCTTTCTTTTGATTCCCCCCCACTCCTTCACTCCTATCCACGTTTTAAAAGTTCCTTGGTTTCTGACAGCGCTGAATAGAACGCTTTGAGGATTGTCGCCGGGATAGATAAAGGCCAGTCCGTCGAGTAGTTAGGCACTCCACCTTGGGGTCCGATTTTCCCTCCTGTCCTGTCTCTTTCACTCGTTTCGGCTTATGTTTTAGACCATGGTACAAAGGAGGTTGTCCGTCTTTAGTGGGACAGACTGCAAGTGTGCGCGAAAGAGAAGATATGACTAGTCTCCCTCCACTGACCCTTTAGTGACACTTATGGTGAGCGGTAGTGCGTTACATCATCAAAATGTGTTTTTATATGTGAGGTTTTTTTCCTGCTCCCTCTGGAGTTCCCCGGTAGATCACTGTCTCCCCCACTGTTGTATGAAGTCTTCCCTATTCTTCAGGCCCTCTCTTCGAGTGTGGGGAACAGGATAATCATCGTTCGCCAGAGCCCTCACTCCATCCCCAAGAAGAGGATCCCTTCCCCTACCCTCTCCTCCTAACTTCGTTCAACAAGCTGGTCTT
>Ga0179593_1277929_pt1 | contig 12621 bp, 18 predicted proteins | sample CZODoug2_1_08_16_FD_185931 | JGI IMG/M metagenome (GOLD analysis project Ga0179593, IMG submission 185931) | Vadose zone soil fungal communities from Angelo Coast Range Reserve, California, USA - CZODoug2_1_08_16fungal (PacBio error correction) | ecosystem: Environmental > Terrestrial > Soil >... | reverse complement strand
CCATTGTTTTCAATTCTGCGGAGTGGTTTTTTTTTTTTTCCAAACTCATTGGTTGTCCGACGTGTTTTCCAATGATTTCTATTTGTCTCCCCCCATTCTGCTCTTCTGCTATCCCCCTTCCTTCCCATTTTCACGACTTCCAAGTATTCAGTTGCACCTGTAGTAAGCTTTCGATCAAAAAGAGTCGTCCCTCCTAAAGAAGCGATTTCACCTGGTCCTTCCTAGTGGTTCCTCTGCCCTCTCGAGAAATCCGATCCAGGGGTAGTTAGAGCTTTTTTTTTTGTACACTATGTGGAGCAAGCTGGTTCCTCTTTTCCTTTACCGCCTAACGCGCCCTACTTCTCCTGCGCATAGACTCATGCCGATGCACCCAGACTTCACCGCCGGACTGTAGTGTTACGGGAAATCCTCCCCCCCATAGTTATCCTGGGCGTTACTTTGTTTTTCTTCACCTCTTCCGTCCGCCCGTTCCATCTCCTCCTCCTGTCCTTCTTCTTGAGTCTCTTAGACTCATGTTGGTCTCGGGGTCGTGTTATTGCAGGTGTAATTGAAGTTTGCGTGGTTCTTCTCCGCAGCAGTTTTTCTTGCTTGGCATTATCCTTTGGTTAGTGCTCCTTTTTTTTTGCCCTAATTGTCGGTAATTCTTTTGGAGTTGATAGGTTTCCTTAGGTGATGGCCAAGAGCCGTAGCGACGACCTTTTGTCCCAATCGTGTTCCCCCCTGTCTAATTTTTTGATCGGGGCCTTCTTTTTGTCCCCCTTTTCCTTTATTCTCGATATCTGTGAAGTTTCAGAGTTCCAATGCGATTCTCTCTCGGAGGAGGATCCCCCTTTTCTCGCTGAGTGTCTTCTTATTCTTCCCTTTCGTTTTTGTCGTACGGACTTCATTTCTCCTCTCAACTTTCCTAAAATACGGTTAGGAGATCCCGACAACTCTCGTTTATGATCGATCTGATGTCGCTTTTTCCCTCGTATTTTCAATCCTTTCTCCCTGCTTTATTTTTTGACCGCTTTTTCATTTAAGTTTTCCCCTTTTTGCACTGATAAACCAGATTTTTTTTGATACGACAGTGAGTGACCCATCGCGATAGATCAGAATCTGCTTACCCCCCCACTTGCCTTTTTTTTCTCCCAGTTCCGTTTCGCTCCCCCAAGTGCGATTGCTCGATGTCGCAATTCCGTCCTGAAAAGCTGGTCTTTCCACTGCCTTTTACAGTTGTTGATATCGCCGTCCCTACCCGGTCCATTCGCTTCTGCCCTCCTTTTGTTTTCTTTCTGCGTCGCCAGTTTTCCCATGTGTTTTTCGTTCCATCAAGTCGTTGATTGAAAGATGGTTTGTACGTTCATTAGCGACACCGTTCGTGTTTTGCCCGTTTTTTCCCCTCTATGAGTGGCCTTGGGGAGACTTCTGCGCTTTTTTTCTTTCAGGTCTCCTGCCTCTTTTTTCCACAACAACTGACAGCAATTCTTAGTTCGTTTTACAAAACGGTGGGTTGAACAGTTTTCCTCTTTTGATGGCTTACCGTTATCTTCATTTGTATTCCCCTTGTGTCTTTTTCCCCGATTCGTCGTGTCCTCTTTGTACCCTTTTCCGCGACGAGCTTGAACATTTCATCCGTCACCAAAACTTAAAAGACCCCACATATGTCGCTTCTTTCCTCCCCCAGCTGCTTATGGCTTCCCTTCCCGCTGATCCCTAATTGGTTTTCAAAACGTTTTTTCACCAATTTGAAGACTCTGACTTTCTCCTTCTGGACGCCAGAAGAGTTTCACGCGTCGACCGTTAGTTTTTTGCCTTCTCTGCAAGTCTTTCGCGGCCGTTAATTTGCCCTGCCCGCCAATACTTGTTCTCGTGCCGTTTCTTTTAATTATGCTTGGGTTTGTGTTTTTTTGTGTATATCTGTATACGTTTTCGAAGATCGTCTTTTTCCCCCTTCTCTCAACCTTAACCGCCTATAACGCGGAGTTTCGTCCTATGCATATGTCTTTCTCCTCCCGCCCCTACAGCCAATCCCAGGGTGACATCTCCTTAGATTGTTTGTTCCCTGCCCTTTCCTGAGAATACGTGAAAAGGCTTGTCAGTAGACGGCCCCCTCCTTCCTCCGGGCTCATTGTGACTCAACGACTCATGCGTTTTGATTATTGGTCTCCCCGACTCTTAAAACTTTCGAAATCCCAGACATTTTCCCCCCCACTTTTTGAAGAATGGTTACCTCTTGCCGCTGTGCTACTTAACCACGGTTCCTTTCGATCCTTACTTTTTTCTTTCTGGTTGTCTTTAATTTCGATGTGAGCAGAAGATAGTATGAGTGAGCCCCTTATAGTCCTTCATACGGCTTCAACGCTTACTTATCACTGTTGGACCTCCCGCGCCTTCTTCTCCCCTCGAAGCTTTACCAGAGCAAAGAAATGGCGCTTCCCCCTGCGCCGTTCTCTTTTAACCTTTGTCACCTCCCCCGGTAGTTGACGATTAGCTGTTGAACCCCCCGTTCCCTCGCTTTAGGGCGCCATTCTCCTCCCCCCCTTCCTCAACCCCCTCGCCCAGAGATAATTTCCCTCCCCTTTTTCCCCTTGTTTGTTGAGAGGTTCTCTCTCTGGTTTCTGGTGTGCCCGATTTTTAGTCACAAGCTTCTTCTTCTTTTGTCCACTGCTCTGTTCTTGTGCCCTTTGCCTCCCCCTTCCTCTTTCTCGTGTTCATTTGCCTCATCGCGCCCTTTTCCTCTTTCTTTCTTTTTCCTATTTTGTTCATTGTCCCGAGAATGTCGAGGTTTTTTTTCGCAACCCATTGAGCTTCGCGTTGTGCCATTCTCCGGGCTACTGGATAACTTTTTGGCCTTTGATCAGCCTATTTCCGGTTCTCTTTCCCCTCCTGTCAATTTTGTCTTGACTGACCTCCCCTGGTTTAACAAGGATACGACTGGAACAGGTTGCTAGCGGTTCATGAGTTATCGCGGTCAAACTTTCTTTCCACCCTTTTTTTTCCCGTCTCTTCCCTTTCCCACATAGCTGACTGACAAATTATCGCGCCCCTTCTTCGCTACTCTCTTAAGAGTCGTTGCTGGTTGTTTTTCTCGCCCTTTTTCTTTTTCTGAGTTTGTTTTCACAACTTCGATCTTTTCTGCTTGATTATTCTCCTGTTTCGTTTTTCTTTCTCCCTTCCCTGCTCTGGGTACCCCCTCCGGTTATTGCCGTCTTTTTTTTTTTCCCTAGAGTTTGAAATGCGGGACTCTTTCCGTCCACTTAGAAAGAGATGACAACACCCACCAAAGCTGTAGTCCGACCACTTTCGAGTCAGCAGTCTTTGGCGGCCTTGGTCCTTCCCCTGCCCCTCCTCCTCTCGATTCCTGCGATACGGCGGTCGATTGTTTCCCTTGATTATCCCTCGATGACTTCTGGCCGTATTTATGAAACTTTTGTTACTGGTCTTCGCGCTTGCCCCATTCGGCTGTATTATATTCCATCTTTTTTTTCAGCTTTTTTTGGCTTTCACGCGCCTTCGTTTCCCCCCTTCCATATTTTTTTTTTTCCACTTCCGACGACCTCCAAATAAACCCGATGATCACTAAGGAAGCCCGTTCCCAATTGAAAAACTGTTCCCTTTTTGTTCCAAGTTCGCCTCCTTTTTGCTTTTCCCGTTTTCGTTCTTACAAGTCATTGATGCTTTTTCTCCCCCCAGACCTGTTAGCACAGTGCGAAATAATGTTTTTTCGTTCCCACCCCCCCCCCCCCCACCCACACCCCCCCCTCCCCCCCCCCCCCCCCCCCCCCCCCCCCCCCCCCACCCCCCCCCCCCCCCCCCCCCCCCCCCCCCCCCCCCCCCCCTTATTTCCAGACGAACGTTTCTATGCAATTTTACCCCATCTTCTCTCACACCCCCTTTGGCTTAAGTTTTTTGACCCGCCGAAAACTCTACGAAACAAATGTCTTCCTTTTTTGACCTCCTCCCTTTTTTGTGACGTCCCTTTTCTTGACCCACTTCTCAGCGACCCGCTTTGTAAGCTCTTGGACGCTTTGTCCCGTTACTCGCCAACTTGGGTTAATGCGAAACTTAAACGGCGTCGTTGTTTGTAGTCCCCCGCTCTTTTTTTCTCCGTCTGCTTTTTGTTCAGCTGATTGCCCGCTGGCCCACTTTTTTTTGCGATCAGTGTCCATTTTCGTATTGAAAGGAGTTCCCCCATTCGTCGATTCCATCACTTCCTTTTCCCCAATACCCGCTAGGCGACGCGCGCGGTTTTTCCTCTTTCTCTTCCGTCGGCTCCTAACCCCGTTTCGTCGCTTTCGACCTTCTGGGACGTCCAAGCGCCGTAGATCATCTCTTCCTGTCCTTGGTCCTCGTCTGGCCAACTGTCTTTGTCCTTTTTTCCTTGTCTTTATGGTAATCCCCCCTGTCCCTTTTTTCTCTCTCCCGAAAGTGATACAACATCACGATCCCCCAAAAGCATTTCACGTTTTGACGATGTTTTTTCCCACCTTTTCCTCTCTTTTCTGTTGTTCGACTCCTTGTTCACCGGCCATCTAACCGAGTCCTCCACGTTTTTACCTTTCCACAGATTTTCAAGTTAGGCGTCTCAGATCGGTATCCGACCAGCTGCGAGAGACTCCAAAAAGTCCGAACAGTCTACTCATTCCCCCACCGCCACCATATGTTCTACAAATTTTTTTTTATATGGATAGTCCTCCCATAGGTGACCACCTTCCAAGGACCCAATCACCACTACCTTACAACCTATCTTATATAACCTTCTTCTGCGGAGATGGCTGTTTTCAGCGTTCTCTCTTTCATGTTCCCCCCCCCCTTTCCGCTTATCACTTCATGGGGCATCTTCTCGCTTCATCCTTCCGGGCGGTGCGTTGCACTTGACTTTCTATGGGCGACGGTTCAGTCTTGTTTTTAGGTTTATCCCAAGGAGGTGCCCGCATCTCCCCCCTCCTCTTTATCCCTTTCTGGGTTACAAACTTCGCCTGGTTGCTGCTTCTTTGAGAATCGCGTCTGAGAGCTAAAATGGCTCGAATCTTCTTTGAAACTGATCGGATGACCGTTCGATGTTTGTTTTTTCGTTTGGCGGCTCCTACAACGGCGAAGCGGGACGTCCCTGCTCCTTTATTTTCCTTTCTCTCCGCTGCTTTCTTTGCAGCGTCTTTTTTTGCGCCTCTCGCATAGTGGTTGACTCCCACAGTCAAAGCGTCAAACCACCCCTCTTTTCCGTTCGACACGATTCCACAACGTCTTTCCCCTTCTTTTTTTCTCTTTCCTTTGTTGTTAGAGCTATCTTGTTTTTCTGATCTTCGAAACGACTTGTGGTTTTGTTTCGACGATGCCCCCTATTGTTTTTACCCTATTCGCTTTCCCCGCTTTCTCGATTTTTTTTAGTCCCCCTTTGAGTCTAAACGACTTTACTTTCCATACTTTTATAGTGCCTACGTGTTAGTCGACTGAAGAGAATTTCCCAAAAGTACAAAGTTGGGCTCGTCATTCCCTCCTGCCCTCTTTCTCCCCCCTTGTGAGACCTCGCGAAGCTCTTGCTTTTGCTCTTCCGATCATCTGATGATAAGATATCGCCCCCTCTCTCTTCGCTTTTCCCCCCCTCTGTTTTTCCCTCGTCTATGCTGTTAAAACTGCCCCTAGAGCGCCGAACTTTCCTGTTTCGGTTTCTTTTTTTCAACGTTCGCCGTTGGCGCTCTTACCTCGGCAGTATCTCCGCACGTCAACTTCATTCTTCTTCCCAGTCTCCTTTTCCAGGCTCCTCCCTTTTTTTTCCCCTTCCCTCGCGTTACGTCTCCACTAGCCTTCTTTGTTGTTCTGTCGATGTCCAGCAGTCACTGTTGGTTATTGGTCTCTCTTCTTTTTTTCCCATTTTCCTTTGCTGATGCGCCTTCTCTTTTTTTTTCTGCAGACGGGTGTTTTGGCGTTAAGTGTTTCGATCTTTTTTTTTATGAAAGGTGACGACAGTGGTCGGTCTGATCTTGACCTGCGGTTGCTTTATCCTTCCTCGGTTCTCTCTCCCTAAGCTCCGTATTCCCCCTCCTTTTTCAGATTCGTGGACCTTGTGAAATGCTTTTGCGGGGCACTCCGTCGCTTTCTTTATCCTCTCCTTGTCGAAGTTTTCCCTTCCCCATTCTCTTGCATCTCTTGCCGACTGGCGCCGGCGTCCGAGGAATCGTTTCCTCCCTCTTGGCCTTGCAGTCTGCCTCCTACAGTTCTCAAGTCCCCCCCCCTTTCCGTCCCCCACTCCGGTTCGGAGCCGTTCTTGTGATTCTTTATCCATGGCAGGATCTCCCTTGTATTGGCAAAATTTTCCTTTTATGATTGAGGAGTTTGACCTTCTTTCCCTTTCCCTCCCTCCCCCCAACTTCTCGTGAAACTCCCCTTTCCTGCGCAGTCTGATTGCTAGCCATTATTAACCCCTCCTCCTGATCAGCCTCCTTTATTCCCCGCCCCTCCCTGGCTTTTTCCTATGATCGGCTTCGTCTCCCCCCGAATATGTGTCGTAATGATGTAAGTAGGCCCAGAGCGGCTGAGGCTGGCCTTGCCATTGTTTACTCGCGTTCCATTAGGCCTTTTTTTCTTTTTCCAACCTCCCACCTTTGTTGTTCTTCGTTTGCTTTTCCCCTTTGCTGCAAAAGTTCCGATGAGAATGATTTTGTGATTTTGATCTGAAACCTGTTCCCGGAGGGGCAGTCTTTCCGTTTGACGCCCTCCCTTTTTGCGTTCCTTGCCTTGCTTCCAGGTGTTTTAGTCTCCCTTCTCCTTTTTTGGATATCGCAACTGAACGCAAAATGGCTCCGTTTTACACCCAAACTTGTGGGAACCCTTTTTCATTTCTTCCCCTGCGTGACCGTTTTCTGGACTTTTTCTCCCCCCGCGTTGCGGTTGCTTTTCCCTCTTTTGCGTCAAACAGAGAACAACTTTTCTGGACATGACCCGACCCCGTGGTGTCACCGCCCCGGACCCAATCCGTCCCCTCCCCCCCGCTTTTTTTCTCCCCTCCTGATGTCCTCTGCTTCTCCCAGTTCATGCCAACACCGTTCACTAAAAAAAGGACAACCTTCATCTGGTTAACCCAGCCCTCTTCATCCTATTCTCGTTTTCCCCTTCCCTCTTTTCTTAGCGCCATGGCATCGACGCCCTTTGTTTTTTCTTTTTAAGGCCACTGCGCTATGATGTCGGATTGTCCCTGTAGATGTTTTTGGTCTCCTTCTAAAGTTTCTCAGATCGGCATTTTTTCCTCCCCTCGTCCCCCTTCCTTCCCCTAGATAACCTTCTTTTTCTTGCCTTCGCCTCGTTTGTACTCCCTTGACAGTCCCTGAGCAATTACGAACATAGAGTCTTGTGGATTGTTCCCTTCTAATCAAAACTCACGCTGAGTTAGTCGCCCTCACCGTCCCGATTCCTTCTCCCAGACTTCCCTTTCTCGCTCTTTCGCTTTTCTATTTTTCTTTCTTTTTTCAAGAGTTATCTTCCCCCCAATTTACGTTAAGACTTTTCCCTTTTACCCCGCTTCCCTCGACTGGCAAACCTCCTTTTCCCTTCCTCTTTATCTTTTCACCGCGTTGCGTTTCCCTTCCAACTCTTGCTATGTACGATGCGACCGAGCAAACTCTTCTCTCAAGCTTTGCCACGACCATCCTTTTGCCAACCGTTTAGAATCAATGTGGCGAACTCCCGCTTTTATTCTCGGTTCTCCTTCGCGCCTTCCCCTCCAGCAACAAGGCGGATGGTTCCTCCTAAAACTCGGTTCGTGTCCTCCTAGTCACCTGCGCATTGTTACACAACCGTTCTTCCCCTCTGGCTGAGTTCTCGTCCCAAAATTGATCCCGCAACTCCGTTTACTCTTTTTTTGTGCTCTTTCTACCCTTTCAGTTGATGTTTTGGTAGATTCCTCCCCTCTCTTCTGGATATTTGAGGACTGTTTGTTTTTCCCCCCACTTTTTTTTTTCTTCCTTCCTTACCGAGTCTGAGAGTCGTTTCAGTGTGCTTGTTTCTAATTCTGCTATTTCCCGTTTTCGTCAATTGATCCTCTCCTTCCGGGCTTCCATACTCTGCCCCCGAAGGTATCTTGGCGGCATCAACTTGGCTTTTCTCGCCTATTGCCTCGGTTCTTCTCTCTTTACAATCTCCTGGCAATGTTTGTCTTTCTTTTTTACCCTCTCCCCGAGGTCGACCTGTTAGGATCGACCAATTGAACCTGTTTTCTTTTTCCTTCTGTATCCGCGTTATATGCTTTTTTCAACCTCCCTTCCCCTTGTGAAATGGCCTCTCTTTCGAACGTCTTTCTCCCCAGTTGCTACCCTAAACCGCGACCGTTGCACTTTTTTACGTTTTCTTCTGTTAGCGATAGAGGTCCGTTCGCTGTGGAGTTCCCCCGTCCCCATAACGCGATTGTCTTTTCAAAGGGGCCCGTTTTCACAATCTCGCTCGTTTTCTTCGCTGTGATTCTTTCCTTTCGATTCTCACAGGCCCGAGGTCTCACATCCGCTTTCTTCTTTTCCGATTTGAAGATTTTCTGCCCTCTCTCTGAAACTGAGAGATGATTCCCAAAAACCCTTGTCTCGCTGATTACACATTCCTGAGACGGAACTTCCGTCCTTATTGGCGGCCGGGTTCCTCCCCGCTGCCCTCCATTTTCTCCATTTTCTCTTACTGCGGTCGACTCTTGATCCTTCTCATCGGCTGTCAGTTATCTTAAGTTTCTTCTTAAGTTGACCCTTTCCTGATATTACATGAGGATGTTTTCTCTTCCGACTATCTGTGGGTCTGTTCCGTATTTTCGTCTTTCACGCCTTTTCTTTTCATTCAGCTGTTCTTCTCGTTTTCCTCCTCCCCGTTTAACCAGCTGTTCTCCAATTCATTTCCTTACCTCCCTTAGTTTTTGTTCCACTTACGCGAATTTTGCCTTTCCTTTTAGAGTTTCCTTTACTCATTCTTTTATTGCTCATCCACGGCATTTCTCTTCCTACGCATCCCCCATCCATGCTTGAGTTCTCGCATACATGGCCCGAGACGGGTGAACGTCACCACCCTCATCACGACCTGGGCTTTCTCCGCTCAGTTGGGAAAAATTTCTCCCCCCTTACGCCCCCCCCTTTCTTTTCGTCTCGTCCCTGGCCTGGTACTTTAGCGACTCTCCATTCCTCCGAACGAGCGGACTGCTATTGTTGGACGGAGTTCTATTATTACGTTGAAGTGGTTTCTTCAATCCTCGTTGATGATATAGGCCCCTTGCTTCGTTGTGTTTTTTTACCCTCAACTTTTCTTTTCTTTCGATCTATTCGGGGTGCCTTTTTTCGCAATCCGCCACCCTCTGTTTTTTCTAGTGTTGTTAGCTTGCCATCCCTTCTGGTTCACTTTACTTTTTCGCACTTTCATCATTCGCCCCTTACTCTTCCTTGCGCCTCGGTCGTCATATTCTGTCCTTTGTTCCGGTACGCTTTTTATTCCTGTTGATGAGAACCTCGTCTTCACATTTTTTCATCTTTCCTACCCTCTCTTTCTGCACCTGCGCCCCTTTTCTGTTTCTTTCCTTCCCCTTCACAATCTCGCTGGTGAGATCCTGCTGTCCCCCTCGACATCTAGCGACCCACTTTACAAAGAACCCGTTTTCACAGATTCATTCCCCCTTGGTCCAGGTCGGGATAGTGTACTCTTGGGCGCTCCTTCCGTTCCCCGGACCTTCCCCTCCTTTTTGACTCTCCTCTGGGTCGGTTTTTTTTTTCCAAGGAGATATCAACTACCACCTGCGGTACAAAACTACCTCCTCTTCGCGCGGCAACGCTCCCCTCCCGCGTCACCGTGACTTACTCTTTTCCCCCCCGTCCTTCCCTTCTTTGAGCTGGCCCCCCCCCTTTCTTTCTCGGCGACTCTTCTTTTACAGTTTTAAGGGGTCAGTCTCTCCCTTCCGTTGATGGCTGTGACGGCTGTTTGCATCGGCGTTCCTTTGCCCCCGAAGGGTATGGACTTGCCTCTTTCCTCCTTGGCCCCTTCTTTTCTTTTCCCCCCCCCTGGAGGTTGCACCGTTATAGAACTTTTCCCTCTGGGGTATCTTAAGCTACGGCCTGGATCGATTTTGGGTTTGAGTTGTTTTACCTAGGCTCGCCTGACAGATCGCTGCTTCTGACTTCCCCTAGCCCTTTCTTTCCTTCTCTGTCTTTTTTACTCACGGTATCGCGATAGGATTCTCATGGGCTCACTCTGGGTCCGTGCAACGCCAGTTTTTCGACATCTCTCACATCTGTCCTTCTGCTATGTCCCCCCAACTTCCCTTTTTTCCCGTAGAAAAACCCACCCCCCTTTTTTTAATTCGTCGCCAGATTTCAAAAACTGTCTCCTTCTTCCTATGTTTTTGTTTAGACTTCTTTTTTCACTCCTGTCGACGCTGCCTCCTTTTTTTTTTTCGTCGTTGATGAATGGTTCCCAACTTCCTTGGTTGTGTCGATGGCAGATTCTCTCTCTTTAGCACAAGGGTCCTTTGTCTCTTCCGCTTTCCGTCCATAAGACTCCCTTCTCTCCCCTCTCTTTAATCCGCCCTCATACCTCCCACACAATCAAAGAGCTTCAGTCGAAGCATTCCGCCTTGTTTTCCCAAGCGACGCATAGGCTTTCTTCCCCTTCTGTCTTCTGCTTTTTCCGATATTTCCCCTTCTTATAGACTAGAGTACCCTCCAGGTGTCTCGAGGGGTCCATGTTTAGGTTTATTTGGATTTAAATTCGAGCTCCCCCGACTTCCGCCCTTCTCAATCCCTCCATTTCCACCAGCCTACGATTTCCCAGCTTTCACGAGGAGTATCACGTTGAACCTTCCTGACTCGATCATTTGGTGCGCTTTTTTTCCATTTCCCTTCGCTCGATTTCAGCCTTGCTCTTTTTTTTGTTGGCTAGTGCAGTCCCTGTTCGCGCGTTTTATAGGCTTTGAGCTGGGTTTTTTTCCCGTTTTCTGTCTGCGTCTTTTTTGTAGGCAGCGGTTTTTTTTTTTTTGTGGCATCTTTCGATTTTTTGGTTAGGCCTGCCCTTTGAATCTTTTTCGTCTTCGGGTTGTCCGTGAACGCTCTTTTGTGCTTCATGAACTAGTCGCGATTGTGCCCAGCATCTGGGACAAGTCTTTTCCCATGCTTTTTTTTTTCCTTTGTAATCTTTCGGACTTTCGCTTTCCCTAACTTCCTTCCTTTTTTCCTTTTCGAGACCTTTTTTCCCCTTCTACCGGGTCCCAGTGGTAAAGCGATGAATTGATTTTTCTAGTTCTGATTTCCAGTCCCTCAAGGCGCAAACTTGCCCCCCTCCCCCCCCTTTCCTTTAGAGGAAACTTCCTTCCTCTAGACCGACGACAGATTTCGGGCTTCCCTAGTATTGGCCCAATCTTGATGAAAGTGCGTGCCGGTTCTTTAGTGACCTGCCTTTTCCCGTTTCAAGCCTCCCCTTTTCTTTCAAACCGTTTGGGGCCTTCGTTCTGATTGCACACCGCGGCACCCCCTTTCGAAGTCTCCTCATTTACCAAACCACCTCCTCCGTTGTCCCCGATGATCATCGGCGTGGTTTCCTCTCCCCTCCTTCCTTTTCTTCTTATTTAAATTCGCCCCTTCTCGGACGCTCGGGGTCGCCATCCTTCACGTGTATCTCCTCCCTCCCCAGGTCCCCCAGTTCGCCCGGCGACAAAACGAATCTGCTCCCCTTTTTTTTTTTGCGTTTTGAGCCCTTTCCAGAGCGCTATCTCCCCCCTTTTTTTGATTTTGGAGAAGGTTTTCGTCATTTTCGGAAACCCGTTTGCAGGTTCGTGGGTCACTTCAAGCCGGATTGCCGGCCCCCTTCCCTCATGCTGCCCTGTTTTATCTCCCCCTTAGATTTTCGTTGTCCATCCCAACCCTGAATATTTTTTTTTGACTTGCACCGGTGTGACACCGTTCATTTTATTGTAAACCGGCCCAGGCTTGTGTATTTAACCCTGGTTGAGTTGCGCTCCCCTTTTTTTTTTCCCCCCCTCTCAATACCTTGCGAACCGTCCCCTGAGTTTTTTTTTCAATCGTTACCCATAATTCCAGTTTGAACCCACTCCTCCGTTTTGCCGACCCTCCAGCCGCCTTGGGTCCGGCGCGAGATCGTACTTTTGTCACCCTCATCCCTTCCCCCGGCCACTACATCCTATTTTTTCAGCGTCGGCTAGTTTTCGCTTCGACCGCCGTCTTTCTGATGGGAAGGTTGTCCTTGTTTAAGGCCCCCGTTTCACATTCCTTTCTTCGTCTTCTTTATATTCTGACAGCGTCCTTTTTTTGCTCACTTTCATTCGTCCCCTTTCTCCCCTTTCTCTCAACCCTCGGAACTGCTATATTGAGGTTTTAGCTAATCGCCTGTCGTAGTCTCATCGAAACCCTAACAGGATATCCCCCTTTGAGAGCTATAGACTATGTCGCTGTTACAACTTCAGATGTGAATGATTTTTTTGAGTCTGCACGTCCCCTAAACGGACTCGATACTCTCCCCCCGTCCTTCCCTCCCCTGAGGCCGGCCCGTCTTCACTTTTGGCTTAAGCTTGCAGACATTTTCACCCCAAGTGTCCTCAGTAATGGTGAATTCTTCTCCCTTTATACCGCGTCCTTGCAACGGTCTTTTTCTTTCGATCGTTTCCTCCTTTTT
>Ga0179593_1735229_pt1 | contig 12622 bp, 7 predicted proteins | sample CZODoug2_1_08_16_FD_185931 | JGI IMG/M metagenome (GOLD analysis project Ga0179593, IMG submission 185931) | Vadose zone soil fungal communities from Angelo Coast Range Reserve, California, USA - CZODoug2_1_08_16fungal (PacBio error correction) | ecosystem: Environmental > Terrestrial > Soil >... | reverse complement strand
TTGATGATCAACCTAGCATGATGGTATTCCTTGTAATCCCCTTTGTTGTGGGTTTGTTCCTTTTTTTTTTTGTCTTAATTGGACATATATGTAATGGTCACCATTCTATGTACGAGTGTGACTTTTCCGCACGACGGAATCCATGACATCCAAAAGCTTTTCTTCTTTTCTTTTGCGGGCGGCTTGCGCGGTGGACTCGTAGTCCACAGTCAATGTTTTCGCCGCCCTGAGTTCCCCGATTTTTTTTCTCTCGCTCACCGTGAAATGTACTGACTATTATCTGTTGATAGATTTTTTCTTCCATCCCCTCATCCAGATCGATGTTCCGCTTTTTCCCGATACCGTGATCGGGAGTTTTGTGCGCTGATGATCATTCCTAAAAATGTGCCCCACTTTTGCACCCCCCTTTTTTATGTGTCCCACTCCGCCTCTAACCTGCAGCTACTTGCTTCTCGGAATTGTGTTCGTGTTCACTTCTTCAGCCATCTCGCTATTCCGAGACTATTCACTTTTCCCTGATAGGCCGATGCCTTAAGAGCGGCCTTGTCTCTCTCGACTCTTCTAAGACGTCTTTTCCGCATTCCTGCATGCTAGAAGAATCTTTCCCTTCGTGTTCCCTCTTTCCGAGAAGGTTTTTCCGCTTCGTCTTTTTTTATGAGTCTTTCTGGTGACGGCAAGAACCCCCCGTCTCTTTTTTTTTACTCCTCTTTATCTCGCAGCCTTTCCTCGGAACGGCCCTACATTTCGACTTTTAAGTCGTTTCCCTCCTTCGATTTTCTTCCTCATGAAGCTATTTTCCTTGCCCCCTGACTCTTGCATTGGCGTCCCGGGAGAAGATGCCAATGTTCTTCGCCGTTGAGTCCGTTCCCCCCCTCCCCCTTCGCCCGCGGTTTGATGATAGGCTTCCTTTGTGCGTCCTCGACTGCCAGCGCAAGACTGGCGCTATATCCCCCCCTGTTTTCTGAAAGACCTCCCCGATTTTTCTTTCTTTCGAGTTCCCCTCTTGTCTCGATCCTAGTCCTCATGTTTCCGTACGCTTTGACGTTTTGCGTTCCATTCATTCGCATCGCATCGAGCTCCCGGTCGATGCATTTTTCATCGTGTCCGAGTCTCTTTTTTTTTTTTTTTTTTTTGTTTTTTTGTTTTTTTTTTTTTTTGTGTTTTTGGGGTGGTGTGCGGCATTGTTGAATTTTTCTCCGACCATATAAGCTCTTCTTCTTCAACATATTAAACGATCCGAAAAGCTTTTTGAATTTCCTAGCCCCCTCCTCTTTTCTGAGTTAAGGAAACTTTTTTTGGGCTTCGACTGGATAGGTCATCGTCTGAATTTTTCCGCGAAAGTTCCAGACACCTTTCGCCTCCCCGCGACGATTGAGTCCTCGGACGGCTTTAATGTAGCGTGTGTTTCAGTCTTCACCTCTTGTATGGTCTCCCCGAGTTACTTGTTTTCCGACTTCCCCCCATAGTAGGGTTCTCACGTTGACGCGCGCTGGCAAGTGAGAGAGCCCCTTCAGAGTCGTAGGTTTTACCCCCCCCCCTTTTTTTTTAAAAATCCCCCTTCCCCTTTCACGCCCCGCTCTTTTTTGCCCCCGTTCGGCTTTCTCCTCCAATTGATTCACCCGCTGCGTTTCCCCCCTCTAGCATTGCTCTTCGTTCTTAAAACGGGTTTCTGGCTTTTGTCTACCCAGTCACCAGAGAGATACCTGTTCGATCGATAATCCCTTTATAATTTCAGTCATTTCTTTGCCAGCCTTTAGGTTTTGAAAATGGCTATTTTCAAGAAGTTTGCCACCCCCACCCCTTCCCCGAGACTATGAAGATGTTTCGCCCCCGCCAGCGGCTCTTTTCTTGCTATCCATCACCATTTTGTTGTCAGCCTGCCAAATGGCCGGTCCGTTTTTTTGTCCGCCAGTCCAACTCTTTTTTGACAACCCCCCCCTACAGGCCCCCCTTTTTATAGGAGTACGTGTAAGTATTGCGATTCTTCATCTTGTTTCTACTTATATTTTTTTTTGGATTTAGCATTTCCTCAATCGTAGAAGATGTTAATGTCAGTCCTCTCCCTCTCCTTTTCAGTCCAATGAGCGGTTCTTTTTTTATCCCTTCATTTCACCCAATATTGAGCTTATGTAGTTGACCTGTGATTTCGATCTCCCCTTTCTCACTTGAGAACCCCCCCACTACCTGCCTATGATGAGACACCCCTTTCACCGGCTTCCCTCCCGTCTCTTCTTCTTATTTTCCCCTCCAGAGTCCGGCCTTGAATATAAGGCTTTCCAGACTGAATCGGACGAAGGGGACGCCCTCGAAATAATCTCTTTTTTTTCCTCCCACTCTTTCCTTTTGCGATTTCCCCCCGCGTCTTTCCCCCCCCCCACCGCCCCTCTCCTCGTGTCTAGCTTGTAAGGAAGAGCTTCCGCGAAGGTCATTTTTAGCCTCTTCGACATTGTTATTTTTTCGGCCCGTCTGGTTTCTACGTTTGTACTCCTCTTACCTTTCACGCTCTCCTCTGGGAACGACCCATACCTCTTTCCTCCACGTCGTAACCCATGTCGGTGCCGCACGATCAGAATTCCTCCGCTGCAGATCGTACTATCCCCTTACTCCGGCTGCTTTTTCCGGCCCACCCTCGAGCACCCGCCTCTTACGCAGGCACCTTAAGTTTCACGTCTCGAGATGATGGGATTCCTGGGCAGACTTCTTTTCGTTTTCCCAGATGCCCTCATCTCCTCCTTAGCTTCCCTTTCACTGGAATCTGTTGCAAAATACTTGGAGTCTCGTCGTTTCCCCCTCCAGCTTCCTCTTTTTTCCATTTCCCCAGTCGCTTTAACCTCCCTCGAAGCGTTTCTTCTGTAGGTTGGGCAGAAGTACCTCCTGACGCCCCCCCCGGTTCTGCTCTTTGCTCTCTCGCGCCCGCCCCAAGCTCTTCGCTCCTCCCGACGCTGAGAACTCGGTTTAAAACATTCTGAGTGTAGATGCGAAAGCTTCCCCTTCACTTCTTTTCGGCTTCCCGGTTTTTTTGATTTACGGTCTCCTTTCTTCTTCTTTCTAGCCTATTTGATTGATACTCTGGTCCCACGCCTTCCGTCGAGCCAGATCCTCGACATACTTCTCCTCCCTTTTTTTTTTTTTTCTTTTCATGCAGTTTTGCTCTTCTCTTTTTGCTCCCCCCCGGCTTTTAAGTAATGGGACATACCTCTTTCCTTTCCAAGCCAGTCTACTCCACAGCCAGACTCACACAAGCCAAGAGACCCCCGTACAACATTCCAGAGGTTGATTCCCTCCCCGAATATCTCTCTTTCTCCTACTTTTTGTTGGCCTTCTCTCCACCTCTTTTGACGGTGTTGTGTAGATGTTCTGTGATATGACTTTATTCTAAACCCGTCTGTCTTTTTTTATTAATTGTCACTGTCCTGCCTTTTCTCGTTCTTGTTCGCCAGTGACTTATCCCTCCACTTCAGGAAGTTTCTTTCGGATCTGTTGTTTTCTCATGCTTCCTTCACCTTCAGTTAGAGAGTCAGCTTTTGAAGAGGACGCGCCCCCCCCCTTTCCCCCACCCAAGGCCCCTATCCCTATATTAGTCCTTTTTTCCTCAGATTTCAAAGGATTTTCCCTCGCGCGGCGCGCCCACTTTGTCCTTTCGGTACTTCTCTCACGGAAATACCGGAAAAGTTGTTCTAGTTTATGTCTTCCCCTTCTGACAGAGATTCCCTCACCCTCCCCCAGGACTTGTCATTTTTTTTTCTTGCATTCGAGCATTATTCTTTTTTCTTCGAAGTTACCGACCGCTTACCTCTCCCTTGACTTTCCCGTTTTTGCAGCCCGTGAGGCCTGTGTAGAGATTGCCAGCTTTGCCTTTTTTCCTACTGTCTAGAATGAGTATCGCATTCTTTACCACGTTCCTGCATGCCTCCGAAGGTCTGGTAGGGAGGAGCGGGTGCCCCTACCACTGCTACTCCGGGTTTCCTCCCCATTATAAGCGCTGGTTTTGTCGGATTTGGCAACACCATTTCGACATTTTGAAGTAATTGTTTTTTCTCGCCCCTGCTATCGTTCCGCAGGAGACCCTTTTTTTTTTCAACTAAGAACGTGAATTTCCTCGGTAACCCGTTACCTTTGCCCCATGTTGGCCTCCTCTTCTGTCCCCACATGCGCTGTCGTCGTGCTTTTGGATAGTCTGACTGACAAGCACGACCACCCCCGATATCCTCTTCCGGTGTTTTTACCGGCGATCAAGACTTTTTCGAGCTTCCTCTCCCCTTTTTCGTCGAGATGAGGACACTTTCTTTCTCGATTGCAAGATTTGAGAAACATTTGCTTCCGACGCTTCCTTCTTTCCTTTCCGTTGACGGTCCGACTTTATCGCCCCTCCAGATGCATTCCCGTCGTGTGAAGATAGACTTCAGGATCTTTTCCCCCCATCGGTCCTACCCTAAGCGCGCACTTGAAAATTCCCTTCCACTCGCAAGCAGTCGGCGTCCGCGGGAAGCTCTCTGTCCGAGAGCCCGGTTCATGGATCCCCCCCCTTTTCGGTCTACCGGACACATAGAGGACTGAGTCTTGAGTTGCGGTTCTGTCCTTTTTCCCCATGAGGCCTCCCCGAAGACCCTCGATTCGTTATAGAATTGCCTGCTCCTCGGTTTTCCGGGAACCTGGCGCTCTGTATTAAAACGCTCCTGGCTATTTCTTTCCCCCAAATCGTAGGCGTTGTTAGTCTCTTGCTGCCGTATTGGAGACATTTCTTTCATATATTAGGGTTGTACAAATGTAAAATTATCTCCCCACCTCTTCAGGCCAGGCTGTCCCCCAACCTCGGCTTTACTTCACCACTAGATTCAAGTGATCCCCGCTTCTCATTTCTCTATTCCTTGATTACTGTTTTTCCCCACCATTTCCCCATCTTTGCCTTCTTGTGGTTTAGAGGGTCGAGAACACCCTAAGAAAGATAGATAGTTTCCTCTTAGTTGCTTTTTCATTGTGTACAGTCCCTACCCTCCTTTTTCCCGTCAGGGGCGAAAAATGTCTCTTTCAATACTCTTTGGACCCCTCTCCCTTTGTCTTTTTTCGAGTACAGTCCGTCATACGTGCTATAGCAACAAGTCCGTACGCTTTTTTTTTTTCGATGCAGCCTCCCTTGGACGGTCGTTTAAGTCCTTCAGTTTCCCTAGAAAACCCTCCTGCCTTCAGTCGAGTCCTCCCCCCCTCTTCTTTTATTCTCCCTTTCCTTCAATTGCGGACTCCTATACCAACAGTCCCTCCGATTTCCTCTTCAGGTAAGATATACACCGCCCTTTCTTCCTCCCAATGAGACTGGCTTGCTTTTTTTCTTTCCTGCTCGGATCACTTGAGTTGCTCCTCGTTTCAGAGTTGCGTTTGAAGTCCGGCGCGCAACCCTTTTCCTTCTAGTCCTCCTTTCTTTCGATCCCCAAGCTTTCAGTCTGCCTCTACGGTACGTGCGCTTTTTCATCAGAACTCAGTTCTCCCCCGCGTGTTGATGATTCATTTTGAAGCGAGTAACCGCCTGGAATCATCGCAGGTCCTTCGTCTTCCCAGTTTTCCTGAGATGCCCTCCCTTTCCTTTTTTCGCCGCACAACCCAGCGAAGATCCCTCGTGTAGAGTATTTTTTGCAGCGATCCTAAGTTCGGTTGTTTTGCTTTTTTGGCGCTTTTTAGCGGCGCGTTACGTCCAGTACACGGTTCTCGCCTTCGCTTGTCTGCAGTGCTTTCTTGCGGCCAGACTTTTCAATCGGTTTCAAAGGAATCTTTGTATGATCACCGTCGAAATGTCTTGTCGTCGATTCATCACCTCGTTTCTCCGAGCTTGACTCTGTGTTCTTGTCACCGGCGCCAGAAAAGCGAACCGTTTTTTCCCCCCCTTCCTGCCCCTTCATTTCCCTTCTTTTAGCGTTTGCGAGATTGTCGGAAGTCTGCAACGCCTCAGTTTGTGCTCTACTCTATTTCCCTATTCTCATGCATATTCGTGCACCGGGCGTATTCGTCTTTTGAAAGAGTAGATGAGCTACCCCCGATTTTCCCTTCCCTTTCACCCTCCCCGCCCTTTTCGAATCGGTTTTGAAGTTCAGAGTTCTAAGAAGCGAACAACGGGTTTCATTTCCTTTTTTCGCATCAGCGAGCAGAACCCTAAATTTCTGCTTCGCCCGATTCGATCGAAATAGGTGAACCCTTGGGTCGTCCCAGCCTCTAGTCCTTTCACCCATTTTTTTTTATTATGGAACCTTCTCCCTTTAGGTCCTTGCGCGACGATTGGTACTTTTTTACTCCTGAGACCCGCTAATTTCTTTTTTTCCTCCCTCCGGCTCTCCTATTTTCGTGGCTCGGTCTCTGATTAGGTGTTTGACAAGATTCGGATTCACCCTCCCCTTCTTTGACAGCAGAGAGTTCGTGGTGTACCCTGCCGCAGCCCCAGATCACAAAGCCCATGCGACTACACCGCCCCATCCTCTGTTGATTTCCTTCTGTCTCCTTCTCTTCCTTTTTTGGATGAAGATTATTCTTTCTCTTCTCGCCCAACAGCGTTTCTTCTTTTTGATCTTATTCTTTTCTTAACTCTCTCTGAAATTGTCAGCTAGGTAGATCCTACTCTTCTTTCCCGACCCTTCTCCCGCCACGACCTCCTGAGCGTCCGGTTTTTTCCCCTGTTCGAGCCGTGCAGGTCCGCGGTTCAGGATGAAAAGTTCAAATCTTCGCGAGAGAGGCCTCTCTTGCTCCTTGTTCAGCCTCCCTCCCCGAAATTCCGCTCGTGAAGACAGTGTTCACTCTTTATATTAGCGCTTCCGCTTTTCTGGTCCTTACGTCTGTCTCTTAATTCACGTCACCCACCCTGAAATGTGGTTGGTCGGTTCTTTTAATTTCTTCCCTCTACCCCCCTTCTCCTGATTATCGGACCGTGGTTGACTTGCAAATGTCTCTGAGAATTCGCGTTCTACGACGAGCGACGAGGGAAAAAGATCTGGTGCGTCGGCTGTTCCCTGTGTACGATCGGCCTTTTTCGATGTGTCATATGCTTTTTTTCCCCCGTACTCGGAAGGAAGACAGTCAAGACTCTCAGCGGAACATGACCTGCAGGACTTGGTTCCTCCCCCCCCTTTTCTCTTAGGGTTCCCCCCGCAAAGCCTCTTGATTTCCCTCCTTCTCTAGTCGTCATCGCTCTGACTTCACCCATCTTTTGACGAAGTATTTTGCGTGTGCTCTTTCCTACGGACTATACGGTTAGGGTACATCGAATCCTCCGGCGTACTGAAAGTGACACGAGTTGCTTTTGCCGGCCTTTTTTTTTTGCCGCGTCGAGCGGCCAACAATCTAGAATTCTGTCTTTCTAGATTTGGAATGGACCCCTTTGAACACTATTTTATTTTGCTTTACCCCTTCTTCTTCGTCGACTTGCAGCAGTTTCTGGCCTCAGTTTTATGATCGATAATGATCGATGAGGGCCCCCCTTTTGTCCTCTATTAGTAAAAAAATCTTACTCCTCTCCTTTTAAGGGTTCCTCTTTGAACCCGCTGAGGACTATGAAGCCCTGGTGAAGACAGTTTTTTCTGATCTCTCTTCCGTTTTACGATGCCCATTTAAGAGCGCTCATAGCAGCCACGACCCTCTTCTGCCTGTGCGGCACGAGCATATAGGACTGCCCTGCTTCCTCTAATTCCCGGCCCTTAGGAGACTTCAAACCTTGCGGTTCGTTTTGAGGAACTTAAGTTCAAGCAATTGCGCGTCCACCCCCCCTCTCGAAGCCCCTCACCCTTCCCTGATGCGTGACTTTTTCCGGGTGATTCTATGTGGGTCTGGACTTCAACACGACCGGGAAATTGGTCTCCCTCTCCCAAACATCGTAGCTCTTCTGCACGTTTGTCCTTTTCGAGAAATTCTCTTTTGCACACCTCCCCCTTTTTCGACCGTACGAAGGCACGTGAAAGAAATGACTGTATTACTGACCATATCTTTTTTAACCTAAAGTATCCTGCTACTGTGCCCCCCCCCTTCCCTCACTCCCCTTTTTTTTCGAGAAATAACAGTAACACGCTAGTATTTAGTTCGATATCTTGATCTTAATTTTTTTCTTCCCAAAAAGAACTCCCTTTTCCTTGACCCAAGGGTTACTATTTCCCAAGAGTTCCGCTTGAGCAGGATCAAAGCCTCAGTCCTGTCAACGTTTGCTATCCCCCCAAGTTCTCTCCGCTGTTCATCTCTTCTCCCTGTGCCGGTCGTTCTACCCCTTGATAGGGAGTCAACGCGACCGGAAAGGCCGCGCCTACCTCCAATACGTCTTTGAGTTATTCGCCGTGTTAGTAAATGATTTACTTCTTCCATCTCGTCAACCGCCCTGCTACCTTCCTTCTACGATACACCTCAGATTCAGGACTCAATGAGACTTTGGCGAGAGAGATATGATCGGCCTCATCATTGTCTGCATCGTGTTCCTGCAGGAGCAGCTTACCGCTGTGTCATTCCCGTCCAGAGAACACCCGATCATGTATGCATCCCTCTCCGATCGAGAGGCGCTTCCAATACTGGCACTTCTCAGACCGGTCTGTTCTTCCCCTTCCGACTTATGTTTCTCCATCCCATGTGATCGGCGGGTTTCAGAAACACTCGATCACGCGCCGTCATTTGACGCTGTTTCAGAACTCCGTTAACCCCCCCTAGTCCCCTCTTCCTTTCGACTTGTCAGTGACGACTCCGCTCGTTTTATCCCGCCTGCCAGAATCCCGGTGCCTAGCAGTTCACAGTACTGAACGTTTATCTCTTTTTCGCTTAACAGTCTAGTTGTTTTCCCCTGATTCGTCTTTTTAATCGCGTCGACTGATCACAGTTGTCCCCCTTTTGCTTTCGAATTCTCAGTTGCGGAATCACCTTCTTCTGTGGTCTGTGTTTTGCCCGCCACACGAGCGCCCGACAGTCGAGACCTTCCCCTGCTTCTTGTTCATTAGTCTTCTGTTGCTTTTTTCCTTAGGCACCTTTGCAGTTTTATCCCGCCATATACGCAGGACGATCTCCCAGCGCCGACTCCCTTTTCGTGCCCTTCTTTCCTTTGAACGCGCCTTGAGTTGCTGCGTGCTCCACCGACAATTTAGAAAGAGATGTAGCTGCAGGTAGAGCGCGGGTTTTGCCGGTCTTCCTCCCTCCTCCCACGGTTATCCCTTCCCTCCTCGCGAACCGACCTATCCTCGCCGGCTCTTTCGCTTTCTTTGAACTACTAGTGCTTTTTTTCCCCTGAACCTATGTCCCCATAGTCAGGTCGTAAAATTCCAGGTGGTGCGAGTCTGGGACCGCGAGGCATAGTAGGCCCTCCGAGCGACCGCATACTTGTTATACCTTTCTGCCATGCCGCCTATACTTATCTCCCTCCCCTTTTTTGGTCTCCTTGTCCCCCTGATAATCACCGCATAGTGTTCCAATATCAGAGAGGACTCCCCTTGAGGGTTTAGGATAGAACAGGGTATTCCAAAACTTCCACACCCTTCCCCCCCCGCTGAGCCGCTTTCGTCCCCTCCAGTTGTGTTGTCTTATCCTCATGTCTAAACTATGGCTTTTGTGTGTAGATGGGATTTTCTCTGCCTGACCCCAGTATTTTGTTTTTTACCCTCGGTGACCGGATCTTGTACCTCCCCCTTTCATAAAAGGAAGACCCAATCCCTGCAGGCCTCTTCCTTTGATCTGCAGGCTTGTGTCTGCGTTCTCCCTCCATAGTTCTAGAGGCCCCGCGGTTGGCCATCAGCCACGAAAGTAAGAACGCTCTTCGAGAGTGAAAGTTTTCGAACCCATATTCCCCTTCATCTCTGCGCGGCCGCGTTTTTCTCTTTTTGTTGATTCCCTTCATGCACGGAAACCAAAATCAATAGGAAAGTGTGGGTCGAGTTATTTTTTATTATTTCCTGCTACGAGATTCTTCCTTTTAAGGGCATGAAATGAGGCAAATAGAGACTATTAGGTTCTCCTACTATTACTCCCGTCTTCTACTTAGACACCCCGGCTCCTCCCTCCTCTTTGAATTCCCGGGCTGGTAGAGATTTTTGAGCATCGTGAGCCCCCCCTTCTTCCGGCCCCCGCCCGTAAAGCAATACACTTCTCGCAGCACGTGCGCCTTGTTTGCATGCGCTTTCGGTCTCCCTCTTTGGTGAGTTTGCTTTTCAAGACACTCAGTCCTGTTTTTGATTCTTTAAGAGTTTTTAAAGAGCTCGCCCTGTCGTTTTTTTCCACCTTTCGACTTTTCATTGGTTTCTGACTTTGTTTTCAGCGAATAGAATACTTCTCCAGTTTTTACTTTGTCCCTGCACCTTCCGTTTTATCCTCTCGACGGAGGAATTCTCCCGAGGCCCTGCAAGTATCCTTCTCGATCGGACGGGAGTCGGTTTTTTTCGTCTTTCCTGCCCCGCGGCACCGCTTTCTTGCGAGTGCCCTCAGACCTGATCCGATGAGGCCAAGTAGGTTCTGATTAAGAAGTAGAGCCATTTAACGACCGCCCCCCCCTTTGAGATCTCGTTTTTCGACACTCCCCTTCCCTTCTCCGTTGCGATGCAGACGTGATCGTGGTGCTAGTATTCGCGGACGGTCGTGACCAGTCCGTCTACACCTTTTTTTTTCGCCTTGCGTCTACTCTATTTGTCCCAACGTTTTTTTCGTCAAGCTCCACAGTCCGGAATAATCTCTCGGCGCCTCCTTGTGGCTGACACCCCCTTTTTCTCTTTTCGTACCTTCCTTATTAATCTTGCCTTTCGCGGCCTTCCCCTCCTCATGGCACCCGCGAAAGAACGAGCCCATAAGAGTGCGATTCGGCCTTTTTCCTCCGGTTTCACTTTTTTTTTTCAACGGCCTCCGTGACCAACGCTTCTCCGGACCAAATTAGGCGATTTCCTGTTGCCTCGATAGCCGTTTGTTTTCCGCTGGCTTTCTCTTCTATGCTTTTTTAACTTCTTGTAAGCCCTTTCTTTTGCTGAGGCCCGATTTACGCCCACATTAGATCACACTGCCCCGAGAGAACTAAACAATTTTGATTATGGTAAGAAACATCTGCCCTCCTCCTCTTTTTTTTTTTTTTTGTAGCTTTTTCTCCAGTTAATCCCTCTTTCCCGGTTAGTTTTCGCTCGATCAGTTGTTCCTCCTTTTGTAGTACGCTCCACAGTTACTTTCTTCTTTCCCGCCTTCCCTTTTGTACCCCCCTGTTAAATGGCTATTACCCACCCTTTTCCCCGCCTGACTTCTGAATTTGCGAGAAAGCCAGGTTTTTGGGTACGAGTCAATATCGATCACAAGTCGCCTACGATTTTATCTATTCCTCCTCCTTTTTAGTTTCCTTTTCTGAATTACCCCCCTTTCTGGTGTTTGTTCCCCCCATCGACCGGCAAGTTCTCTTCCTCTAAATTAGGGCGTCGTTCTTCGACGCGTTCCGTCATTGATTGCCCTCGACGCCTCTCCGAACTTGTCTCTTCTAGTCCGATCCGCGCCGGCCTCAATGAGCCGGGCGCGCGCGCGATATGCTAGTCCCTACGAAGCTTGCGAGTTTTGTTTTCCTATTTTTCCTACGCCTTCCCCGGATTTTTGGTTTGATTCCCCCTCTCCCCCGAGACCCCCCTTTCTCTCCCTCCTTTTGCATCGAACTTCTCCTAGGAGCACGCAATCAGGACCTTGCCCTTTCTTCAGATTTTTCGGCCCTTCTCTCTTTCGACTCTCTGAATCCTACCATCCCTTGGCCCCTATAAGGATTATTTCAGAACAATCGAAGTTTCTTTTAGTTTTTCAGCGGGCCAGGTCCTGCAGCACACAGCCCTTCCCCTCTCCTCTTCTTTTTTAAGGCCCCTACCCCCGGTGCGACCTCTGATGTTGGCTCTGGAATTTGGAATAGTGCGAGCCTTGATAGACGTAAGGCCACTTATCTGATCGATGCTACCCCTTCTGTTTTACCGATCTGATCCTTCCTTTTAGAAACTCTCCCATGAAATGTCAGGTTCGTCGATTCCCAGTACTCTCCTGAGATCGTAGAGGCGATCCTCCCCAAAGTTTGAGACCGAGCGCCAGAGCGGACCTTAGTAAATGAAGTCACCTTTTTCCGTTCTTTTTTTCTGCTGAGGCCTCTTTTCCCTTTAGCGGGTCCGGTATTCCTATCTACGACCGCATACTTTCATTCAAGAGAAGACTCCCCGTTCCCCCCTTTCTTGGAGTTAGTCGACTTCGCAATCCTGTATTCTTTCCCCACAGTCACACGATAGAAGCCACTTCCAGAAGAGAATGTTTTCTGACTTGTTTCGAGGGCCTGACCGTCCCTTCCTTCCGATTCTGGTTCCATTTGCCCGTGCATCATCAGCGCAGCCTGACAAGACTCTAGCGTTAGGCCTCGCTTCCCCCTTGAAACATCTTTTTCGACGAAAGCTCATCTCTAAATAGTAAGGTCCTTTTTTTTCGTTATTTCCCCGTCGCTCCCCGCTTTCTCGCCTGATCGTCCGATTGACTTTTTTATCACCCTGCCTCTCGATGCTCGCCCGATCTCCTTACCTTTGTCTCATTTTTGCCCCCCCCTCTCCTTAGACATCGAAGGGACATACACGAGATCCGCCAGACGCGGGTGTAGCTCCCATCCAGATCAACGCATCTCCCCTCCATCTCTTGT
>Ga0179593_1304684_pt1 | contig 12622 bp, 10 predicted proteins | sample CZODoug2_1_08_16_FD_185931 | JGI IMG/M metagenome (GOLD analysis project Ga0179593, IMG submission 185931) | Vadose zone soil fungal communities from Angelo Coast Range Reserve, California, USA - CZODoug2_1_08_16fungal (PacBio error correction) | ecosystem: Environmental > Terrestrial > Soil >... | reverse complement strand
TTTGAACGTTCGGTTAAACCCCGTTCATCGCTTTTTATGCCGCCTTCCTTTTTAGACTTTTCCCCTCCCCTCTGCTCGTGAGGCGGGCGATATTCGAGCCTAGCGCGTCTACCAAAACCCGCGGGTCGCCCCAGACAGTTCTCCCTCCTCGAGACCTTTGATAGAGTTCTTTTCTTTTTCTAGTACTTTTCCCTACGCCTCTCTCCGGAGCTAGTCTCTGGTTGGAGTAAAGCAAATGGGAAGCGAAAGACGCGTCCTTGCCGGGTTGTCTCGATCAGTGTCTTCGGGTGCCACCACTGAGTGTTTATTGCGTTCCTCGAGCCAGGGTAGTAGCCTCTTTCAGTGAAACCTCAATGAAGATCCTATTCCCAATACGATCCCCTTTTGTCTTATTGATGCCGTCTCTGAACCCCCCTGCTTTTCCCCTTCGCTCGGCTAATTTTTTTCTGAAAGGGGGAGCGTTTAGTTTTCGCCCCGGCTACTTGCTTGCCAGTCCCAGTCGAAGACCATCGTCCCGTTCCCATTTCCTCCCCTTCTCTAGGGTACCGAGTCGCTGGCAGGATAATCTTTAGTTCTCTTTTTCCCATTTTGAGTCCCTTTTGGCCCGAAGTTTTTTTCGGTAAACGTGACTTTCCCGACCTGGCGTTCGATAATACGCCCTTACCCCAACTAATACGTAGCGGAACCAGGCTCGCGGTTTTTTTTCCAGCCCCTCCTTTCCTGAGTCCCTTCTTATGGTTTTTTTTCCTCTGAGAACTTGCGCCCATTTCTGAGGGTAGCTCGGCTGCTCCTTGAGCGGTTTTAACGGTTGCGCTGCGTCGTCTCAGTTTTTCTCACCCTTTTTTATGCGTTTTCTCCCCCTAGCGGTTTTCCCTGCTAGGCTGTGCGTACGATCACACCCTGAGCCTGGGCCGTCGACCCGTTCGTCCTTCCGATTTTACATCCTTCCCCATCGCGGACGCCCTTGATGTCAGTCTCCCCCGGTCTCGGGCGTCAATTGTGGACTTCCGAAACACAACCCTGTTTTTTTTCCGCTCCACACCCTCTATTCGCCCTCGGTCGAAGTGACCCCTTTACTGTTTTTTTTTTTTCCTTGCCTCGTTTTTCCCTTAGCTCCGTCTCTAGCGCTAGAGGTGGGTTTTGTCGCCCGCGCATCGCGCCCACCCCCACCTAAGTTGCCCCCCTTTCTAAATGTTGACAGCCTGTACATTTTCTTTCCTTTGATCTTTTTCCCAGGAGTGCCGCGTGGCCCCTTTTCCCCCAATCCCCTCACCGTCGTTCGCGGCCGGTCCGATGATCTACTTGCACGCACCCGGTTTCTTTTCCGACCCCTCCCTCCGCATTCCCTCACGAACTTTTTTTTTCCGAGCAGAGAGAACGCTCGAACCTTAGGTTTGACTGCCCGGTCGCAAGGAAGACCGCACCTGGCCAGACCAGCCTTCTTTTCGATCCCCTGCTTGCTTTCCCCAACCGTCGACTCCCGGAATTAAAAGTCCGTTTTTGTTGCCTCCCGTTCAGAGAGGTCGGCCTGGAGCACAGAAGTTCTCCGCTCTCCTTTCCCCAACCATTCATTTTTTTTTTCTCCCCCCTCCCCCTTTATTTTGATTTCCCTTCTTGAGCCCCAGTCTGTCTTTTGGTAGAGATCCTTCTCACGCTAGGTTACTTTTGTCTTTTTCCCCTGAGATCCCTTTCCCTCCTCCCCCCCGCAGACTTTTCAAATGCAGGCCTGTTTTAAGTAGACCTAAACTTGACCGACCGGAAAGCCCCTGATCCTCGGCGAGTCCCTCTTTTTCTTTGTTTCTCCCCATCATGGTGCTCAGGTTGTCGCGGTGAGCTCGACTTGTTTGAAAGCAGATCCGTCTTGAATTGACCACCCGGCCCGCGAAACCCCTTTCAGTTGACGGTTGATTTTTCCTCCCTTTCCCAAGCTTTTTTCTCGCGTTGTTTCTTCCTATTTAGATTTAAAGAGGGCCCTGGCAGCTTTGTCGGTTGACCTGCCGCAGGCAATTTTCTTTTTACCCGGAACCCCCGGCCTTTTGTAGGTAAGGGAAATTTGCTGCCCACCCCCCCCACCCCACCACCCACCCCCCCCCTCCCCCCCCCCCCCCCCCCCCCCCCCCCCCCCCTGCCCCCTCCATAGGAGGGCAGGAGTGATTCGTCTCCTCTAGGGGACAGTTACACTGCCCCCAGTAGGTTTTGACTTTGCGAGGTAGCCGCAGCTTCACCTGAAATCCCCCGTTTTTCTCTTGAAGTTGACCCCCGTTCCTTCGAACACAGATGAAGACCCCTACAACTTTGCTGTGACGGTGTCTCTTTTTGATCCCAAGCCTTTTCTCTTTAGAGCTTCCCCACCCTTGGGACGGAAGTCGTTTCGGTGAACGCGTATTGTCAGAACCATACTGAACTTCCGGGCCCCTGTTTGTATTGATCACTGAAAGACCAGTCGACATTTCTTTACTTTTTTTTTTCGCTCACTCCTCCAGAAGCTTGGAAGGGGGACAAAAAGTAGGGTGCCTCCTGTTGAGAGAGGGTACGATTCGAAGCAATCCCCTTACTTTCCTCCCCCTGAATTTTGACCAAGACTTCCCCGAACCCGAGGTCCGTCAACACAACCACACTCTCTTTTATCTTTGAAGGGCGAACTGGTTTAGAAAAGTAGACGAGTTGTTAGGACTATAGAGATAGACCGGTTTGAACTTTGTAGGGCTTTTCTTAAATAATGGCCTGTGTAACTATTGGACAAACTAATCTCTCTGGGTCCTCTAAGGGGGGGTGGGTTTGATCTTCTGAAGGTGGAAAACTTTGTTAAAGAGTTTTATATTATTTTCCCTCACCTTCCCCTCCCCCGGCACGGCCAATTGGCGTTTTATCTATTTTCACCCCTCTCTCTTGGCGACCCCTCCTCCGGAGATTTACAGACTCATTTTTATGTTTTTCGGTACATCATTGTTCGTTATGGTTGTACTTCCTCGCACGTTCTTCGTCAAGCGCGAGAGCCTTAGCGTCTTAGAAAATCCCTGGGGCTCCCCCTGATTCCGACCTTTGCTAAGGCCTTAACTCTGGACTTTGTGTCGGGCGTTTCTAAAGTCCCTTGTTTACTTACAAAACCGGGCCAGGAAGTTCCGTCTGCGGGTTTCAGGCATAGCTAGGTTTCCCCGGACTGTACTTTCGTTGAGCTTCTCCTCGAGCCCCCGAGCTGCACTTTTTTTCTCGATACCTATACGGTGTCTTTTTTTCTTCCCCTGGGAGTTAGGATTCCTTTTGTTACCCAACTTCGCGTCTACCTTTCTCTTGCTGGTGCACTAGATCTCCGAGTTAAAATGGAGGCCCCCCTCCGGCTTTTCCCATTTCCCTTGCGGTCTTGCCCTTATCCTGATTCCTCCTTGGTTTCAGGTTTGGTCGTCCCGGTGTTTCGGTTCTCACTACCCAGGCCCGGAAGTTAAATTCCTTTTTGAGGCAAAGCTCCCCTTCCCCCGAAACGTCTTTTCTGGGAGTGGCTCATCTCTGGAGCCACCCTCTCGACGTGGAACAGAGCTAAAGTCCCCGGTAAGTTTTTTCCCCGGTTTTGCTTGCCCGTTGTTCAATTCGCGAGAAACGTACATGATGGAGAAATGGGACCGCGCGTTTTTGACCGCTAGAAAAGGATTTTTCCCCTTCTGGCTTCATTAACCCCTATTCTGCGAAGAGCTCTCACGCCAGATATGAATTACGTCGTTTTTTCGGTTCCCTGTTCAGTTCTATTTAAACCCCCAGGGTCCTCCCATTTTTTCTGTTACCTCTCTCGCTTGGTCACAAGACACATGGAAGGCACGTCGTTCTCGCGATCGCTCCCCAGAATGATAGTTCCTACCCTGAACTTCACCCCTCCATAAACGAGTTGGAGGTTTGCGGAATTGTTCGATCTTACTGCCTGTGGTTCCCCATTAGAGTCGAGCTTTTGATGGGTTCAACTTTTTAGCGCCCCCCTCCCCTATCACGTTTCCCAAATGGAGTTTTTCCCTCCCCTTCTGCTTCTGACGTCTTCACGTCATCTGCCGGGGTCTTTTGATTTGTCTTCCCCATTCAGTCTTCTTGCAGACCGGTGCCGGAACCCCCGTTCTATGAAAGGCAGCTATCCTCTCTTCCCCTGATTTTTTCGCGACAGGCTGCATGCGTCGTCTGTTTAGTCTACGGTTCGTTTTTCCCCCCCCTTGTACGACTTCATCCGGCTCGAACGACTGGTGTGTGCGGTCGCGAAGTCCGGCCCCTTTCTTACCAAACTCCTCGACTGGCTCTGGGTGAGCGGCTTCGATCATGGCGTATTGCAATGTCCCCCTCGTACTCGTTTTGGGAGCGCTGAGGAGCTCCAAACAGTCCCACCTACCGATTTACCTGGCTCTTCCCTTCCTGCTGCTCCCCCCCCGCCCTCCCCCCTTATCGAAGACGCCCTGGACCGCCTTCTTGCCTCTGTTTTTATAGTCCACTTTCTGTTTTTTGGTTGCCAAGGCCACCCTAGCGCCCCTCGACCTTTATTAGTTTGCATCGGTTCTCCCCTCTTGACCTTTGGCTTCTTCGCGGTCGTCACTGTGTCTGTTCCCGCCAGTCGGATTGTGCATCTCCGCCGTGCCGCCTGCTACCCCTCTATTGGGGCGCGCGGTTCCCCCTTCCTTTAAAATCTTTGGATGCTTCCTCCTGCCCCTTTTCTTGACTTGTACCCCTTCCTTTTCACGCCGATTACACTCTCCTACCCTGCTCCACGTGTAATCACGAACCACTAGCAGAATCGTATCTCCCTCTTAGTTCGTCCCGCGTCACCTTTCCCTTGTCCTTAATATTCGGTCTTATGAGCCCCCCTCCGTACACCCGTTCGTGCACTTTAACGTTGACCGAATAACCTTATGCAGCCTGGACGCACCCAATTTCTCTTACCTGGGCATATTCGACTCGCCTTTTTCCTCCGAGACTTTCCCTCCATTTACGTAGCCGATTTTTTTCCGTGAGATTTAAGGGTCTCTTTTCCGACGAGATTTCCGGCACAATCCTCCCACTTCCCCTTGAACCCCCCTTACTCGAGACTGACTTTTGCCACCTCCTTCGCGAGACTCCCCCACTCCCCCCTTGATCGTCTTCACTCGGGACATCTTCTTCGTCGTTGACCACTGCTCAGCTTTTCTATCCCCACAGTTGCTCGCGTTTCCCCTAAAGAGATTTTTTGCTTCTCTTTTGACAGTTGAAGCTCTGTCCGATACCCCGAGAATGACGCTGATGTTGAAATGCCACCCCCATTTCGCCGGACCTTCCAAAAATATGATTGTTTTTTAATTATTATCGGTGTCTCTCCCCCCCTCTTCCCATAGCTTAACGAAGGACGCCGTGTAGGCGTATCGATGCGACTTTCTTGATGCCTCGGCTTATCCCTTTTTTTTTCGATGGTTTTTTAGAGACCCCCTCGAGGACATCGGCGTTCCACACTTCCAGCGATTGATTAGGCAAACTGCCTCTGTTCCTTTTCTGGGTCCGGCGCGTACTCATATTTTCCTCCCTATTTTTTGTAGAGAGCTTCGAGCCGGTGTGTCCCCCCACAAATGCACTGCCGTCTTTCTCCTCTCTTCTCTTTTTAGCCCCACGCGATTGCCATAGTGATTTTTGGGCTTAGTTTTTTCTTCTTTTTTGAGGTACTTTTTTGACCTCCCTACCGTTCTCCCGCCCCGAGAGACTCTCTTCCCTCCGACTTATCAGCGTTCTTTTAATTTTCCCTCTTTTCGTTTTCTAAGCGCTCTCCTTCAGACGATTTTTCTCCGCCCTGGGTTACTTGCAACGCCTCGGCGTGCCCGGGTGATCAATTTTCGCGTTTGGGAATACTCTCCTCTTGAGATTTCGTCCTCGATCCGTGGTAGTATATCTACCGTTTGTGCAAATGCCTTTCGATCTTCCTCTTCCATAGATCACGTGGTCTCCTTCGAGTCTTTTTGGATTTTTCCGGATTCGAAATTTTGGTTGCGTTAGCCTTTTCGGCGAACTCGCATGCCCTTAACCGTAGAACGCAACCTCTCCCCGTAATGCTGTCTGAGAGGAGGACTTCTCTTCTCGAGTCACCTTGAAGGCTTTCGACATTTGTATGTAAGGAGGAGACTGGTTTCTGTCCCGTTTGATTGCCACCCGATGGCGGCTTCCGTTATTCCCCCGTACGTCGAGGAGAAGTCGCGGTCCCGCCCACCGCCAGAAATCGAGGAGCGGGTCTTTCGAGTGTTCTTCGTGTGCGTCAAGGTCTGCGGCGGATTTCCTTGCTAAGCAGGCATAGAAGGTTCCAAAGGTTTCCTTTCTGAGTCTATTACCTTCACTCTTTTTTCGCAACTGCCTTGACTGCGTGTCGCCCCCCTCTTTTTTAGAGAGAGTTTCTTTTTTCGCTAAGTCTTTCAACCAAGCCCCCCTCAGTTTCGCCCCCGTGACTTCGCTCCCTTAGACTTCAATGTCAAAAGCAGTTCCCCATGTTTTTGCACGAAAGCAGCCTCACTTTATCGGTGTAGATTTTCCTCTCCCCCACTTTTTTCTCCCCTCCAACCCCAAGTGAGGGATAGATATCATTAGGTGAAGCCCTTGAGATCTTCTGCCTGCTCCGTAGGAAAGTGTTGACGGATCTTCCAATTTTCCAGCTTAGCTTTAGATTGCTGTTTTTTTTTAAGCCCGTCTCTGAGCCCCCCACCCAGCTCGTAAGACGGGCATGTCTTTATCATTGCCTGCAAGTTTCACAATAGTCCATTCTGCCTTTTGTTCCCCCCCCCCCCCGAATGGTATTTGCCGCGTGCCGGCACGAATCCCCCCCCCCCCAGACCTTCCCTTTTCCCCTGAGACGTTTCCATGTTTTCTTACTTTCCCAATTGTTCAAAGCTACTCTTCCAGTACGACTTATGACGGAGAGACGTTTCGATGCCTAGCAGACCCCTTCTTTCATTTTCCCCCCGGTAGCAAGCCGCCCGGAAAATTTCCCTTACTCCCTTTCCGGTTCCTCCCGGGTGATCGGCAGTACGCGAGCGAAAGCACTGTCCCCTCTTTTTCCTACGGTTCTCTCCTCTTAGCGCGTTTTGGCCCATCCCGACCGTTTCCTCTTTCAACATTCTTTTTCCTCTTTCGCAAACCCTTCCCCCGGTGATACTGAAGGCAGGATCCTCCTTTCCCCCCCCCCCCGCTCGTCTTGGCAGCTACTTTTCTTCAGCCTTTTCGTTGTTCCCTCTCTTCGCACAGCCTTCACCCTTCCAACTTCCTATTAACGTTTGTAAGTAGAACTGCGGCCGAAACGTCTAATCGGCAGATTCTGCTTTTGCCCAAGTCTTTTTCAATTTCTCGCCCTGCAGGTGCATCCTTTTAGCCTCCCCCGTTTCTCCGCGCGTGACCGAATCCGTTTTACCTTTGACCCCCTGTCCACCGAACCCCCACCAGTCCCAGCACCACCGTGTTACAATAACGGTGACGGAAGCTGTATGCAATTGCCCCTGTTTTTTCAAGTCCTCATAGTATGGGTTTCTACTACCTGGGCCGTCCTCTTTTCCCCTTTCCCGTGATGTTCGAGCCGCACAGCAGACACCCGGGCTTTTTTTTTTCGGTAGCCCTGGCAAATGGATCACAACGCCTCCAGCAACGTTCTTTTTCCTGTGCACAGTCCCTTCGCAGAGGGGAATGACGCCAGTAGTTGCCTCATTTAGCGGGACCTTTTCTCGCTCTTTTGCGTTCATCCCTGAACCTTTTCTTTTGAGTCGATGACCCAGGCCTTCCTCCCCGATGTCCGGCAAAAAAATACAGTGCTAGTTAATGGCTCCTTCTGATCTCAACGTAGCTGCGTTGGGAGATTTCTCTACGAACCCTCTTCTCAGGCCTTTCTTGACCGCCTCTCTCGATGGCGTCCAGCATTGAAACTTCCGGCCGTTGCAGTAGATGCCCCCTTTGACTCCCCCCGAAGACCTCACGGGAACTTCGATACCCAGAGTTTTTTCCTAGATGGGCCCCCAGATTTTGACGGTGATCACCCGGTAGGCCCCACAGCTCTTCGCCCGACCTCATACTCCTCAACACCACGTGTCCCCCTTCCCCTCACACCGGCGGTAAGAAAACCAGAAGGTTCAGCAGGGCGCAGGAGGCTTCGCCCCCACCAGATAGAGTGGGCTCACCGACTCCGGCTCCCTAAGGTGCCTACCGGCTGGAGGTGACGGTTCACGAATTGCCCGAAAGGTTTCCTGTAAATCGGACCCCCCCTTCATATAATCCCTACTAATCCTCTTTTTCTTGAATAGCTATGTGTTCCCCCTGAGTACAGAGTTAAGCATTCGTCCCATAACCTCACCCCAACTCTTCCGGCCCCCGGGAATTGAGTTTCTTCCCAAGATATTATTGTTGCGTATCCCCCCCTACACACTTGCTTAGGTTTTCTTTTTTTAGGGTCGAGGCCCTTTTGTGTTTCCACTCTTGCTAAAAAGATTTCTGCTTAGCCAAGAGATCGACCCCCGAGGAACAAATTTTCTGAAACATTTACCTCTGAACCATCTTCCAGGAGACTGCCCCCGTCACCCGGAACTCTTCGTCTTCGGCGGTGGGTTTCTTGTACCCAGTTTTTTCAGACTGCCCCACACCCCTTCCCTTGACCCCTTTTAGTTTTTGGGCGGTAATCGATCTCCGGCCCTTAAACAGCCAACTAGGCCGAGGAAAAGGCTTTTAGTTGAGATTCGCGCCCAACTGATTTTATTTTTGCGGATACTCCCCTGCGCCCAAAGACACCCTTTGATTTCTTTTACTGGTTCTGTACTGCCCTGGTGGTTCCCCACCATTAGCGGGCAGGATTATTGCTGGCCCACCTCCCTCCTCCCCCCCTCGACCCCCCTAGATAAAAGGCTCCCCTTTTTTTTTAGTGCCCTTTCCCCCCTAGGCCTCCCTGCGACACGCCGACCCGTGACCTCCTCCGGGTGTGTTTGTTTCCTGTAAAGTGCACTGTATTCCCCACAAAGGGACGGCGTTTAAGTTTGTGCCCCTGGCTACCCCTGTCCCGAAACTTGCGCAAGTCCCGTCTTTCGCGATCGCCCGCCAACTCGATTCATTTCCCCGAATTTTTCTTTCTTCCCTTCCCCAACCCGTTTTTCGTCCCCCTGGTTTCGGTTGCAGTGTGTTCAACTTTCTGCTCTCAAAGCTTCTTCTGCGAAAGAGCTTTACCGCTCTAAACGAGCCCATGATTTCTTTTGCCCTTCCAATATGATTGCCCTTCTCCTCCTGAATCTGAGTGCTCTGCGGGGTATTGTCCTGTTGAAGGTATAATTACCCCCCGGGAAAGTCAAGTTTCCTGATGGGATGTGCCTGTTCCAGTCCCCCCGCTCAGGAAAAAGGGCTTGGCTTCATCGCCGCCTCCTCGATTTTTCTGGATAAGAGGCGCGCCCTTCCCCCCTTAAAAATTTAGGTTGTCCGTCCCCCTTTCTTACTGCCGGTGTCTCCCACTTCGCTGCGAAATCTTGGCGAAAGCTGGCTCTCCCAGCGCTCCCACTTTTTCCTGTTTTCCCAAAATTTCCCTTCCCCTTTTAGTCTCCTACGGCGTTCACACGAATCTCGGGGTTGTTCTTCTGTTTAGTCCTGAAGGTGCCATTTTTAGCTGCAGACGTCCCTTCAACATTGTATGCTAGGCAGCAGAGTTCCGCTCTGTCACTGATTAGCTGACTCGCACGAGTAGCGTTTTTTCTGAGCGCCCTTACAAAGTGCGTTTCCGGTTACGAATCGGTCTGAACGCTGTTCTTGGTTTTGGGATTGCGAGAGGGCACACGCCCCCGGGACACCTCTGTTCGTTTGCCAAAATCGATTAACCCCGAGTAAGGGAAGCTTTGTTATTTTTGTGCGCGCCATGTAGAGCCCCGTACCAGTCTTCCCTGAGCTTGTTCCTTACAGATTGCTCAGTTAGCTCCCGACCATCAATTTCACAATTCGTTTCCCTTTTTTAAACTCCTTGACATGATCCAGCATCCGATGAATCGTACAGCCATTCCTAACTAGATTCCTCCCTTCCCTATGTTCGAGTGGCTAGACCCACAGTGTGCTTTCGGCGCCACCCTTCCCGAGACCCGTGATTCGTGGTTATCGGCAGTTCCTCCTCGCTTTTTGCATTGAAGGTCTCGTCTTCGTGGAATTTTCGAACGTCCGTAGGCTCGGAGCTTCGAATATCTCACCCGCTCTCCGTCCCCCTCCTTTTGCTCGCCACGCATTCACGGGATTTGCTCCACCTAGTGATTTGAATCAGCGACCAGTTGCAGGTCATACGTCTCCCGAAGTTCCACCTCTCAATCGGCTACCATTCTCTCGTCCTCCCGTCTCCTTCCTTCTTTCGTCGTTAAGAAAGCTTACTCCGTGTACCTTCCTCTTTCTGTGTATGCTGAGTCATCCGCCTCAGGTCCTTCCTCGTGAAAGACAACGGCCATCACAACAAAATTGTCAAGCCTCAACGATTACTTGCAAGACCGCCCTCCTTTCCTTTCCCCCTGGCGATTCCGCTCACCCCTGCTATTTGAGTTTTAGGCTCCAAGACTCTATTATTCTCCTTCCCCCCCCGCTCCCCAACTTTCAGTTCCCCCCCTTCTCAGTAGCTCTCTCACTATCCCGAGATCTCGCCCCAGTGATTCTTCTATCGACCTCTTTTTTTTGACCCTGCTCCTCGTTTACTCCGTTTCGAGGAGCCCCCCCGCGCTCTTTTTTCACCCCCCGCGACGCGTCTGTCGCGCACCCTCGTCCCAAGTTCTTATGGCCCCCCTCGGACTCCACCCCCTCCCCTCTTACGTCCCGCGCTGCGTAGTCCCCCGCCTGTCCTTTATCCACTCGGCCTGATCAAGAATATTTGCTGCGATTCCGTCGCGCGATCTGCCTCACTATCTCTTTATTATCGGACTCTTAGAGACCAGCTACGATGGTCCTAGCTGTCCTTCCCATCCTCGCAGTCCCGATGTAGTTATTCGAGATCGGGAATCTTTGGTTTCCTTCTCTTCCCTTTTTTTTTTTTGTGCTCGGATCGGCGAGACCCACAACTACGGCCCGATCGTCCGATGCCGATCATTTTCCGATGAGCCCTCCCTTTCTTTCGTAGCTCTCCTGCGCGTCGCACAACTTCTGCTATAAGTCGCGGATCCGCCGCTCTCGTCTTCCGATTTGTATCGCGGATTGTTGTCTTACTTCCTACTACGGACTCTATCCCTCTTTGGGGAGTCCTCCTCTTTTTTAGTGAAACTGGTGCAGGTTTCCCGTGACAGCCGCCGGCTATTTGTGCATTCCTTCTCGCATTCTTAGTAAGCCTCGCGTAGCAGACTTAGCCGTGGTCCCCCACTACTCCTCTATTCGTTCAAGCCATCAAGTGGCTCGGGTTGCCTGCGGCGGATAGTTGCTTTCATAGCTCCCTAGTTGTTTTTTTGGTTGCCCGTTTTGAGAATCTCGGCGAAGTGCGCCTGACATTACGTCCTCGAAACTCGGTTCCCGTACAATGCTGTCGCGATCGAGGAGTCTCTGTCTTAAGGCCGCTTCCTCCCCCCATTTTTTGTGATGTCAGGCGGTCCTCTTTTGACGTCTCCCACCTTTTAGTTGCCACACCTTGCTTTTGCCTCAGCATCCACTTCCGGAGACCGTAATGGCCGCGGTTCTTACCGGACGAATAACCTCGAAGTCTGCGCGAATTTCGACTGATTCCCTTCTACAGGTATTTAGGAGGGTAGTTCCGGCCCCTACGCGGGAGAAATTGTCACGTTCACTTTCTATCGTCACCCTCTTTGTAGCCCACTCATTGAATGAGTGTACCAAGAGCGGTTTGCCCCTCGCGGCAGGGTGTGCTTACGAGATTCCCAATTCCGAGAAGAATGTGGTCTCCTTATCCTACTATGACTTCCCGGTCCAAAAAGTAGGTTTAAGCAAATGCGAGTCTACTTAACGGTATCGGGAGTCCCTGAGGGTAACCTCTGCCACCCCATTACACTTTTTTTTTTGCGTATGCCAAAACCATAGCTTCGACGAGGCTTCCGCCTTGAGGTCGTGTATACACAACACAACCCGCTCCTTTCCGGAGTTAGCAGGGCCCCAATTTTTTGCCGCGCTGCCATTTCCGAGTTAGGTCCCCGTTGTCGTTTTTCAGCGCGCCATCGACCCACGTCGTACGAGGGGACCTTTTCTATCTGTGACTCCCCCCGCCTAAACCACTTCCCCCCCCCTTTTCAGGGCAGTTTTTTCCACATGTCTTACTCCTCTTTCTCCACTCCCCCCCTCCCCGTCGTTCTCTCCGGCCCTATTGTAACGGTAAACCGCAAACGTGTTTGTGATTTTCTGATAGTCCCACGTTCTCCGCCTTCCCTCGCTCTCCTTGTTCCCTTTTGAGGAAATCCAGATTTTCTCCCCCGGTCCCTACCAGAATGACCTGCACCGAGACCCCCAGACGGGAGACCGGCAGCGTCTTTTATCGCCGTTTTCGACCCAGTTAAGTTTTAAGTGGTCCAGACTTTTTTGTCTCTGTGAGCTCCCCGTTCGTTCGCCATCTTTCGCATCCCCTCATCCTTTCTCGTTGTTTCCCCCCCCGGCCTTTTCGACCCCTCGAAACCCCTACCTTTATCTTTGAAGGGCGCCGGTTGATCAGACAAGTCTTGTTGGG
>Ga0179593_1244250_pt1 | contig 12622 bp, 14 predicted proteins | sample CZODoug2_1_08_16_FD_185931 | JGI IMG/M metagenome (GOLD analysis project Ga0179593, IMG submission 185931) | Vadose zone soil fungal communities from Angelo Coast Range Reserve, California, USA - CZODoug2_1_08_16fungal (PacBio error correction) | ecosystem: Environmental > Terrestrial > Soil >... | reverse complement strand
GTTTTCCTCGTTCGCCAACATCCCGAGGTTTTCCATTAGCGACGGGAACGAGCCTTCCGCCAGAATTTCGGTTTTTGCGCTTTTTCCTGCAGAAACCATGTCTGTCCGGAAATTTTAAGCCTTTCACCTCCGGTTTTAAAGTTTTTTCCCCCTGGCCGGTTTGTTTTTTTTTGCAAAAGTCCCGCTGACCCCCGTCCTCGTTTTGAGTTTTCGTTTTTTTAAAACGCTCTCCCTTTCGCCGTCAGGTCTTTGGCGCCCGCGCGGAAAGAGTTGGGAACTGATGGACGGCCTGTGCCCTTTTGTTGTTGACCTCGATCGTACCCGTGTTTTTTCTTTTGCGCCTGGGCCTTCGATACTAGATTTCCTTTTTTTTCCCCCCGCTGATATTACGATTTTTTTAGGTTTTCCTAGGGAATCTGACTTCCATGTTTTTTACTCCGGAGGCGGGATTGCGTTTCCCATTCACCATTAGCCCCTGTCGTAATCTTGCGTTTTCTTCTAAATCCCCCGTGTTTCCCCACTGGCCGGTTCCAGGTTAGATCGCATTTTGCGCAGCGGTGTTGAGCGGCCAATTTACGTGACTACTCCCCTCCGTTCCCCAGGCCCTCTAGTACCACCCCCAGTTTGAAGGTTCGCGGGGCCCGTGTTTCCTTCGATACACTTCCCATCCGAGGATCTCGCGCTCAGTGCTTTTCGGGACGTCTCCGGCCAAGTAGACCTTTTTTTCTTTTTATTTGATTTTTTTTCCTCTTCCTTCGCTTAGTCCTTTTTGTAGACCTTTTTTGTGGTTCGACATGTGAAGATCTGTGAAGGCTTTCTCGCACCCTTGAGCACGCTGCTGCTTTTGTATCCACTTGCCTCCTTGGGCAGGTGAACACGTTCTAGACTTCTCTGTTCCAGTTTAGCAGTCCCCCCACCGCCGTCCCTTTGACATATTCAAACGGTCCCTGGGTCTTTTTTTCGGCCGTTTGCAGGAGAGTTTTTAGCTGTCTCTCTCTCGGTGATTTTTTTTTTCCGGGCTTTGACCCCTGCTTGAAGACAGGGCTGTTTTTGTCCTGACCAGCTGGTCGCAGTGAGACTTTCCCAGAAGCGTATGATTCGAAGGAGACCCTTCGAAGTCTGCTATCCCCATTTCCCCCAACTGTTCCGAAACTTTTGCGGATGGGGTCCGGACGTACGGCTCCCCGTCCTTAGAATAGCCCTCTACTGGAGATGCCCTCCACGACGTTAGAGGCTGGTTGTTTGCGTCCCCCCCTCCCCCGTCGTCGACTGCCTTTATTATTTCTTCATGTTTTCCGTCGGCCAGTCTGCTCTGAGCCGCTTGGGTCTAGCATGTCCTTTTTTTCCGAACCCCCCCCGGCAGGTGTCATCATTTTTCCCCCCGGCGAATGAGGCATGGCGGGACCATGGCCCCGTCTTTGATTTGTCTTTTCGGACCGTTCTGCTGAAGACGGTTTGAACGTTTCTTGGGTTGAAGGAGGGCCTCTGACGATGGCGCGGGTTGCGTTGGCCCTTGATCACATTGTGGTTCTTTGCTTCGTTCCCGTTTCGGATAGAGGTGAGAGTGCCTCTTTTCCATTTATTTTCGCGGTATTGCCCTCCCCATTCTCATATTTCGATTATCTCCTCGGCCCCCTCTGACCTCGCTTCAGCTTCCGCCATTTCCAATCGCCTTTTTCCAACTGTTGGGCAAACCCCTTTTTTTCCCCCGGTAAGGAGGCCGACGCTGTGTTTAGGGCAAGCTTTTGACCCAACCGGCATCGGGTCTTTTTAGAGGTCCCAGCCCGCTACTGTCACGTAGGCGGCACCGTGTGGGCCCCCCGCAGAGACATTCTTTACCCCAAAGATTCCCTTCTTTTTTTCGTTATCCACCCGTAGGCACGGTCCCCCCCCAGCCTTTGGTTCGAAAAAGCCGGAGGTTTTTTTCCCCCTTTCACTGGCTTTTTAGTGTTGACTGACAGCTCGTTTGGTGGTTTGGCCCACACACCCGGTCAGTTTTCTGACAGGCTTTTCCGTTTGCCCATCGTTAGTTCCCCCCCGTTGTTTTTTAAGTCGACCCCTACGCCGCACCCGTTACGGCTGCTTTATGACTCTGATGGACCGTGGCCACCAAAAACCCCCCCTCCTCTATTCGTTTACTTGAACGGAAGGCATTGTTTTTCCCAAAACTTGGCCCTTGTGAAAAGATGGTGCTGCCACCCAAGGGCGCGAACGATGTTTTTCACGATGAATTTGGGGTTGGCCGTTTTAGGGCAGTCAACCCTACCCCTTGTGCAAAGTTTCCCTAGAGGAATCTCTGGCCCGCAGAGCACCTCCTCCCATTTTGTTGTTTCCTTGCCGGATGGCGGCTTCTTGTTCAACGCTTTTTCCCACTGTGCACGTCCGCTGCTGCACAGGATCGATTTTTTCAGGTTCCCACAGCACGTAGTTCCCCCAAGGCCTTCCTGGCCCGGGGTTTTGGCAGGACCCGGAAAGTTGGGAAGGGATTCAACATGGCCAGTGGCGACGGCGTTCGTTTGGGCATTCTTCCCCCTCCTTCCCCCCCCTCCTGTTTTTGCGCCACCACCTTTCCGTGCCCAGTGGCAGCTTCTTTTGTTTAAGGTGCCGGGTACCCCGTCAATTTCCTTGCAGGACTGTTTCCCCCAACTTATTTTTTCCCCGTAGCCCCTTTGGAGTTTTTTTTTTTCCCAACCGGGTCAAGACATCCCCACAAAAGTACCCCCGTGGCACCTGATTTTTGCTTGTTCCAGCGACCATTTCGTTTTGTCGAACGTTTTACGAATCGTTCCAGCCCAAAACCCTTTCCGGCGACGCGCAAAATGCGATGCCCGGCCTTAGTTTTTGCGTATCCCCCCACCATCACAGATTTACCGCAGGCCAGTCGATTTAGATTTTGGTCCTTCCCTAAAAGAGAGGGTCTGGCCATTTTGCCCGGCCATGTTGCTCTTTTTTGTGGGGCGTTTCGTGGCCTTTCGCGCTAATCTTGGACCGGTGGTCTGAGCACGCCAATGCCCTTTTGCGCACCTCTTTTCCGACTCCTTTTTTTTTTTGATGAGCGCTCTTGCGCAGCCCCCGTTGGCGTGCTGTCAAAAACCCCCCCCAAGGGCCAGTGTTCTTTCGGCCACGGACCCTGGGCTTTCGCTCCGCCCTTCTTCCGAGATTTTCCTTCCCTCTTGAGAATTCCCCACCACACAAATCCGCATTCGACGTCGCTGTTTGGTAGCTTTTTGCTGTTTTGAATGGGGTTTTTGAATAAGAGCCTAAGAGGGGTCATCGCTCTTTGGCGCTTTCGGAAGGACTTTTTTCTGGCTTTGCCATTAGTAATGCCACCCCCCTCTGCCGAGAGGTAGCGGTTTCCTCCCTGCGATCATTAAATCGTTATTTTTTGGGGGCTGTGCTGACCCTTTTTGCGCTAATTATTAAGTGCCCCCCCCAAGATTTGCGGGTCCCGGCCCCGGGACCATACTTACATTGGGTTTTTTTTTTCCCAAAGGACTTGCGTTTTTTTAGCTCCCCCCTGGGCCGGAAACTTTGTTTCCGCAATGTTGAATGGCGGTTTTTTGGTTCGAATGGCCACCACTCCCACTCTCTAGAACTGATGGTGACTAAGGAAACGGGAAGCATTTTACTGTAAAAAAGTCCAATAGAAGTCATTTGCGAACATTTTGACATTGGTTTTTTTTTTTTTTTCATTTGGGAATTCTTGTCTCCCGAGGACACTTTCCTTTAGTTTTTCAGCGCTATCCAAGGCTTTTACCCATTTTCGCGTTCTTTTTTTTGTGCCCCGGAGACCCCCACGTGCGTTTTTGATGACTGCCCACCCTCACAACCCCCCCTTTTCCCGTTGGCCCAACCCACCCTAGTTTTTCCCTCTTTGTGTCCGCACAGTCCCTTTTTTTTTTTGTTGTTCCCTTTCCCCCTTTCAGAATTTTTACCTCCCACCCTTTCCCTGAAGATTTTTGCGGGTTTGATGTTTGCTCGGCCCCGGGTATCACTTTCGATATCTCTTCGTTTTATTTTTCAGTCTTTATTATAGACCGTATCCCTTTCCAGGTTTTTCAAAGCATCCCTTTTCCTTGGTGACTGTGTCCAGTTTCCCCACCCCCAATACCGAGCTCTTTTTCTTAAACCTGAATGCCCGCAGGTCACCCGGCCGTTCCCGTGTAGAATGCTTTGCCCGTGGGTGAGCCCGATTTGTTGAGATCTGCCCCCAAGCCTTTCGATTTATCATGCTCTCTGTCCAAGGCCTCCCCTTTTTTGCACCGATTCCTATGTGCGGGCTGCCACCAAGGAAGGAGTCTGGGTTGGTTTTCGGCCCTTGCCTCCCCGCCACCGAGTTTTCTTGTCTGCAGGGAAGTGGAGACGTCAACAAATCGTTCCCGTCGAGGGGAAGATGCACCTGATGGCGGCTCAGTTTAAGGGTACCCCCCAATGTAGTATGCTTTAGAACCCATAGATGGTTGGCTTCCCCAAAATCGTCCCCTTTCCATGACCCCTCCAGCTCCGTCAGACCACCTAAACCACTGTTCTGCTTTGCCACCCCCTCTTCAACAGACGCTGCTCGTCTGTCCCGCAGGAACCCCCCCCCCCCAGACTGTCCCCACGTATTTTCCCTTCAGCGCTCCCCCTGATACAACCATTGACCCGGGTTTTTGTGTCCTCAGACTCACCAATGTCACGTGTTTTACTCTCCAGGAGTTTTTCGGGTTCTTCCCACCGGATGCTCGACCCCCCCATTTTGGCTGCTCGAGCTCCTGTGATTTTTCTTCAGAAATAAGCCCCGTTCGTCGCCGATTTTTTGTTTCTTTTTGGAAGGACCCCCACCCATGTTTCTCACGAACTCGGATTTTCGCATAGACGGGATTCATTTAGGGCGTTTAGTGACTCTGCGGCCTTTTGTGGCCTTGAGCTGTCCTTGTGTACAGTGGAAAGGCGTTTTTTCGGCTTACGAAGGTGTCCGCCCTTTTCTCCGCAGATCGTCGTTCCCGAGCGATGTCTTTTTTTTCCCTGCTTGTCGCACGGACAACAGTTCTTCTTTCCAACGTTTCCCCCATTCTCCAGTCAGACTCCCCCTCGATGGAGGCTATCCCCGAGCTTCGGAGCATTTCCCCCCCCCAGCGTGAATCTTTTTTCCCTTCGGCGGACGGTTTTCTCCCGTGCTACGGCCGAGAGGGCCCCTACTTGGCGTTCCGCCAGGTCGGCTTTTTATAACGTAGATCGTGAGAACCTTGGTTCGTTTCTCGTCGACGATCTTGCCGTTTTGTCGGGGACCACGCGCCCCTGTCGCCTCCCCCCTCCCATTTTCAGGGGAAACTTTTCTCTGCCTCGACTTTTGCCCTACAGGCTGCCTGGTCTCGCGGTTCAGGTGATCTCCTTTAGTCCCCGCCTTCACCTTTTTTATCCTTTTTTCCTTCTGCGGGCAACTTTTCTTTTTTCGTTTAGTTTATGCTTGTTCTGCGGCGGACCCCCCTCCTCCGTTTTTTTAAAGGGGTCGGATTCGTTCAGGGGCCCCCGCGTCCCGCTCCTCCCTTCTTTTTTTCGGAATTTTTTTGTTCCCGTCCGCAGATTCCCGCGTTTTTGGATGAGCATGCGCGGCTTATGGCCCCCCCCTAGGGCCCATAACCACCTCCCGAGCCCCCGTTTAATTCGCTGTGGTTCGTACAAGGGCGGCGCTTTGATCTGCGCCGGGGCGTTCCCTTTTTTGCGCTCCTCCGTTTGGAGGTCAAACATGTCGTTTAGGTGCCCTTTTTTTGCCAACCTGCACAGTGGTCATTCATCGATTGGCTTAACCAACAGCCCGTGACGGATACGTTTTTGCCGATAGTTGTTCTCCCTAACGGCACACCCGTCTTTCCCGTGTAAGGGAAGTTTCTGGCTTGAAAAGCTTAAACACTGTCTTTTTTCGGCCCCCAACCATTCAACATGGTGCTCTAATGTACAGCAGGAAGTTCTCCCTTCGGCAGATGTTTTGATAGCGTCTGTTCCTTTGCCTTTTGTTTTTTGTCGTGCACACTCCATTCTGGACCCCAATACTTAGGGTGGTGATACACAGATATCTACTTTCCCTCTCCCTCCTAAAGTTTTTTCTTGGATTAGTCTACCCGTTTTTTATTTTAGACACACCCAGATATTTTCCTTATGAGCCCGGGGACCTACTACAGTGACTAAAGCTCCCCTAGAAAGAAACCTTTCTTACAGGCCTCACCCCCTGACAGTTGCCTTTTTTAACGACGTGTGGACTTTTTGAACCCCCTCCCACCGGCATTTTTCCCTGATGTCAACAGGCCCTTCATGTTGTGGACCGTATTAGGTCGTGCGTGCACACCACACCTCGGCCCCCCGTCGCCCTTCACGGTCTTGTTTTTCCCTCCAGCGCTGTACCCAATGTGGTGGTACACCCGATGACGCCCTTTACCGGTTTTTTTCCCAGAACCTGATGAGGACTTGAGAGCCCACCGGGCCCCACTTTCGAGATCGCCCGATGCCCTTTTCTCCCCCCCCCCCCCCCTTGCGATATTCGCTTTGTATTTCCTTGCCACCCTCGGCGTATCCTTCCCCCCCTACGCTCCTTCCCGGCTGCGGGCTTTCGGGCCCAATGTCTTCGCCACAGTCTTCCTTTGGCTTGCTTTTTTTTTTTTTTTCTTTTTTTAACAGATCCCTACAGGGACAATCCCCTCCCACTGACTTCCTGGTTTTTTTCGCTTCGCCGTATTTTGACGGAACTTCCCCCACTCACCCCGGAAGACTTTTTTTCCCCCCCTAAGTTTTTCCGCCGTTTCCCCAGATGAAACTCTGGTTTTATCATTCTCTTTCCACTCATAATCCCGCCGGGGCGCTCGGAGCCCCCAGCTTTTTCGGGAACTTTTGTGCAGCCCCTGCTTCCTTAGATTGATGATGTGCGAATCGGTTTCCTGGCATTTCTCCCTTCGTATCGGCAGTCTTCATCTCGTCCTTGGCACGAGCGAGGTATCACACTCCCTCCCCTTTGTTTGGACCTTTTTTCGTTTGCTTGCTTTTTCCGCTTTTCCTGATCGGGAAGCTATTTCATAAACAGCCGGACCCCATCCCTTTTACATCGACACCCCTCACCTTTGGGGTTTTGTAGTTGCCTACGCGACGGTCACGGCCTCGTGGGTGGCCGCGCCCCTCCACTTCGCCCCCCTTTGTTTGAGCTGGCGTGAGATTGGCCGGTTGGCCAGGGCTGTTGTTCCCTCCCCCTTCAGGGGCGCAGCCACTTTTTTTGTTCGACTCCTTCTGTCCGTTTTGTAGGCCGCCTCCTCTTTTTCCTGTTTGCTCGCTTCAAGTTTTTCCCCTCCCGCAAGGCCTTTTCCGCTGTTCTCGTTCTTCGACTTTCCCTCCCTGTGCATCGACTTAGTTTGGGTCTGATCCTTTCCTTACGTCGAGGTTGGTGTGGAGTCCCTTCCCCGTTACGCGGACTGTCCTGGGTCGGACTTTCTTAAGGACCCAGCCTCTCAGGTTGGGTGGTGCATTTTTTTTTTTTTTCCTTGCTCCAGCTGGTTCGAGTTTTTTCAGGCCCTTTTCCTCAAAAACGGTTCCCCCGCTGTTAATTTTCTTTTCGCCCGGGCGATTGAGTTGTCTTTTTTCGATTGTCTTTTTCTTGTTTTGATCGTTTTTCTCCCTCTTTGAATGGGAAGACGGTGTTGTTTTTCCCTTTCTGGTTTGTTTTTTTTTCCTGCTGACTCCCTATTCTGGGTTTTGGGCGTTGGCCCCCCCGTATCCCTTTGGGGTATTGGCTGACTCTTTTTTTCCTTCCTTGCGAGTGAGGTTCAGTGTTTTTTTCGCGGAATTCCCCTCTTGCCAGCATCTTATCGCTACATTTTCTTCCCCCCTCGGGGACGTTCGCCTCCCCGTGCGCACTTCCCCCAGGCGGACACGCGTTTGGTCAAACGGCGCCCCCTGGCCTTTTTTTCGACGCGGTTGTTGAGTTTTGTTGAAGCCCTTTTTGACCACGGCCCCTTCCCCCTCTTTTGCCTTTCTCCCCCTTTAGCTCTCCTTCCACGTGGCTTTTCTGTTTCCCGAGGCCTGGTCCTGAAGAACTTTCGTCTTTGAGGACCCTCTAAATCGTAGTTTCACGTGGGCACCCAAATACGCCCCTTTCCCGGCCGACCCCCGAGTAACTTCGGCCCCCCTTTTTTAGGTCACTTTTTTTTTTTTACCAGCTCGTCATTTGGTTGGGTTTTCCCCACGGGCAGGGGCCGGCCCTGGTTTGAGTGCCCTTTAGTGCTAATGTCGATTATTTTTACTTGATTCGTTTTCCCAACGTCCGGATGTATCTTTCCCCCCCCTTTTCTCGGGACCGATTACACCCACCGCGATCTTCGTTTGAATGAAGGAACCTTTTCCCCTTCCACTTTTTGGGACCAGATTCTGTTGCTTCCCCAAAAGACCTCCCCCCCCCTCTTTTTTTCCCCACGCCTTTGTGTGCGGTTTTGGAAGTTTTTTTCCCTTCATCACGACCATTGCATCCCTGCCGTTCCCCTAGCGCCGTTTTTGATTGGCGGTTTTTTTTTTCTTCTCCGACTGGACATTTTTTTCTCCCTTCGAGGTGACACGGCTCGCTCCCCCCCCAAGGTGACCCTACCCCCCCCACACCACACGGAGATTCAAACTTCCTTTTGAGAGTACACTTTTCCCTGTAAGCTTCCCCTTTTTTCCTTCTTCACCATCATGGCGATTCGTGACATACACGTCCCACGATATAATGGCCTGGCTCTCTGTCATGATTCTACTCCTCCTCCCGCCATTGAGCGCAGTTTAATTTCCCGCCACACCCTCCCATTCAACACCCTTTTCCGCCACCCCACTTTCCATGCCCCTGGGCTTATTTTTCTAACAAACCTGTGAACCCTGTACCCTTCATTGCCCGCCGGGGCCGAAATGCTTGCACACTTCGCCTTCTGATCACGGTCCCGTTTTCCCGCCCCCCCACAAAACCCTGGCTGGAATGAATGGCAGCGTCTTTTTCCCCCTGGGGACCCCGTTTTATTCGTTGGGCTTCTTCACCTACATTAGGGCCAGCCACCTTTTTGTTATTCTCAATTTGCGCCAAAATTTGCCCGCGTATCCTTTTCTTTCTCCCCCCAAACATCACGCTTACCCCCCCGGACTTCCACGTCGCCTTCTTCTTTTTTTTTGTACTGCGCCGCTTTGAGGTTCCTGTTCTTTTCCCTATCTATCCACGGAAGGCGGATCTTTGCTGGCCTGTCCGTTTTTTTTGCCTTTCTTCCGATGGAACGTGTAATTTTCTTAACGCTCCTGTTGCATATCTCTATATTGTAATACTCCTCCGGTTTTTTTTTTGTTATTCTGTTTTTTGTTTGCTGCCGTTTTTTTTCCTGCCTTGGCGTGTCCATGAACACTTTGACAGGAGTATTACTTTTTCCCCCTGTACCTTAAAGGGCTCTGTCCCTTTTTTTAAGCCGTCTTTCCAGTCTTATTGCAGGGTGTAACTTTTCTGTGATTTTTTACTTCCCAACCACCCCCCTCAATCGCCAGTTCGTGTTCATTTAGGTAGGCGGCTGGATGGTGGGGAGATTTACTTTTCATTTAGGGCTGACTCGAGGTTGTGCGCGCTTTAGGTTTTTTGTTTGAGGAGTGTTTGGCACTATGCGTCTCCCCCCCCCGGACCAACAGCTCAGCATTTCTGTTGAGTTTCGGGGCCGGGCCCTAGAACCTTTCTTTTGTTTGCCTTTCATGAAAATTTTCTTTTTTTTGGTGCCTTTTGACCACAGGTGAGGCTCCCTGCACCTTGGGCCCCACGCTTTGCTTTTTTCCCTTTTGGGAATTTGAGGACAGTTGTTTCCGGTTTTCACGTGCTTTTCTTCCCTCCGTCCCCATTTAGACTTTTCCCCCCCAGTTGAGGTCTCAAATGGCAATTTGGTTCGTTTTTCTGCATGCTGTCCCCCGCCCGCCGTCGCTTACTTGTGACCCCCTGATGGTGATTCATCCGTTTCCCCCCCCCCGGGACGCTTCACCCTTTTCCCAAAATTTGGACACTCGCCAGGGCGATTTTTTTTGAACTCCCGTTGGTTTTTTGATGTCTCCTTGGTGGCAGTTTTCGCTCCTGTCACCCGCGGGACTCCATGTTCCTTCATTTTGGTCATGGGTATACTCTCTGAGTCGCCGACGATGGGCTGCGATAGCCCAGAAGTCCCAGGAGGGCGTCTTATTAACCAGGCGCACGTGGGATAAAAGGTGCTGGGGTCGTGCGTCTTGATTTTCCAAACCACCCCCCCCTCCCCCATCGTGAACACCCTTAGGCCGGCAGAACGCCCCCCACTCCATTCCGTTTCCCTGCCTTTTTCCGCCTTTTTTTCAAATCCGGTACAATTTTTTTCTTTTGCTTGGAGGTGTTTTTTTTTTTTCCTACGTTGCCCCCGATCATGTTCGTTTTTTTTGTTTTATCATTCCGTTTTCGTTATATTTTTTTTATATCGACCGTCTCCCTCAACAGGGTCGTGTAAAAGCCGGGAACACTTTTTTCCGTTTGTCCTTCCCACCCAAAACACACAACCCCCATTGTTTTTCCGGTCAATTTAATAAAAGAAAGGTTACCTCTTTTTTTTTCCCAGCCTTTTTCCTGCCCGTTTATGATGTTTCCCAGTTATGATTCTGACAACTATTTTGACGAACTTTGGACACTCCTTGAAGTCCACCCTCTCTCATCAATGCCTCTGTGAGGGCCCGCCACACGGCAGCCAAGTTTGTCTATGCCAGATCTGAGGACATCCTCCAAAGGTCAGATGATTGTGTACTGGCATTCATCAAACACGCATGGAGGTGCGCTTCCCCTGGTTTTTCGCCTCCGTTTGACCCCTACGCAGATCCCCGGGATGGTGGACTTGCCACCTTTTGGCATGCTATCACGTCCGGGACAACAACATTGTCATTAGCTCTCTAATCTCTTTTTTTGCTGTTTCTTGCTTTGTGGCCACCTCGGTCTCCACTCTCCAGGCCTCGCCGGACGTACTGTTAAGCACACTACCCATTTTGATGTGGCCCCAAAGCCCCAAGTTTCGCCCTTCGTCTGGCCCTTTTTTTTTGCAGTGACCCCCCCCACCGTACCATGTTCCCACAGTCTCAAGCACTGCGGGCCTTTAACTGTCCAAATAACATACTGGGCCCCTTGTGTGATCAAAGACTACAATCGGCCTTTGGAGTCCCATTTTTTCAACCGTTTTCTTTTCTTTTAACCTGGTGGCATGTATTATGGCCCCCCAAAGCGGGCTTCCCGCTATCCAATTCTCGCTTTACCCCTTTCCCTGAAATCCTGGAGTTTTCTCCGCTGTTGTCTAAGACAACCAGCCTCCCGTTTCCTCTTAGCATGCCTGCCCCGCGTTTTTTTGTATGCCGCGGAGTCGCCCGCTGTTCCGTCCGTGTGCCTTCCGCTTGTTGTTCAAGGGTTTCTCCTTTTCCCAGACAAGGGCCGCGCACCTTTTTTTTTTTTGACCAGTGACGGAGAAATAGTGGCGGGCCTTCGAGGCAGTGAGTGCTACCAGGTTTTTGGATTTTCGCCACTGTGGGTCACGGCCACAAACAGGTTCATGGTCGTCACCCAGTCCATTCGGCGTTTGCAATCCCCCGCCGTTTGTTTAGTGGTTTTTTTTCTTTTGGAGAGCCCCCAACTATATGACCATTATTGATCTCCACCCCGGAGGCATATTTAGATGGTGTTCTGGGTTTTGTATGATTTTTCACCTGTGCCTATATTAGCTGTCCCCCAGTCGTTCCCTCCCCCCCTGGTCTTGTATTATTCACACTCGCTGCCTTTTTTTCGGTCCTTTTTCTAGACTGAGTATTTTATTACTCGTCGGACACCCTTGGCCTCCCCCCGTATTTCCCGACCCCTTCCCTTAACCTCTTTCAATGACCTCCAAATTGTGCCTTTTGTTTTTTGACCCGTTCCAGACACAAGATGTCTTTCCGTTTGTCTCGCGTGCGGGGATGTTGCTTCATGAATGTAGCCCGCGTTCCTTCCTTTGGTGGAAAAATAGTCTTCACCCGGCGGAGTACTCTTCGTTTAGGGTTCCTTTCAGTTTCTTATCGAGCTGTCCCTCCCAACCGGCGCCTCCTTGGTATGATTTTTCTCCTGAAGCCACGCAGTCTTTTTTTTTTCTTACGCCTTTTTTCCCGAAGTGGGCCGCATAGGACCTCTTTTTTGCCGTGCTTTGAAAGTCATTTTGGCATGTCCGGGCTTTTTGTTTGGCACGACGGACCCCTTTCACGATCTCAATCTCTGCTGGGTGCGACGGGGTCGTTTCGCGCGAGATTCCCCTTCCCTCTCCCTTGGTGCAGCGTCCTCTGTCTCACCCGGTAGTTTTGTTCCCTGGTTCCAACATAATTGCCTCGTCTGGCGGCAAAGAACCCTTCTTCCCGTCACGGTGCCGAGGAGTGTTGAGAGAACCGTGCCCGCATCCGTTGTTCATTTCCGGGATGGATGTTTGGAACAAGTGCTACACCCCGGTACTGTGCAAATTGACCATTCGTTCTGGCCCCCCCTTCCTGTGCTTTTTTTTTGCGGACCACCGCGGGTCTTTCTGCGATGCTGCGCCGTCCCCTTTTTTCCAGTGACGTCCCCTGTTCCCTTGGTTTTGTAACCTGC
>Ga0179593_1675494_pt1 | contig 12623 bp, 21 predicted proteins | sample CZODoug2_1_08_16_FD_185931 | JGI IMG/M metagenome (GOLD analysis project Ga0179593, IMG submission 185931) | Vadose zone soil fungal communities from Angelo Coast Range Reserve, California, USA - CZODoug2_1_08_16fungal (PacBio error correction) | ecosystem: Environmental > Terrestrial > Soil >... | reverse complement strand
AACGGACCTCTGACTCCCCCACGTCCATTCAATAGCCTTCCCCTACATACCCCTCTCCTTTGCAAGGACTCCATTTTCTCTTGTGGTTTCTGCCTCTTCTCTCTCCTTAGGGGCGTGATTCCACCCTTACGAAATTTGGAGCGTCTCTCACACTCTTTTTCTTTACTATTTGAGAGACAGCTTTTCACCCCACCCCCTCTTTTTTCCTTCAAGTTCCCCCGGAAAACGCCTTGTGTCCTCCCGGTCGATTCGACTCGGCTTTTCACTTTTTTTTTCCCCCTTACCTTTTTGTATGCGGATCTCTTTTCGTTTTCGCTTACTTCCCCTCCCCCCCCCCCCACAAGATTTTACTCTTTTTCTTTGGCCTCGTTCCTTCCCTTCCTCGCAAAGCCGATTTCGAGAATATTTTTGACCGGCGTCGCCTTTTTCGCCCCTTCGTTTTCGTCTCCAATTCTTCCAAATGGTGTCACATTTTTCCGACCTGGGATATCCCCGACCTACCCCCCTTTATCAACCAACATTCCTTCCCTCACAAGATGAGACGTCGGTTCGCCCTTTTCTTCCGATATGGGAGCACTCGCGATTCAACGGCTCCTTCTGTAAGCTTTTGAAACTCGTTTTCCTTTCCCCCAACCAAGTTCCTTTGTGTCTCTGTGGTTTTCTCCTTCCGTTTAAGTTGCAGGTTCAGCCCCCCTCCACTCTGTAGCGGCTGGGACTCTCCTTTATCAGTGCCTCCACTGTTACCCTTTTTTCTTCTTCCCCCCAGCCTGCTATACGACCGACCTCAACAAGATCGACTGGTCCCCACGTTGTAAGCGGTTCCTCACTTTTGACTCCGTTCCACATATCCCCCCTCCCTCTTTTTGCCCGACCCCCTTTCTTGGGGCCCCTTTTTTTTTTAGCTTATTTCACAAACGTCTTATTCTCCAGGGCTTATCGCTTTCAACATTGACCCTTTCCCTTTCGAAAACCGACAAACCCCACCCCCTCCTTCCCTTCTCCAAGCCAAGCAGCCCATGTACTCCCCTTCCCCTTTTGGCCGATTCGGCCGTTTTTTTTCCCACAGTTCTTCTCGGACTATATTTATTTTTTTACCCGAGTGTACCGACTCTTCGCCCTCCTCTTTCTGCTATGGTGGATCTTCATAGGAGCCACGCCGACCCCCACCGGGTTTGCGTGTTTGTGTTTTTTTTTTTGTGGGTTTTTGCCCAACGATTTTTTTTTCCCTCAGTTGCAAACGCAGTTCCTCCCGACCCAAAAGCCCTTTCCCATCCCAAAGTCAATTCGTCCCTCAATGTTTCTCCGACATTCTGTCTCATCTCCCTTTTTTTTTTGTTGTCCCGTTCCCCTCGCTACGCCCTTTTTTTTTTCTTTCTTCTTTGCTTTGTCGCCGGTGGTTGTTTTTTTTTTTTTTTTTTTCGTTCGCGCGGAGAGAGTTTGCGGCCTGCTGATCCACAACCCACAAGACTGCCACCACCCGCCCCCATCCTTCCCTTTTTTCCTGCTTTCCCTATGAATGACATCCATTTCCCTGAAAATGACGCGTAGGGCAATCGTGGTTCCAATTAGCTAACTTCCCTCCTGAGTTCTACGTTTCTCCTTGAAGAGTTCTCTTTTTATTCAAAGATCGACTCTTCCTGTGTCCGTTTCTTTTTGAATGGGTCTCTTTTTTCTTGTTTTATTCGTTTACTTCCCTTTTTTCCGCCCCTTGTGAACTCTTCACCATGGCACTTGCCTTTTTTCTCTTTTGGTGAAACCTTTGACGCCGGGCCCCCATTCTTACACGTCTTTTGCCCTTATGGGTACCGGCGTCTTGACCAAAAGCCGCCCCTTCCTTTCTCTTGTGACTTCGTTCCAGCTTTCTCCCCTTTTCTCCATAATATTCGGTGAAGGATGATAAAACCTGACGCCTTCCCTTTTCGACATAGTTCTTTTGGATATCTCCCTCTCAAACAATGAGGCATTCACCCCTACCATTTTATTTGGTTCCCTTTTGAGTCTCATTAATTTCCTCTTTTTCTTTTTCCCCTTTCGAAGTCGATCTCAGACTTCCCCCCCTTCCTCGTCTTCAGATCGGCGACGAGATAGCATCCTATAATTTTATCCGTTTTTTCCCCTTCCCTTTTGATCTCTCCTTTTTGTCTGTCTTCGGGCATCTTACCTCTTTGACGGCGAGGGCACTCGTCCCTTTCTACGTGCTTGGTCATATCTTCCCCCCAATAGCTTTGCAGTAAATCGTATGACTTCACGCGACCTCCATTTCTGTGGTGTGAGGTCTGTAACTCGTCCGCGAGCAGCGATTTTCTGCATTTCCCGACGCATCCCTTTTCCCTTTTTTGTCCCCCCCCTCTCTTTAGTGAAATGCTGAAGTCCCCTTTAGGCGTTCGGTGCTCTTCCCCTTTCCCCCTTGTTAAGTGAATTTTCCTGGTGGCCCGTTGCGACGTTCGAGATACGCCTTCCCACTTTCTTTTTTTGAGTTTGCCTCCCCTTTAGGCTACTATTGAATTTTTTCTCCCCACCAACAGTTACCCACCTTTATATTTGCCTTTTCTTTTATTGACTTAGAGCGCTGTTAGTTCGTGGTTCTTTGATTCTGTAAGACTCTTTCCTCCCTCGTTTTTTGTAGCTCTCAACGAATCACGACGCATGTCCCCCTGACACAAGTTCCCAATTCAGACGACTATCCTTCCCAGCACTTCAATTCCCCCCTTCAGGTTCTTTTCTATCTGTGTTGAGGACACCTTCTTCTCCAGGGGCGTGCCCCTCCTCCTTCAGAAAGCATTTTTTTTATCTAATTGAAATCGAGCATCTTCTTCGAGCGCCAAGCCTTCCCTCCCCACGAGAATTTATCCCCAACGCCCCCACGCGTGATGATTTCCTTTCCCTTTAGCAGGCCGTTCCCTTCCTCGTTGGGCTCACGTTCTGGATCAGTTGACTTCCTTATCTTTTTTTCTTACTACCTCCTCCAATCAAAACTCTTCTTCTCGTTTCCTCGTCAGGTCCTCCAAAGACCCGATTTCGAGATCCCCTTCTTGTCGCCATTTTTCTTTACCAGATTGCCGCCCCCCCCCCCCCAAAGGTAGGTCCACCCTTTGCACTTGGCGACTCACTTTTTATTCCCCCCCTATCCCTTAAAAAATCCATTGAAGCGCTTCCTTCAATGATGTGATACGATTTCGTCACCCTCCTCTATTGGTTCGCACTCGCCGACCCTTCTAAACTTCTCACTTCTGTCTCTTTTCGAAAACTTCCGGGTCAGTTTCCCCCACTCCCAGAAAGGAAATTTTTGTTTTTCTTTTTTCTCAGGCCCTCTTTTAAGTTTTTGGGCTCAGTTTTAGCCTTTCGGGTCTTTTTTTGCGTAAGTTTTTCCGTCTGACACCGACTGGTTGATGGTTATAGGACTTCTTCCTCCTCACCCCAAGAAGACCTTTCCACAACAAATTTGTAAGCGGTGGGCCCCTACCCTCCGGTGAGACCCTTTTCAGCCTTCCTCCCCGGTCAAAAATCTTCTGGGTCAAGACCTTTCTTTTTTCAACCCAACCTTCTTAAAGACATTGGTTCTTCTTTCCTTTTTTTCCTTCACCAACGGAACGCTCCTGAACAAAAATGCTATCATGACACTCCCTTGCGACAAGTCCCCTCCTCCGCCCAACAAGGGGGCCATTTGCAGTGCTTTGAAACTTCGGCCCATTCCCCCCTTGGATCTTCTTTTTATTTCAGTATTTAGAGAAGTGTCCCTCCTATTTTCAATTGCCTTTTCATTTCTGCTATATGGTCCCTTTTTGAGTCCTATTGATGCTCCGTTTTGTGGTGCAGGTCGTGTGTTGGCGTTTTCCCTAGATGACGTGCAAACTCTCTCCTTCCCGTCCCCCGCCGTTGCCTCAGAAACCTACTCAAACAAAGAATTCCCCCCTGTCACAGAGAAATATCTATCATTCTTTTTTTTGTGGTTCTTTCTTTTTTGAGTTTTTTGTTTTTCTTGTAGTCAGGTGTATTGGGCTTTTTCCCTGTCGTGTTAGAGGAGAAGAGTTTCCCCTTTCTTTTTTGCCCCCCCCCACCCCCCCCCCACCCCCTCCTTCCCACAAGAAACCGTTTAATCTCCTTTCCTATGAATAATAGACAACCCCAATGACGCGTAGGGCACTGCTTTTCTTCCACTTCGAACCCTTACTGAATCCATGGCAATCAAAGTGTCGAGCCTGTTCAAAGCGCAGAACTCCCCCTTGCGGGTCTTAGGTCCGCCTTTTTTCTTAGCGGTTAGAAGGTTTTCCCTTTCCCTTCGTTTCCTGTCCATTTTGCGACTTTCCTATTCAGATGGACCTGGCTCCCTTTTTTGTTTTTCAAGAATTTCTGTCTTTCCCCAAGAAGTTCGTTTTCCCCCCCGTTTATGCCTCTTAGATTGTTTTTCCTCCCCTCCGTGATTTCCAAAAAAGACTTCCCCCTTTGTTGAAATCCATGTCGATCTGTTTTCGTGAGCTCTTCGTATAGCAGTTGACCCCCTCACCTTCTTCTTGCAAGGGCCTTCTCCCCCCCTTTTGCCCCTCCGGAGACATAGTCTTTTGAATTCATTACCAGCACCATCCTGAGTTATTGAGACCCAAGACCCTTGAAAGTTGGGTATCCTCCCCCGATCTTTTTTTCCCCCAGCTGCAGTCCTTCTCTCGGTAGCATATCCCTCTTTTTGTCTACCCGATAGGCGACGACGCCCCATTTTCATGCCGCTCCCCTCCCCCCCCAATTTCTTTTTTATCCCTATGTAGTTGTTTTCCGTATCACGACCTGTGTTGTGACTACCTTTTTTTATTTTTCCAGCGACCTGCGCCTTCTTCTCTTCTCGTCCCCTTTTTTTTTGAGTTGACTTCTCCACGAACCGACTCAAGATGTGTTTTTTATGGATCTGTAGTGTAGTAAGCGGTCCCAGCCTTTTGCCTCTAGACGATCATCCCTTGCCCTATCTTTCGAAAGTTTTCTCCTTTATTCGTTGTCGGTGATACAATGTAAGTTCCACTTCCCCGGGCTTTGTTCCTTTTCTCTCTCTGATAGCTTGCATGAGATTTTACGCCCACCTTTTTTTTCATGCCCCTTTAGTACTCTTCCTCCCACCAAAGATAGAAAAGAAATTGCTCCCCTCTTATGCTTTTCTCCTTTAAGTAGCTGTTCCTTTGTAGTTGCATCGTTCGTGATTCGTAAGCTTCCTCTTTTTTTCCTTATCCGTTTGTGTTGAGAGACCTTATACACACGACAGATTCCCCGACACCCCTCCATTAGCAGCGCGCTTTATACGTCCAATACCAGCTAAAGACAGTGATCAAAGGTTATTTTATATTTTATTTCTTCACTTTTTGCTCTATGCAGGTTTTCCCTCCCCTTCCGCACATTTGGAGCGCTATCAAAGCTTTTAAATCTGCCTACTTGCATTCGCAGCCCCTCACCTTTCCCCCCAGAATTTCAATTCCTACAACCGAAACTTTCCCTGACGACCGAGTTAAGCAGCTTTCTCCTGACTAGATGTTTTGGCACCTGTTATTTTTATAGTCTTTTCCGGCTTCTCCTGGCTCCCCTCCTTAGAACTACAGATCCCCCCATCAACTTAGTCGGGCGATAGCGGTCCCTACTCTCCAGTTTTTTCGAAAGATCTTACGGCACAACCGGTACTTGGTGCGATTTTATGCCCCTCACATGTAGTCACCCACAGGTCGCGATTCCATTTCTGACCCCTAGCACACTAGTACCCACCAGCCCTTTGTCCTGCTGGCCAATCCAGTGAGATGATATAATCTCTAATAGTAATATTGGAGCTCAGATAGCATGCAATGAGACCGCATCTAAGGCTGAGTATTTCCTTTTGAATAGCCATCGAGAAGCTTGGTCGAAGGACTATACGGTCCAAATTACTAAAAAAGCAAGGATTCTCTTGGGGTGTTTGTCCAACTGCAGGGGTGAGGAAGCGTTGTCGCATAATCTCTAGACAAGATTTTTGGTGTGTCGTAAGTGGGTTTAGTGGTATGAAAAGAAGGTCTTGGACACTCTACTTATCATGTCGAAGAGGCACCCCCTCCCAGATCTTAGCCAGGTATAAAAACCACATTTGTAGCCTTTTCCTCACCGGGACTACTCGTAGCCCCCTCCCTCCTAATTTTTCAAACCTTGGGGCCCAGCGGTAACTCCACTTGCTCGCGATGACCTGGCCTCTTCGCAACCTGAAATTTCAACGCTACCCCCCCGCACAACAAATTCCTCAAAGACAGCGATTGTCCCTAATCTCACCCAGTCCTTCGCCTTGAACATTGCGGACACTCTTCAGTGATCTGATTAGCTCAGGACCTTTAGCGTTCCGAATCTTCCCCTTGCCCTAGCTATTTTCTTTTTTTATTTCTCTTCATACCTTACAGGTTTTTTTTTCTTGACGGAAGGGTTTCTTTGTGCTGGTTGGTTGGGGTGTTCCAACTCCAGATTGTCCAACTCTCTCCTTTCTCCGCAGTTTCCAGACGTTCCAACCCCCGTCCCAGCACAAATTCTTCCCCCCATGTCCTTAGAGACACTCCCGTGTGGTTTAAGAGAGATGTACCCTCTTTTCTGGTCTTTCTACTTACTTTTTTTTTTTTCTCCTTGCTGTTTGTATGATGCGATTAGGCGATCGTTCGTTTGCACGGACATCTGTCCACCCCCCCCAGACCCCCCCACAAAGAACCAGTGACATTTTTATTCCCTATGATTCATTCCCCGGCAGAAAATGTACGATTGAAATTAGAGTCGGACCATTCACGGTCTAAATGTATCCTAATACACTGAATCTGTTTCCTCGCCTTTTTCCTGCTCCGCCCCCTTTTTGTCTAGGTAAGTTCTCCTCGCGTGAAGTATTAGCCCTTTTCCGTTTTTTGCGCAGACATCTTTTTCTCCATGTATTTTCCTCTCTGGTGCCCCCAAGGAATCTGACTCTCTTGGTCCGCCCAAAAAGGGGTACCCAAAAGTCTTATTTGATAGTTCTGTGTCTCCCTTAGTCCGAACGCCAGCCACAAAATGTGTTCCTGTAGATATGAGCGGAGCTGTCCCTGCTCACGCGGCACATCCAGCTTCGTTCCGACTGATTATAAACCTGAAGAATAACCCCCCCGAGACAATGAGCACGGTGTCCAGCCTATGAGAACACCTAACTCCTGGGCGGATGAACACAAATCCTAAGGGATGGTGAATGATCTTTTTTACAACCTGTTCTCCCGAGTTTAAACTTTTAATAATTCTTTTTCTGTAGCACTTGTCGAAGGTCCCAGAATCGACCGACGACACGCTTCTAATTCTTGAATGTCTATCATGTCTTGGGAGATTCGTGTTTTTTCATTATCTTCTCGTTTTTTTACCTTTCTCTTGGCGATTACTCTGTGGTCCATCGAATGGCGCATTTTCCGGTATATTCTCCCCATCGGCTTTTGCGATCCTGAGGTCCCTACGATGCCCCCGACCTTAGACCGATTGGTGTGGTATTTTTCTCCCCCGCGTAAAGCCGCCTTTATCTCGCCGCCGGGACCTCCTTCCTTGAGCCCTTCGCCATGTGCTCCCGGAGGAAACATTTCTCGGTGTCTGTTTTTTGTGGCTTTCAAATTTCATTTTTTTCAACTTTTTAATTGATTCTGTCACTAGTAGCGATTTGCCCTTTCTCTCTCCACGAGCTTGCGTAGTGCAGCCCTCTTAGGCTCCTCTCTTTTCGGGCCTCACAACAAGAACCAAGGGGAGTATTTGTCGGCGTAGTAGTTCCCGCTCCTGTAGGTGCGTGTGTTGCTCCCGCTCGTAAGTTATCTTCTCTTCTGTTTTTTTGACTCGATATTACGAATCACCCCTAAAACAAGCTTCCAGACATCTCTCCCCCCGCCCCAAAGCAAAGACTCTACTTTGTGGGGCTGGACCCCTGCACTTCTGATCGCCTAAGAGTTTACCCACTGCTACAGGACCTTGGAGTTTCTCGCATCGCTACTATTTGAGGAGCTCATTCACTAAACCAATGAGCCAGCACGCCAACGCAGACCGTTGCTCTCAGCAGTGTCCCGAGGACCAACTTTGGAAATGCTGCTTCGTTTGATTTCTCCTCTCGCTCTTTAATACAGTTCCCCTACACTCGTTCCCCGCTGCTCGTCCTGGTCCCCCGCAAAACTCCTCTTTCGAAGAACTTCCCGGCACGTCGCCCCTTTTGGACCCCCGAGTGCCTCGAAACTCAACTTCCCACATTTCCTGAAGATGCACGGGTTACCCCACTATATCATCCCAACACAAATTTTCCATTTCATCATGAAAGTGAGATCTTATTTCGCCGATTAGGGGTTCCCTCGCTCTTTTTTCCCCCCCTGGAGTCAATTCTGTCTCTTTGAATGGTGGCAGGCACGCCAATTCACCACAGGAGTTTAGTTTTTCAATCATCAGTGTTTTTTGTAAAGACCGAGGACCCCTCTCGCCGGATTTGGCCTTGTCTCGTCCTGACGACTACGGTTTTCAATCGCTCCGACCTCCCTCCCCTCCACCGCACCCAATCTCCTCCATGATTATAACACCATCTTTGAATTGACTTCGGGAGACCCCCCTTCACTCAAAAAACTGGGGCCCACGCGGAGCCTCTCTTTTCAACCCCTGCTTCAAGCTCCCTTGAATCTTTTCGCAAGGAATTTACCTGTGAAGTAAAAAAGCCACCCCTCCAAGAAAGCGACATCCCGTCCGACCCGCCCCAACCCGGGGCCGATGGCCGCTTTAACCAGTCGGGTCTCTTGTTGATTTTCCCATTTACTTTAGTGAGTGTCTCTCTTCAATTGCCCTCCGCTTCCCTGATTCTGGATTCATTAAGAGGAGGAAAGCATTTTTTCTTTTTTTTTTGGAAGCTTTTTTTTGTGTGTGGTTAAAACAGCAGATTGCCGCAAATCCCGCGTTCTCCTCCCAGACCGTACACCATCTACCCGTCCTACCCTGCTCGTGAATGGCGTAAGCGCCCCTTCTCTTTTGAGTAGCTGTCGCGACGCCTGTTTTTGCTTTGTTTTTTTTTGCTGTTTGCGCTGGGAAGTTTCTAGCTGATATTTCTTTCCTCTTTGTTTACAACCCCCCCAACAAGACCCACACAGAACCGTCGTCCTAGCCCTTTGTCCTCCTAGTGATTTTCCCTTCCCCCTCTAACCTTTTGATTTAGGGCATTGAAGCTCGGTCTTCCTTTCTATCGAGCGAAATCAAGACTCACTTCGAGTCGTTTGCAGTCCCTTCCCCCCCTTTTTCGTTATGGTGTCGCAAATGGGCGATTTTCTGTGATCTTTTTTCCCCGGTTTTATTCGTGTTTCCGTTGTATTTTGACCGTTCTTGCGATTCCGTTGGTGAAATAAGCTGACGAACGCCCAACGCTAGGATATGAGAGTTGTATACTGTAGTCCCCCAGCCCTTACAAAATCGTTTGTTGTGAAATGTCGACTTTCGGATAGCTCGTAATGCTACTATTTTCCCCCCCTCAAAACCACGACGCATGCCCTCCTGACGACATAGTCTTCTCGTCCCCTCCACCCTGTACCCCAATCCCCGATACCTTTTTTTAAATTTCTTTGTGCCGTTGGCCCTCCACGGATCGTTCGATTTCAACCGTGAGTTCTTTCGGCCGTTTGAATCATCCATATACTTGCCTCCCCTCGCTATCCGAAATCTATCTAATTTCCTGCTTTCCGCTCCCCCACATTATTTTTTTTCTCTTCGTTGTAGGGACCCCCCCGATCTTCGACTGTGCTTACCCCTTTTTTCGGCACTCTTTCCCCCTCGGCCCTTTGCTTTCTTGGTATCTTTCGCAAATTTCTTTTTTGACCTGAAGAGTCTGCTTCCCAAATTGGGGTTTGGATCTTTCGTCCGGCGGCCCTTCTCCAGGTACTCGCTGCCTTCGACGCATCTTAAACGTGAGAAACCTCGAAATTTCGGCATCACTTTAGCGCGTTTTCCCCTTTTACCTGAATTAAGGCCTGTCCACCTTTATTAGCCTCTGCCTAGATCTCTTTAGAGTTTTTTGCCCCTAGGCTTCCTTCCCTTGAAGGTGGACCCCCCCCTCTCGAAAATTTCAAAGGGCTTCTTTGCCCTTTTTGCTTCTTAGTAGGCTGCTTGACGTTCGTCCCGTTGTTTTTTCTTGAGTCCCGATCTCTTTTTTTCCTCCCTTTCAGGTGTTTGTTTTTTTATCACGACGATGCAACTGACCCCCCGACCCTCCCTCCGTCACCTCAGATACTAAAGCAAAGACCTTTGCTTCTCCTTTTTTGTGGTCGGCACCGCCAGAGAGTATCATAATGGGGATCTTCCCACTTCTAATTTGGTAGAGTATCTAAGGCACTCGCTATTCCTTTTGTAGACCTTCCACTTCACCCCCCGCCCATGAAATTCCTAGCCCCCCCGCGTCCCTTTTCGCCCCCTTATTGTACGCGATGTGGCCCTTGGTTTTTTTTCGTTCGTCCTTGCTTTTGTCGCTTTCCTTTACTACAGGCCCCCTAACCCTCGTTTTCTCTTCCCTTCGTTCAATTTTTTCCGTACTGCAAAAGCCTATTCGAAGGAATCTTTTGACCCCTTCCCCCAACTGTCGCTGGACCATCTTGTCCCAATCTTTCAAAAAATTGAGTCACACATTAAGACTCTCTTTGGAGATCTACAAATCCCAAAAGAAATTGGCCGCCGTGGCCCAATGAAGATGGATTCTTTCTCCTTTAGGGAGCACTCTGCGATTCAATCCGGCTCTTCCTGCCTCTTTTTGAACCTTCCCTTTTGCCAGGCTACCTTCCCACCAGGAAGAAATTATTTTTTTCATCTGTCGGAGAGTGGTGATTCTCCTCCCACCCTTGAATATTCGCCGCTGGCCCCTGCGTCAGTGGTTAGTCACTTCCCCCCTCCTTATTGGCATTATCATGAGACCCTTTCCCTTCCTCCCCAAGATACGCCTGATTCTCCAACAACATTACGCTTTTCTCCTCTACGGTGCACCTTCTCAATCAATAAGACGTTAAGCAACCCTTTCTTTTTTTGAGTCAGATTCTTTCCCAACCTTCTCGAAACCTCCTGTCTGAAGTCTCAAAGGCCCCTTCCCAAGCTCCTCCAAGCCCCAACCCAACACGTATAACCTGCAAGATCCCTCTAAGACACCCCCCTTGGCCGATTCGTGTTTTTTCCCTTTCTTCAGTGATCTGATTATTTAATGGATCATTAGCGACGTCTCAATTGCAATAAGCGCTTCTGCTCTTTCCTGATAATCATTATCATGTCTTACAGAAAAGTGTTTTGTTTTTTTTGCGGTTTTTGTTTTGTTTCCCAGACTCTTTTGTTCCCCCCTTCGCGAGTAGAACCCTCGACGCACCCCCTCCCCTTTAAAAGCAACTTCTTTCCCCCTCCATGCGTACCATCAATTTCTTTCCCTTTGGTGTTTTGAGAGAGATGTCGCTGCCACCTGGCTTTTGAGCCTGAGTCGTTTGATGTTTGACGTAGGCCTTCGGCGTTTTTCTTCTTTGTTGTCACGGCAGCTCTTCTCCCACACCCCAAAATACACCCCCCCTCAAACCCCCGTTTCGTTAAGACCTATAATAATAGAGAACCACTGGCCTAAGTGTCGGGACACTTCCCTCCTGAATAACATATCACCCTTCCATAGGGCTGTCGGCGATAGGCCCATTTGTTCTTTCCTTTTTTTTTTTTTCCCTTTTTGTCTTTCTCGTGTAGAAGGTGTTGTTTCTTTTCTTCCCTTTTTATGAGATCTCGTCTTCTTGCGAGTCTTTTGTGGGTGAACTTTTGGACGTCTTTTTCCCCAGCGTTTTCCTGCAAACCCTTTTTTTAAGAGACCGGAGTCGTGATTCCAAATGCTTTCCCCCTTTTTTTTTCCCCCTGTTATATTGGTTCTTGCTTCTTCGTCCCTTCTTGCCCCACCCCTTCTTAGGTTGATACATGACTGCCAGCCCTGGCGACCTCTTTCCTCGAGGCTTACCTCCACCCTAGACCCCCCCCCTTTATTTTTTTCCCGCTAACAATCTTTCTTGTTGGGCAATTTTCGAGTCCCTTGAAAGAAAGTGAGATTAATAGCGATTGATCCATCTCCCCCTTCGAACTTTTCCTGCTTAAATCGATATTCTTTCCTGATTTCCGCTTTCCCCCTTTTTCTTTTTTTCTTTTCTTTATTGATCACTTGTTTTTTCGACTGACTTTGTCTGGGCGATTCCCTGCTTCCTTTACCAGTAGAAGTGCCTCCCTTTCCTCGACAGTCGTCGAGTAATGAGACCTGACGAGGCCTTCCCTCCTCCGTTGTTTTGATTGGAGTCGTCTTCAGCGGATAGCCGTGTTTTGGATTTCCTTACCTCGACCATTTTTCCTTTGGAGCCCCCAGCTCTTTTAAATTCCTCTTGACCCTGTTTCAGGATCTCCCCTTTTCGTGCACTAAGGAACCACTTTCTTCCTTTTTTCTGTCCTGATGGCTCTAAAGTTTTTAGTACGGATGCTCCGAAATCGTCCCCTTCCAATTCTTCTCTGCGTGCCCACCATCTTAGGCGGCCGTGGCTCCCCCCAATACTCCCCCCTTGTAGTTGCCTTTTGAACGTTCCTTTTTTGAGCTGATCCAGTTTTCGGTGTCAGTTTTTATTTTGTGTTATAAG
>Ga0179593_1664631_pt1 | contig 12623 bp, 15 predicted proteins | sample CZODoug2_1_08_16_FD_185931 | JGI IMG/M metagenome (GOLD analysis project Ga0179593, IMG submission 185931) | Vadose zone soil fungal communities from Angelo Coast Range Reserve, California, USA - CZODoug2_1_08_16fungal (PacBio error correction) | ecosystem: Environmental > Terrestrial > Soil >... | reverse complement strand
CCTGAGGGGGACTGTAGTCGTGGGTCTTGTCTAGCTCTTTCCCTCCTTTACATTTCCACGACTATACCCTGCAGCGTGGTAGTGCAAGTAAGAATGAGGTTTATTCCATCGAGCTAATTGTTCTTTTCTTGTGGATGCTGGTACCGGCTGGGGTGAACCGTTTTTTAGTCGTTTTTTCAGGCAGCTCTTTGTCCCTTTTGACGTTCACTCCAATGAGTACGATGGAGCCTGTGCTATTCCCAAAACCACAGTTCCCCAATCCCTTGGGGTTTTTCTCCCTGACTCTATCTTGCAAGGCCGCTATGCACATTCCTCGTGTCACTGCACACAGGAATGTTGAGCATCTTGAATTGGGGTTTTCCAATATTCCGCTGAACCCCTCCCCCCTTCTCCAGCTTGCCAGTTTTTCCCACTCCCTCTCCGTCACCCCATATAGCAGTGTCGTCTGTCCATATAGACCTTCTGGTGGTTTGTTGTCTATAACGTCCGGTGTGAATCATGTGCTTTTATTCGTATAATCCTGTGTTCGGCCTGCATGTAAGCAATTCGGATGGGCATACCTTCTAGTTTGTAGTGTCCCCTAAGGTCTCTTGTCCCTTGCCCTCCCCAGATTTTTATGTGCCTTTTGTCGAATTCCTTAAGTAGCCACATTTCTGATTTCCTCGTGGTACAACTCGGCTTGGAAAAGGTCATTGTCATTGGTTCCCTTGATCTCTATCGGTTTTTCACCTAACTACCCCAGTCTTCTACTGGTATGAGGGGTCCCATTTAGTAAGGTGTGAATTCTCTTGTTCTATCCGTTGGAGGACTTGTACAATAAGATGAAGAGGGACGAGCCCCCAACAGATATGACCTCACGTTTATCTAGTCCAGTCTGCCCCCGTGCTCAGTCCAACCTGATATCCCCATGCGGGGTTGGTAGTTATGAACTTCTACCCCCTGGGGGGTCGTCTATGCACCCCTAGAATGTTCAACGTTATTCCTCTTGGGTCAGTAACCCCTGTGTGTGTTGTGGGATTATGGGCCTCTATTTGAGTTTTGCAGTCCAGGTCTGGGACAGGTATGTCAAACCCATAAGAGATTTATTTCTGAATTTACCCCCTTCCTACTGAGTTCTCTCCCCCCCCCTTGACCAACTGACTCTTTCATACGTTATGAGTAAAAACCAGTCGTCCCGCCAAACAACACCACCCCCCACCCCGTTTTCCCCCCCCAGCCCCTTTGGATTCGCCCGCTCCCCCCCTCAGCCCGACCCTTAAAAAGCGTTTAGTGAATACAACCTGCCACGCAAATGGACACTAACCCCCTTATTTTTCATCTGCCCGGAAAGATCTCCTCAAATCATTGTCTCCATTTGTTGAGCCTCCGTCGGTGAAATCCCTAGGGAAAGCTGTCCATTACTCAGTCAGTGTTTGTACACCCCACACCCCCCACCGTTTCCCGGTAGTCTCTTCTGACTCGCGACTGAGGTCCGTTGTTGTCATAAAATCCCCGCCCAAAACGTTGTGATACATGATCCTAATTCCAAGCACACTTCCCCTCTGCCACCCTTTATTTGTCTCCCACCAGGTCTTTAACTTCCCCTGGCAATGTAGAAGCACTAACTTTCCTCCGCAGAGATGACCTCTTGAAAAATTTCGTCGGAGCACCTTTGTCCTTTCTCCACACTCCCGACAAATGCATGGGACTCTCCCCTGACGCAATGATCTTGAGTAAAAGGGTCACAGCTGCTGAGCCATTCTAGTCTTTTCAGCCCAAGGTTCCTTTTTGCTGCTGCCCCTTGAACTGGTCACAACAGTTTCTCCCCACTTTCCCACTTGTACACCTTCCCCAAGTATTGAGGACTAGTGATAGAGTCACCCACCGATTCGCATATTGGGCCAACTTTCCCCGGTGACAAGGCCCTCCCTTTTCCTTTCTTTTTCGATGAGTTGTTCCAACGTTTTCGACGGTTGCCCCACCCTATGCTATCGTATTTTCTGTACTCTATCACTCAAAGCATGTGTCCTATGACTCGCCGTGGTCTTCCAGATGATTTTGATCCAATTGAGACATTTTTGTACCAGCCTTTTGCATGACTTGACCGATTCACTTGCTCTTTCCTTTTTTATCCCTATCCCCCTTTTTTTGGAGGCCCCTTTCCACCGGTTCATCTCGACGAATTTGGTCAAAATCTCTGCGCCGCCCCCTTTTTACCCTCTCCCTCTCTGGTACCCAAATCATAGTTCCTCATTATTTTTTGGTATAATGACAGCAGTTTGGGCGTTTGGATTACACAAACTTCCTCAGCTGTGGTGTGTTGCTTCCCACACCTTTGTCTCACCACATTTCTCTTTTTCCATTAGGTGCTTTTCCCCCTCTTGCTTCAATCGGTTCAATCTGCTAACCTCCTTCGGATTCTCCCTCGAGGGCAGTGGTAACCTCTTGGCAATCATCCTCGTTCAACTCTTGCTATCCCTGTGGCCATGCAGTTGTTCGTGAGTGTGGTCCAATTTCTCGTGTTATATCCGTCTGTCTTTTTCCTGTAGTCACATCCATCTTTTTTGCCGACCTTTGTTTGGCGTGATTTTTGGTGGTAGCGGGTTTGGCATGTCCGATGTTGACGCGCTCCTTGTTTTTTGGCTGTCTTAATCGTCATCCCCGACCCTCTTTTTGTCAGGGTTTCCTAAAACTCACATTCCTTTTCCGACTGAAACGGCCCATGCTGTCGTCCACCAGTCCTCAACACTCCCCCCCAATGGCCTGCTCCCGGGCCCCCATCTCGCTTCATTTTCGTCCTGATCCCTCCCCATATTTCACCCCCCCCCCCGATGGGTGATCCTTTGGCTGGCCCACAGGAAGATCTCAAGCTTGCTTCCCCCCTTTAGTTTTCCTTTTTCAGTTGACCGTTTCCCCAGTAGCCAATCTCAGTAATTCCCAATGTAACACTCTACCCCTGGGGACCAACGGTAAGCTTCACTGTCTTCTCGATTTTTTCTCCCGCCGTCCCTTCCACATCCAACTCTGAGAACAAACCTGGCTCCAGAGCTAGTTGCTGATGCGATGATATCAGCCGATTACTTGCAGGATTTTGTTGGCACTCCCCCCCATCCCCTACCGCAAACATTCTTTTACGCAGTTCAGAGCGAACCGGACCTTTTCAATGGGACCCCCGACAACCTCCCTCTTGTATTGCACCACTTTCTTCCCCATGCCCCGGCTCCCTTACGTCATTTTATGCCATTCTCCTTCAGTGTGGGTGGAAAAGCACAATTTGGGGAAGGAAACCCAAAACCACCCCCCTTTCTTCTTCCCACCCTCCTTCTTCTCGATTCTTCTCTGAGACATGGCATGGGGCGATGTGCACGTAACAATATGAACTGAAGATTTCATTTCGCATCCCTAACGCCCCCCACAGGAATTGATTTTCTTCTTAAACAGTTTTCCTGCCCCAACCTACAAAATTTTTCGCGCAGACCACCCCAGGTATGGATGCTTAATTTTTGCTATCTTGGACTCATCCTTCCTCCACGCATCGATGGTCTGGCCACACAAACACTACCACTATGTTTACCCCCACCGGTCTAAAAATCCTCCCCCCCCTCCCACTCCATAACCTTTTTGTCCCCTCCTTTCACAACTATTTAACTTTTATGTGGACACCATCGAGAATTTTCCATATAAACGAGGCTCTCTGAACAGTCCCTCACCAGTCCCCCTCATGACTGATGGCCGTTTTGGTCTTTGTAGCATCACAAGATCGATGGGCCGCTCTGTTTGATCGTCCCTTCCTTGGCCACAGTAAAGTCGGTAGGTTGCCCCTCATGAGGTTTTTAGTATCGACAGGCAATTTTTTTAAGTGTCTGGAGTTTTTCCACTGTGGTTGGTCTTGTCTATGTTTTTTTCCCAGCCAGAGATTCATTGCTTCGTTAATGCATCAACTCAATCCGCGAGTCTTCTACTCGACCTTTTCCCCCCAATAATTGACTACCCCTTTTCTCAGAGTGTGCTCCTTCGATATATGACTCAATAGCGCGCATTCCCCTAACCCAGTCCTTCCTGTTTATGTCTTTTCCTTTTATAATTCTTCTTGTACACCCGCCATTTCAGTGACTCGCTGTGTAAGTGCCGGCCCAGTCCCAGTTCCCCTGGCCATTACCCCTAATTCTTTTTTTTAGGGCCCCTAATTTACTGTCGTTTTTTGTTTCTGCCCATTACCGTTTCCCCACCTTGATGGGCTACGTATTTTCCTACTCCTTCGTCCTGTCACTTCCCCGAAGATTTGCCTACCAATTATCTTATTGCTTCCATGAAGTTTCTCAGCTTGCCCCCCCTCCTGTGAGTTTTTTTTGACCTGGGTTGGCCCCTAGACCTTTTATCTCATCGTGTATCAGCAACCGTCTTCAGAAGGTATTTCGGAGTGCTGGCCTTGTCCCTCCCGAGTTAACCCTAGTAAGACTCCCCGTAGCCGACGGAGTTGGTCCCCCCTGGAGTAACTTCATTTTTCCTTTTCGGTGTACTGGTTTCTCCCGGAGACTGTTTCACTTCCCAAGAGCTAAGATGTGGACAAACAGCTCTACATGGCACAGTTCTCCGAGGTCAATTTTTGGATCTTCACATCTCTTTTGCTCTCGCACTGGGGGTTCTCATTTTCAGGAGTATTAGCTGAAGATCGTCTTTACTAGAATGTCTTGGACTGGACTTCCCCCTTGGTTCTTTCACCTGTTCATTGCTTCTGACGACTTTCATGCATGTTTCAGTATGTCCGAAGAGTTCTTTCCACCCACAACTGGTGCATCTCAGCAGTTTTTACCAATTTCCCATCGAGTCAGAAGACTGATAACCAGTCGACCATGCCAAGCTCCCCCCATCTTCCAAGCTAGCCCTGAGTCGGCCCCTTTTTGTACATAACTGGCTCCCGACCTGAATCGGAAGTTGCTACAACTTCCCAGAAAATGGTCCACCCACACTGCGATCCTCATCATGCTCTGTTAGACACTCCCCCCTGGACTCCCATCCCTCATGATTTCTTAAGCAAGGAGGTTGAATGACCCCTGCAGATGTGACAGGGCTTATACTTGGTTTCCCACCTGTTCTGTCAACCTGTTTAGGGTTCTGTAGACTACCCCACACCACCACGGCGTGTTTTACCTTTGTGTCCCCCCTCCACAAAACCCCAAAACGGGCTATCCATCCAACAGGTGGCCCTCAATCTCAAAACTTTCCCCTATCCCCGGTCTGTCCCCGCAATTCGACACTAAAGACTTCCCAATTCCTGGAGTTATGAAACCCTTTAGATCCATTTTGCCTCAAACCATTTGCCCTTCATCTCTCTCCCACTTATCGGGTGCACTGACAATTGATTTTTGTCCAGTACCCCCCGGGTCAAAAGCGCCCCAAATCCGTTTTAGCCTAGATCCTTTTCCCCCGCACACTTAACAATTCCCTTCCCCCCTACTCCCCCCCCCCCGCAATTGAAAGTGATTCACCCAGAAGATAGCCTGTGCAAAAAGTGAACCCTTTGTCCCCCTTTCTTCTTCCCCTTCGTTTTGCTCTTCCACTTCGTTTTTTCTTCACAAGCGGATGTCGGTGCCTCGAGTCACTCGCTGTCCGCAATAATTTTCTTTTTCATGTGACTTTGCCGTGTGACCTTCGGGTTGTGCTCTCCGTTCCCTGATGCTTGGTTCCCCCTCATTTTTTCCCTTTGTCCCCCTCTCTCAAACGTTGCGCTTCCCCACCCATTTGGGATCCCCGTTATATAGCCCTTGTGGAGTCCTCATACTCTCCATCTTCATATCTTCTTTTTTCTCACATTCCAATACTCTATTGTGGACCCTGGGATTATATTTATCTCCAACAACTTGCATAAGCTCTCCTCTAGGGATTTTGTTTTTTCCCCACTTCACCCTGCTTGGGTGTCCACAATCTTTGGGTTACCCTACCCACCCCACTTCAATACACTTGATACTTCTTGATTTGTGTTCAACCGTCACATACGCCTCCGTTTCTCCTTTTTCTCCCAGATTATCAGATTCAGTGTCTCCTTGGACCTCCTCTGAGTTGATTCTTTTCCTGGCTTTTGTTCTTCTTGCATCGCTTCCTATTTCAGGTGCATGCCTGTAGGTCACCCCCCTAGGAGTTGCAGGAGCCTGTGTGCATCGCAGTTATAGCCGTGGGGTCTCCCTTTGGTTTTGTGTCTAACTGTTTTGACCCTGCGTCTGACATGCTGTTGGCTTTATTAATTCGTACTATTTTCCTCTTCCCATCTTTCCTCACCCGCCCCCTTTTTGCCGACACCGTCCATTGTTACTTTCTCGTACATAGTTCTCCCCCCCAAGTACTTGCTTTTCGCTAGGGAGGGACTTCCAAGACCTCTAGTAAATCTCGTCATCATTAATTACCCGTCTGCCCCTTTGAGACCCGACACCCTCCCGGGATATATTTCTTCGGACAATTTTACTTCCCATTTGACATCTTGATTACCCTGTCTACTTTTAGCCTTGTTTGCATATCTACTTTCTTCCCAGTGTACTCTCACCCGACAGCTCATATACAACTACACCTCCCTTGTTCCCCATCCCCTTTACTTTTATCGCCTTCTCCTTCATGACTCAACCCACTTCCAGCAACTTCTCGACTACATTCTCCAGTGCCTTGTGTGCCCCCCGCTCCTGCTAGCTACTTTTCACTCTTCCCACACCCCCCCAGTCCAACCCCCGTACCAGACAAACATCTCTAGTTGAGCCTTGAGCGGAACCTACCGGGCCTCCCCCCCAATATTGTATAAGACGCGGTTACCTGCAGGCCTAACCTCTTACGAATGAACCTAAAATGTGTCCTCTTTTCCCGAACACCCAAAACTTCAGTACTCTTTCCCCCCCACTCTGACAACCTCTCTCTGTGAATTCTTGTAGCTATTTCCTGGAACTTGCGGTCTCATGGGGATGGGCGGTCGCGTCCACAGCTACCCTCTTCATTTTTTACCCTCGCATTTCGGATTTTTTTTCCATGATGAGCGCTTGAGGAGCATAAGGGGACAACTCTATCCCCTCGCCGCACCCTTTCTTGGTCTCTGTTGGTCACCCTCTAGACAGGATCACTCATGACGAGTTGAGGCCGTCGCCGAAGCACTCGCTGCGAACCCCATCCCCTACCCCCCCCAGACCTTCCCAAGCCAGACCCAACCTCCAAGGGATGTCGATCGAACCTATGCTGAGGACTTCTACGCCTCCCCTCCTAAATGGTATTTTACACCAAATTCTATCTTCCATAACCCCTGATCTCTCCTCCAAAGACCCTCCGTCCCATCTCTTTCCTTCTCCGTTTTTTGAGAGAGTGGTCTTTTCGTCGTGTCTCACTGGCTCAGGACTTCTGTTCCCCCTGGAATCGTCTTCGGTAGGTCAAGTCTAGTTCATGATTCGGATCGAATCCATTGGGGATTTCTTGATCTGCCTGGGTCCCTTGGACCCGTTTCGTCAGGTGTCCAGGTACAGTCGTGTTAGGGACAGTGAGTCAAAATCTCCATATAGAGATTGAGCCATATTTCCCCCCAGCTTTACATTCATTGGTTTTTTCTGCGCTCTTCTATTTAGATTGCAGGCCCATGATATAATATAAATGCTGAATCTCCCCAGTCCCCTGACTATTATGGGTTTCGACCTTTCCGTGTGTCGCCGCGCCTTAAGGTCCCCCAAAGGTCCTCTCCTTATTTTCATTCTGAGGCCTCTTGTTTTTGGTGCTGCCCAACATTTGTACCACACATGAAGGAGTCTAACATGTATTGTTTACCCTTCTTATGGTTTTCTTAGCCCCAAGTTCCGTTTGTTCTTGGTTCCAACGTCTAGGGTGCCGCTTGCCCTAACCATTTATGTTGTAATGTAAGTTTTGCCTCGTTTTTTTTCCTCTTTCGCCATGCCCTTTAGCCACGTGGCTTGTGATATCCTTGTGGGGCTCAAATCTTTTCCCCGGTTATAAGAGTCGTATTGATTCTGAAGAGCTTTCTCGGAGACCTCATTCCATACAACTCTCTTTCCTAGGGGTTACTTTTATATATTCCTTTCTATGTAGGCCGACCCGAGTCATTGGACATATTTGCTCACTTTCCCCCCGATACTCTTCCGAGGTCAGTCTTCCACCCCTCCCCAAATCGGTGGTGTAGTGAGTATTTCATGGGGGTTCTAAACCTATGGGGCTCAGTACGTAATTGTCTCTCTTCTTATAGGTCTGAGTCCCCTTTGAAACCTCGGCTTTCGGATGGCGACGACCGGTCTCGGTTCAGTTGTCCAGTCCTTTGGAATTTTCCAACCTTGACACACTCGTTTCGACTCTCCGTTTCCCCCCCCACAGCTTTCCGCAACCCAGCCATACAAACTCGATTGTGCATGTCAACGTTCCCCCTTCCAGTCTCCTCCAACCCGATGCCAACCCAGTACCCCCCCGGCAGTCTTCTGCAACTCCTAGGTTTTGACCTACCTTGCACTGCCCTTCACTCTCCACAACCTTGGCCTCCCCCCTGGGAGTCTTATTTCTCAGCACATTATTTTCAGTCTAAGGACATCTCCTCTATTATTGCCCAGCTTCGGTAGCCCCCTCGATGCTCTTCCCCCCCTTGAAGATGACTACTTTCAGTGAAAGACCCGCCCCACCCCCCCTAACGAATTGTTTTGTCCCAATGGTATGGCTGTCTACCCAAAGTCATCTACCCCCCACCCCCCACCTCAGGGTTGTTCCCAAGCCCAATCTGCCCTATTCCAATTTCCCATCCTTGCTCTCCTCGAATCCCCCCCCCTTCCCGCTTCCAACACTTTATACCGTAATGTCATTCCTTGAGAGCACTAATAGCTGTCCCCAGGACGGGGCCTTCCCACACTCTGTTTCTTCCACAGAAGTTTTCATCCTCCCACATCCACTTTTTTCCCTCAGTTCTGGACAAATGTCCACGCACCCCCCCCTTCAGTACTCAAAGAGGTCCCCACACTTTCTAGGTAGTGTCAGCCACAAGTGATAATCTTGTTACCCCCTTGGCCTTTTTTTTTTCCCCCCCCGGCCACAGCCCCCCTCCCGCCCCAATATTGCTATAGAGTCTATTGTAGCAGGCAACCAGTCGAAACCATTTGACCACTCTCCCTTACCCCCTTCCTCCGGTGTTTAGACCTGCTCAAAGCCCCCAAGAGTTTTCTCATCCTTCCCCCTGGGGCAGTGTTTTGACCTTGCCTGTGTGCCAGGTGTTGAATGTCAGGGTTTCCCTAGCCAGGTGTTTCCCCTGATGGCTCCTTCGACAAGCTGGCCCATCCCTTGGACCCCCTCACTTTCTCCCCCCCCTGACCTCCCAATCTCCTGTTGGCTCCATCGCAAGTTATCATTCCAATGGATGTGGTTAGTAGGTCCAATTCTGCTGCTTTTGTCCAACTCTGCTTCCTCTTCATACTGACGATACCCTTGTATGGTAATGGTGGATCTCATAAGCGTTTTGAAGCTTCTGCCCCCCCGGCTCCTTTGGCTTTTCCCCCCCCAACTCTGTTTTGGTGTTACGCCCACTACTTTGGTGAGTCCTACCATCCAATTCCCATCTGAGAAACAATCGTGATTTTGTGTCGTTCCCCCTTCACCCCCCCTGGCCACAGCTTTCCCCTCTGTAGAGACACCCTCTTCTCTTTCTCTGTCAAAGTGACATTTGCCAAGCTGAATTACGCTTTCTGGCAGTTTGTTTTCTTTTTTTTTTTGGTCTTTTTTCCAATTCATTGCTAGCCCCTCTTTTAGCTTTGTCCAACTTTCTTTTCTTTTGGGTGGCAGAATCAAACTTTGCGAGTGGCTGGGATGCCTCCCTGATTTGTCCGTGTTCGATTGCCACAAAGGCTGTTTGGAGATGCTTTGGGACAGTTCTCTTGCTAATTTCCGGGTTCCCCCTCCCACTTCCCTTTTGCTTCGGACCGGCACCGGTCTAAGTCCACCCTCCCCCCACAGGTTCCATGACCCAACAGGAGTCCATTTTTACAAGCACTTACCCCTCTTCTCCTCCCTTTTCTCATACCCTTTCACCTCCTATGTGGTCTGGCAAGTTGCTCTCGCTTGACCTGAGGATTACCCGTGACAGGTTTATTATCTGACATCCTCTTTACCTTCTTCCTTAGATCCCTATCATATCTCCCTTCACACCCAATTGGTGGACCACTTCGGTCAGTGGTCCTTTTGGAATATCCGTGCCTCAGCCCCTCCACAAGTCGTCTGACTATACGACGTTCTCCAGAGCCATATGGACCACGATGATATCCTCACTGTTCTTCGCTGCTTTGTCTTTCCCCAACTTCCCGTTTGTCCCCTCCCCCCGCCAGTGAAGTTCCGTTCCCAGCGGAACCCGAGTTAAATGGCACCAAGACACCCTGAAGAATTTGTATGCACCCGCGTTTTACCCTTTGAATAAACCCCGTCTCCCTCTCCTTCCTTGCTGCCTCCAGGTGTCAAAAACCCCCTCTCCTCTGGTAACTCCCTTCCCACATGTGATATCCCTTCATGGATGCGTCGTAGATTCTTTGTGGACTGGCCTTTATTTTCCCAGCCTCCGTTCCCACTAATTTCTTTTTCAAGCTCAATCATGATTGCTCCAGGAATGACTGGGTCTTCTGATGTGCAGCGACGTGATGCTGTCCCTCCTCCCACCCCCAAGGCTTCCTACCATAACTTCATCAGACGGCTCATGGCCTAATGGCTAGGCAGTCCACTGCTAAGCACTCCTGTGGACAATACCCCCAGGTCCCACTCGCACCCCCACTCAAGCACTCCTCCCCCTTTCTATCGAAATAAACACGGTCTGCGACTGACTTACCTCTTTATCTTTTATGGGCCCCCCCTTCCATATACCTCATATGCCTACCCGTCCCCCCCTTTCTCTTTTCCTCACTTTTGAGAGAGATTGATTCGTTGAGTTTTTGTCTCCCCAACCTTTGTAGGTCCTTTTTTGTCACCCCGTGAGATTTTGTTCGCGCGGTCGGTGCAAGTCTCTGATTTATTTCGACCATTGGGGAGGAATGTTTTGGGTGGACTCAACGTGTTTGGTAGTCGATTTGTCCAGCCGGAGCATGCTTCTTTTTCTTTTCAACGCATGACTCCTCGCCCTCTTCACCACCGTTTCCATCAATCAAGTCGTTTTCCAGAACCTTTGGAGATAGCGTTTAGGCCCACTATAGTGCATAACCTGTTCCCCCATCCCTGATTCCTCCAGGTCACCCCTTCCAATATCTCATGAAGAGTTACGTTCAGTCCTCTCCAGTCAGGTCTCCCAAAGGTCCTCTCTACTCCTCGGAATTAACATCAGGTTCATCCACCCTCCGCTGTTTTGTCCCCCCATGGTCCTCACACAGAAGAGAGGGCCACATGTCATGCTACGTGTGTCACTCAGTCAAAGCGGATTTTTACCAAATTCTCCCTGACTTTTTTTCCGCTCACTTCAATTAAGTTGTATTACGTGGACGGGTATGTGACCGTTTTTTACGTATATTCCCATCTTACGAGTCCTCCTTCGCTGCTCGGTTTCCTATATTCAGAGTGTCTTTGATGTAATGCCTGCGATAGTGAGGCCCTACCTTCTTCCCTACTTAGTCTTTGAGTTGGACCCCCCCCCCCTCTTTGTTAGCTTTTTCTTTTCATTTTAGTCCTCCATTCCGATGTCAATTGGACAATCCTCAAGTGGACGAGAGATATGACCACCCTAATCCCTCTTTTGAGGAGTCTTCTTCCCTCGGGTTTGTAGACCTATGGGCTAAACGGTCTGGGGACCCGTGAATTAGATGAAGTCCCTAGGAATGTATCCGGGACTCATTGGGTCTTTGGCAGATTACTGGATGACGGTGACATCGTGTGGGCCAAGTTCTTAGACCTTCTTTTCTGAACTCCACCTGCGCTTACAGAGTCCTCTACCAGCCCTACCCAAGAGCTCGTATTTCGTAGTCCTCACAGTCTTTCCTTCTAACCCCCCAAACAGTTTTGTATGCACTTCCCTAGCTCACACTCAATGTTCCCCTGCAACTCCTATGGGCACTACAGCAGGGTCGCCCCGCTCAGCAGATCCCCCCCTTGAACCATGTTCAGCCTGTCCATGAATTTTCAGAGATAATTGAAATCTTTATTGCAAATGTCACTGCCTCGATCTGGTTCCGCCCCTCTTTTCTGAACTTGTGACCCGTGGGGTACCTCCCCCCACCCCCAACTAATGTTCACTTTGAAAATTGTATGCTTTCAAAGCTCTTTTGTGGCCTCCTCCACCCCCTCTGACTGTCGTTTTTTCCCCCCCTCTTACATGATCCCGAAAAAGTCCTCGGCCCTTCAAACAAGATAGTTGTTCAACTATAATCCCAATCCCCCACCTTCGACTTCACACCTTAGCCTCATGCACCCTTGACCCCAGTTTCCTGAGCCCCAAACTTTTTCCCCCTGCCCTTCAATAAAATATCTATAAAGTCATCTCTTTCGCCAACCAAGTCATGAACCCTTACCCCGAGTCTTTTTCCCCCCGTGCCAGAGGACCCCGGCGATCTCTTGACGGAAACAACGGGATCTTCCAACCGACATCAACTGCACCCACTGCAAAGTATCCACTTGTCCCTATTGCTGACATCCCTTTTTCACCTCTAGCTTTCTGAAACACTTAC